>ENA-ORLW01000581-ORLW01000581.1-human-gut-metagenome-genome-assembly--contig:-NODE-581-length-50960-cov-15.222628_pt1 | contig 50960 bp, 45 predicted proteins | sample MGYA00243017_ERZ508829 | MGnify/ENA primary metagenome ERZ508829 (study PRJEB26277, sample SAMN04329776) | human gut metagenome | biome: human-associated habitat | host: Homo sapiens | place: USA...
TAAAACATTGATTAGGATTGCTTCTTCCTATAATAAGCCCAAGTAAAAAATCTAACATAATTAACACCTCATTCATTAAGTTTTATTAAGCAAATTATCAATTTCTTTAAGCCTTTTTACAAGTCTTTCTCTTTCTTCTAAGAGAATTTCTCTATTGCTTTTGTCTTGATTTATTATAGTTATTCCATCTAAATCTTTTGCTCTTTCTGCAACTACTAAAGGAACATTTTCCACTTTAATGATTGTTCCATCAAGTGCATCTACATAAGGATTTTTAACTGAACCTCCACTCTTTTCGAAACCACCCTGCATAACTAACGCTTTAGGCGATAAAATCACATCTGCATCCCTGGAAGGTCTTTCCGCTACTATTAAAGTATCAATTTTTAAATAACAGCCACAAGGATATTTATCCATATCTATAATTACATCTACACAAGGTATATTTTCTGATAAACTTCCACAATCCCCATAAGCATCTAATAAAACATTTATTACATATTCTTTGTTTTTTAATGGAAATATCCAATAAGGTTTGTCCCATCTCCCCTGTATTTGTCGAGCTTTTCTTATAAAAACAGGATTGTAAGGACTTTCTACCTTAATAAATTTTCCGTCAATTATTGTTTTTACTGTTTTCATAAACTTATTGCCTCCTTTTAAATTTTATTTTTTAGCTTTTTGCTATGGGCTGGAAGTTTAGGAAACCCTCCAGCACTAACCTTTATATAATTTTATATAAACATTATATCATAAATTTTCCAAAAAATGAATGATAATTATAATATTTTTGTTTAAAATTGGCATTTTATTAAGCAATGCTATAATAATATTCTTTCATTTCAGGTAATTTTTCCGTTAAATTTCTTTTGTCCTTAGTAAATTCTAAAAATTTATTAAGTGGTATATTATCTAAAATTATCATATATTGCAATGATTTAGATAATTTTTCAAATTTTCCCTGAAAATCTTTCCTTTTATTTTCAGCTTGTTTCTTAATAGTTTTCATATCTTCTAAAGGAATGTAAGACTCTTTAACATACAGTTTAATGTTTCCACCTTCTGAAATATGAGCTATTGTTTTATAGTCGTTATTTTCCATTACAGCTTTATTGCATACGGTTATACCGTTTCCCAAGCAACACATAAATAATTCAAATTTTCTACTCATAATTTTACCTCATTCTCTTAAATCTCAATAATTATATAATTTGATTTATCCTCAAGTTTGTAAGGACAAATTCCAGTTATACCTATATTGTTTTTAATAAACAATGTGCTATATTTTTGTCCAGAATGATATATTTCAGCTTTTTCATTGTTATTTATAATACTATAAGCTTTATCCAATAAAGCTATTTTATAGTAGTTATTTTTATAATGTAAAAAATATAAAGTATCTTCATAAAGTTCTGATTTTTTGAATTTATAGCCCTTAGATTTTGCTTGAGCTAACACACTATTTAAATCTAATTCTTCCATACTACCGCTAAAATCTATAAAGTATTTTATATTAAAATAATCATTCTTAGAATTGTCATAACTTTCCATAGTACCAATACTTTCGGTAGTTAAAGCAAAACACATACCATCAACAAAAGAATTATATAATTTTCCGTTATATTCAATGTCTTTACAAGGCTTTTTTGCACACTCTCGTATTTCATTTTTACTAAAGCGGAAAAATCTTTGCATAGCCGAATATCTACTTTTCTCATCTTTATCTTTCATAGCATTTTTATAGACTTCTTTTTCAAGTATACGCTTTAATTCCTCAATCTTATTATTTTTTAACATCTCTAATATAATTTCACTTTTCATAATTAATAACCTCCAAAAATTTAATTAAATATCGGTTTATAAGTATTTATAAGTGGCTCAATTCCATTATTCTTGAAATATTCCAAAATTACATCATATTGTGATTTATCACAAGAAAGGAATTTTGTTCTACGAATTGAACATCCATGAGTATTACTTTTAACATCTTCCCAGAGAAGATTTTCGGGAATTTCAACCCATCCATCAAAAATAAGAATATCACGATACAAATGAATGTAATAATCATTTCTCTTTCTCTCTGGGCGGAAAACAAATTTTACAGCATTATCATACTGAGCATAGGTTGTATTCGTATAACTCTTAAAATAACCTCTTGTGATACTCATACCACCAAATTCATTTATACGAACAATAGTAATTTTCTGATTCTCTATTAAACCAGCTCTTGAAAACTGTTCCTGAATACCATCTACCTCGGTAAGCAAACGATACATAGCTGTTTTCAAATCTGGAATAGAAATAGCACGCACAACATCGACAGAAAACTTGAAATCATTCGCATAAATCCATCCTTTCATAAGCTGCTTATACTCATTAAAGTGTTCAGTATTCCAAGTGCTATACCAGTTATTAGTTACAACAATATTAGTACTTACTTCTTCAATGGATTTTGCAAGAGATTTATTTTTCTCTGATTCGTCATCTGAAATACCTTTGTTGCTGTTATATTCCTTTACAATACTACTTTCTTTATCTACGAAATAAACATACCTTGCATAATTATATCCTTCGGGATTAATAACCAGTTTGAGAACATTGTCACAATAAATGGCAACACATTTATTGTTATACCATTCAACTGTTTCTCTTTCTTCTTTGCTCATTCTTTGATAATCTTCATCACAATTTACACGGTTATCATCAGTAGCAGAGCCACCCATTCCTGCAAGGAAAGAATAATCATCTAAGAGTTGATTCGCAAACATTTCATAAGTTGCCGAGTCAAAATAAATGTTTCTTGCAACCTTGCAATTTTCACGATGATGTTTTATTTCGTATTCCCCACCGCAATTATCAGTATAGCCTTTAATAGTATCCTCTTTCCTTGTGTTTGTAGTATCGCAGCCAAGAACAAAATAATTCGCATCCTGTACCATTGCACCAGATTCAATAATTTCATGGCGGCGCTGGCGTTCAGCTTTACGCTTCGCAGTTTCAGCTCTTTCAACTTCTCTTTCAACTTCCATCTGAGCCATACGTTTTTGAAATTCTCTTTCTTCACGCTCACGCTCTTCCTCCTCGAAAACAGCTTTTTTATTAATAAATTCCTGTTCTATGTTATGTTCTGTCATATTAGATTCAAGTTGTTCATAACGATAACTTGATACAATATCACTTTCATAAACTCCATAAAAATTAACATCAAAATAATCCGCCATACTATCGCTATTATCATAATTAAAACTTTGAGCGAAAATATAAGCATAATGAACTATTGCTTTTAATGCTTCACTGTCGATTACAAAAGGACTCGCAAGCAAACGCACATAAATACTATTATATCCGTTTTTAGTAACTGACCATTTGCACATTGGAAAACGCTCTTTCAAATGCTTGCGGATTCGTGCTGTAATTTCTTTATTATCGTAAATATGATATTTTTCAAAATGATTTTCAATATTTTCTGTACGAGTAAGCGCCCACAAATCATAAGATTTCACTTTTTCTTGTTTTGATTTTTCGGCAGGTGTAAAAGTGCCAATAGCCTCCGCAATTTCATTTGCAATAGTTATTGTATTTTCCTTTTGCTTTGCATACCATATTTTTTTCTTATTGCTCCAGTGGTAGCCGTTTTCTTTTATTTTTGTAAGAATTTCCGCTGAAGGCTTTGAATTAAATCTTAATTCGATGCCGTTTTTCTCAGTGTTTAAAGTAATATTCAACATAATAAATTACTCCTTTATAAATTATTTATTTTTTGGGTATAATCCCGACACCCGTCAAGGGTGTTTCGTCGTAATTTTCAACGACTCTTCAGGGGATTTTGATAATATTTACAATAACTCAAGTTTTCCGTTTAAATACAATGCTATTTCAAACAAATTATTCATACTTTGCAAAGTAAAGTATATTTCTTTTGCCTTGTGTCCTTGCATCAATGTATCAAGGTATTTTAAAGCACTTTTTAGCCTTTTAAAAGAGTATTAGTAATTCCTATTAGTTTCAACAAAAGCTTTTTGTAAGTCGTAAGCATTCAATGTTTTTTTCATTTTAAATTACTCCTTATTAATTCCATTTAATTTTTTTCATTATTGGCAACGCTTTTTTCATTCGTTGTACTTGAATATATGAATATGTTCCATATTTGGCTTTTTTATAACGTTTAATGTATTTTTCCATTGATTCGATTGTACATTGTCCTCCACCGATAGCTGCAAGAATTATTTGTGCTTCATCAATTTTTATTGCTCTTAAACTTCCCACATCTATACATTGAGCACCCTTAAAAGGTTGTTTTCCCGCCAAACTACATAATGGCAAATATCCGTCAATCATATTTTTCCCTATATTCCAAATAAAATAATTTCGGGGTATACTTTCGACTATTTCAAATGTATATTCTCCTGATATAATTGTTTTCATTTTAAAAACTCCTTTATAAATTATTTATTTTTTGGGTATAATCCCGACACCCGTCAAGGGTGTTTCGTCGTAATTTTCAACGACTCTTCAGGGGATTTTGATAATATTTACAATAACTCAAGTTTTCCGTTTAAATACAATGCTATTTCAAACAAATTATTCATACTTTGCAAAGTAAAGTATATTTCTTTTACTTTAGCGCTATATAAATCATATTTAATTATTGTGTTAAGATATTTTAAAGCACTTTTTAGCCTTTTAAAAGAGCATTTTTGACTTGTGCCGTTTGTATACTCAATATATAGACAATAATATTCTTTTTTAAAAGTGTTTTGCATATCGTCAGAAAATAGCTTGATACTTTTACGAATAGCTTTTACTTGTTTTTTAGATAACATTTTTATTAATCCTTTCTAAAATTATTTTTAGCTTGCTAATTTTTCAATAAATTCTAATAAAGATTTTATTATATTTTCTCTTTTCGTGCTCCATCTTTGCAGTGATGTATAATATTTGCCGTTATACTTTTGGTAAAAATCAGAAATATTACTTGTGTATCTTTCGCTTATAAAAAATCCGCCTTCGCACCACGCAACAGGTGGCAATACATTCAAAGCATCGTCATATTCTTCCTCTGTTATCTCTTTCCATTTCCCAATAAGATTTTTATTTTCCCATTCTTCAAGACAAGAAAAATAATCATCATCGCTTACAACCGTGTAACCTTCAGCAATAAATTCTGCTTTTGTCTTTTTAGTTATAGGACAAATTCCATTAGTTAAAAATGTTTTAGCTGTACCTGTAAAATTTTTCTTGTCAAAAACCCATTCCGTCACTGTCATTGTGACAACCTCCTTTTTAATATAAGCACCTGTTTACTTTGGATGTAACAGTGTAGCTTTAACGGGGATATTTTCCCCGCCCATCAGCGTTATGCTATTTTAAAATGCTTTTCACAAAATGCTTTTATAGTTTTCATTGATATGATACATTCGCCTTCCGTTCTCATCAACAATGACAAGTTAATAATATCCTTGTCATTGTATTCATTCCAACTATAATTGTAGCCATAAAAACTATCTGTCCATAATTCGCCCGTTGAGGTATCAAACATTAAGTCAGCTCTCCAGCAAGGGGCATTTTTACACCAGTTATATTCGCCTACTGCTTTTTTAAGTCCTTTAAGTTTTAACATAATAAATTACTCCTTTATAATAAAATTTTTATTGACAAACTGTTAAACATTCGCTATAATAAAAATAGCCTGAATGATATAGTTACTACTATAGTTTGTCGTTTAGGTGTAAAAAGGTATAATAACCTTTTTGATAAGGTCGCAATAAAGGCGGTTATCGCTAATTATAGCTTCCTTATGTTTTTTTGGGGCTCTATAATGTGGTAGTTTACCAGACAGTACACATTATAGAGTTTTTATTTTACTTGTTACTTTTTATTATTTGGCAAGTTTATACATTGCATACTGATTTAGGCTTACTCCATTTTTTTTAGCAGCTTCAATCAAATCACGATGCAATTCTTTAGGAATACGAACCATCAACCTTCCACTATATTCTTTTTGTACTTTGTATTCTTCAAGTGTAATTGCATCTTCAGCACTTTCCAAATCAGCTTTAGAAAGTGCTATTAAATCCTCAGGAGTTGGCTCTTCCTGCTCTCTTGCGTTTATTTCTTTAAAACGCTTTTCAATTTCTTCTTGTGTTAAATCTTTTTTCATAAATAATCACCTCTTAATATTTTATATTGGTTCGTGTGTTGATTTCGACAACTGTTATCATTATATCGCCTTTATCCCATTTAAACAAAATACGATAATGAGCGATTTTATAACGATAACAGTTATTAGTACCTTTAAGCTTGACTATGTTTCCTTCAAGTTTAGAAAGTTGCTCAAGTGCCTTATAAAGCTTTTTTCGTGTATTACTATCTACACTATCAAGATACTTTTGCGCTTGTTTTGATAATTTTAATTGCATTATTATCCCTCCTAAACTTGCATATATTATATCATATATGCAAGTAAAAGTCAACACTTTTAAAGTTTTTAGCTTCAAAAAATAAAGCTTGGTAGTAGTCTTATTTTAGTTTGCGACTACTAAACAAACAATTTATAAAGTGATTATATTATAGTGTAAACTCTCTTGACCTGCTAAACAAATATCTACTTGCTATCATCGCACGGCTTCGCCGATACAAAACACTATAACTTTTATTAAATTGTCAAGGTGCATTAGATTTTAGTTGATTAAGTTATTATATCAACTATTACTAAACTTTGCTAAATAAGATAACAATTAAACATAAGATAACAATTAAACTAATGATATTTAATTGCAGCGTATGAGCTAAGATATTAACAATTTTAAAATTAAATATTAAAGTAACTTGAGTTTATCGTTTTTGTTGTGCCTGATTTGCTCTTATTGCTTTATTATTTAATTTTGTTTTTTGTTTTACTCTCTCTTTATCTTGATTATATTATACTACCGTTTACGGTAAAAGTCAACACTTTTTCATTATTTTTTAATTTATTTTTGCACAAACATAAGTTATTTTTTAATTATTATTTTAGTTAATTTAAATAAAAATAAAGGAATGATTATTAATTATGGGGAAAATTTCAGAAAAATCAAAAGAAGCTAAAAAAAGATATGATGCCAAAACTTATGATATAATATCTTTTAGAGTTAAAAAAGGAAAGAAAGACTGTATAAAAGACTTTATACTTCATACGGGGGAAAGTATGAATGCCTTTATAAATAGAGCTATTGATGAATGTATTGAAAGATGGGAAAAAGAACATAGATAAATTAATTATAAGATATACTTAAATATTACCATAATGTTATTATTGTATTATTTTTGTTAATGCTTATTTGATAGGGTTGACTTAGTTCTTAGATTGATTTATATAAATTTATTTAGTGTTGCGTATTAGATAATTTATATTATAATGTATACATTGAGCGGTTATTGAGTGTATAAAGTATGTATATTTATTATATTTTTGTGTATAATTATAAGTTGGTATTATGACTTGAGTATAATTTAATTTGATATTTGTATAAATAGTTTTTACTATGTAATGCGATGTATTGTGTTTTAGGTGTACTATATCACATAGTACAGTTAGTAATGACTAATTTTATAAAAATTACAATACTTTTTCAAGCTTTTAAACTTTCAAAAAAATAAAAAGAAAATCAGTTAAAGCTTGTAACTTTATAAATAGTATTTTCTGATTTTTGCCCAGCTTTCAAAAAAAATCATATTATCACTTTTTATGATTTTTTATTTCTGCATTTTATAGCTTTAAATTTATGTTGTATGCCCCTATTTTACATTTTTCAAGTGTTTTTGTTTTTGCCCAAACCCATAAAGTGTTTCATCTACACATCACTTACTCTTCACATCTCCTGCACAACACTCCTCTCTTTTTTTATTTTTAAAGTCAAGTAATCTTTGACTAAATTTCAACAATTTATCTCTACAATTTTCTTGAAAAACTTAAAAATCTCCCCTATTTTCATTGTATTTCTTAAAAATCGCACCCTTAATTTTATACTTTTTATATATTCTAAATTTTATTTTCGTTTATTTTTGCAAACAACCAAAATTAAAATTGAATTAAAATAACCCTTTAATCATTTATTTTATATTAATCTCAGTAATAAGACATACAATTTTTATAACTCATCTATATTTAATAATATCAAATAGTTTATATATTCCCACCCCCCTGATTAACATAATTAACTGGAACACTTATTTCTTATTCTTAAATACCTATAAAATAAGGAAATATATTTTAAAAATAAGAATTTAATAACTTTAATATTATTTCTAAATTTTGATTATGTTCTATAATTCTGATTATGTTCTATAACTTCCAAATATACCTAAATAAAATTAATTCTATAAATTTGCTTAAAACGATTCAACATACTCTTTCTTTATATAGTTTTAAATGAAATCATCTTATTTTTATTTTTAAATTATGCTTTTAATAAATAACCAAAAAATAAGAATTATTTATTTTTACATAAGGTTGATTTCAAAATAACCATAATTTGTAGCATATTTAAATAGCCTTAAATCTCAAATTTATTCTTTTTTATATTCTATTTTTATTCTTTTATGATGTAAATTATTTATCTTATAATCGTTAAATTTATTTTTATAATTTTTTAAAATTTATTTTTATAATTTTTTATTTTTATCATAATTATTCATTTTAAATTTATTCATTATTTTATTTTTAATATTTTGTTCGTTGAAAAAATGAACTTAATTATTAAAATGTTACTTTTGTTTTAAAACTCAAAATATTATTTTTGTGTTAATTTTGATTTTTTTGAAAACATCAGGAAATACAATTTAATAAAAATATAATTATTTAATAAAAATATAATTTTTGATAAAACACACTTAAACATTATCTAAAAACATTATCTAAATAAAAAATCTAAAGGAGTGTAAATAAGATAAACTTAATAAGCTCAACATAATAAAATCCTAAAACACCATACCTAATTCTTTCAATGTAGAGTAACAGAAAACAGCCTTTTAAACGTTTTAAACCTAAATAGTATAGTTATACTACCTAAGCGTTACAATAGCGCTACAATCAAAAAATATATAGCGTAGCATAGGTTTTTTTAGAAAAGAAATGATTTTAAATGTTATCTAATCAGAAACCTAAATAAGCATAAATAATTTCTTAAAAATAGTAGACCTAATTAAGAATTTAATCTAACTAAATAAAAGAACCTAACCAAAGATAATATCAATCCTCAAGAAAGAGTTCATCTTTATTTGGAGTTTATTCTTTTTAGAGATAGTTAATCTTCTTAGTAAGACAACTTAAAACAATACCAGATATTCAATCTAAATTAAATACTTAAATTTCAATTCAAATCAGCTCTATTTATTCGTTTAAAATCTTCTCATTCCACCCTCAATTTTCACCCTCTAACCTCAATTTTTTCATTTCAGACCGTTATAATATTTATATAATCTTATTTTATATATTTAAGGAATATAGTCTATCCACGAAAATGAGGTATTAAAAGCGTGGATAAATTTGTGGAGAGAGTATATTCATTTACTTATATATATGGGAAAAAGTTGATGAGTTTGGATTTGAGCTAAGAAGGTGAAGTTTGAGTAGAATAATTATATTTATTATATATACATTGAATATCTATATATCTAAAATTAACAATATAAAGATTACAAGAACTACAATTATTTTTGTGGTTCTTATTTTTTGTTATAATTCATACCTCAAAAAGCAGATATATATAGTGTACGATTTTTCGTGCATGAGAAGTCAAATTCTCTCAGCAGGAGAACTCTACCATTTTGAATAATTTTAAAGGAGAACAGCATATGTCAACAAATCAAATTCAGGAAACAGAAAATTGGGCAGATTATATCTCAGAATATGCAACTTACAAAACTATGAGTTACAGTGATGCTTATTGTGTATTCGTACCGTATTCAATTATTGTAAATCAAGTACCCAACACACTTTCTTATAGAGAAAAAATAAATATCAACAGTGAATGTTTAAATATGAGTATACATAGATTACTTGCATATTTTTATTTTGCAAGCAAGCAGAATAGTAAAAACAGTATCGAGAAAGCAACTAATATTATTAACTTTTTTAACTACATACCAGATAGACATAAAAATGGTATCAATAACTCTGTTATTAATGATATTAAAGTACTTCAAGAATTGGGTTATATTGAAATTGAAAATGATATTACTGAAATTAAAGGTGCAACAAAACTATCAATATCAATTACCAAAAAATTTAAAAAGGTTTTAGAAGAAAAAAAGTTGGCGGCTATTTATACAGATGAAATAAGAAAAATAATTAATTTTAAGAAAGAATATCCTACAACTGAGATAAGTTATATTATGCTTGTCTTGGCTTATATTAGAATGATGATTTTTAATAGACCTGTCTGTGTAGAGTATATCGCAGGTATTTCTATGGAAAAAAGAAAAAAGGAATCGCCTGAAGTTTTTGCAAGTCATTATAAATATATTGCTCAAGATTTAGGGATTAATGAAACTACTGTTTCAAAAGCCGTTTCAATTTTAGAAAAATTAGAAATAATACATCATCAAGTTTTACCAAGGAATGTTGATAACAATGGAATGTGGAGATGTGAAAAAATTATCTTTACTAATTATGCTAAACGAGAAGGTAATAGAGAATATGCAAAGGGAAAGCAATATTATATGAAAGAAATTGAAAACTACATAGTTAAGAAAAATATTCCTTGTGTAATTTATTCAGAAGAATTTAAGGCAAGTTTAAGTGAACGAAATAGCAGAGCATATCAGCAAAGATAAAATGAGGTGAAAAAATGAATAACATTATAGAAGAAAAGAAGATTAAAGCATATTTGTCAAAATTTTTAACTTTAAAAGAGTGCGACTTTTATCCTCCACAGGACAATAGAATTATACATTACAAAGAATATAGAAAAAATGATTATTATGAATACCTACATAATTTTTCAACACTTGTTGATTATTTAGAAATATATAATTGATAGTTAAATAATGAGGTGAAAGAATGTCTTTAGATGTGCAAATTCAAGTTTATAGTGTTGATACAGGTAATTTCTATACGGCAAGAGAAAAGAAATTGCATTGGCTCAATCATAAATTAAAAATTGAAAGAAATGAATTGCAAAATAAATTGTCAAAAATCGAAAAGTATTTGAATAGTAATGATATTAATGAAATTACCCGATTAGAATTAAATAAGAAATCCGATGACATCACTAAGCTTATTGACTTAAAAAAAGAAAAAATTAAAAATACAAAGAATAAACTTTTAAGCTTACTTTCTAATAAGGTTTCTGAAAATATTAAGACCAATGGTAAACATCATACAAGAACACTTAATGAAAATACTTTATCTGATAAAAATATTATTTCAGTTTTTGAATCTAATTTAACAAGATATTTAAAAAATACACCTAATGAGTTTACTGATGATTTTATGGTAGTTCAAACTTATTATTTTGATATTATTAAAGATATTATTTATTTTGGCTTTGAATATAAAGGAGAAAAATATATATATTTCACATCATCAGCAGGTCAAATAAGGCAAAAGAAATGTGTTTTTATTAGAGAGAGAGCGTGGAAAAGTATTGAAAAAAAAGTTATGTGTGGTCTTACATTAGATATAATAAATCAAAAAGGTGGAAATAATTCAAATAAGCATTTAGCTTATACTGCTTTAAGCAATTCTGCGACAGATGAATGGAAGAATTTTGATATTGATAAGTGTATAGTAATTGATGATTTTGAAACCAATGTTTTTGGAACTTATGACTTTGTTAATGACATAGATTATACGATTGAAAGAAAACAAGGTGAAGTGCCTATCCCCCATACTGATGGTGCTGGAATGATATTGCCTAACGCCTTTGGTGAAAAACAGAGAAATAAGATGTTTAGACCACCTTGGATAAAGGGGCTTTTAGGTGTATTTGACTTTAAAATGTTTATTGTCGAGCATAATTGCTCTCCTATTATTAAGGATATTTATGGCAAGGAATGGAATGTTTTAGAAGATGATATACAAGTTATAATTACAAAATCTCAATTCAAGCTTTGGAAATTTTATGATTCTTGGCAAGATTATAAAGATAAATATAAAGAAAATCATTGTATAACAGGATATACCAATATGGAAGAAGATAAGATTAAGAATAGTAAAATAAATTATCAAATGTTACAGACACTTACAGATGTAAGTGACACTGAATTATTACAAATAGCCAACAAGTCAATCACTAAGCTTAATAACCTTTGTTCTTCTCTTAAAAATGTTGAAAATCTTTTAGGCATAGATATATCAAATAAATTCAAAACACCATTACAAAAATCTATTGAACTTTATCCAGATTTAATTAACGATGAATATTTGAAAATGAAAATTCGTCAAACTAAAGATTGTTTGCTTAAAAGATATAGGTCTGGTAAGTTAGAAGTTAATGGCAAGTATACATTTGTGTTACCTGATTTCTATGCAGCTTGTGAGCATTGGTTTTTAGGAATAGATAAGCCGAAAGGATTGCTCGAAAATGGTGAGGTATTTTGTTGGCTGTTTAGAAACAGTTCAGAACTTGATTGTCTTAGAAGTCCTCATTTATATAAAGAACACGCAGTTAGAAAAAATATGGCTTATATTGATAATTATGATGTTCAAAAGGATATGAGAAAATGGTTTGTTACAAATGCCATTTATACAAGTAGTCATGATTTAATAACTAAAATCTTGATGTTAGATGTTGATGGTGATAAACTTTTAGTTATTTCAGATAAAACAATAATTGATATAGCTAAAAGAAATATGAAAAATATAGTTCCTCTTTATTATGATATGAAAAAAGCACACGCTACGATATTGAATAATGAAACTATTTATAATGGTTTAATTTCAGCCTTTACAGGTTCAAATATAGGACAATACAGCAATAATATAACTAAAATATGGAATAGTGATATTTTTATCAATGGGAATGAAGAACAAAAGCAAGAAGCTATTGATATGGTGAAAATACTATGTATGGAAAATAATTATGTTATTGATAGAGCTAAAACACTATATATGCCGACAAGACCTAAAAGAATAGCCGAAATATTAAAAGAATATACGAATAAAAAATTACCACACTTTTTTATATATGCGAAAGACAGTTTGGGAAAGCAAGTAGAACCTAAAAATAAAAGTATAGTTAATAGGTTATTTGATATTATTCCAAATCCAAGGATAAATTGTAGAAAGCTTGGACTTGAAGATATTGATTATACTTATTTGATGAAAAATCCAGATATTAAATTTGATGCTTATTTTGATGAAAATAATAAAATAATTTCAGATAAAACCGAACCATTACTTGTTAAATATATAGAATTAAATAAAAATTATCATTATAAGATAGATTCTAATAGAAAAGTTTCTACTGAATTTTTAAGAAAATCACAAATTAAGCAAGAACTTTTAATCAAGTCTATAATTGATAAGGTTAAATTTGAACTTTCTAAATTTGGGTATGACGAAGATGATGTATCTGATATTTTAGTAAAATATTTATATGGTATCAAAAAAAGCAAACATAAAGATTTATTATGGGCTTGCTATGGTGAAAATATCTATAATAACCTTTCTAAAAATTTTAAGTTGCATTTCAAATTGGTTTCGTGTATAGAATGTGATAAATTGTTTTATATCCCTTATAATAATAAAAACACTTGTAGATGCGTTGAATGTCAAAGTAAATTAGAAAAGATAAATAGAAAATTTATAGTAAAAAGGCAAAAGCAAAATAATAAGGGTAATACATAGTTTAAAATTAGCAATATATAACCATAAAATAAGGTTGTTTAATTATTTTAATAAAATTAAGCAACAATAAAATATGGTTGTTTAAACAAAGGAAGAATCGTAAAATGTCTTTTTAATAGGAAGAGAGCGTTTACTCCTTTAGCTTTCTTCCTATTTTAGATTATTTTGCAAACAAACGGAGGTATTTATTTGAAATATAAAACTGTAGATAACAAGAATAACAATAAAGATATAACAAAAGCAAATTTAATTAAAGAACTATCAAAAGAATGTAATATAGTTGAAACTATTGAAGATATTTTAGTAAAGGCTTTTAAACATTCTCGTTTTTTAACAGGTGAAGCTAAATCAATAGTAATTGCTATAATAAAAAGTGAATTAGCAAATCCTATTGATGAAAACTTTGTCAAAGATACATATAATAATCTTGAAAATAAAATTTTTGAAATATTGTCTACTACATCTGAAAATAACACAAAAGAGAATCCTTTAAAAATTAGACTTTTTGAAGGCATTACCATAGAAGGTATTTATAATAAACCTAAAGAGAAAAAATTAAATTATTCTGAAGATGTAATTACTACAAAAGGTGGTATTAAAGCAAAAGTTAATGTTACAAGATATTATAACGAAAAACTTAATATGCAAACCAAATAAGGTATAAGCAGTTAATTTAACTGATTATATAATAAATTCTTTCACCTTTCTTTATTCTCTTGCTTCGGAAGTTGAATTATATACTTAACTTCCGAATATATGTCAGTATGGCGGAATAGGCAGACGCAACGGACTTAAAATCCGTTGATAGAAATATCGTATCAGTTCAAGTCTGATTACTGACACCATAAAAATAGGATATGTATTTTAGTGAATATATACTATTATCTCAGTGAAAACATAATTTCGCAGATTATGCTGAGGTATACTGAAATGGTCGGTAGTATACGAAACAAGGATACTTGTGGAAATTACCGTTTTTTATGCAGTGATGTTTAAAAAGAATCAATAAATCAAAGGTGTAGCACTATTATAATCGCAGATAAAAGCAACTATCATGTCGGTAACGCAATAGACGCATCAGATGATGAAGAATCCAAGTTAGGGAATTAGTTGGTTACTGATTTCACACCTCGGAAATACCATAAGTTATTTCGCTGTGAAGCAAGGAAACTTGTGTATAAGATGTGTATAGGTTCTAAGTAGGCAAAGGCGAGAAGAATTAAAGAATTAATAATAATGAATTGTTGCTGAAAGGTGTAGGTAATCATTCCTATCAAGGCTTGAAATTATTTGTGGCAGGAATGTTATAAGGTCGCTACTTATAGCACATACCTGTTTCCCTTGTGGCTGAATATATCTGAAGATTGTATTTAGTAGAATGAAGATTCAATAGTATATATTCAATAAAGTACATATCTTACAACAAATATTAAAACTATACTCTTTGCGAGTCAAAAATAAAATAAATAAACATTAAACAGTTAGCTATTTATAGTTGACTGTTTTTATTTTTATAAAGGAGTTGACAAAAATTTACGATTTTCAGAAAGAATTGTTGAAATATGGTTTAACACCTGATATGTATGAACAGGTATGTAAAGATATTTCTAACAAGATAGAAGGTATCAATGATTTAGATTGGTCTGAAATAAAAGAGAAATATAATATTCAGTGTGCTGCCGATACAATTAGAAAATCTTCTACTACTATTTTTGGAGGACAATTTAGAACTGAATATTTAAAATCTAAATTAGTGTCTGAAAATAAAAATAAAGTTTTTTCTAAAGTAGATGATTTAGAAAATAAAATTCAAGAATTACGAAAAGAAAGAATTAAATTACAAACAGAAAAAATAGAATATAATAAATGGCTTCGTGAAACGGCAAGAGATGAATTAATCACCGAAAAGATTTGCGAAACAATAAATAATCTTTCTCCAATGAGAGTGCCAAATTACATAGAGCCTAAGCATAACGATAAGGCATATTGTTTAATCTGGGGCGATGAACATTTTGGTGTCACTTTTGAATTGAGAGATTTACTCGGAAACATAATTAATTCTTATAATCCTGAAATTTTTGAAAATAGAATGTGGGATTTACTTAATCAAGTAATAGAAATCATTCAAAGAGATAACATTGATACGCTTAATGTTTATTCATTAGGTGATTTTTCTGATGGTTGTCTTAGGGTATCACAACTTATGAAATTAAAATATGGTGTTGTTGACGGGACTATTCAATATTCAAATTTCATTACAAATTGGCTTAACAAATTAACTGAATATGTTAGAGTGAGATACCAGATGACAAATGGAAATCACACTGAATTGCGTATGTTAAATCAAGAAAAAGGAACTTTTACAGAAGATAATATGGGTAAAATTGTAAAAGAATTTATCAAGATAAGATTAGAAAACAATCCTAATTTTACCTTAATAGAAAATCCTACAGGTTATATTTATGATACACTTGCAGGAAATACAATTATGGGTATACATGGTGAAATTAAAAATATGGAAAGGGCTTTAAAGGATTTCTCTAAGATTCATAATGTTTCAATACAGTATTTAATCGCAGGACATTTACATCATTCAAAAAGTGAGGAGATTGGTGTTAATTCTGAAGTAATTAATATTCCTTCTATTGTAGGTGTAGATACTTATTCTCTTTCATTAAATAAAACATCTAATGCTTCTGGAAAATTACTTGTTTTTGAAGAAGGCAAAGGTAAGATTTGTGAGTATAGTTTAAAATTAAATTAATAAATAAAAGATATATCATATTAAATCAACTATACATTTAATAGTTTATTAGGTGGTGAAGGTATTATGGCAGCAAGAGATGCGAAAAGAGAAGTTGATTTTTTAAAAAGTTTAGAAAAAAAAGAAATTATAGGCGAAGCTAAGATATGCAAAAGAGCTAAGTCTATGGCTTGCGGAGTTTGTGGCTTAGTAAAAACAAGCACTGAAGCGGATAAAGGATTTTGGATTTCAAGCAATAAAATTTATGGTGCTTACAATGGTTATATTCCTATTTGCAAAAGTTGCTTAGAGGGATTATATACAGATTATGTGGACAAGTATACTAAACTTAAGTATTTAGAACCTGACAAAGAAGCAACAAAAAGATTGTGTATGATGTACAATCTTTATTATTCTGATAAGGTTTTTAATTCTGTTATGAAAAGTAATGGTAATAAAGTTTGTTTTATAACAGCATATTTAAAAAGAATAACAAAATATCAATATTTAAAAAAAGATTATGATAGTACAATAGATGAATCACGAAAAGATAAAAATACAGATAATGATACGAATATTAATAATGCTAATATTGATTTAGATGAAAATTTAGAAGATTCAGTTGACAAAAAAACTCTTGAACTTTTTGGATATGGACTGGGTTCTAAGAAAGATTATGAGTTCTTACAGAGTCAATTCGATGATTGGACTTCAAGGCATGAGTGTAGGACAAAAGCACAAGAAGAATTATTTAAAAATCTTTGTTTTAAACAATTAGATATTTTAAAAGCAAGACGAGAAGGCAAAGACACCAAAGATTTAGATAGGTCATTTCAGGATTATCTTGGCACTTTAAATCTTCAACCTAAACAAAATGTTGCTGAGACTATGGCTGATACACAAACATTTGGAACGCTTATTGACAAATATGAGAATACAAGACCGCTTCCTGAAATTGATGAGGAGTTAAAAGATGTTGATAATATAGGTTTATACATTGATACTTTTTTTCGTGGACACCTTGCGAAAATGATGGGAATAAAAAATGCGTTTTCTAATTTGTATACAAAATTTATGAAAAAATACACTGCCACCAAGCCTGAATATGGCGGAGATGAAAGTTCTGAAGCATTATTCGATGCTATTTTCGGAAATAGTATAAATGATAAATAGAGGTGGTGGTTTAATTGGTAGAAAATTGTAAAAAAAGCGAAAAACAATTAGCGAACGAGAAATCTGAACGCATATTACAGGGTGTTGCATATTGGGGAAATTTCTACCGACATTAGCATAACCCACAGCGTTTTGTAAAAGAGTATCTGAATGTAAACTTAAAATTATTTCAAAAAATATTATTGTATGAAATGATGCACAATAATCATTTTATGTTCTGGGCTGCGAGGAGTAAAACGCATTTGTAACAATGAAGTTTGGCGGATAAATACCGCCCACTTCTTTTTAAATATATAAAATAAAAAGAGGTGTTTATTTATAAAAGAATTATTTAACGAAAAACAAAAGAAGTTTATTTTAAATAATTATGAAAGTATGCATTATAAAGATATTGCTGATAAATTGGGTGGTGGCTTTTCAGCGACACAAATTGCAGGATGGCTTCATAATAATAAAATAAAGAAAGTAAATCGGTCTATATTTTCTAACGAAGATAAAACCTTTATTTTCAACAATTACAAAAGTACAACCTATAAAGAAATAGCGGATAGATTAAATTTTTCAGAGCGTCAGATAAGACATTATGTTGAACATTATTTAGATAATAAAACAAGAGTATTTAATGATAGATATTTTCAAAATATTGACACTCCAACAAAGGCATATTGGATAGGATATATTTATGCTGATGGTTATATTGTTTATAATTCAAATAAACGAATTTATGAATTTGGTATGCAATTACAAAATTAGATAAACAAGTTTTAATTGATTTGAACAATGAGCTTGGTGGTGTTCATGAAATCACAGAAGGACATTTTGAAGGATTTATTTTAAATAATAAAAATATTACTATTTCTGATTCGGTTAGGTTAAGAGTATATTCAAAAAATCTTGTAGAAGATTTGATGCAAAAAAATATATTATGTAATAAAACATATAAACCAGAATTTCCGATTTTAAATACTTATTTTATTGATTTTTTAAGAGGTTATATAGATGGTGATGGATGTATTTATGTCAATAAATTTAAAAAATATTATCCTACAATACATATAACTTCATATAATAAAAAAATTTTAAATTATATATCTAATAAAGTATATAAAGAATATAATTTGAAATCAAAAGTTTATTCGGAAACTGAGAAAAAACATCGAATTTATTTTCAAGGTAAAAATGCTTATAATTTAATGAAATTGTTGTATTATAATAATTCTGTTCAAAAATTAAATAGAAAATATGAAAAATTTTTATTGTTACAAGAAAAATGCTCTCTCTAATAGAAATATTAGAGTAATTAAATCAGGCAAAATCGGTGAAGGCTAAGTAATAAAAATTAATTATATGCTAATACCGAGGTAATCACTTTGATTTAAAAGGCAAAGTGATACCGTAACGCATAGCTACTGACAAATAGAATAATGTAGCCACGAGTGTCTGACATCTTAACAAGTAATGTTGAAGATGAAAATATATGCTAAGCTGGGTTAGAAAGGACTAACCGATGAAAATGAAGGAAACTTCCAGAGTATAGGATAAAAAGCCTATAGTTAATAACGATTGATTGGAAAATCGTGGCTAACAAGCCTATTTTGTGTAGTCAGATGTATCTTATTTCCTAAAACAAAAATTTGTGTTGCATCTGGAACAAGAACACAAGCTAATGAAGTTTTATCTAAAATTTTAGATGATTTCTGTAAAAATTTCACTTGGGGTTCAAATAATCTTAATCGAGAAATAAAAGAGTTTTCTCTTAGTATGAATAATTCTTTTATTAAATTTAGGAATGGTTCATGGATAAAGGTTGTTACAGCATCGGATAATGGTAGAGGTGCAAGAGCCAACATTATTGTACTTGATGAATTTAGAATGATTGATAAAAACACAATAAATACTGTTCTTAAAAGATTCTTAGGTACACCAAGGCAACCTAATTTTCTAAACAAGCCTGAATATGCCAATCAAGAAAAATATTTGGAATCAAATATCGAAATTTATATGTCATCTTGTTGGTTTGTATCACATTGGAGTTATGAAAAATCAAAAGCTTTCACTGCTAATTTGTTAAGTGATAAAATGAAGTATTTTGTTTGTGCGTTACCATATCAGGTTGCTATTAAAGAAGGTTTAAAGAAAAGAAGCGAAATAGAAGAAGAAATGTCTGAAAGTGATTTTGACCAATCTACATTTGATATGGAGATGGGTTGTATGCCGTATAATGATACTGAGGGTGCGTTTTTTACATTTGATAATATCTCAAAACAAAGAAAATTAAAAACTGCAATATATCCGTTTGAAAATTCAAAGGTTAAAATTCCTGATTTAGTTTTAAACGAAAAAAGAATATTATCAGTGGATATTGCTCTTATGGCTTCTACAAAAAATAACAATGATGCAAGTTGTATTATTATCAATAGTGCAATTCCATCAAGTAATAATACATATACTTCAAATATTATATATTTGCAGAATTATGAAGGTGAAGTTACTGAAGATTTAGCTTTAATAATAAGAAGATTGTTTCATATTTATAAATGTACAGACTTAGTGCTTGACACAAACAACAGTGGTTTAGGTGTTTACGATGCTCTAATAAGAGAAATTTATGATCCAGAAAATGGTGAGATTTACCCAGCTTTAAGTTGTTGTAATGACAGTATTATGGCAAGTAGATGTAAAGTTGATAATGCTAAAAAGGTTATATGGTCTATTAAAGCAAATAGTAACTTTAATAATGAGATTTGTGTAGCTCTTAGAAATGGATTTTTAAAAGGGAAAATTAATTTACTTATTCCAGAAAATGAAGGAAAAGAAGTATTAAAAGAAAGAATAAAAGATTTTAACAAACTAAGCACCAATAATCAATTAGATTATGAAATGCCTTATTTACAAACAACATTTTTAATCTATGAGTTGATAAATCTTGAGTATGAAGTCAAAGGAACGAACATAAGAGTTTTTGAAAAATCAGGTATGAGAAAAGACCGATATAGTTCATTGGCTTATAATTATTGGGTTCAATGTCAATTAGAGCGTGATTTTTTACAAGAAACTAAAAAGGAATTTAAATTAAGTGACTATGCAGCAACCTTTAAAAAGTTAAATAGAAAAGCAAAATTATATTAAGGTGGTGATATATTGAATAAGAAAAACAGACAAAGTAATTATTTAAAAAAAGATGAAAAATCATTTAATAATTCTATTATGAACAGTAAGCCTATTGATTATAGTGCTTTCAAACGACTTATGGTATATGATTTATTTGCAAATAATACTCTTATAGAATCAGGTTTTTTAGGACATTACAAGTTTGAAGATATAGAATACGCTTTACAACACCCTCACAAATATTGGAGAGTTCTGTTAAGTGCCTCTGAGACTCTTATGAAAATATCACCACATTATTATAGGTTGAATAATTATTATAGTAATATGGCATTGTTTTGTTGGGGCGTTGATTTATATGATGTAAAAGAAAGTGTTAATATTGAAAGTTTAAGAAAAGCTTATTCGACATTAAGTGTTAAACTTGAGAATATGAATTTAAAGCACGAATTTTCAAAAATTTTCAAAACACTCCCCTATCAGGATGTTTTTTGTGGTCTTGTGGTTGAAAATCAAACAGATTTTTTTATACAACAGGTAAATTTTTCTATTTGTAAATTATACAAACTTCAAGACGGACTTTATAATTTTGCGATAGATTTAACTAAAATAAAACCTCAAAATTTAGGTTCTTATCCTGATTATGTCCAACAAATTTGGCTTGACTTTAGAGATGGGAAAGTATCTGAGCATTGGTATTTACCTCCGTCAGACAAACAGATATGTATAAAGTTGAATAGTCAATGGATATATCCTTATCCAATGTTAATTAACCTTGTTAGAGATATTTTAGATTTAGATTTATATAAGAAACTAAAACTACAATCAGCTAAGACAGACAATTATAAAGCTATTATGATGGAAGTTCCTATTGACAAAAATACGGTAGATAAACCTATGATTACACCTGAAACATTGAGTATATTTGCCGAAATAAATAGGAATAGTATGCCAAATGATATTGGTTTAATACATACTTTAGGTTCAGAGGGTAAGGCAATTTCTTTTAAAGATAGTAATAATACTCGAAACAATGTTTCAGACGCTTTAGATGAAGTTTATAATTCATCTGGTATAAGTCAGGAATTATATAATGGTAGTTCATCGGGTACTGCTGTAAACTTATCTGTTGAGAATGATTCGGGTTTTGTATATGGTGTATACCGACAATTTGAAAGATGGATAAATCGCTTTATAAAGATAAGAAAATATAATAAGAATAATTTTAAATTTAATTTTTATTTATTAGATACTACTATATTTAATCGTGATAATGTGATAAAGAAATATAAAGAAGCGTGTACTTTAGGCATTAATGTAATTGATAAATTTTTGGCTTCTTTAGATATGACACCAGCAAGAACATTAAATGCGTATACTTTACATACTGATATTTTTGATTTTCAAAATAGGTTTATTCCTCTATCCTCATCTTATAACAGTTCAAGTGATGAAGCTGGCAGACCGACAAACGCTTCTAAGGGTGAAACATTAGATATAGCAGGTCAGCAAACTGAAGATAATGATAGTAATATAGATAGATAGTGATTAAAGAATGGAGGTGTGTAAAATGGATAAAAATAAAAGATTTTTATTACCAGTAAATTTTAGTATTAATGGTGAATATCAAACTAAAGATACACGATTTTTGAATGTTACTATTGATGTTTTGCATTTAGGTGAGAATTTTAATGGTAGTGTTTTTACGAAAGAAGTAGTAGAACAAAATATAGAAACTATTAAAAATACACCGATTTTAGGCTATATAAAAGAAAATGAAAACGGCGAAAAGGATTTTACTGGACACGAGCATGAAATTGTAGTTGAAAATAATATAATAAAAGAAGTTTATTTAGGACAAGCGTATGGTGTCATTCCTGAATCTTGTAATGCCCGATGGGTAAAAAAGATTTCAAGTGATTGCGAAGAAAGAGAATATCTACAAGTAGATGGTCTTATTTGGACAAAATTCAATGAAGCCGTTGACGTTTTTGAAAGAGATATTAGTAAAGGACAGTCAATGGAGTTAGAAATAAATAACTTTGATGGCATTGAAGATGAAAATGGCATTTTTACATTTACTAAATTCTCATTTGCGGGTTGTTGTATATTGTCAACAACTGATGAAAGTATTCAACCAGCTATGATTGATTCTAATATTACATTGCAATTTTCTGTTGATAATGTATTTTCTGAAATCAAGAATAGATTGGAAGAATTTAATAAATTAAAATTTGATGGAGGAGGTAAAAGAAATATGGAGGATATTAAGAATACAAATAAAGAAAATTTCACACAAACTGTTCAGAGTGCGATAAATGATATTGCTAATATTGTAGAAGATTATGAAACTGAAACAAACCAATGGGGCGATAGATTTCCAAGATATTATTTTAGGGATGTTCAAGGTAATGAAGTAATTGTTGAAGATAGAAAAGACCATTGGAATTTTTATGGTTTTACTTTTAAAGTAGAAAACGATAAGCCTATTATTGATTTTAGCACTGGTGTAAGAAAAAAGATTATTTTTGAAAATTATCAAGATGGCGAAAATACTATTGACAATTCTATTACTGAAAATCGCATTTCTGAATTTGATAAGAAAATTGATATTCTTAATCAAGAAAAGAGTGAAATTGCTTCTAAGTATGAAACGCTTCAAGCTGATTATGATAAAATTAAGCCTAAGTATGATGAATATGTACTTGCAGAAGAAAAGCGTATTAATGAACAGTTAGAAGCAGAAAAAGAAAATGTTTTTAATGAATATTCTTTAGCACTTTCTGATGTTACAGAATTTGAACAGTTAAAAGAAAAGAAGTCTGAAATGTCAGTTAAGGATATTGAAAGTGAATGTGCTATTCTTTTCGCTAAGAAAAATTTAAGAAAAAACTTTAGTAAGCGTAGCGATTCACTAACTGTTAATGTATCAGATACAAGTATTCATGATGACGATGATACTAATTATGTATCTACAAAATATGGTAATATACCACTACATAAATAAAATATAAAATATTAATTTTAAAACTTTAACCTGCGATTAATCTCGCAAGTTTTATTTTGTTTAGGAGGAAATTTATGGCTAATTATACAGTATTTGAATCTGTAAATATGAAGTCTACTCATTATGCAGAAAGAATTTTTGATGCAGTAGCAACTGAAGATATTGAAAATGGTACATTCGGCTATCTTGATGGACTTGATGATGGCGAAGATGTTATTTATAAGTTTGTAAAGGGTTCAGCAACTGGAAAGCAGGTTGTTGTAGTTGACCAGCCAGTTTGGAACTCAGATGAGTGCAAGATAACTAATCAGAGAAAGGATAATTTTATCATTAAGGCTGGGACTCCTTTTAGAGTGCGTGTAGTTGCTTTTAATGATGAATTTGCAATTTCTATTGATGGTATCACTTCGGCAACACAGTCAAAGGCTGATACTGGTAAGTTCCTTACTATTGATACAACTACAGGCAAGTTAGTTGCAGGCGATAGTGCAACTTCGGACGCTAAGTTTGAAGCTACAATTATGCGTAAGAGAGTTCAGGGTGCAACTCTTGTTACAGTAGCTAACACTTATGGATATTCAAGAGTTATGTATGAAGCTAAGGTTACTACTTTAGCCTAAAAGTAAGGAGGATAAATAATGGTTAAGACTAAATTCACAACAGAAAATGAAAAGATTTATGACCTTACGCTTGATTTAGCAAGAGGCGATTTTTCATTACATATAGACAAGGATAAGGTATCTAAGAAAGACCTTGAAAGTTATCTTAGAGATAAAATTAATGGCGATATTCTAAAGGGTGCTACACTTTTTCAGGCTTTTCGAAGAAACAATCTTGTGATTTATGAGATTGTAGAGGAAGTTGTAAACACAACTATTGGTGAGAATATTTTTAATTCACCATTTGTTGAAAATTTTGTAGAAGTTAAGAATCGTGCTTTAGGAGATACAACTTCATTCTATACAGAAGGTGGACTTCTTACTGTTTCTCGTTTTGCTGGTAATCACTGGGATACTAATAGACAGGCTATTGATTTAGGTTCTGAAATCACACTTCCAAAGGAATGGATATACATTCATATATATGATGAACTTGAGCGTTTTCTTACTGGTATTACCTCTATTGATAAGCTTCTTGATGTAGCTTATAAGTCTGTAAATAAGTATATTAAGGATAGAATTTATACACAGTTCCAGAGTGTAGCTAATGCCTTCCCATCTGATTTTGCAGCAACAGGTAATAGTGAAGAAGCTGTTGGTAAACTTTGTGACAAGGTTCAGGCTGCTGGTGGTTATGAGAATCTCACTATTGCAGGTACTAAGGGTGCTTTAAGAAAGCTTGCTAACATTGTTCCTGATAAGATGTTCGCAAATTCTCAAAAGGAAGCTAAGGCTATGACAGGTTCTATTGCTGATTGGGAAGGTAATAGACTTATGGTTATCCCTCAGACATTAAAGTCTGGTACATTTGACCTTGCACTTGATGATAATAAGTTGTTTATTCTTGGCGGTGATACTAAGCCTATTAAGCTTGAATGGTTTGGCGATACTCGTTCTGATATTGGCACTGGTACTATTGATGGCTCTAAGAGAAATAGTGATGCAACTATTGATGTTCAGGTTCAGACACTTATGGGTATGGGCTTTGTTCTTCCAGCTTATGCAGGTCTGTTTACTTTTTCTTGATAAGTAAATAAAAATAAGAGAATAAGAAAGGTGATATTATGCCAAGAAAGGCAACAACTAATATTGTTAGTGAAGAATCAGTTTCTACATCTACTGTAGGAGCTGATTTTTCTAACAGAAACTCTAAGGTTAATGAAAGCAGAATAAGCTCACAAGAACCTTTAACTGACATTACAGAAATAGAAGTTGTTTCATTGATTCCATCTGTAAGTTATAAAGATAGTAAGAATGGTGAGTATTATGCTTGGGATAATGTTGGTGATATAGAAATTCTTACATTTGAAACTTTAAAGAATATGTGGAGAAACTATAAATCATATTTTAGAAATCTTTGGCTCAAGCCAATGGACAATAGAGTAATCGAAAAGTTTGGATTATCAAAAATTTATGATACTTATGAGTATCTTATGGATTCAAACTCATATACAAAGGAAAACATTGAAAATATCTGTTCACAAATTTCTAAAATGGATAATTCTTTAAAGACAACTGTCATTTATAAAATTAAAGAAATGGTCGCCAACGATAAAATTGAAAGCATATCTGTTATTAAGACTTTAGAAAATAAATTCAAGGTAGAACTTATTTAATAAGGGGCAGATATTGTGGCTACACCTTATGATGTTATTTGGGCTAATCTTTTACCCAAATTTAAAAGTTATGAAATTCCTTTGATGACGGCAGAAGAAGTAAAAGATTGTTTACATGATTATATTATTCCTGCCGTTTCAAGGTTTCATATATGTAGAAAAGATTTGTCGAATAGAAATGATGAGTTAGAACAGTTTGACTCAGATTTATCTGATATGGAAATCGAAATATTAAGCAACTATGTCTTGCTTGAATATCTAGATTCTACATATATAAGAGTGCCATCAGTTTTAAAAGTTAGCTTAAGTTCTAAAGATTTTAATGCTTTTAGTAATGCTAATCAATTAGAAAAAATGATGGAAATGCACTCTACATTTTTAAAAGAAAATGAAACACTTTTGTCAAGGTATTCTTGGAATCAAACAAGAGATGACTTAAAAAATGGTATTAAAACTTCATTTACTGAACATTCTTATAAATCAAAAATCTAAATAAGGGTGGTGTTTTGTTATCAATTATTTAGAAAAATTCAAGAAAAAAATGGAATTAAGTGGAAGCTCAATGATGCAGGAAAATGTAAATAATAGTAAGCGATTATTAGATTATACCTTTACAGATGATAGTTCTACTAATAATATAATTTATTTTTGGAGTTTAGGCAAAAAAACATATGATAACGAAGTACCAATAAAAATTAGATTATATGAAAGAACTTTCTCAAACGTTGATGGTAACAAAATGAGTTTTCAGACTCTGATGGGTACACCTGTTATAGTGGGTGATATACTTTATGACTATAAAAATTCGTTATATTTGTTATGCAACAAATCATTTAATATTGATGATATTCATTATCAAGGCGAATTATTGGAATGTAATTGGGTTTTAAAATGGCAAAACAAGGAAGGTAAAATTTTGGAATATCCTTGTGTTGATATTAATACAACACAGTATAACTCAGGTGAAACAAGCAGTAGACAATTTACATTAGGAACAACGCAACATAGAGTGTCTTTACCTTATGACGAGAATACTGTTGTATTAGATACACCACAAAGATTTTACTTAGATTATAATAAACAAAATCCAACTTCTTTTATTGTAACACAAAATGATACTACAACTAATAAGTTTGGCAAAAAGGGTATTGTTAAAGTTACTTTAGCTGAATATCAAAATGATAGTGATACGGATAGACCAGATTTAGGAATATGCGATTATTTTAAAACTGATAAAGCTGAAGAAAATAAGAAGGCAGTAATTATATATGAGGATAATATTATAAAATCAGGTGGAGATAGTAAGATATTTACTGCTAAGTTTTATGATGACAATGGAAATGAGTTAAATAATGTTATTCCTATTTGGAAAATTGTTTCAGATTTTAAAGAAGAACTTTATGTAAAGGAATATGATAATCAAATTGCTATTGGGGTAGATAATGATAATTATGTCGATGAGGATATAAAATTGATATTATCTTCTGAAAACAATAATATTCCATTAACAAGTTTGATTATTCATATTAAATCATTATTATAATGGCAAATAGTTCAAGTATTGGTTTAATTAAGAATACCATAATAAAAGAATTGATAAAAGATGAAACAATAGTACAAGCAATAGGAAGTTCTACGGTAGATAGTAAAACACCTGAAAAACTTATTAATACTCATATATTTAATTATGACCAAGACCCTTATACAATAAAAGAAGTAAACACTTTTCTTACAGTTCAAGTACATATACCCGAATCATATAGAATGGATAATAAAATATATGTTACTCCGACATTAGAAATACGAATAATATCTCATTATAGGCATATGATTGTGGATAATATTCCTAAAGTCACCGACAATCGAAATGATTATTTGTCAAGGCTTATTGATAAAAAATTCAATGGTAGGTCTGATTTAGGCATTGGTATAATAAGGTTATCAAGTAATACTGAAGGTTCTTATCAATCGGATTATTTATATCGCATTTTAACATTTGTTACAACTGATTTGAATAATTCGCTTTGTAATAATAGTGAGGAATACATATGATTGATAATGAATTAGAAATGTATTATGGTGATGATGTTAAAATTACAGATAAAATAACTGTAACTCAACCTACTGTTATGCAGATAAAAAATTTTGGTGAGAAAGATTATTTTAATGCAGTGTATAATCTCACAAGTGTTGGTGCCGATTTAAAATGGCAATTATGGGATATGGGAATAGATTATACAAAGATAGATGATTATGATTTATTCATAAAAGTTATTTCTCAGCTTGTTTCAAGTAAGAAGAAGCTTCTTAATAATATAAAAGATACTGAGCAAGTAAAAAATGTTGATATAGAAAGTTTAAGTAAAAATCCTTTAAAGTTAATACTCAAAGATATTGATTTGGCTGATTTTGGATTATATAAAGATACTCGAAATAATCAAGTGATACTTTATAATACAGAAAATGATATAACTATCAATAGGTACATTTATGCAAGAATTACTGAAGTAGTTCGTAAAATACATGGATTAAAGAGAAACAATGAAACTCCTGCTAACGAAAGAACTAAAAAAGATTTGATAGAAGATGCTCGTGATGAAGCAATGGGCAAACAATATGAGGATTTTAAAAGTGTTTTATTACCATATATTTCTACAATTTCTATGTACTCAGGAATAAGTAGAAAAGAAGTTGGAGAAATGAAAATATATGAATTACTTTACAATATCAAAAGAATTAATAAAATTCAGGATGCTACTATGTTATTGCAAGGTGTTTATTCTGGATTTGCTAATTTAAAAGGTATTGATAAAAGTAGATTAGATTTTACTGGATATATATAAAATTTTAGAGCCTTTAAGGCTCTTTTTTAATGAAATTTTAGGAGGAAAATTATGGCTGACACATTTAACAAGAATGAACTTATCTTAGATAAGGTTCGTTCAATTTCTTTTACAGACCCAGAAACAAAGGAAATTTTCTGTAGACTTACTTCTCTTGAAGATTCTTCACTTAATTGTACCGCAGAGGGTGATGAAATTACAGACGCTATTGGTTCTGTTATTACTACACTTTATCGTGCTAAGAAAGCTAAGTTTAGTGCTACAAACTCTTTACTCTCTTTTGACCTTATGGCGGCACAATACGGTTCAAATAAGGAGGTTGCAACGTCAAGTAATAAGTTAAGAGGTTATACTTACGAAGTTCTTGAAATTGCAGATGGTAAGATTACATTAGAGAATCAACCAATTAAAGATAGTATACAGTTTATTTATTCTATCGTTAGTAATGATATAGGTAAGTCTTATAAGGCAGGAGCTGCTGTTTCCGAATCAGAGTTTGTTGTTTCTGATTCAAGTAAGGAAATCCAGACACCAACAGGGCTTACTGGCAAAGTTTATATAGAATATGCCTACGAAACCGAAAAGGCTATTAGAGTTAAGAATAGAAGTTCACAATTCCCTAAAGATTGCGGTGCAACTATTTATGCTTACTTTAGAGATAAGTGCAATCCTAATCTTAAATATTCTGGTGCGATTCTTTGCTCTAAAGCGAAACTTAATCCTGAATCTATTGAGATAGCACTTACATCAACAGGTAAACATCCATTTGAATTTGATATATTTAAGGACTATTGTGATGAAACAAATGATGACCTTTTTGAAACAGTTGTAAGTGAGTAATAAATTATATTGGGGTTATATTTGATATATAGCCCCTTCCCTATTCTCATTTAAAGTAGGTGAATTTTATGACAGAAAAAATAAACGCATATTGTAGTATATGTGGAAAAGGTTATTATGTATGTAACTCTTGTAATGAATTTATGAGATTATCGCCTTGGAAGATACATACGGATACCGCAGAACATTATAAAATTTATCAGATTATACATGGGTTATCTACCAATGTATACAGTAAAGCAGAAGCAAAAGAAAAACTTGCCAATGTTGATTTGTCTGATTTAGAAGATTTAAGAGAGAATATTAAGGCTATTATTAAGGATATTTTGAACAATGATAAGGAGAAAGATATTCAGAATACAGAAAATGCAAACAAAACAGAAAATAATGTTACAATAAAAAGAAAGCGTAATAAACAGAAGTTTGTAGAGTAGTATTAATAGTGATTGATATTTTATTGGATATATGAGCAATCACTGCTTTATATATCCTTTTTTTTACAATTTACCACTTATGAAGTATACTTCTTCGTTGTATAAGTCGGTGCTGAGGTGCTGGAATAGTTTTCGGTGAACCTATTTATAACTATGTCTTAAGGCGAAAACTGTATTATTATTTATTATTATTAAACTACTATACAAAGAGAAAGGTAAAAATGAAAAATGTAGGAAAGCGATTTGAGGAGAATTTTAAAAAATCTATTCCTGATGAATATTTGTTGTATAGACTTAAAGATTCACCGCAGGCATTTACACAAAGTAATCTTACTTCTTTTACACATAAAAATCCTTGCGATTATTTTTTATTTGATGGTAAAAGAGGTATTTTTTATTGTCTTGAATTAAAAACAACTAAGGATAAATATATGACTTTTGAAAAGATAGAATTAGACGATACTCAACCAAGAAAAATGATACATAAACATCAAATTTTATCTTTACAAGAATATTCTATATATAAAAATGTTTACCCTTGTTTTGTTTTTAATTTTAGAAGTGAAGATATAGGGATTGAAAGAACTTATATGCAATATATAGATCATTTTATGAAGATGTATCATGGACTTAATAAATCAAGTTTTAATGAAATAGATTTAATATCTAATAATGCAGTAAAAATTAAAGGCAATAAAAAAAGAGTGAATTATTATTGGAATTTAACTGAATTTTTTGAAACAAATGATTTTAATAAGGAGAAATAGTATGAGCGAAAATATTTATAAGTATAATAATGAAGAAATTAAGTATAAGATAAAGTCTTATGTCAATATGTCAGATAGAATTAAAATCATCAAAAATACTGCAAGACTTTGCCTTATAGATGATGATTATTTTTCTTGCCTTAAAGATATATCTTTTGATATTGCACTTATTAATGTTCTTACAGATATTGATTTAGGTGATATGTCGATTGATGATACAGAAAATTTTATCAAAAACACTAATGTTATTGATAGTATAAAAAGTGCTATTGGTGAAAACTTTATTGAAAAGTTGAAACAAGAAACAAGTTATAATATTGAATATAAAACTGGTATTCATGAAGATAGTGTAAGTAAGAATATTTCAAACTTCTTTAAGATTTTGAATGAGAAAATTCATTTCGACCAAGTAAAAGCTAATACAATCTTGGAAAAATTAAATACGCTCAATCTTGAAAATCTTGATATTAATGCAATTGTAGATGCTTATGTTAAATCTGAAGAATTTAAAAGCAATAAAAGTGATTTGATAAACTCTAAAAACGAAGAGATTCGTAATCTCACAGAAAAGATTAACGAATTAGTAAACAATTATCAAAATCAGCATTTAAAAGTTTTAAAGTAAAGGTTATTATATGAATTTTAAAAATCTAAAAGATTTAGAAAAACATTTAAATAATCAGATGAAAGATGCTTTGTTGCAAGTCAAAGAAGAAGTTTATTCTATTATTGCAGAGAAACTTTTACAATATTATGAAGAATATACACCTGTGAAATATAAAAGAACTTATCAGCTTTTAAAATCTTTAGTAAAGACAGAAGTAATACCAACAGGTCATGGATTTAAAGCAAATGTTTATTTTGATTTAAGTAAAATACATTATAAAAATGAAAAACATTCTACTGCTGAAATTGTTAAAGATACCTTGAATGGGCAGCATGGACATTTTGGATGTAATTATATGCCAAAAGGAAAATGGACTTCTATCTGGGGTGAAAGTATGCTCATTTTAGATTTAGATGATTATGGTGTAATAGATTTAATTGTGCAAGCTTTAAAAAATAGAGGTATAGAAGTTAGACAAAATATAAAATAAGGATTTTATTTTAATAAAGAAATATTTCATTTATTGCAACTAACACTCAACATCTAAGATATGTGCTGAATATGTATGTCAGCGGGTTGACAGACAACAGAAAAATCAGTTGATTTTTATTTTAGATAAAATAACATTTATTAAAAACAATAGCGGTTGACCTTTGTAACTTTTTATAATATAATATTCTCAATAGTAGGAGGTGAGAATATTATGATAAATAAAACTAAGCAAAGAAACAAATTAGCTTGTGAAGCATCTTTAAATCAATTAACTCGTTCTATTTCAAGAAGGTCAGCTCGTTCTATTTCAAGAAGGTCAGCTCGTTCTATTTCAAGAAGGTCAGCTCGTTCTGTACGAGGCACAAGTCAAAGTTCAGATAAATCAAATCCTCCTACTGTAAAGCCAAACCCAACAAATAAAGGAGGTAAATAAATATTGGGTGATATTTTAGATTTAATTAATTCATTGCCTTTAATTATGTCATATATAGTATATGGTTCTTTATTTTTATGTATATTCAACTTTATTACATTCAAAAGTAAAGAGTATGAAATTAAACATTATTTCATTTCTTGTATTACAGTTAGTTTTATTATAAAGGTTATATTTAATTGGATATTAAATTTATGGGGTACACATATAACAATAAGGATAGTAGAAAATACTATAGAATATTATTTATTGTCTTTTGGCTTTACAGCAATAACTGCCTATCTTAGTGGTATACTTTTTTCTTCAAAATGTTTTAATAAGTTATTATTAAATTTAGGAACAAAAAGAACTGCTAATACAAATATTTGGGATGATATTATTGAAAATGAAACTTGGTTATATATTCATATAAAAAATAAAGATTATGGTTATTTAGGTTTGCATAAATATTCAGAAGAAAATTGTAGTAGTCCTAAAATTGTTTTGTGTCATTATCAATTAATTGAAATGTCTACTGGAGAAGTAGTTACAGATTATTCGGACGATAATAATAGACTTATTATGATAGATACAAAAGATGTTGATACCATCGAAATAATATATCGGAATCCTATGGCAAATAAAAAGAAAACTATATTTAAAATAAAAAGTTTATGTGTATTAAAAAAACCAAAGTATATTCCAAAACATAAAAATGAAAAATAAATTTTGTAATTGTAGCACTGGCATTTGTCAGTGCTATTTTATTTTTAGAAATGAGGTGATATTATGCAGAATAAAAAAAGATTAACATTTAGAAAGGTTATTACTTCTTCTGAATTAATAGAACAGATAAATCCAGAAAATCAAAAATTAGTTGATAGATTTTTAAAGAATTTTTCAACCAAGCGTTCACCAAAATCAGTATTGGTCTATAAATCAAACTATAATATTTTCTTTTGCTATGTTCTATTATATTGTGACAATAAATCTTTTATTGACTTAAAGAAATTTGAAATACTCGATTTCTTTGATTTTGGGGTTACTGAGTTAAAATGGAGTCCTAATCGTTTTCATCAAATGCACTCCTCTTTATGTAGTCTTAGTGATTGGATTGAGAATGTTATGGACGAATGCTATCCGAATTTTAAAAATATAGTAAAGAAGATCGAAAAGCCAGCTAAAGAACTTATCAGAGAGAAGTCGGTTTTTACCAAAGATGAACTTTATGGACTTATGAATTGGTTAGGTGAGATAAACAAGCCTCAAGAGCAATGTTTATTATCACTTATGATGGGTTCTGGTGCAAGAGCTGATGAATTTGCTAATTTCACAACAGACCTCATAGATGAGAATAATTTAGCTTTTGAAGGATTATTTTTAGAAACTACTAATGAAATGCGTGTAAAAGGTAGAGGTGTGAATGGCAAACGAATAAAAAGATATATTATAAAAGATGTATTCCTCCCCTATTATAAACAATGGTTGCCTATCAGAGAACAAATTATGAAAGAGAACGGAATAGAGCATAATTATATTTTTGTTAAATCTGATGGAGAGCCAGCTACTACCAGTACTATAAGAAGTTGGATGGAAAAATGGGATAAACCTTTGAGTAAGCATTTTTATCCTCATTCTACAAGACATTATTGGTGTACTACTTTATTAGCAGCAGGGCTTGAAGCCGAATTGGTACAAGAATTGCAACAATGGGGTAGTTCAGAAATGTTAAATATATACAATGATGCAACTGCTAAAAATAGAAAATGGAAAGGTCTTGCAAAACTTAGAGCAGAGTTAGAGAAAGAAAGTTTTAGCGAAGAATTGAATAAAATTCAAGAGTCAAATAATAATTAAGATTGCACCTATAATCAAGTGCAATCTTGCACTTTAATACAAAGGAATGGTGTAATGGCTGATTATAATGTTATGCTCGGATTAGAGTTAGAATCTGATGCTATACAAAAAATTGAGAATAGAATAAAAAATATAAAATGTGAATCTATAAAAATTGATATTTCTATATCTGATGACAGAGTTTTAAACTTTATACAAGATTTATCTAAGGCTAACAAAGACCTTGCTAATAATTTACTTACTTTAAATAAAATAGCAAAAAACACAAATGAGCAACAAGAAAAAGCTGATAAACAAAAATTAGATTCCGCAAAGGATTTATCATATGTATATAAGCAATTAATTTCTATTCAAAAAGAAATAAATTCATCAGAAATTAAATTAACTAAGCTTGATAAAAACAGTAAGCAATTTCAAACATTATCAATGCAAATTGATAAACTAAAAAAAGCATATCTTGATTTATATAATTTAGGTTCAGAAATTGAAGGGTTTGACCTTAATGATAATTCTTTTAATAAAATAAATAATTCTTTAGAAAAAACACAAAGACAGGTCGAATCTATAAGAGCAGCGTTATCTGATAAACAATCTTTACAAGAACTTAAAAAGCAAGAAAAAGAATTAATTTCGTTGGCTCAAGAAAAGGCAAAATTAAGAACTCAAAGAACTAAATTATACAATGATACAAATAAACATGATAACGAACTTGAATTATTAGAACAACAAATAAATAAAATTGAAACCGCTTATAACAATCTAAGAAATAGTCTTAAAAAACAATTACCAACAGAACAATTTGAGATATTAAAAAGAAAAACACAAGAAATTTATGATGCAGAAATTTTCTTAAGACGAAGAAATGTTGACATTACTGCTGACAGAGATACAAAACAAGCTTTAAATATAAAAAATAATTTTGATTCGGGTAATATTGATAGTGAATATAGTAAGATAGAATCAAGTTTAAGAAGTTTAAATACTGTTTCAAAAACAACGGAAGAAAATTTAAATAAGTTATCCCAAAGTTATATAGCATTAAAAAACGCTATTGACACTAATAATACAAAAGAAATCATCAAAACTTATAATCAGTTTGAAGACGCTCTAAAAAAAGTTAATAATGAATTAAAGCAAGCAGCTCAATTACAAAAGATAAATGAATCGGTATATAACCTTGAAAACAGCAAAAAACAATTTAGCAATGAAATTAATGTATGGTTATCACAAAATTCAAGTGCTACTAAAAAATTTGGATTGAGAATTAAAACTATTCAAAGTCAGTTAGAAAGTTGTAATGAAACAAGTTTAGATAGACTTAAAGATGAGTTCAGAGATATTACACAAGAAGCAACTATAGCTGGTAAAACTGGTTTAAATTTTATCGACACTCTAAAACAAAAAGGAAAAGAATTAGCATCATACTATACTATTTCTGGTAGTTTTTATAAAATAGTTGATACAGCAAAACAAGCATATCAAAATGTTGCAAATGTAGATAGTGCAATGACTAATCTTTATAAGGTTACTGATAATACTGACGCAGAGTATTCTGATTTCTTTCAAAATGCAAAACAAAATGCAAAAGATTTAGGTGTAACTTTAACTGATTATATAACTGCAACTTCTGAATGGAGTAAATTGGGTTATGATATTAATGCTTCTTCGCAGTTAGCAAAAGTTTCATCAATTTATCAAAATGTTGGTGAGGTTGATTCGGAAACTGCTGTTAAAGATATTGTAACAGCTTTAAAAGCATATAACATAAATGTTGATGATGCTATATCAATAGTTGATAAATTTAATAAACTTGGTAATGAATTTGCAGTATCCTCAAGTAGTTTAGGCGAAGGGTTGAAAGTTTCGGCTTCATCGTTAGCGGTTGCAGGCAATGATATAAATAAGTCTTTAGCTATGCTTACTGGTGGCGGTGAAATTACCCAAGATATTGGAGAACTTGGTAACGGTTTAAAGACTATTTCTTTGCGTTTGCGAGGAATGAAGGGCGAACTTCAGGACATTGGCGAGGAATATGAAGATATTGAATCTGTTTCTAAAATTCAAACTCAGATTTATAATCTAACCGAAGGACATACAAATATTTTTAATGATGATGGTTCTTTTAAAGATACATATGATATTCTTGAATCTATATCAGAAGTTTATGATAAGTTAAGTGATACTAACAAAGCCGACCTTACAGAGATTATGTTTGGCAAAAATAGAGCTAATCAGGGTGTTGCTATTATTCAAGCTTTTCAGAGTGGACAAATTCAAAAAGCTTATCAAGCTGCACAAAATTCTGCTGGTTCTGCACAAGAAGAACAAAATAAATTGTTAGATTCTATTGAAGCGAAAACAAATCAGTTAAAGTCATCATTAGAATCATTATCTACAACTATAATGGATGACAAAGTTATTAAATTTGTCATTGACAATCTTACAGCTATAATATCTGATACTGATGACTTAATAAAAAACATAACAACTTTACCTGTGCTTCTTACCGCTGCTACAACAGCTCTTTTAAAGTATTTAGATATTAAAAAGGGCGTTGGTCTTTTTACTGTCAATAAAGATGAGTCTGGCAATGGTGTTGGAATATCTTTATTTGGAAAGAAAACAATAGGAAAACCAGATTATAAAGTAAATCAAAAATTTTATTCAGAAAATTTTACAAAACAGCTCAATAATGATATAGCTTCTCTTACAAGTTACATTCAATCGCTTCAAAAAGGCGAACAGCAATTAAGTTCTTGGTCTGCTTATATGAATACTGCCAGTATTACGGCACAGGAATACGCAAAGACCTTGAATCTTACTAAAATAGAAGAATTTGATTTAAGTAATGCAACTGAAGAATTAAAAATAAAGTCAAGAGAATCACAAGTAACACTCAAAGCACAAAGTACTACATGGAAAGATGTTAAAAATTTAATTGAACTTTATAATGGAAATCTTGAGGACACAGTACATCTTAATAAAGAACAATTTGTAAGTGCGATAAATCAATCTAATGGTGCATTAGGTGGATATTTATCCAAGGTAGAACAAGGAAATGCTTCTTTTACAGGCTATGCTGGTAGTTTAGTGAAAGCTACTGCTAAAACTGTTGCACTTAATCTTGCTACTACTGCTCTTGACGGCATAATTAGTGCATTAGTTATTGGTGGTATCACTTTACTTGTTAAATCTATTGACGATTATATTCACGCTTCAGAAAAAGCAGCAGAAGCAGCACATAAAGAAGCCGAAGAAGCAAAAGAACGGTTAAAAAAATCTCAAGAAGAAACTGAAACTCTTGATGAACTTATTTCCAAATATGAAGAATTAGGCAAAAAGAGTGTAAGGGATAATAGTACTAATAAAGAGTTATTAGATATTCAAAATCAGATTAATGAGATAATCGGTAAACAGTATAATAATCTTGATTTGGTTAATGGTAAATATCAGGAACAACTTGAAGTTTTAAAAAATATAAGAAATGAAAAAGCCGAAGAAAATTATAAAAATGCAAGAGAAAGTTATATTACAGCGAAAGATGATGCTTCTAAAGCTGTGGGCGAGAAAAACTACGGATATGATATTGCAGAATATATAAGTAGTTCAGAAAAAAGTAAAAGTGATATTGTTTCAGAGAACAAAAAAATCATTGAAGCCTTAAACAAAGCGGGATTGATTGGTAAGGCAACGAATAAATATGATGATGCTTCTCCTTATGCGTTTAAATCTTTTTCTTATGAATCTGATGAGAGTTTAAACGAGCTTGGTAAAAAAATAGGTGCGTATTTTTATAATGAGCCAAGCAAGGATTTCTTTAGTACTGGTACAGATTATGGTTTAAAATTAACTGGTGGTAACGCTGCCGATAAGCGTAAATGGTTTCAATCGGCAATAGATGTACTTGAAAAAGCTAATCTTCAAGATACAGAACTTTTTAATAAACTTAATTCAGCTTCTGCACATTATAAAGAAAAATCTGAAAGTTTTAATAATTCTGCTCAAAGTTTTATTGATAGTATGATTGGAAAAATTAGCCCTAATGATACTATTAATACTCTTGAAACTTATAAAAAATATCGTGAAAAGCTTATTAAAGAAATAAAGAATAATAATTATTATGATGATTTAATATCAGAAGGCTTTCTTAGTGATAATGCAAATGATACAAATTCTGTTGAGTCTAAAGTAGATGCCTACCTTTCAACTATTTATTCTGAATATTCTTTTGAATATAAAGCACAGCAAAATAAACTTAAAAGTGAAGTAGAATCTACGCCTAAAATTAGTTTTGCCGAACTTGTTGGAGAAACTGTTGACAAAGATGGTAAAACTGTTACAAGTGAATTTGCCAAAAATGTTGATGATTATGTTGAAAAAGTAAGTAATCTTCAAAATACTCTTACCACTATTAAAGAAAATGGTAAGTTAGAGAGTAAAGATTTAGTAGACCTTATCAACAAGTATCCACAGCTTGCAGGCGAAACAGATAATTTATCTGAAGCTATTACCAGATTGATTAAATCTGAAAATAGTGATATTATTGAAAAATTCAATAAACAAATAGATAATCTCGATACTAAAGAATCTGTAAATCAAATGAAAAAATATCTTGATACAGTTCTTAAAGTCGGAGAAATAGTTGGTAATACTGATGTCAGTGTTAATCTTTCTGCCGAAACTGAAAATTTAGATAGTCTTTATAGTGTAATAAAGGAATCAAGTTCTGGAACGGGATTAACTAATGATTCTATTGATTTTATTAAAAATAGATTCAAAAATCTTGATAGTTATAACGCAGAAGAATTATTTGAAAAAACTGCAAATGGTATTCATTTAAATAAAAAAGCCTTGCAAGAATTAGAGTCCGAATATGAAAAATCTCAAAAAAAATCTATTGATAAACAATTAAAAGATTTAAAAGATGATTATCAAGATGTTACTGATGAAATTTATAATTGTACAGATGCTGCTAAATTAGCTGATTTATATTATGAAAGAAGTAAGATAGTTACTGAAATAGATAATGTATCACAGCTTGCTTCTCAGTATGAAGGTTTAACATCTTCTTATAATAAATGGATAAAAGCTCAATCTTCTGGTGAAGAAGGAGATATGTATGATACCATTCGTAATTATATGGAAGGTGCTAAAAAGCTTTATGATGAAGGACTTGTAGGCACAAATGTATTTAGAGAATATGTTGACTTGCTTTCTAATAAAGATTTGTCTGCCGCTTCTCCGACAGAAGTCAGAAAAGAATTTGAAAGATTAAAGGAAAGTATTAGTGGTACTTCTTATAAAGCAACAGATTTTTTAGCAGAAGGTTCAGATGGTGTATTAAATTTCTTACACGCATTACAAGAAGTTAATCCTGAATGGGCTAAACTCAAAGATGATGGTACTTGGGAACTTAATATTGACAATGATGATGCGGCTAAAAAATTAGGTATTGATGTTGAATTTGTAGAAAGTATGCTTAAAAAGCTTACTGATTATGAATGGGTTGTAAATCTTAAAGGTGAGTATAGCGACCTTAAACCATTAGAAAATACTGAATTGACATTAGAAAATATAAATAACAAAATTTCTGATGCTAAACAAAACTTAGATAGTTTTAAAGATTCTAATGGAAAGATTAATATTAAGCTTGAAGGTGCTAAAGAAGCTCAAAAAGAATTAGAAACTTTATTAAAGACTAAACAGGCTATTGTAGACCAAGAAAGTGGTATATATAATGTAGATACAGATATAAACAATTATATTGGTGGCTATGATAGATATGGAAATATATCTTATTATAAAGATTCTAATAATAAAGTTGTTTCTAAAGATTATTTAACTAAGGTTACTGCTATATATGGTTTAATTGAATCTCTTAATAAAAATATCAATGATAAAAAGATAAATCTTGAAATAGGTGCTGATACTACACAAGCTGATAATGCCATAAATAAATTGTATGAAAATTTAAAAGGGCAAAACGGAAATAAAACTGGCAAACAAATATTGGTTAGTTTAGGAATTGATACTTCTTCAAAAGATGCCTTTTTAAAATCTATTAATAATTTAATTGGTAGTAAAGATTTTCAAGATAAAATTTCAAAATTAGGTTTAGGTACTGTTGCTGTTATTGACACAGAAGTTGATGATAAGGCAGTTAAAGATTTTGAAAAATCAGATAAAGATACAGAGGGTACAGTTTATTATCATGCGGATTATAGTCAAGTTCTTGATAGCCTCCCCCCTACTTTAAAAGCAAAACTTGAAGTTGAAAGTGAATTAAAAAGCAGTAACAATCCTTTATCTAATGTTGTAAAGTTTTTCGCTGGTGGTTTATTTGGAAAATCTCATGCCAATGGTAGTAACGGTGATGCTCCAAGTGGCACACATTTAGGCGGAGAACTTGGAGAAGAGATAGTTGTCAGGAATGGTAATTACTTTACCATCGGTAAAGATTCAGCAGAATTTTTTAAATACAAAAAAGGTGACATTAAAAAATAGTGTCCTTACACAGTGATGTGTATGTAAAATTTACTTAATTGCTGGAAACCCCTAAAGATATTCAAACTACAACACAAGGATGAAATAGACCTAAGTGTGAATGTTTTAAAAATTGGATATATGGATAGTATATAAACATTTTTTATTTACTTATTTTATTTACTTAAAAATGGGCAATCAGCAACGAAGATTCGAATAGAATAACGCTCAACGACTATCCCTTATGGGAGTAGATTTGCAAGCTATTGGCAAATCGAAAAAGTAAATATGTGAATAATATAAATTTTATGAAAGGTGGAAATATGTTATTAGAAAATCAAAAAATAAAAATAACAATTTCAAAAAGAAATATCTCAATATATAAAAAAATTGGATATAAAAATATTTCTATTGGTGATGAGTTGTTTATTGATGTAAAAGATTTATCGAAAGGTAGTAGACAAAAAGTAGATGTAAAATGTGATTATTGTGGTCGCATCATAAAAGTTGTATATAACGATTACAATGACTATAAATTTGATAAGTATTCATGCAAATATTGTAGGCAAATAAAAACAAGTGAATATAGTCTTAAAAGTAGACAACAGAGTTTATATAAAAGAGCATTAAGCTTTTGTAATAAAAAAGGTTATAAATTAATTTCAGATATAAGTTCTATTAAAAATTCTGATTCAAGAGTTTTCTATGAATGTCCTAAACATGGTATACATGAAGTCAAAATATATTCTCTGATTACAGGGCGTAAATGTATTGAATGTTCTATAGAAGAACAACACAAATTATTAAGAAAAAAGCCAGATGATGTATATAATGATTTTCAAAAATATGGTGGTGTACTTTTAAATAAGGAAGAATATATTGGTTGGAATTACAAAAATCTTATTGTTGTTTGCAAAGAATGTGGTGAAAAGTTTATTACCTCTTATTGTGCTTTTACGAATCGACAAGGACAACTTTGTCCTAAATGTGCCTCTAATATAAGTCGTGGCGAATATAGAATAAAATCATTCTTAAAGGAAAATAGTATTGATTTTTATATGCAATACCGCTTTAATGATTGTAGAAAGCATATTCCTCTTCCATTTGATTTCTTTTTGCCAAAACAAAACTTATGTATTGAATATGATGGTGAAGGTCATTATATTCCAATAAATCGAAATTATAACAACGAGAAAAGTGCCGAAGATATATTAAATGATATAAAAGATAGAGATAATATTAAAACTACATACTGTTGTACTAATCATATTGATTTATTGATAATTCCTTATTGGGAGTTTAATAATATAGAAAACATATTAAAAAATAAATTATTCACATAAAGATATAGTCTATTCTCATATGAAAGTATGAGGGAATTAAAATCCACCTTAATGTAGCGAATTAAGGTAAATACAAAAGAATTTTTTCTGCAAGCCAGACAAAACAACTACTTGAAAATGGTAAAATAACCAGTGGTAAAAAGCGTGGGAAAGCATTTGCAAATGGTAATTCAACTGGAAAGGGTTTAATTACTTACAAAGGTAATGTAAAAACTAAAACCAACGATTTATCATCAGATTCAGATTCAGATAAAGATAATAAATCTGAAAGCAAGCAAGTCTTTGATTGGATAGAAATTCTCCTTAAAAGACTTGAAAATGCAATATCTAAATTAGATAATACAGTAAATAATACATTCAAAACATGGAATGAACGCACAAAAGCACTATTTAAAGAACAAGCAAACATTCGTAGCGAAATTGATGTTCAAAAATTAGCACAGTCAAGATATACAAAAGAAGCTAATTCAGTAGGTCTTTCAGATTATTGGAAAAATAGAGTAAACAATGGAACTATTGATATTTCTACTATAAAAGATAATGATGATTTAGTAGAAAAAATTCAAACATATCAACAGTGGATTGAAAAGGCTAATGAATGTAGAGATGCCGTATCTGAGTTGAACAGTAAATTGTCAGAGTTAGCAAAAACTAACTTTGATAATCTAAATACTCAATGGGATTCTATATTAAGCAGGTTTGAACGTAAAAAGAATGATATTGAGCAAAATATATCTCAAAGCGAAACTAAGGGATATATTACAAGTACAAAATATTATTCAGTATTAACTTCTAATGAAAGAGCTAATATTATTGATTTGCGAAAAAAGGAACAACAACAGAATGTTGCTTTGAATGATGCTGTTAATTTAGGTAGAATTAAGGTAGGTTCACAGGCTTATAATGAGATGAAAAGCCAAATTGAAGAAACCAAATCTGCTATTAAGGAATCACAAACCGCAATTTTGGAATATAACAAATCTATTCGTGAAGCTAACTGGAAAGTTTTTGATACGATACAAGAAAAGATTTCTGCAATAGCTGACGAATCAGAGTTTTTAATCAATCTTATGGATAGCGATAAGTTATATGACGATAAAGGTCAATTAACTGACGAAGGTAATGCTACTATGGGTTTGCATGGTATGAATTATAATGTTTATATGGAACAATCCTCTAAGTATGCAAAAGAGATTAAAAAGATTGATAAAGAACTTGCGAAAGACCCTTATAATCAAGATTTATTAGAGCGTAGAGAAGATTTGCTTTCTAAACAAAGAGAATCTATTTCGGCAGCTGAAAGCGAAAAAGATGCTATTAAAGACATGGTTGAAGAAGGTATTAATAAAGAATTAGATGCCTTACAAAAATTAATAGATAAACGAAATGAAGCCCTTGAATCTGCCAAGGATTTATATGATTATCAAAAGAAAATAGCAGAACAGACAAAAAATATTACAGATATTCAAAAACAATTATCAGCTTATGAAGGTGATACATCTGAGGAATCAAAGGCTAAAATTCAAAAGCTTAAAACTGATTTAGAAAATGCTCAATCAGACTTAAAAGATTCTGAATATGATAAATATGTTTCAGACCAGCAAAAAATGTTAGATAATTTATATGATGATTATGAGAAGATTTTGAATGAAAGGCTTGATGATGTTGACGCCTTAGTTAGTGATATGATTGATAACTCAAATAAAAATGCAGATTCAATTATTAATACTATTCAAAGTCAATCTAAAGATGTTGGATATACAGTTTCTAAGTCTATAACAGACGCGTGGAATAGCGGTATGCCTTTGAGTACTTATAAGAATGGGGTTACAAATTCATTAACTGGAATAAAAGGTTCACTCGAAGTTATTAACACTAATATGTTAAACGCTATTAAAGTAGCAAATGATAACGCCAATCGTAATATGGGCATACTACCTGATTATGGCTTCTTTCAACAAGGTGGAAATATGTCGGGTAGAGGAGATAACTCCAAAGATATAAATAATAACCTTGTTTCACGAATGAGGTATTTTGGAATTGATACAAAATACGGTGCTTATTATTGGCAAGCTTCTGGACTAAAAAAGAAGTATGGTGAGGATTGGAAAGGTTATGCTAATGTAAAGCAAAGCAAGGCATTACTTGAATGGATGAAAGTCAACGGTTATGCAAGCGGAAGTGCTTATATTAATTCTAATCAATTAGCTTGGACTCAGGAAAAAGGGCAAGAGGTTATTATTAGACCTTCTGATGGTGCAATACTTACACCTTTATTTAGAGGAGATGGTGTGCTTAATGCTGATGCTACAAAAAATTTGTATAGCCTAACTAATGACCCTACTAAGTTTATTAAGGATAATTTTAAACTTAATATTCCTTCAATTCCATCTACTTCAAACGGTAATACTTTTAATAATGATATGTCTTTTGAAATTAATTTACCAAATGTAACAAATTACGAACAATTTATTTATACTATGCAAAGAGATAAAAGATTTGAAAAAATTGTACAATCTATGACAACAAGTAGGGTGATTGGTAAATCAAGCTTAAACAAATTTACGATTAAATAATATAATATTGGCAGAATAAAATTTGGTTTTTATTCTGCCTTTATTGTTTTATTTGGAGGTTTTATGGACGATAATAAACGAATAGAGATATTAACTAAAAATAATAAAAGACTTATTGAAGAAAATGATAAGTTAAGAAAAAGAATTGAAATTTATTCTGAGGAACAAGAAAAGATAGATATTTTAAAGAGTGAATTAGAAAATATCAAAGAAATATGGACTAATGAACTCAAAGAATTAGAAGAACAAAAAAATAATTATAATATTCTCTTGAATGAGATAAGAGGTTTTAAAAAAGCTTTATTTAGTAAACCTAAAAGAAAAATATTTAAAAAGAACTAATTACTTTTATCCATAGGAGGTGTTTCGTTTGAGATTTGAAGATTTTGAATACGATGGAAAACAATTAAGTGATTTAGGTTATATGGTTTGTGAATTTGGCACTAATGGTAATGGTGTTAATATAGTAAAAGGTGCAACCATTAATCTTAGTACTGTTTCAAATTCTTATGGAACTAAAAATTATTTAGTTAATTCTAAATATGGGAATATACTTGAAGATACATTTCAAATTTGTAAAAATACTTGTAATAATGAAGATATGGAGATTACTGTTGATGAACAAAGAGAATTGGGAAGATGGTTAAATAGAAAAGGTTATCATAGCTTTAGATATTTGACTTATGATTATTTAGATTTTTATTTTGAAGCAACTTTTAATATTAGTTATATTGAAGTAGGTGGAAAAATATATGGATTGGAGTTAGAGATGACAACTAATAAACCTTTTGCATTAAATAAGGAAAAAGATTATGAATTTGAAATAACAGAAGCTAATCAAACAATGATTTTGATTGATGAATCTGATGATGAAGGTTGTATATATCCTCATATGAGAATTACAATAGGAAACATAAGTGGAGATTTAAAAATATCAAATGAAGTTGGAGATAAAATTGAAACAACCATAATTAAAAATTGCACAGCAAATGAAGTAATTACTATTGATTACCCTATTATTTATTCTTCTATACTCTCTCATAAGGTACATAAGGATTTTAATTGGAAATTTTTTGGAATATCAAATACAAATAATGATACAAATAATGATAGAGTAAATAAAATAACAGTTTCATTACCTTGCAAAATAGAGATAGGTTATTCACCTGCCGTTAAATTAGGATTGTAAGAGGTGTATGTATGAGTATTCATATAGACTTTGATGTAGCCAATAACCCTCGAACACCTACTTTTATATTGGCTGAAAGAAATGGAGATAAATTAGGTTTAATAGAATCTCAAAATATTCATATCAAAGATAGTCTTAGAGATGAATCTGAAATCACTTTTGAAGTTTATAAATATCTTGACAATAAAGAAAATTATCTATGGGATAAAATAAAAAATTTTAAATTAGTATGGTGTAGAGAATGGGATAAATGGTTTGAAATACATATTGAGATAACTGAAATGGAAAATAATGTTATTAAAACAATAAATTGTACAGATTTAGGAACTTCTGAGTTATCACAAATTAATCTTTATTCAGTAGAAATAAATACAGAAGATGATATAGCAAGAGAAGATTATAAAATTCCTACTGTATTATACAATCCTGAACATCCCGAAGCTTCTTTATTACATAGGATAATGGAGAAGGCTACACATTATAAGGTTGTATATGTTTCGCCCACGATTGCAAATATTCAAAGGACATTTTCTTTTGATGACAAATCTCTATATGATGCTTTTCAAGAGATTTCAGAAGAAATAAATTGTTTATTTATTATAAATGTTTGTTCAGATTTAGACGGAAATATTTTAAGAACAATTTCAGTATATGATTTAGAATCTAATTGTGTATCTTGTGGCTATCGTGGTGAATTTACAGATATTTGCCCTAAATGTGGTAATACAGACATTAAAGAAGGATATGGAAATGATACAAATATTTTTATAAGTGCAGATGAACTTAGTAATAATATTCAATTAAAAACAGATACAAATTCAGTAAAAAATTGTTTTAAATTAGAAGCTGGTGATGACTTAATGACAGCTTCTATTAGAAACTGCAATCCAAATGGAACGGATTATTTGTGGTATTTTTCTGAAAATATGTTTGAAGGAATGTCAACAGAATTACAAAATAAAATCAAAAGTTATGATACTTTATATAGTAATTATCAAACAATCTATGAATATAATCTTGATAATCAAAAATTGGTTAAATATAACAATTTAGTTGATAAATATATTACTTATAAAGAAGATTTAGAGAAGATTGAAAATGTAGTTGGTTATCCTAATTTAATGAAATCTTATTATAACACTATTGATTTTTCAGGATATTTAGAGCATAGTTTAATGCCTGATACTAATTTAAGTGATACATCTGCTTCAGAGCAGCTTGCTTTATTAACAATGGCTAACCTCTCCCCTGTTGCTGTTACAGATATATCAGTAGCTTCTAAATCTACTGTTGATAATACTGTTTTATCTGTTGCAAAGGTTATACTTGATTATAGATATGATGTTGAAATTGTATCTTCAAGTTATAGTACAAAGGGTCATATTTGGGAAGGTAATTTTAAAATTACTAATAGCTCTGATGAAGAAGATACTGTAACTGGAAATAATGTAGTCATTTATGTTAATGATGATTATGAAAAGTATGTTAAACAAAAGTTAGATAAAGCATTAAAAAAATCGGATAAAGAAGATTTAAGTATTTCAGGGTTATTTAAAAAGGAATATGATGATTTTTGTAATGAATTAAAAAAATATTGTCTTAATAGGTTAAAATCTTTTGCCGATGCTTGTCAGGCTTGCATTGACATACTTATAGAACAAGATGTGTCTAATCCTAATACTTGGGCTGGAACGGATAAAACATCAAGTAGTGGAGAATCCAATCTTTATACTAAATTATATATTCCTTATCGTAATAAACTTAATGCCATTCAAAGTGAAATAACATTAAGACAAAACGAATTAGATACTATTACAGATTTACAAAATGATGTTATAACATTAAGAAATACAACTCAAGATAATTTAAACTTTGAAAAATATTTAGGAACAGATTTGCTTAATGAATTTAATAGTTTTCGTAGAGAAGATAAATATTCAAATGATAATTATATTTCTGACGGATTAAGTAATTCCGAAATTTTCAAAAAAGCTCAAGAATTTATTGATACTGCTGAAAAGGAAATTTACAAATCAGCAGAATTACAACACTCTATTTCTTGTAGTTTAAAGAACTTATTGATAATTCAGAAATTTAAACCTATTGTTGAATATTTTGAAGTGGGTAACTGGATAAGATGTTTGGTTGATGATGTTATTTATAAACTTAGACTTATTAGTTATGAAATTGATTTCGATAATCTTGAAAAATTATCAGTTGAATTTTCTGATTTAACAAAGATTAAAGATGGAATAAGTGATATTCAAAGTATATTATCTAAATCTAAATCAATGGCTTCTTCATATAGTTCTACTAAAAGACAAGCTAATCAAGGCGAAAAAAGCAATGAAGTTATTCGAGATTGGTTTACTAATGGATTAGACGCTACTAATGTAAAAATTATTGGTGGTGCTGATAATCAATGTCAATCTTGGGATTCACATGGTATGTTATTTACAGAATACAATTCAATTACAGATAGTTATGAATCGGAACAAATAAAAATTATAAACTCCACTATTGCTGTTACAGATGATAACTGGGCTACTACAAAGACGGCAGTCGGAAGATTTATTTATGTAAATCCTGAAACTGGTGCTATGGAAACTAAGTTTGGTGTAAATGGGGAAGCTGTTGTTGGCAAACTTATTGTAGGTGAAAATTTGTCTATATTCAATAAAAACAATAGCTTAAAATTTAATGAAAATGGTTTGACTATTACCAATAGTACAAATACAGTAGCTATTAATCCAAATAATCAATCTATTTTTACAATTAGTAACTCGAAGGGTAATGTTTTAAGTTTTGATAATAGTGGTAATGGTACTTTTAATGGTAAGGTTACAGCGACAACAGGTGAAATAGCTGGTTGGATAATTAAAGGGAATAAATTACTTTCTGTTGATGGAACTTTTTCTATTGATAGTGCAAATAATACTATAACTGTCGATGATGTTGATGGTAGAAAAACAGTAATTAGTAAGCAAGGCGTTAAATATTCATATGGAGAAAAAGAAATAGGACAAATTGGTATTCGTGGTGGTGCAAGTGGCAATTATGGTCTTACATTTGATTTAGTTGACGGAGATGCTCTCACTTGGAATGTGTATGATTCTGAAAATAAAGTATATCTTAATAAGGTTCGTTATACCGAAACAGATGGGTTTATAATACATAATAGTCTTTTTTGTGATAAGGAGATTGAATGTAGTGGAGTAAAAATTAAAACAGATAATTTTTATTTTGGAAATTATAAACTTGGATTAAATTCAATAACGATAGATGGACAAAAAATACAATATGTATCATGGATAGAAACATAAAGGAGAATGATAATTTAATGGAAGAAACAATAAAAAAACCCATTATGTTAGTGAGGGAAGATTTAATAAATACTTTAACAAAGGAGATAAACGAATCTGGTTTACCTCCTTTTGTTATTGAGCCGATATTACAGGGTTTTTTAGAGGAAACAAAAAATGCTATGAGAAGGCAATATGAAACAGAAAAGCAACAATATCAAAATGCTTTAAACTTTGAAAAATCTAAAAAAAGAATTGAGTGATGTTTGTGGACTTTGAAATAGTTAGAGGAACAAATATGGATATAGAGTATATTATCTACTATGAAGATGGTAGCATTTATAACTTACAAGATGGTGACAAAATAATTTTTGGCGTAAAAGAAGATGATGTAAATTCCGATAATTCTAAATACATTATCAAAAAGATAGCTACAAGTAAAGATAAAATTAATGAGGGATATGGAATTTATTTTGTACCCAGTGATACTTTAAATTTAGAACATAAAAATTACTTTTATGATGTCGGTATTCAAACAAGTGATGGAAAGTATTATATGACTACTGAATGTTCTATTTTTAAGGTTCGTAGAGCAATAACATCTAAGGAATGATTGTCAATGGAAACATATACAAAAGGACAAGTAGTAAGAAAGAAAATATATGGAAAAATATCTCAAATCAAAAGCGGTGGCAAGTCAGACCACTATACAACTACTGCGAATTATTTTGATAAACTCATCAAAACAATATCAAGAGTAGTACCTATTGTCTACGAAGAAAGCGAGGTAACAAAATGAGTTATATAAATAAGTCAGTAAGCATAAACGGAACAGAAAAGGATTTTATCAAAGCATTTGCAAATGAATTAACATCAGCAGATAACAAAATTACTTGCGAAACGGACATTGACGCAGAGTTTGCTAATGAAGATTCATCTCATATCATTACTATAATTTTTGATGTGAATAACTGCTATAAGATAAAGCTTATAAGAGCCGTGGCGATTAATAGGGCAACTTATCAATATAATATACAGACAGTAATTAATAATGTGGATACATCAAGTGCAGCCTTGTATTTTTTAGGTGTTTCAAAAGGAGTAACAGATATAGCAACGAGAACATTTAACTTTATGTTAATTTCAAACGATAGCACAGTAGTAATGTTGTTTGGTGATTATAATGGAGTTTTACCAGCAATTAATAACAGTAGCTTAATGTCATATCACGAACAGAATTTTAACATTGTAGCTTATAGCAATAGTATTAATACAATAGCAAGCAAATCGGAGTTTATTCGTACAGACGAAAATCATAAGGGCGAAATTTATAAAACAACTAATCGTTTGCGTTATAGTCGAGATGAAAATGTAGAAATTATAGAAAGTAAACCGCTTGTGCAAAATAATATTGCAGTACATGATATGAAAAATGTGTATGATTGCTCAAATGTTCTTGCAGGAAATATATTGATTATTGATAACAACAGATTCTTCGCTATTGATAGCAATACATTAATTAAAATCAAGGAGTGATATATACGGATTCAAGCGTGATTTCTGCACTTATTTCTGGTGGATTGGCACTTATCGGTACTTTCGGCGGTATTTTAGCAGGTAATAAATTAACAACCTATCGTATAAGTGAATTAGAAAAGAAAGTAGATAAACATAATAA
>ENA-ORLW01000584-ORLW01000584.1-human-gut-metagenome-genome-assembly--contig:-NODE-584-length-50864-cov-7.857523_pt1 | contig 50864 bp, 45 predicted proteins | sample MGYA00243017_ERZ508829 | MGnify/ENA primary metagenome ERZ508829 (study PRJEB26277, sample SAMN04329776) | human gut metagenome | biome: human-associated habitat | host: Homo sapiens | place: USA...
AGGTATCCTCGGTGTACCACGGGTAAAGCTCCCGCAGGTTGATCGTTGTCATGTTGTATTCCTCCGTTTGGATGTTTGTGTTTGTGGTTGCGGTTGAATCCAAACGGATGGCGGCGGGGAGCGGCAGCCCACAGAGAAGAAAAACAGTGCAAACAAAAAGGCACCCGCACAGGCATAAAAGCCTGAACGAGTGCCTTGCAATTCTATTTCATAATTGGGCGGAGCTATATTGCAGATAATCTGTGATGCACAGAAAACGAGCTGCAACTCACATAGATAAGTGCAGCTCGCAAAAGTCTCTACAACACCTGCTTCTTTTTGAGATGTTCTGCATCCACTTCCTTTGCGGTGGATAGCCGCATTAGCGATACCTCCTATTGTCAGTCAATCCCATAAGACATCCTCACATATTTCGTATTTGTGATGTATAACTCATTTGACATGAGTTGGGTGTATATTTAGCTGAATTAGAACTCACCATAAAATATAGGAGAGGTGATTTCTGATGAACTTTCTTGACCTTTTTGCCCTCAAACTTCGGGAGAAGCGAATCCAGCAGAAGATAACACAGCGTGGACTGGCTGAAAAACTGAACATGTGTACGCGCACGATTATTGAGGTTGAAAACTGCAAAAGCAATCCGAAGTTTGAAACCGTGGCTCTCATTTCCAAGGAGATGAGAATCAGCCTTGACGCCGTGGTGTTTCACGACGAAAAACCGCGTGAAATTCCAAAAGTTGTGGCAGATTTCTTTGCCGGAAAGAGTGATGCAGAAGCGGAGCGGTATATTGCATTGTGCCAAAGCGCAGAGAAGTTGAAAAACGGTGAGTAAAAGCGACCATCCATGCGGATAGCCGCTGTGACTTATAGAATAGCCAGCGGGCATAGACGCACAATCTTAACCCGCTGGCTGCTTTTGTCCGCGCAGTTGGAACGACGGGCAACTTTTATTCTATTTTTCCTGTTTGTGCGCATCCCTGATTTTTTCGAAGCTGTCCTGACTGACGGCGTGTTCAATCAGGCAGGCTTCGTATTCGGCGATTTCCGGGTCTACGCCCGCAGTGATCAACTGCATCGTAAAAAAGTGGTGCCGCTCGTAGATTCTTTCCGCTATCTCACGTCCCTTATCGGTCATGCGCAGGCAGCCGTCTTTGTCCATAACAAGAAATCCGCCCTTGCGTAGCGCACTTGTGGCGTGGCTGATGCTGGCTTTGGAGTAGCCCATGTGCCGCGCAAGGTCAATAGAGCGCACCGCACCGGACTGCCGTTCAAGAATCAGAATGGCCTCCAGATAATCCTCGCCGGATTTACGAATTTTCATCATCGTCTCCCATCTGCCGCAGAACATTTCGGTGATAGCGCAGTTTGCCGCCCTCAATATAGAGGACGCTATCCGCAGCTTCCGCGATCAGCTCCATATCATGCGTAATCAGCAGGATGCAGCGGCCTTCTCTGGCAAGCCGTTTCAGCAGCTCGACCGTCAGGTGCATATTGAAACCGTCCAAACCGCTGGTAGGCTCATCAAACACCAACAGGCTTCTCCCGCTTGCCGCAGCCAGCGCCAGCAACAGGCGCTGCTTCTGGCCTCCCGATAACGAAGCGGGATGCTGGTCCGTAAAGGCTTCCAGGCCCATTTCCCGCAGTCGGGAAAGCGCAGTTTCTTTCAACTCTGCCGTTTCCTTTTTGCCGAGGGAAAACTCGTCCAGCACAGTAGGCGCATAGAGCTGATAATCGGAATCCTGCTGCACAAAAAAGGATTTTTGTGTGAGGCGCTTCCGCTTCAGGATTTCACCATCGAGGGAAACCGCACCCATTGCCCGGTATAAACCTGTGATGATGCGGCAAAGCGTGGATTTGCCTGCGCCGTTGGGTCCGGCGATGGCAAGTATCTTTCCGCTCTGTGCGGCAAAGCTCACTTCCTCCAAAATTTGCTGGCTGTCCAGCATACAGGAGATTGCGGACACCTGCAAGGCGTCGTCCTGATTCTGCCGGTATGCTCCACCTACGCGAAATGCCGGTGCGTCAAAGGGACGAAGTCCCATCGCCGTCATCTGCTCCGCTGTAAGGGACAGGGCGTCTTTCCGGTCATAGACGGCGGAAATCGCACCATCCTCCATGAAAACAAGCCGGTCAAAGGAATCCCGCACATAATGGAACCGGTGCTCCGAGAGGATTATCGTATGCCCCGCCGTTTTCAGCCGATAGAGCAGCGCACCGAGGCGCACCATCGCTTCGCTGTCCAGATTTGCGGACGGCTCATCCAGGACGATAACCTTCGGTTCCATTGCACAGACGGAGGCAATGGCGATAAGCTGCTTTTCGCCGCTGGACAGAGGGAATATCCTTCGGCCGATCAGGCGTTCAATGTTCATCTGTTTGCAAACCGTGTTCAGACGCTCCTGCATGACTGGACGCTCCAGTGGGATGTTCTCCATCCCCAGCACAATCTCATCCGTCGTGTTGGTGGCGAAAAACTGGCTACGAGGGTCCTGAAAGACGCTTCCCACCATCGTCCCCAAACGATGGATGGGCATTTTCAGTGCGTCCTCACCGTCAAGGGAGTAGCCGCCCTCCAGCTTTCCCGGATAAAAGCCGGGGCAAAGCCCGTTGAGAATACGGGTCAGCGTCGTCTTGCCGCAGCCGCTTCTGCCGGACAGGATCACCAACTCGCCCTTTTTTACATGAAGGTCGATACCTCTGAGCTGTCCCTTTGCTTCACTTGAGTTCTCATAGGAAAAGGAGAGGTTTTTCAGTTCAATCAAAAGACGCCCCTCCTTTCCAGCAGAAACACAGCCGCGGGAATCAAAACTGCCATCGCGCAGAGCGCAGCATCCTTTCCCGTAAAGCGCACAGGACGGTAGGAAATTGTTTCCCCCGAAAAGCGTACTCCACGCACCGTCATGGAGGCAGAGAGTTCTTCGGCGACTTTTGTCGTGCGCAGGATCAGTGGGATCAGTATGTATTCCACCGTTGAGGGGAGATGGGTAAGCGTGTGAACCACGCCTACCCCGATCCCGCGAAACCGCTGTGATGCACGGATCGCCCGATACTCGCTGCCAATCGTCGGGAAAAACCTCAACAGCACGGCAAGCCCGATTCCCACCGCCTTCGGGAGCCGCATTGCCTGTAAGGAGGCAAGCAGAGAACCGGTAGGCTCTTTCGCAAGGCAGATAGCAAAGGACAGAGGAATGATGGATTTTCTGCCAAGGACACCGAGACTTGCCAACATGGAACTGACCGAAAAGGCTACCTCACTTTCTACAAGTCTTACTCCGCCCCAAGCGATACCCGTAAAAACAAGGTAGCACACAGAATAGGGAATCGCTTTGTCTGAGTGACCTGTCAAAAGATGTATGGCAATGCAAAACACAGCAAGGCACAAGCCGCCTATTTCAGAGTGTACCAGAATAATCGACATGATTCCCGTCAAACACAGAAGCAACCATGTAAGCGGATTTGCTTGAAAACGTACCTGTCTGTATGCTCCCATCATGCGATTCCGGCAGGCTTAAAGTGCTTGCTGAACATTTTCATACCCAACGCATATCCGGCAACCGACAAGATTGCAGCGGCGGCCAGCGCAATAGCAATATTTTGCGGAGCTAACCAGAATCCCTCAACAGAAGACACCGCCGCCTCAGCATCAACTGCACTCATCCCCATTTTCACATAGGTCTGCACCATACTGTCCCGGAAGAGAAGCATAGTAAGAGTGCTGCCCATTGAATTAAGGCTCCATGTGAGGACGTGGGGAATTGCCTGACGTACTTTTTTCCCGTATCCCCCTATCATAATCAGTTCATTCGCCACTGCTAAGATTGCAAAAAACATAAACACATAGACGCTGCCGGAAAACAGGAATAACAGCCCGTAAACAAACGGAATGATAAACTGCGTCCCCACTTTTGGGCACTTTTTAATCAAAAGCACATATATAATGCCGTTAATCAAGCCCGTAAGTCCCGGAACGAGAAAATATACCAGTTGAAGATTTGCTGCAAAAGGCATCGCAGCAACAAGACCGATTACTGTTTCCAAGCAGGCCAACAGCAGAACAAGGACGAACTCCTTGAGATTCAAAAATTTTGATTTCATGTTTCTCCTCCTAAGATTGTTTGAAAGTATAGTTTCCAGCCTGATTTTGCAATTCCCACAGTCGTGAGTAGAGTCCGTCTGTCCCGACAAGCTGGTTATGGGTTCCTTTTTGTGTGACCCTTCCGTTTTCAAGAACAAGGATCTGCTGTGCGCCGCGCACGGTTTTCAGCCGATGTGCGATCATAATGATGGTGCGTTCTTTGGATATTTCATCCAACGCTCTCTGCACCATCGCTTCATTGTCCGCGTCAAGGGATGCGGTAGGCTCGTCCAGAAGCAGGATCGGGACATCTTTCAAAAACGCTCTTGCCAGCGAAATACGCTGCCGCTCGCCCCCGGACAGGGTTGCGCCGCCTTCGCCTACCACCGTATCATAGCCCTCCGGTAAGGCGGAGACGAAGTCGTGGCAGCGTGCTTTTCGGCAGGCGTCGAGCATCTGCTGTTCGGTGATGCACTCATTCCCGAAGCATAGGTTCTCCCGAATCGTACCCCGGAACAGATAGGCGTTCTGCATCACCATAGACACCTGCGAAAGCAGGCTTTCCGGCGCGATGCTGCGAAGCTCTTTTCCGGCAAACCGCACCTGCCCCTGTTGATAGTCCCAGAACCGCGCCATTAGCCGCAGAAGCGTCGATTTACCGCTGCCGGAGGGTCCTACCAGCGCAGTGAGTGCCCCTGCCGGTGTTTCAAAGCTCACGCCATGGATCACGTTGCTATCCGCTGCATAGTGGAAGGAAACGCTGTCAAACGCATAGCTGTCGCCATGGGAGATTTTGTCCTCGCCAGAAGGGTCGGGCATCGTCATCACCTTGTCCAGCCGCTCACCGGAGAGAGCCATGCCCCGCAGCGCTGAAATGCTGCTCACAAGGGTAAGCGCCGGTTCGGTCAGCTTTGTGGCAATCACAAGAAAGCCTGCGAAATCCAATATGGTAAGACTGCCGCCCATCAGCAGATACAGACCCACCGTCGCCGTTACGGGAACAACGAATTTGACCAACGAAGCGCACAGAGTGGAAAGGCTGCCTGCAACGGCCTCGTCCCGCAGTGATTCCCTGCGCAAATCAGAAAACGCTTTTTTCAGCGCTTCGAAACCGCTACCGGTACGGTGGTAGGCTTTGAGGTCTTTCATACCGTGCAGGTATTCGTTGAGCTGCGTTGCGGCTCTTGTCTTGGCCTCCATAACGGAGCGGCTATGTTTTTCCTTGACCTTTGCAATTTGCAGCATCAGGATTGCGCAGACGGGTAGCATTGCAAAAATCGCCACCGCCATACGCCAGTCAAAGAACAACATACAAACAAAGGAAAACAGCAGCAGAAAGCCCACGCCGATAGGATAAGGCAGCCAGAAGCACAAGGTGTACTCCACATTGGCAAAATCACTTGCAAAGGAGCTAATCAGTTCCCCTGATTCCTTCGAGGAAAAGAAGCCGAGGTTCTGACGGCGCAGCTTTTGAATATATGTAATACGCTTGTCTGCCGTGTCGTGATAAGCTCGCCCATAGGTATTGTAATAGGAGATCAGTTCCACTGCATATTGCAGGAGGACATAGGTAATCCCTATAATCGCAATTTTAATCAGCAGCGCAATATCCAGCGTATAGGGAGGGTAAAATGCCTGTCCCAAAAGATAGATCGCCATATATGCGAGGATGGCGGGAAGAATGCTGAACGCCTGTGAGAGAAACAACCACAGCGTCGGCGCAATGATCTGCTTTGGATGATGGAAGGTGAACTGTCGAATCATTTTAAGCATGGGAAACCCCTCCCTTCATCTGCCAGCTTTCGGTTTCGTTCTGAATCGCCCACAGGTGTGCATACAGACCGTCTGCTTGCAGCAGCTCGGTATGTGAACCCTGTTCCCTGAGCTGCCCGTTCTCCAATACAAAGATGCAGTCCGCATCCTGAATGGAATAGAGCCGGTGGGCGATCATCAGGACGGTTTTGCCGTACAAAAGCTCCGCCATGCCCTCTCTCAGAGCAAGCTCATTTTCCGCGTCGGTAAAAGCCATCGCCTCATCTAACACGACGATGGGTGCATCTTTTAATATCGCCCTTGCAATGGCGATACGCTGCGCCTCGCCGCCCGACAGCTTATGCCCGCCGTCACCCAGTTTGGTATCATAGCCATTTGGAAGTGAGAGAATGAAATCATGGCATCTTGCCGCCTTTGCCGCCTTCTCCACATCCTCGCGGTGAACCTTGCGGTGCATGGCGATATTGTCATAAACACTCTCCGCAAAGATGTGCGTGTCCTGAAAAACAAAGGCAACGGCATTCATCAAGGCTTCCATTGAATACTCCCGGATGTCATGTCCAGCGATGGTGATAGATCCGCTCTCCACATCCCAAAAGCGGGCGATGAGTTGCCCTGCCGTGGATTTTCCTCCCCCGGATGGTCCTACCAGCGCGGCGAAGCTCCCGGCAGGAATTTTTATTGTCAGATGATCCAGCGCCATGCGGCGCAAAGGGTCGGCAGCGTTCTGGTAAGAAAAACTCACATCCTGAAACACAATTTCAGCTCCACCCTTTGGGGCAGTCTCCGTTCCCTCGGATATGGGCTGCATATTCAGCACCTCGTCAATCTGATCCATGCGTACTGCCAGGTTCCGCAAATCTGCTCCGAACTCCACAAGTTCCATCAAGGGACTGATGCAGGCGGGACCGACTATCAGGAACATCAACAGCTCCATCATAAGCTCATGGTCGCCGGGATGCAGGTACAGCAATGCGCAGCCGGAAACAAGCAGGAACGCCAGCACGGAGATTGTGATGGTCTTATATGCGCCGAAAATCGGCGTGACACGCTTCAGATAGACCTTCCAATGCTCCCTGTTCTTCTCCACCAGCCCTGTCAGGCGGCGGGCTGCCGCTTCAGGTCTGCCGAAGATTTTTTCTTCCTCCATGCCCGCCACATATTCAGAAAACGCTGCATCCAGCTCGGTGGAGGAACGGTTCAGGTCGCTCCATATCTTCTGACCCTGCTTTCCGCCGAAAGCGGAAAACTGGATGAGAAACGCAAGCATGAGAGCGATAAAGATCGTCAGTGCCAGCGGAATGTTGAGTGAGAACATCAGCACGGCCAAAGCTGCCAGCAACAGCCCCGCGCCGAAAATATTGGAAACATCGTGGGCAATGATATTTTCCATCTTTTCGATATTCTCATTCATCATCTTCTGCGTTGCGCCGGATTGACCGCCTGTGTAAAAGCCGAGGTTTAGCCGTCCCATGTGGTCGAGGAGGCGCATACGCAGGTCATAGAGTGCATTGAATGCGCAGGCATGGCAGGAAAAGCTGCCGATTACAGACAGCACGATGCCCAGCACGATACTTCCTATCGTGACTGCTGCCCACATCCATATCTCGTGGGTCGGAGCAGCCGCACCATCAAGCGATGCCAGCAGAAAAAGCCGGATGATCCGGTAGACCGTATAGAACGGTACGCCGGACAGCAGGACGCTGAGCGCAGAGCAGGTCACGCCGAAGAAATACTTTCCCGGAGGGCAATGCGCCGTTCGGAACACGCGAAGAATGACATTTTTCTTTGCTTCTTGCATAGAACTCCTTTCTCAGCGGCGCAACGCTCAAGAGCAGCCACCGCAAGCAAAATGATTGTTGGTTAGACGAGCTTAACCAGTAATCATTATACGCATGGCCGCTGTATTGTCAACGGCTCGGAAAGTGCCTCAGAAATAAGCTGATGTCGTGCGAAATTTGCGGAAATCGTTGAATTACCGGCGGTTTTGTGATATAATCACATCTGCGAGTTGCCTATTGCTAACCGAAATTTGTGCCAAAACAGAAAACAGTGTGCCAAAACAGAAAGAGAGGAGCGGCAAGATGGTTACAATACACAGCATCGAGGAAATGCTGAACTACTATATATCGCTCGGTGGCCTACGAAAGGACGCAGTAAACGGCTTTCGCTATGTGTTTCCGAGGCAGCACTCCAAGGTTCGCTTCTGGGGCGATCTGCACGGCTTTTCCGTAGCGGACGCGGACTTTACCTATCCGAAGGATACAATCATCCGCAGTCAGTTTAGTCAGCGCTATGTAGGAATCGGGCTGAGCGAGCAGGGGACCGTGGAAGCCTACACACAGAGAGATCAGACAATTCACTTCGGCGAGGGCGTCAACTGCTTCGTCTTTGATTCGCCAGTGCCGTTCTTTATGAAAGTTCCCGGAGGGCAGCGGTTACGTTTTCAGGGACTGTATTTTCAGGAGCAGTTTTTCGCGGAGAACAATATCCCTCTCTATGACAGCTTTTGGAGAGATGCAAAGAACACCATACATGGCGCAGACCTTCATGCGCCGGAGTTGGTGTCCATCTACCGCCGCATTGAGCAATGCCGCCTGACAGGGCTTGCCTTTGATACATGGCTGAAGGGTTTTGGGCTGGAGGCGGCCGGGTATCTGATCGACCTTGTGCAGCAGCTATCCGCACAGCCGCCGGTCTATCTCGACGAGAACGAGATTCGTGCGGTAGAAAAGGCAAAGACTATCCTGCAAGCCAGTCTTAAGCACCCGCCTGCGGTCATTGACCTTTGCAGGAAGGTCGGCGTCAACAAGAACAAGCTGCAAAAAGGCTTCCGGTTGACCGAGGGAAAAAGCGTTGCGGAATATGTCCGCACCCTGCGCATGGAGCGGGCCCTTGATCTGTTGGAGGATGATACCCTTTCTATTCAGGATGTGGCGGAGAAGGTTGGCTATAACGGCATCAGCAACTTTTATGCGGTTTTCCGGCAGACCTTCGGGGATACGCCAGCCGCAATACAAAAGCTGCTGGAAACAAAGTGATCCGTTTCCTGCGCCATATCTATATAACGCAGGAAATGGAAAAATGGGACAGGGCTTTTAAGCGGTATCATCAGATATAAAAACGGCGTGCAGAGAGTTGACTCTGAGGGAATAGCCCCCGACTACACCGGTCCGTGGGACATGACGCTGGGGTATCTGCCCTACTATATGCAGGGCATGGATAGCTGACAAAGCCGGAGCAGTCGAATGAAGTAGCGGGAGAGCTACCGCCCCAGACGTAGGGGTAGCCGAGATACTTCTCCGCCTCCTTGATGATGGCGGCGAACTGCGCGTCCTCCAGCGCTTCCGGGGGTATCTCGTATTTCTCATAGTCGGCGGTGTAGTATTTCCCGATGTACTCCGAGCCACCGAACAGGTCCGGGCGGTTGCCCAGAGTAGACACACGCTTTTTACCCGCTGGCTGCTTTTGTCCGCGCAGTTGGAACGACGGGCAACTTTTATTCTATTTTTCCTGTTTGTGCGCATCCCTGATTTTTTCGAAGCTGTCCTGACTGACGACATGTTCAATCAGGCAGGCGGAAAAACAGACCGTTTTTCGCGCTTTTTGCATGAAAATGCCGGGAAGAAAACTCGACGGCGTTCCCCTGTGTTTGCTAAATTTTGATAGCAAACACAGGGGAACGCCGTCGAATAAAAATAGGGCAGCGGTTTATATCGCTTCCTATCCCCATAACTAGGGGAGTTCCCAAAAGGGATTTTTTTCATCAACAGCTGCCTTTTAGCCGTCCATCTCTTTTTACTTATCATACTACTTTGAACACTGCGACCTATGAAAAACGGCAACTAGCTTATTTTATAATGCGCTTTTGAAATAAACGAGTTATTCAATTTTTATGAAATAGCGTTGTTCTCCATTCCAAAAACGAGTATAAAAATAATGATAGCAGCAGATAACAAGATCCGTATTATAGTTATCTTTTTTTTAGTTTTTCCAAATACAGCTGCTAGAATGGCAAATGCAATCGCTAAGCAATTCATAGCAACTCTTAGTGAGTAATTGTAACTAAAAATACTACCACTCATAAAAGTTCCACCTACAATAGATAGCTGCGCTATCATAAAAATGAATATAGAAAGGCAGTAAAATATGATGCTTACAAAAAGACACTTGTGTTTATTTAACATAGCCATGCTCCCTGTTGTTGCTTAATTAGTCGAAATCACGCCTTTATGATCACACCATATTCTTATCTCATCAGAATTGTTTTCCGACCAATTCCCCAACAAACCTTTCTTATAGAGTGTAAAATTGCCTACTGCACCGCCAAGATAATCACTTGGATTGTCAACCGTAGCAATACCCGTTACTTTCCAAGAACTATTAAGCGACTCGTTATCTGTTTGTGTGCCGCGACACTCAGCCAAACTTGCACCATCATACCTAAATGTTGCCGTCAATGAATAATTTGCAACTTTCTCCCCTGTATCAATAAGGTAAAAATATTTGGAGCGAGTATAATCCTTATACGTCCACGATGCAGTTGATGCTCTCTGAACAACAGGAACATACTCCACTTCGCGAACCGTTTCTATCACGGCAATTTCTTCGTTGACTATATATGTAGTAGATTCTTCTGAGACACTAACAATCTCAGCGTTTGAGATAGCAGATACGTCAGGTTCTGCTTCAGCTGCATAAGCGCTTATTTGCGTACACAAGACTGCACAAACAAGCACGGCAATAAGAGAAAAACTTTTCCGCATTTTTTTCATAATCTTCAAATTCTCCTATCTAATTTCATTCTAATTTCATTCATAATTTTTTGTTATATTTCCATTTGCATCACAGGACATATCCAAGAAAGTATCATTATTATAGTTGCCATTATGATAAAGTTGGTAAGATGCATCGACTGATGTCCAGCCTGACCCGGATGAAATAGAAAAACTTTCGGTAACAGACCAGCCTGAAATGGCACTAGAGGAAACTTGGACTTCACTCTCTAAAGCATAAACAGAGCTACCATTATAATGGAATGAAGCCGCCAAACTATATGTCGCCACTTTCTGCCCGTTGGACTTTAAATAAAAATGCCCAGACATAGTTGCGCTTTTGACACTATACGCTCTAGCTGTAGATTGCACGTTCTCAGAATAGACATACTTAAATATAATGCCATTTCCCACGTCAATGGATTGAGTCCCCTCTTTATTAAAATCAATTTCATTGTAGATTTGGGACTTAACCTCTTGCGATGATATATATTCCAATGCATCATCAAAATTCTCGGTATCAACAGCATCGGCAGGCGAAGAGGATGCCGCAAAAGCCATAGGTGCATTTACAAACAAAATCAATAATGCACATGCTACGCCCAAAAATCGTTTCATATTAATTATCTCCTTTTATTGTTGCAATACTTTGCGCAAGTTCTCTTTTTGTTGTGGTATGAAAATAGAAATTCCAGTTTTCCGCAGTTGAATAAATAATATCAGCTTCATTAACATCATTGCTTGAATAAGCTATCGGACTTGCACACAAGGCACCTTGCGTTGAATTTAATATCACATAGTGCTCGCCATCGCTGCTTTTTCTAAGAAACAGGATCATGTCATCTCCGACATTCAAATCAACAGAAGGCTCAACATCATGAACATAATTTCCGATTACGCCTCCAGTCAAAAGTATTTTGATGGTGTCTGAAACTTCATCAGAGCTATCGAACACTTCATTTACATTTACAGTGGCTTCCCTTCTAATAATGCTACTGTTATTTTCATCCCAAAATGGATCTGAAATAGACAGAATCTCGCCACCGATAATAAGGTCAGAGCGTTCAACCATCTTATCCAAATCATAGTTCGCCAACAAATAGGTTGTTGTCGCTCCTCTAGTTACATTTGTTTGTGTGAAGATAAAACCCGAAGCAAAAAACACACACCCCAAAAGGACAAAGCCAACCACACGCACAAAGCGCCGCTTATGTGTTCTCATTTTCATCCCTCCTTAATCATATATTAATCATATATTGCCGCAATGCCAGCAATATCATCAGATGATAACGTCCTCCTCGTTTCACCGGGAGCAAAAGACTTATACATAACTGCTGTTCTTTCTGTATCGTTAGGATGTCCTAGTCCCAAAGCATGCCCTACCTCGTGCGTAATAACAGACTGTAGATCGTACTGGGTACTACTGGGCGTTCCAGTAGAGAAAGTATGAGATGTGCTAATTCCTATATCTGCGGTTTCAATTTTTGTTCTAAAAATAGATGTAAAAACCCGATGACATTGCGCTAACACATCATCCTCTAGACTATCCGTAAAAGAAATTTCATTATAGTTATTGTCGGTCGGATAGGAGTTTGTATGAGAATAGCTTGATAATTCTGCAAGTTTTCCATAACCAGCTGAGGTCCATGCACCACATGCACTTGAAATAGCATTTTTTTTAGCAGTTGTCATAGAACTATGCCAACGCAACGAATATGGCGTAGACTCCAATCCTCCCGATACTGCAACATTATAGGCATAAGCGGTTACAGCACCACCACTGAACAGTAGAACAAACGCAAGTAATGTTGCTAATATTCTTTTTCGCATTGAACACATCTCCTTTACATATCATTATTAAAAATAATAATTCCCACACGAATTTCCATACGAAAATAAAAAGCGCATAAGTCAAACCGTTAATTGGCTGACTTATGCGCACAAATCAAGGCTTTTAATGTTTCCTCCCCGTAATTGAGATCTATGTTCAAACCCAGTGTACCACGAGTCAGACCGTTTACTATTAAAACGACGCATGATATCTACCTCCAAACACAATAAATCAATAAGTTAATCTTCGCACCACTACTATATCATGTTATATGTGAAAATGCAACAGTTTTAACATAATAATAACAAAAATTTTTCTATTTCCATAAAACAAAGGATTTGCAAGTAGCAACAATTTATAATAGACTTTTTCATAAACGCAGTTTTGGCAAGCAGGGCAAAGAGGTACCCACTTTGCTTTTCGGGCAATTTCCGCCGCCGCGAAAACTGCCCTCTGCTTGTCAGGGGCAGCGCCCCTGAAACCCTTTGAACACACATAAATGTGTGGCTGCGCGTTTCTGCGAAACGCTTTAGGAGCATGGCCGTTATTGCCGGTCATGCTCCTTTTTCTTCTCCTCCTCGCGCTCGTTTTTGCCCAGCATACGATCCACGTTCTGCTTGTGGAGCAGCAGCTCGCGCATCTCATCGCGCGAACGCCGGTATTCGGCATACGCCGCCTTTTTTTCGGCAAGCAGCTTGGCATATTCCTCCTGCAAGCTCTTGACGGAGGGGAGCTTCTTCACGCACAGCTCGTCAAAGGCGTTCTTCGCCGCCTTGTGCAGAAGGATGTCGCTCTCATGCTCCGCGAGATACTTTTTCGAGTAACCGTCCTTGCGGTAGCCTGCGTAAACATCGCGGGTCTTGGCGTAGTTGGCGATATGGGTTTTCAGCACAGCGATCTCCGCCATGCGCCCCTCCGCCGCCTTGATCTGCGCCGAGAGCGCGTGATACCGCTCTGTCGCGGTGGCAGCTCTGGCCTCCAGCTCCTCATAATCCAGCAGTCCATGCTCCCGAAGATAATTGTAGGTCTGCGCCATCTGCTTGACGTTGAATACCTTCGCCCAGCGCTCGTAGCCCACGCCCTTTCCCGCTTGCAGCTTCGCCTCGATGTCAATGAGCAGAGCATCCTTTTTCCGCGTGGCCTGCGCCCTCTTTCTGCGCGGCGTATGCTCCTTTTCCCCGGCGAGGACGGCGCGCAGCGCGTCCTCCGTGTAGCCCTCGATGGAGGCCAGACGGACAAAGCCCTTTTTGTCGGGATGGCGCAGGGAAAGCGTATCGCCGCGCCGCCTGACCTCGCAGCCTGCCTCCGCCAGCAGCTTCAAAAGTGCGTCAAAGCCGTCGGGCTTCTGCAAAAGCGCCGCGTCAATGAGGCCGCAGAGCAGTTCCCGGTGGGTGGGCTTCGCGTTGTCACCCAGCCACTTGCCGTAGTGATTTTTCCCGCGCTTGGGCGCTGCGATGACAGACAGCCGGTGCTCGGTGCAGATGACGTCGCTGAGCCGTGCGACTGCCCTGCCGGAGCCGAGAAAATCGCGGAACTTATGCTTGCAGTCCAGCGTGGTGGAGTTCCAGATGATGTGATTATGAATGTGCTTTTTGTCGGTGTGCGTGGCAACGAAAAAGGCGTGTCTGCCTTTCAGAAACCGCTCGGCAAACTCATAGCCCACGCGGTTCGCCTCCTCCGGCGTGATCTCTCCCGGCTTAAAGGACTGGCGCACCTGATAGGCGATCACGTCGTGCCGCTGCTCCCGCCCGGTGATGGTCTGGTACTGGCGCTTGGAGTAAAGAAACTCCGCGTCGGCGGTTTTCAGGTCGCATTCGTAGGCGGAGATCAGCTCGCCGCCCTGTGTCTTATCTGGATTCTTGGAATAGTCGATGCGGTCAGTCAGGCAGTCGGCAATCGTCTTGCCGTGACTGACGTGCATGGAAATGATGCGTGTGGTCGCCATGGGGCGCGGCCTCCTTTCGGTGGGATGGATTTGCAACTTTTTTCTGAACAATGCGCCGCTCCGGTTGTAAAAGCGCCTAACAGGTGTTATACTATGCAAAAGGAGTGTAGAGTGTATGAGCTTTGCAGACGCTATTATCAAGCTGCGCAGTGAGCGCAGGATTTCGCAAAAAGAGCTTGCGGAGGATTTGAATGTGAGCTGCGCAACGGTAAACCGTTGGGAGAACGGAAGAACCGTTCCGAATAAGATGACGATGTTCGTTATACGGGAATACTGCAAACGCCATGGGGTAGCATTTGCCTATGATGAGGAACAGAAACGGGGTGACGCGGGATGAATCTCGGCAGAGAAACCGAAACGCTTGAATTTAAGAAGTCCACCGGAGAGCTGAAGGAAGGGATCGTTTCCATCGGCGCGATCCTCAACAAGCATCAGAAGGGCGAGCTGTATTTCGGGGTCAGGCCGGACGGTACGCCCATCGGACAGGAAATCTCCGAAAAAACGCTGCGGGACATCAGTCAGGCAATCTCCAATCATATCGAGCCGCAGATTTTTCCTGAGATACAGACCGTGCGCATCGACGGGAAAGAGTGCATCCTTGTCCGCTTTGAGGGTTACAATACGCCATACTTTGCGTATGATGTTGCCCGCATCCGCGTTGCGGACGAGGACAAGGTTCTGTCGCAGCAGGAGCTTGTGGCCTATCTGAGAAAGCAGGACGGCGCAGAGGACGCATGGGAACGGCGCGTGTCAAACTTTCTTGTGGAGCAGGTAGACGGAAAGCTGGTCGAGCGGTATATTGAGCGCGGGCATGAGGCAAAGCGCATTGAATTTGAATATGCGGATAAGACCTCTGCGCTGAATAAGCTGCTGCTGACCGAGGGAGAGCATCTGCTGAACGCGGGCATGGTGCTGTTCTGCGAGAGTATGTACGCAGAGCTGCAAATGGCGATCTTCGCGGGAACGGAGCGGCTGACGTTTCTGGACATCCAGCGTCATCGCGGAACGGTGTTTGAGCTGGTGGCGCTTGCCGAAAAATACATCATGAGCAACATCCACTGGCGCGTTCATTTTGACGGTTCCTTGCAGCGCAAGGAGATTCCCGAAATCCCTGCCGATGCCATCCGCGAGGCTCTGATCAACTCCTTCTGCCATAAGGACTACGGCGCTTGTCAGAGCAACGAGGTCGCCATCTACAAAGACCGTGTTGAGATATATAATCCGGGCAGCTTCCCGGAGGGCTACAAGCCGGAGGACTTCATCAGCGGCGATGAGCGCCCCGTGCGCAGAAATCCGCTGATTACCTCCATCCTCTACTACTCAAAGGATGTGGAGAGCTTCGGCACAGGCTTGAAGCGGATTGCCGACGCCTGCAACGAAGCAAATTGCCGGTTTGCGTTTAAGATTATGAAGTCAGGGTTCGTTGTTGTGTTCTTCCGCAGTGAAAGTCACGACGCACAAGATAACGCACAAGTCGGCGCACAAGATGCCGCACAAGTCGGTATCAGAGATAAGATTTTGGCCTGCTGCCAAGAGCCGCGTTCCAGAACCGAGATCGCCGCATACTGCGGATATAAAAGCGTCCGCAGCCTTATGCAATCCCATTTGAAGCCCCTGCTGGAAAGCGGGCAGCTTCGCATGACCATTCCCGACAAGCCCAACAGCCGCAATCAAAAATATGTTGCGGTCAAACCGGAGGAATGATATGTTCACCTATATTTCCATTGAAGAATTTGCGGACGGCGTGGTAAAAAACAATAAGGACGCCAACCGTAAGGAGCTGATCGCCTCGCTGCGGGAGGCTCTTGCCGCCAAGAAAAACGGCGCAAGGTGCATGATCTGCGGCGCACCCATCTGGGCGGCAGGCAGCGGCGTCACAGGGACGTACCTGTGCTTCACCTGCACCACCGGCGAGGCCGACGACAGTGAGGATTACGAGATCGAATAAACAATACAAGTGCGGAGCATATCGCCCCGCGCTTGCTGCGTAATATGGTGTTTCTGAAATTGCACAAAAATATAGCTTTTCAAAATGTTTTGCGCGTTTCTAAAAACGATGCTACCCGTAAATCCTGTCCTGAATCGCATAGCGCAGGACATGGAGCTTTGCCACCAGCCAGCCCGCCAGCATGGGAAGCCCGTAGGGGCTTATGAGGAACGCGATCACCAGCAGCCCCGCGCCGTAGCTGACGGAATCCACGAAGATGATGAACAGACCGAAGAAGCCGAGAATGGCGGCGGGGATGCAGAGGATGCCGCTGGACAGGCTGACGACGAACACGAAAAACCATGTGACGACAGCAAGCACCGCAAGGATGGGCGCAAAAAGGATTTTCAAAAGGAAACGCATATCAATATCCCTCCAGTTTTGTTTGTTTCTGCTTTCAGCATACAGGAAGCTGCCTTGCCCTGCAAGGATGCCGGACCACAAAAAAGCAGGGGCGGCTTACCTCGCAGCAAGCCGCCCCGCATGGGATAAATACCCCTTTATTTGATGGCGGCAAGCCGGGAAAGGATACCGCTTGCCGCCTGCCAAATCCGCTCCTGATTTTGGAGTATATCATCCATGTCCGCGGCGTAAACGCGCCCTGTTTCATGCACCCGCCGCGCAAGCTGATTGAGATTGTTGGAGGAATACCGCAGCAACGACACCAGCTCCCGCAGCTCCGGCAGATCGAGCTTCACCACATAGCCGTCAATGGCCATTTTCCGAAGATATGCGCCCATGTTCGTTGTGCCGAGCTGCGCCATCTTCGCCTCGATCATCGCCCGTTCCTCCGGCGTCACACGGACTTTGAGCTGGATGTCCCGTTTCCGCTTCGCCATGTCACAGCTCCAAATCCTTCTTCTTTGCGGCAGGCTGCTTCTGCTCCGCCGAAGCCTGTTGCAGCTTGGAGCGGACGGAGGGACGCCGGAGGTTCTGGCTGCGGTCCTCGTCCTTGCCGATCAGGGCAAACACGCCCCTGCGGTCTTTGAGGGTCGTGAGGGCAAGGGTGGAAAAGGGCAGCAGCTTTTGCAGCGCCGCCGTGTCCTTTGTTCCGGCGCGTTCCATGAAGTCACGGGACACCTCTGCCATGAAATGCGTTCCGCCGGGGCTGTTGGGCTGCACAGGCTCTTGCAGCTTGCCCAGCAGCCGCGCCGCCTCCGCTTTGATCTCGTCGGCTGTGAGGGGCTGCTCACGCCGCGCCCCCGTGAGAAACAAATCCGTCAGGCCGGGGTGGGAGCAGACCACAAACTGCACCGAGCGGTCGCTATCCATGCCGTCTTTGTTTTCATAGACGGGGATGGTATTCGCCCAGCGCTTGTTGTCCCGCGAGATACGTCCGTCGTAATCAAAATGGCGGACGGTAGCCGCCAGGACGTAGAGCATCCGCTCCTGTCCGAACTGCTCCGCCACCTGTCCCACCGCCGCCCCGGCGTCCAGGCGGTTGTCATGGTAATTGTCCCGGATGGCGGCTTCAATGGCGTCCTTACAGCTCACATTGGCGCGGAAGGACGCGCGGTAAACGTCCAGCTCCCCTTGTTCCCGCGCGTGATCGGCGGGGTAGGGATAGACCGGCAGATCCCGGAGCTTTTTTGCTTCGTCTTTTGCCGTGTCCTCGATGCTGTCGCGGATCGTGTCCATGTAGCCGGTTTCCAGATCGGAGAACTTATCATAGAGGATCGCCATGGGCGAGGGGGACAGCAGCAGCGCCCGCGTTTCCGCCTCGCTGAGCGTCAGCTCCTCCATACTCATCAAAATATCCTCCCGCACGGTGTATTCATAGCTGTGATGGAGGATTTCCTCCGGGGGCTGGCCCTTCAGCCAGTCCCGGTATTTGTCCTGCTCTCGCGAGAGCTTGTCCATGAGGGTGTTTTTCAGTTCTTCGTTCATATTCATCGTGCCTCCTGTTCGTGAGATTTTTTCTTTTCCCCAGCGCCGTGGACGCAGGGCGCTTTCAGCTTGCCGAGGACGGAGGGGCGTTTCGCCACCACATTCTCCGCCGCCTGTTCCATGGGCGTCCGGTCGTCGATGTTCAGCTCGGCGTTCAGTTCCGCCAGCCGCGCGGATTTTTCTTTCAGCTCCGCCTCCTGCGGAAAGGGCTTGCCCAGCTCCGCCTTGGCTGTCGCAAGCTGCGCCTGCACGTTTTCAAGCCTGCCCTGCACCGTTTTGTACCGCTCCGGCATCTGGGCGAGGGCGTTGTCGATGCGGACAAGGTTGCCCCTCGCGTCCTTGCCCAGCTCTACCCTGTGGCTCATCTGCCCCTTGAGGGTCAGGTAGAAATTCTTGCCGAAGTTCTCCACCGTCAGGGACATGGCAAAGCCGCGATAGCTGCCAATGGGAACGGGCTCCAAGCCCTTTGCGTCCTTGAACGCTTCCAGAATGGCGGCACCGGCATTGTCCTTATCGGTGAGGAAATCCCCCTTGACCTCCATACCCGCAAAGCCGTCCTTGGGGTGGGGATGCTGCTCCAGCGTTTTCATATCCGCCTCAAAGCCGGAGAGGAAGCCTTTGTTTTCCTCAATCTGCGCCGGGAAATGCCGCAGGATGTTGTCCTCCAAACGGTACTGCTGGCTCTGGTGGTTGGCCTTCATCAGCCGCAGCCGCGCCACGTCCACATCGAGGTCCATCTTTTCACGGATGCGTTCGTCTCCGGCGCACAGCGCCTTGATCTCGGCATAGGAGAGCGCCGCCTCGTCAATATCCTCACAGCTTCTCACCGGAGATTTGCTGGTCATGATCTGGGAGATGAATTTCTGCTTATTTTCCACCGTCTGCCAGAGGTAAGCGTCGAAGGTAGATTCCGTGACATAGCGGTAGATGTGTACCTCCTTGTTGCGGTTGCCCTGCCGGATGATGCGCCCGCTGCGCTGCTCCAGATCACCCGGCCGCCACGGGCAGTCGAGGTCGTGGAGCGCCACGAGCCTGTCCTGCACGTTCATACCAGCGCCCATTTTGAAGGTGCTGCCCATGAGCACACGCACCTGACCGGAGCGCACCTTTGCAAACAGCTCCTTCTTTCGGACTTCCGTATTCGCCTCATGGATGAATGCAATCTGTTCCCTCGGAATCCCACGGGCAACCAGCTTTTCACGGATGTCGTCGTAGATGGTAAAGGGCGGCTCCTCCGGCCCGGTTTCCGCGTCGATAGCAGCCTCCAGCGCGTGAATTTCCGGGCTGTCCGTGCCTTTCGCGGCGATCCTGCCGCTCTGAGCCGCCTTGCCCTTGGGAGTGGACAGGTCGCAGAACACGAGCTGCGTCAGCTTCTCCGTCTGCCCGTCCTGCCAGATGCGGTGGATGTTGTCCACGCAGCGATTGACCTTGCTGCCGGGATCGTCCGGCAGGTCGGGGTTGATGACGCGCTGATCGAGGCCCAGCTTGCGTCCGTCCGAGGTGATCTTGAGCATATTGTCGGTGCTTGCGTCCACGCTCCCCGCGTGGACTTTTGCGGCGCGTTCGGACAGTTCCTGCACCATCTGCTGTTGTAGCGCCGTGGGCTGTGTGACCTCGGTGTGGTAGATGGCGGTGGGCGTGGGAAGGTTTAGCTGATCGGCGGTCTTGATGTCCGCCGCCTCCCGGAACAGGTTCATCAGCTCCGGCAGGTTAAAGAACTTGGCAAACCGCGTCCGCGCCCGGTAGCCTGTCCCCTCCGGGGCAAGCTCGATGGCGGTGGTGGTTTCCCCAAAGGCGGAGGCCCAACAGTCGAAGTGGGTCAGACTGTTGCGCTTGAGCATATCGTGCTGCAAATACCGCATCATGGTATACAGTTCCGTCATGGAATTTGAGATGGGCGTACCCGTGGCGAAGGTGACGCCCTTGCCGTGGGTGATTTCGTCGATGTACCGGCATTTTAAGAGCATATCCGAGGACTTCTGGGCGTCGGTGGTGGAAAGCCCCGCCACGTTTCGCATTTTTGTGTAAAGGAACAGGTTTTTGAAGCTGTGCGCCTCGTCCACATAGAGCCGGTCTACACCGAGCTGTTCAAAGGTCACAACATCGTCCTTGCGGGCGGCGTCGTGGAGCTTTTGCAGCTTGGCCTTCAGATTTTTCTTGGTGCGCTCCAGCTCCTTGATGGTAAAGCGCTCGGCGCGGCTGGCCTTGAGTTCTGCAATGCCGTCCTCGATCTCCCATATCTGCTCCTGCAAGAGCCGTTCCTGCCGCTCTCTGGACACGGGGATGCGCTCAAACTGGCTGTGACCGATGATAACGGCGTCATAGTCGCCGGTGGCGATGCGGGCGCAGAACTTCTTGCGGTTGCGTGTCTCAAAGTCCTTTTTGGTAGCGACAAGGATATTTGCGGAGGGGTAGAGCCGCAGGAACTCCGAGGCCCACTGCTCCGTCAGGTGGTTCGGCACGGCAAAGAGGGATTTCTGGCACAGGCCGAGGCGCTTTCCCTCCATGGCTGCGGCGATCATCTCAAAGGTCTTGCCCGCGCCCACCTCATGGGCAAGGAGCGTATTGCCGCCGTAGAGGTCGTGGGCGATGGCGTTGAGCTGATGCTCCCGCAGCGTGATCTCAGGATTCATGCCCGGAAAGATCAGGTGCCTGCCGTCATATTCCCGGGGACGGGTGGAATTGAAGCGCTCATTGTAGAGCTGCACCAGCTCCCGCCGCCTGTCGGGGTCGCGCCAGATCCAGTCACGGAACGCCTCCTTGATGGCCTGCTGCTTCTGCTGGGCGAGGGTGGTTTCCTTGCTGTTGAGGACGCGCTTTTCCTTGCCGTCCGCGTCCCTTACGGTGTCGTAGATCCGCACGTCCCGCAGATTCAGCGTATCCTCCAAAATGCGGTAGGCGTTGGCGCAGTCGGTGCCGTAGGTCATGCGGGCGTTGATGTCGTTGTAGGGGATGCTGTTCTTGCCGGAGATGTTCCACTCCGCCGTGAACTCCGAGTAGTTGACCTCCAAGGAGCGGCGGGCATACACAGGCGGCTCCAGCAGCTCGAACATGAACTGCCGGATATACTTCTTGTCGATCCACGTCGCGCCGAGGCGCACCTCGATCTCCGAAGCATCAAGGTCTTTCGGCTGTGCGGCGCGTAATGCCTCCACGTTGGGCAGATAACCGGGGCTGTCAACGGCGGCGTTCTCCGCCTCCCGCAGCTTTTGCCGGACGTTGCCGGAGAGGTATTCGTCCGCTGTCTGCCAGTCGCCGTACACAGGGTCGAGGAAAATGACGCCGTTCAGTTCGTCGATGATGTCGTCCTCGCTTTTACCGGTGAGCTGGGACATATACGCCATATCCACGCGGGCTTTTTCCCCAATGGACAGGGCGAGGGCTTCTGCGGCGGTGTCCACGCTGGTAACGGACTGCCGCTGCCGGATGGTGCGCTTGGTGAACATATCCGCCTTGCCCTTGAGCTTGGTCTTGTCCTCATCGTCCAGCATTTCAAGGGAGCAGAGCAGGTAATAGGAGCTGTCGTCTGCAAAGGCGAGGGCGTTGCCCCGGCTGTTGATGAGGCCGTATTTCTCGGTGAAGCGGTCATAGAGGCGGTTGAGCCTTTGCTGTTCGGCGCGGATGGAAACATCGTCGGATTCCCACATCTGGAGGTCGATGAGCCGGTGAACGCAGTCCCGCAGCTCTGCCATTCCCTTGACGCGCTCCTTTGCGGTGGCGTTCAGATTGGGCTTGACCATGACGGAGTTCTCCCGGTAGTACACCTCACCGTCCACCACGGCATAGCTGTAATTCTTCACGTTGGGGTCTGCCGGAATGGTATCCTGTATGGTTTCGTTCTCACCGAGGTCAGGCAACTCTGCGGCTTCGTACTTGCCGCCGATATTCTGAATGGCGTATCTGAGCTGCGTGGCAAGGTCCAAATCCTCATACGGTTCCACAGTAAAGTCCTGTCTGCCGTACTGCGTACTCTCCGAGGTCTGTCGGCCTAATACCATTTCGGGGTTGTCGATGAAATACTGATTGATGGAAAATCCGTCCTCATTTTCACCGAGATGCACCCAGTCAGGTTCAATGTCGATAGGCCGGTCACGCTTTTGCAGGAAGATGATGTCGGACACTACCTCCGTACCGGCGTTGGCCTTGAACGCATTGTTGGGCAGGCGGATCGCACCCAACAGCTCCGCCCGCTGCGCGATGTACTTACGGACTTCGGGAGATTGTTTGTCCATCGTATAGCGGGAGGTCACAAAGGCGATCACGCCGCCGGGTCGAACTTGGTCGAGCGTCTTGGCAAAAAAGTAGTCGTGAATGGAAAAACCGAGCTTGTTGTAAGCCCGGTCGTTGACCTGGTACTGTCCAAAGGGCACGTTGCCGATGGCAAGGTCGAAGAAATCCCGTCTGTCGGTGGTTTCAAAGCCTGCCACGGTAATGTCTGCCTTGGGATAGAGCTGCTTGGCGATTCTGCCGGTGATGCTGTCCAGCTCCACACCGTACAAGCGGCTTCCTTGCATCTCCTGCGGGAGAAGCCCGAAAAAGTTCCCGACGCCCATGGCAGGCTCCAAGATGTTGCCGGTCTGGAAGCCCATGTTTCCAACGGCTTCATAGATTGCCTTGATAACCGTGGGGCTGGTGTAGTGAGCGTTCAGCGTGGAAGCTCTGGCGGCGGCGTATTCCTCCGGGGATAGCGCATTTTTCAGCTCATCATATTCAACCCGCCAGCCTGCCTTTTCCGGGTCGAAAGCGTCCGCAAGGCCGCCCCAGCCCACATACTGGGAAAGGATATGCTGTTCCTCCGGTGTGGCGTTTCTGTTTTCGCTTTCAATCTGCTTCAGCGTGGCGATTGCCTTGATGTTGCGCCAGAATTTCTCCTTTGCGCCGCCTTTGCCGAGATCATCGTCCATGATGCGGAAGTTTTCCGCAGGCGGCAGCGGTGCGGGCGGGTCATGCTCCGGCTCGTCAAAGCGCAGGGTACGAATCTCTACATCATAGGGGAGGTTGTTTTTGTCACCGGGATATACCGCCACGGTTTCCTCGGTGTAGGTGTGGTTTGGTTCTTTTTCGGGGACAGCCGTATTCTCTGCGGCGGTCTTTTCCGGCTGCGGATACCGCTCCATGAGCCGCGCGAAGCTCTCCCTGCTCTCCGCGCGGGAGATTGGATAGAAAAGCGTCGGGTCGCTGAGGGTAATATCAAAGACGCCGACGCTCTCGATGATATAGGGCTTGCCGTTTTCCAGATACACCGTATCCCCTACGGAATACGGGAACGGTTCTCGTTGCGGGACAGGAGCCGTTTCTTCCGGTTCATGCCAGCGGTATTGCTCCACATCCTCATCCGAAACGTGAATGAGGTCGCTGAAATCGAGGTTTTCCAGCTCGTTGGAAATAAGCTCCTGCAAAGAGCCGTACTGCCGGGTTTCCAGATGCTCATCGTCCAGATAGCGTTCCAGCCGGAAGTTCACAAGGTCGATATTCACCTGAACGGGAATCTCATCGTCGGTGACGGTGGTGTAAGCGACACCGATCTTCGCCGGGTCGCTGAAATCCGCCTCTGAGCCGTATTCGCTCCGGCAGAAGTCGGAGATCAGCCCCTTTGCACGCTCCGTGAGCGCCTGCTCCGCCTGTCCTTGCAGCTCCAGCCGGTACGCCTCCGCCTGCCATTCGCTTGTAAATTCCTCGGTCACGCCGTCCGCGTCCACATAGTAGCCATGGGTCTCGTCGTCCCACACGGCATATAGGGTGCGGAAGCCCCGGTCAAGACTTACCACATGGAAACGTTCTGCGGGGATAATGCTTTCTGCGGTCGGCTCACGTCCCGCTACCTCTGCGTGCGCCCGTTCATCCGGGTAATCGCCGTAGATACGCAGATACTTCCGTGCCTGCTGGTCGTAGATGGCTGCGCCGTCATACGCAAAGCCGTCGCTTCCCATCGTGCCGTCCACATAACCCTGTGCGGCTTTTTCTGCTTCTTCCAGCGTTTGATAGTCCCGCTTCTCATCAAAGCCGTTTTCAAAGTGATGATACACTACGACCTGATACTGCGGTGCCATCCGGTCGGCATAATCATCAATCATTTCTTTCGTCAGCCATTCCGGTTTTTGGGGGAGCGCGTCATACAGCTCCCGCATTTTGACGATCTGTGCATAGACACTGCCCGCCCACAGATGCTTTTCTGCGCGATTGCCTGCGCCAAGAAAGTATTCGCAGTCTGCCCGCAGCCGGTCTAAAATCAGGTAATTCCGGTTCTGCTCCAACACAGACTTTTCTTGCTCTGTGAAGAATTTATCCTCGCGGATAAGCTGTGCGATACGCCGCTGCACCTTCGACCATGTCAGTTCGGCGGTTTCCGGGCTTCCAGCGCGGACGATAAAGAGATTGTTGCCCTCCTTGCCGCCGTACTCGTGAGCAAGCCATGCAGCAGTTTCTTTTTCACGTCCGTGCTGCTCCATATACCGCACTACGGCGTGCTTGCTCTCGATATTTCCGTTCCATGCACGGAGTGCATCGTCTATATCGTCCTGCGAGAGCGGACGCAGCAGATCATGGAGCCGCGCATAGGTTCCCTCAAAAGTCTCTCGGTGCAGGCGGCTGCGGAACTCCGGCATATCCGAAAATAGCCGGATAAGCTCCATATCTTTTGAATTGAGAACGGCACGGCGCACAGCGGCATTACACTCGATTTCCGCATTTTCCCGGTCAGAGTGACCGCAGGCGTTGCGATAGGCCGTATCCTCCGAAACCGCTGCCATCACCACCGGCCTGTAATGCTCCAAACGATCCTGCACCGTGGGCTGCGGCACATCGGCGGCAGGATCGCGGAACACCCTCGTGCCGTCCGCGCCGAACTCTGCTTCATAAGCATTGATGGCGGCTTCTGCTTCATGGTCGATAGAGCGCAGCGTGTAAATGTGGCGCTCACCTCTAAAGTCTGGCGCTTCGGCGATCGTCACATCATACTTATCGCGCAATCTCTCTACATATTGCTCTAAATTGTGCGCCGGAACACCGCACATCTCCACACGGCCAGCACCGGGGATCGCTCTTATGGTAAGGTTGAGATCAAGCAGCTCCGCCGCCTGTTTTGCGTCCTCGCCGTAAATCTCAAAGAAATCGCCCACCTGAAACAGCACGATGTCGTCCGGGTGGGCTTCCTTGATGGCATTGTAGTCGGTCTGTGCCTGTGTTGGCAGTTCACGCTCCGCTTCCTTTTCCCGCTGAAGCTGGGCGTAGCGCTCCTTTTCCCTTGGAGAGAGGAAGCGGTCCTTCTGAATGAGGCTGTCAATCCTTGCGGCCACCTTCGTCCAACTCAGCTCCACATTGGCACAGCCTGCTTTTTTCAGGACAATTCCGCGGCTGCCGTGGCTTTCATCACTATGGGATGCACCGGAAACGGCATGGGAGCGCCCACCTATGCCGTACTCATCTTTGAGGAAAGCTGCCTTTTCCTTGCCGGTATGGTCGGCGGTGAAGTATTCGTAGATTCTGCCTTTGCCGCCCTCCACGCCGCTGCCGCGATCCAGCGCGTGGTCGATCTCGTCCTCCGTGATGAAGCGTGCCAGCTCCGGCACTGCGGTCATTTCGGAGGAATACTCCCTGCGGGGCAAAGGCAGCTCCCGCAGGCTCTGCCAAATCTGATCGAGCTTGTGATAGTGGAATCGCAGCAGGCTTCTGTCCTGCTCATGTGCGGCGTAAAACTGTGCGAACTCGCCGGAGAGCGTGTCGCGGAAGGAAGAATCCGTCAGGCGTTCGGCAAGGCGCTCCGTTTCATCAGGAAATCCGCCGCCCCGCAGCGTATCCATGCAGGAGAGATAGCCCTGCTCCCGCGCCTCGTCGCTCAGGTCGTGTTTCAGATACCAGAGGGCTTGTGCAAGCTGCATCCGCTCATGCTGCCCTGCCTCGGCAAGCTCCACATTGGAGGCATACGCGCCGCTGTCCATAAGCTGGGAAATGTGCGCGGCGGCATCCTGCCATGCGATTACCTGTGCGGTGCGGACATACTCCGCGCTTCTGCCGGGGGCGATGTGGATGCCGTCTACGGCGTACCACGCGGAAAGCTCGCCCTCCGGCGTCTTAAAGCCGTTGCCGCCGTGAAAGGTGTTTTGCAGCAGCGCGGCAATGTCCTCCGTGGACTTCTGCTTCTGGAACGCGGCGGCAATGACCATGCGGGTGTTGTCCGAATTGCCGCCCAGCCTCAGCACATGGTCAAGCTGCGCCTGAGAAACGGAAAAAGCGAAGGGCGTCTGCGCAACGCTCTCCGCTTCTTCGATAGATGTAATCTGTTCCGCTTCGGTGGGGAAAAAGGATAGCTGACCGCCCTGTGCGGGGTGTTCTGTTATGCGTAGATCAGCTCGCTGAGGATGATCTCCTCGGCCTGCGCCTTGCAGGTGTTCATCAAGCCCACCCATTTCATGGGATCGCTGGCTTTCAGCGCTTCCGTCGCTCCGGCCTCCGCCGCCAGCTCCGGCATCATCTGCTCTAAGCGGCTCTGCGCTGCCTGCTCGATCTCCAGCAGGTGCGGAAACAGGGTCTCCTCCAAGATCATCTGGTTCCAGAGAATGGGACGATGCTCCTTCAGGTACTTCTGGCGCATCCGCCCGTACTTGCCGAGGGGCTGTTCTGTGGTTTGGATGCTCAGGTCGGGAATCAGGTAATCCCCGTTCCGGGTGTAAGTCAGGTTGTTCTTCATGCTCTGCCGTCCTTTCCGCGCTGTGTTCGCGCTCATAATTTCGTATCGTAACTTCGATCTGCCGCAAAACCTGTTCGTTGATCTCGCTGACCGCCGTGCCGAGTGCCGCTACCGTGCGCGGGGTGTTGAAATCAAAGATGCTGAAAAAATCCTCGTGTTCAAAGTGATCCTCCGGCTGCATCCCGCAGCGGGACATGAGGGAGTAGGTGATGCTGACCACCGCGGCGTTTTTGAACGCCACCTCGATGTTGTAATCATCATACTCCTCCAGATAGGAATCCGCAACGATGCCGAGGATGTCGCGGGAATGGTCGCGCCAGTATTCCGCAGCAAGCTGAGAAGCGACGCTCTCGAACTGCTCCGCAAGGCCGTTTTTGCCGGAAACGCCGTAATTACGCTCCAGCATGGCGCTCACGCTGTCGGTATGCGCGTCTTTCAGCTCCCATAGGTTGACGCGGCGGGCGTTTTCCTTTCCGCCGGTGTCGGAAACGTCAAAGACGTATTTGAGCCTTGGCTTGTAGCCGGTAGCGTCAATGAGGGCGATGCCCGTGCTGCCGCGCCGGACATAGCGCCCCATCTTCTCATTCCAAAAGTCGTACTCCGCGCAGGCGGTGGCCTCCGGGCGCTGCATATAGATCATGAGCTGCTCGTTGTAGGGGTATTTATACAGCCTTGCGGCGGTGGTCAGGAACGCCGTCCACGCCAGATGGCTGCCGGTGATCTGCCGCGCGGTGCGCTCAGCCTGCTCCGCGTAGGCTTGCAGTTTGTTGGGCATAAGCAAAATCCTCCCTTCGTGGTTTTATCGGGGTTTTCATTTTTCCAAAGGAAACGCGCCGGACGATACATTCTTCATCCGGCGCGCTCCCAGCGGCGAATCTGCGATTTTTCCGGCTCTTGACCGTAAAACAGTCAGCTTTGCTCAGAGGTCAAAATCCGGCGTCAGGTCAAGGGCGGCGTACTCCGCGTCGGTAATGTCGCGCAGCTTTGCGAGGGCGCTGTCCGTCAGCTCCCGCAGCTCGGCCTCCTCCGCGTCCAGATACCCCCGCATTTCTGTGAGGTCCGCAATCAGCCCCTCGCGGGTGCCGTCTGCGTTGTAGATGCTCATAAGGCTGACTTCATCGTGGGTGAAATGCTTGTCGTTCATATCAAAGCTCTCTTTCCGCGCTCCGTTTGGGCGCTGTTTTGTTTTTCGTCTGCTCCGGCGTCTTTTCCCTGAGCTTTTCCAGCACGGAGGGCTTCTTCTGTTCGCGGTGGGAGGCCGCAGCCAGCTCCGTCAGGGAGATGGAAAAGCCCGCCTTGACCTGCGCCTCCAAATCGGCCACGGTGGGCTGCTTGTGGCCGTTGTTGATGATGCCGTCGATCATGCCATAGTCGTCCTCCAGCAGCATCTCCGCGTTTTTGAGATAATTCTCCGGCTTCAGGAAGGTCGGCAGCTCCCGGAAGCCGATGCTGTCAACGTAATGACAGGATACTACGCCGTTTTGCTTCAAGGCAACGATGTCGCTGACCGACAGGCTGTGTCCCTTAAAATCCGCAGGATGATCCACATTGAACCGCTGATAAATCATATCCAGATTGGTTTTGTTGTCCCCATAGTCGGCAAGCCCGCCGGTGTAGATCGCGTCGTAGCCGCCGCGCTCCGGCGTGACGCCCTTGCTCTGCAAGTAGTCATAGTTCATGAAGCGGTAAGCGTCCAATTCACCGCCGCGCCGGATCTGATAGATGAGGAAAGCGTCCTGCGGGTTTTCCAGAAACAGCTTTTCCGTGTCTGCCTGTTCGCTTAGCGTCACAACGCCGCGCACCGCGTCCCATTCCTCACGCTCCACGCCGAACACGCCGGTGTGGGAGGAAATGTCCTCGGCGTCCAGCACCATGGCCTCGGTGTTGTCGCCGTAGAGCAGGAACACGGGAACGTCCTGCATGAACAGCTCCATGGCACGCTCCTTGGTCAGCGGCAGCATGGCGTTGCCGTCCGTGTAGCCGTACTGATACATTTCTAAAAAGCCGATGCCGGTATCCGGCATGGGATAGCCCTGCTCCAGCTCCGGCAGCGGCGGCAGCTCGTCCTCAACATTCGGCTTTTCCGTTTCAACCTCCGGCTGCGGTTCCTCCTTTGCCCGCCATTCTTGACGGAACAGGCCGTTGAAGCGTTCAAGCAGCCCATGAGAGCCGTCGTCGATGCCGATCTCGTCTGCCAGCTTGACGAAATCCTCCAGCTCCTTCCGCAGTTCCGTGTCCTCACCGGCAAGCAGCCTGTCCGCCACCGCCTCCGCTGTGGGTTTGTCCGCGCTGTCGGGAACATTCAGACCCCGGCGCAGGAACGCCGCGTAGTCGGCGGCAAAGGCCAGCGCGTCAGTGCGGGAGGGAGGGATGGTGACAAGCTCATATTCCGTGTCCTTGGGAAGCTCCACACCGCGCTCCTGACAGACCTCCGCAAAATGCTTCTCCACGTCGGTGATGATGCCGTTTGCGGTCTTGCTGATGGTGTCCAGACTGGCACGGAACTCCGGCAGCTCGGCGTTTTTCGACCACGTTGCCACATACCCGAAGCTGTTCGCGCCGGTTTCAATGCCAAAGTAGGCGCAGACCATGAAGGAGATGCTTTCGGCCTCCACTTCTTCTGTATTGCGGCTCTTATGCCTGCGCTCCTCTGGCTGCTGCAAGCCGTAATTGTGGAGCTTGGCGTGGGCGATCTCATGGACGGCGGCGGATACCGTCTGCACCTCGCTCATGCCCTCCCGCAGCATGATGCTCTGGGATTTGGGACTGAAATAGCCGTCCATCTCTGCGGACAGCGGCTTGAACTCCACCGGTACGGGAGCGGAGCGGCGCAGTGCCTCCATGAACGCCTCATAATTCTCCACGCTGCCGGTCAGGTTGGCGACGGGACTGGCCACGCGCTCCGGCAGGGGCTTTCCGTCCGTCTGGGCGTAGTCGAACACCTTGACCGGGCGGAACATGGGGATTTCAATTTCCTTTTCCTCGGTGACGATTTTGCCGTCCGCGTCCAGAATGGGCAGCTTGGTGTCCGGGTCGAGCTTTTCCTGCTCGATTTTCTTCTTATACGGCGTGGGCGCGATGATGGTGATGCCCTTCTCGCCCCGCAGCACATGGCGGGAGAACTTGTCCCGCCAGCGGTTGTAGCCCGCCACAAGTGTGGCGTCAGGGCGCTGCAAGTGGATGAGCGCCTGATTGTTGAGGGAATAGTTGTGAAACCGGCTCATGGTGCGCAGGTAATTGCGGTACTTATCCATATCGCCGGATTCAAAGATGTCGCGGATACCCGCCTCGATGCGGTCGGTGATCTCCTTGAGCTGTTCTCTGTTTTTACCGGGTTTCTCTGGCATAGGTTCCTCCTTCCGTCAGGTCGATACGCAGGAGCTGAAGCCCCTGCGAAAGATATTCCCGTAAATCCGTTTTTCCGCAGAGATAGCGGATGTCGCCTGCCTTGTCCTGCTCACGCAGCGTCCACAGGTCCGCCGCCCACCGGACAAAAACCGCGTCCGGCGCGTTGAAGGGCTTTTTGCGGCGAAGATAGAGGCTGTGCCGCCCCAGCACCATGATCGTGCAGACGGTATTGACCACATCGAGAGAACATTCGTTGAGAACGGCGATCCTCCGTTCATACGAGGCCGCTTCCAGCAGCTCGCGCAGCGCGGGCTTGACGTTTTCAATCAATGCCGGATAATCCGCTCTTGTCGGATACGGAGATTTTCGTGTCATAGGCACTTCCTTTCATTTCATGGGCTGTTTACCCCTAAAATGGCAGCGCCCGCGCAGGGGTAGGCTTTTCTGTGCGGGCGCTCGGTTCTTATTCATTTTCGGAGTATATACTCCTTGCGGGCGGCGTATATCCGGCGTTTTTGGCGCGTTCGCTGGCGGCCCTGCGCCGCTCGTCGCTGAACGGCTCCCGGACGCTGACGCAGCTTTTCGGCACGGCGTAGCTGACCGCTCCGGCATGGACGGCCCTATCCGGGTACACCTTGTCCGGGTATTTCTCCGCAAGGCGCTTGAGCTTGCGCTTCAGCTTGGGGTCGTGGGTGTAGATGCTGGCGGTGGATTCTTCCTCGTTGTAGAGGATGATACTTTCCTGCTCCAGCTTGGAGAGCTTCATGTCCTCGCCCCCTTGTCAAATTCCAAACGGAAGCGGACGCTCTCGCCGGTATCCTCCAGCACGGCGGTAGCGTCGTAGGTGCCGCCGGTCTTTTCGGAGTAGAGGCCGGTGAGCTTCACCCGCCCGTCTGCCAGCAGCGCGGCGGCGACCTTTTTTGTCAGAGCGGCGCGCTTGGCGGCAAAGAACTTGTTGTCCCGCCACAGCCCGAAGCGGCAGTCGTTTTTCTCGCAGAAGAAGCCCTTTTTGCTCTCGGTCACGTCGCTGCCGCAGCGGGGGCATTTGCCGATGATCTCCCGGTCGGAGGGGAACAGCACCTCCGCGCCGGAGATGACCTTGTAGGTTTTTACCAGCTCCGTGAGCATTTCCGCAATGCCGGTCATAAACTCGTCTGGGGACAGCTCGCCGCGATCCACCTGCTGCAAGCGGTATTCCCATTCGGCGGTGAGAAGCGGGGACTGGAGCTGCTCCGGCAGCACGGTGATGAGGGAAACGCCGGTATGGGCAGGCACAAGGCTGACGGCCTTCTTCGCCCGCTTGCGCTCCACAAAGCCCGTGGCTACCAGCTTTTCGATGATGGCGGCGCGGGTGGCGGGTGTTCCCAGCCCCTTTCGCTCGGCGTCCTCCGGTGTATCGTCCTTGCCCGCGTTCTCCATGGCGGAAAGCAGCGTGTCCTCGGTGAAGTGCTTGGGCGGCGTGGTCTTGCCCTCCTTTACGGCGGCTTCGGTGCAATCCAATACCTGCCCCTCCGACAGCTCCGACAGCGCCGGCAGCGCGGCGTCCCGCTTTTCCTGCGCGAGATACCGCTTCCAGCCGGGTGTGAGGGTGGTTCGGCCCTTGACGGTGAATACAGCGCCGCCGCACTCCAGCGTAACGGCGGTTTCCGCATAGCGGTGGGCGTCGCTGACCGCACGGAGAAGCTGCCCCGCCACAAGGCGCAAAATCTCGCGCTCTCCCAGCGGCAGGACGGAGGTATCCGCCTTGCCCGCGCTGGCGGTGGGGAGAATGGCATGGTGGTCGCTGACCTTGCGGCTGTCGCAGACCTGTCTTGCGTTCACGCCCTCCGGTGCGGTGGTTTCGCAGATAACGGCAGCAACGGCCACAAGCTCCGGCACAGAGGATTCCAGATCATCAGTGAGGAAGCGGCTGTCCGTGCGGGGATAGGTGCAGAGCTTCTTTTCATAGAGGGCTTGCAGATAGTCAAGCGTCTGCTGGGCGGTATAGCCGAGGCTGCGGTTGGCTTCTCTCTGGAGGACGGTCAGGTCGTAAAGCCGGGGCGCTTTCTCCGTTTTCTCCGTGCGCTGCACCGCCTTGACCGTGACCGGCTGACCGGCGCAGGCGGCGGCAAGGGCGTCCGCCTCCGCTTTCTCTTTGAACTTTTCGGACACGGCGGCAAAATCGCCGCAGCGAAGATTTACCGTGTAAAAGGCTTCCGGGCGAAAGGCGGCGATCTCCGCCTCCCGCTGGACGATGAGCGCCAGCGTCGGTGACAGGACGCGCCCCACGTTGAGGGTGCGGTGGTACAGCACCGAAAAGAGCCTTGTGGCGTTGATGCCCACCAGCCAGTCCGCGCGGGCGCGGCAGAGGGCGGACTGGTGCAGTCCGTCGTATTCCCGTCCCGGACGAAGGTCCGCAAAGCCCCTGCGGATGGCCTCGTCCTCCATGGAGGAGATCCACAGCCGCTTCATGGTCTTTGTGCAGCCCGCCAGATAGTAGACGGTGCGGAAGATAAGCTCCCCCTCGCGCCCCGCGTCGCAGGCGTTGATGACCTCGGTCACGTCCTCCCGGCGCATGAGGTCCCGCAGCATCTCGAACTGTTTGGCTTTGTCCGCTTTCAGCGTAAAGCGCCAGTTCGCGGGCAGGATGGGCAGATCGTCATAGCGCCACTTGGCGTACTTTTCATCGTACACATCCGCGCCCGCCAGCTCCGCCAGATGCCCGTAGCACCAGCTTACAAGGTAGCCGTTTCCCGAAAGATAGCCGTCGTTGCGTTTGGTCGCGCCCAGCACGGCGGCGATGGACTGGGCGACGGAGGGCTTTTCCGCGATCACTAATTTATGGTGTGTCATATTCATTTTTCTCCTTTTCTGCACAGCAAAAAGCAGCCCCGAAGGACTGCTTTTCGTGTCTGTTTTTCCAATCGTATGTGGGTCAGGGCCGTTCAAGGCACCGCTTCCGGTATCGCTCGGCAGCCTCGGCAAAGGCTTTGCGCTCGGCGTCGGTTGGGTCCCGTGTTCCATCCAAAAGGCGGCACTGTTCATAGCTTTCCACCGCGCCGGTCAGCCTGTCCAGCAGCGCCTCCGGCGTGAGGCAAATCTCAGCGGTGTCCCAATTTTCACGCCTGTCATCCCATGTGAGGTAGGTATAGCCGTGCCGGGTCGGCACCACCTCCACGCCGGTATCTTCTGTAAGGTGCTCCCTGAATGCCTCCAGCACCCGTTCAAAGCTCAGCATCCGTATCACATCCTTTTCCGCTGCATTTGGTCTTTCATGGGTACATTGTAGCATCGGTGGGAGAAGGCGGCAAGGGTCGGGGACCTAACGCTCCGGCGCTTTTACCAGCAGCCTCTCCCGCAGGTCGGTGTCACGGTAGCAGGGACGGAGGCAGACGGTGCCGTAGCGGGAACAGCCGTAGCAGAAATGTCCCTCCGGGGCAGTGGTGCGCGGTGTTTCCTCCTTTCCCGGATAGGGGCGCTGCATCATCAGCCGCTCCAGCGGGTTTTTGGTGAAAAGGGTCATGCATCTGCGACCTCCGTTTCCTTCGGCTCGTCCGCATCGTCCTCGTTTTCGTATTCCTCATCTTCATCCTCATCGCCGTAGTCGTAATCGTCCAAGTCCACAGGTCCCTTTGTGTCGGGCTTTTTCTTGCGGAGCTTGAACCAATACAGCGCGCCGCCGCCCGCCATCAGGAGCAGCAGCACAATCACAACAAGACCGCTGCCGGACTTCTTTTCGCCGCCGTCCTTGTCGGGGCTGTCGCTCGTATCCGGCGTCGGGTCGGGCTCCGGCGTCTTTTCCGTAGCCTTTTCCTTGCCCATGCACTCCGTCATATTGGTCTTGCAGACTGCGCAGGCGGTGTTGACCGCACCTGCCTCGCACTTGTCCTTGCAGGAGCAGACAGGGGCGGAATCCTCGTCGATGAGTGCAAGCAGGTCGCTTTCGTCCACAAGGTTCAAAAAGTAGGTTTCATACTGATCTCCGTCCTCATCCAGCGGCTTATCATAGTCAATCACCAGATAGAGGGTATGGCCGTTGCGGGTTTCCACCGCGATGAACTGCTTGTTGGTGTGCTTGTCGTAGAGCAGGTCGCGGGTGACGGCGCTGCCGTTTTGGGAAAAGCCCGTCCCTTTCTCAATGGCGACAGGTGCGGCGGTACCGGCGGGCTCCTGTGCTTTCGCCGGCTCAGCGGCGGCGGGCGTCTGTGCCGCAGCGGTCTTTCCCGTGCTGCCGGAGGCGTTGGAGGGCTTTCCTGCACCGGTATTGCTGCCGCTGCTGCCGGTATTGCCGGAGGACTGCTTCCTGCAATCGCAGTCTGCGGGACAATGGGTGCTGTGCTGCTCCGGCGTGGGGCTGGGCGCAGGCGCTTCCTTTTCATAGAAGGGGTTGGCGATCACCAGATAGCCCGTGCGGTTGCCCGCGTTGTCCACGCCCATGATGTAAAAGTGGGAATCCCGCGTGTTTTTGTCAATGCGGACGCTGAACTCGCCGTTTTGCAGGGTGGTATAAAGTTCATCGTTCACATAGACCCCGGCTATGCCAGAGAGGGTGTCGGCGGCCTCCACGCGCAGCAGCGTACCGCTGACGCCTGCGCGAAGGACCGGCGCTTCAAGGTCTATGCAGCGCAGCTCCAGCGTCAGCGTATGCTCCGTGCCGTAGGGGTCGGTGACAAAGAAAAACACGATACCGTTGTCCGGCACCGTGTAGCGGGCGAGGCCGTTGTGGGCAAGCTGCTCCGTCAGGTCTGTTCTTTCGGCGGTTTCCCGCAGCGCCGCCTCTACCTTCTGCCAGCCCGCGTTGTTTTTGTCCCTGATGCGGACCGTGACCGTCACCGGCGCGTTGTGCCAGCCTGCCGGAATATCTGCGTCCAGCGCGTATTCCGCCTCCGGCTGCGGCATTTCCGTCGTTTCAGGCGGCGCGGGAGCCGGTTCCTGTGTGTCCGGCACTTGCTCTGCCGGAGGGGGCTCCGGCGTTTCTTCGGGCGTGGCGGGAAGTTCGGCCTCCACGATCTCCGGCGTGCTTTCCGGCGCGCCGCCTGCCGGGGCGTCCTCCATATCCGTCGCCATGGCCATGCCGGACATGGTGAGGAACATCAGGGCAAGGCAAAGGACGGCGGCAATGCTGCGCAGCAGCCGGTTGTTATTCTTCTTCATGCACATAGTCCGTATCCTCCTTGGTATTGGGGGTGATAAAGGGCGCGCCGCCCCTTTTGAGCTGTGTGAGGAACTGCGCCAGATCCTCCATGCTCATGCCGGTGGCACGGGCAAGGCCGATGATGTCGGTATTCTCCAGCTCGACGATGCTCTCGTCAAGCTCCCGGTTGCGGGAGCGGAGGGCGGCGATCTTTTCATCGTTTTTCGCCCGTTCAGCCTTGAGTTTTGTAATCTTAGGGTTCATTTTTTGCTCCTTTCAGTGAGATCAGGGCGCAGGTACGCGCCCGTAAGCAAGGAAGTGGGATTGCCAATAGCTTGAATTGAGGCTTGCGTACTGGATGGGGTCGCCGCAGTGGAGCATCATATCATTGCCCACATAGATGCCAACATGGGACGCGCCGGCGGTGTCATAGGTGCCTTGGAAGAACACCAGATCGCCAGGGCGGACATTGGCGGCGGACACCCGCGTACAGAGCTGTCGCAGCCCTTCCGCGCCCAGCCTGCCGAAGTTCCAGCCCACGCCGCAGTTGTTGTAGACGTAGCTGACGAAGCCGGAGCAGTCGAAGGAGGTGGCGGGCGTGCTGCCGCCCCAGACGTAGGGGTAGCCGAGATACTTCTCCGCCTCCTTGATGATGGCGGCGAACTGCTCATCCTCCAGCGCTTCCGGGGGTATCTCGTACTTTTCATAGTCGGCGGTGTAGTATTTCCCGATGTACTCCGAGCCGCCGAACAGGTCCGGGCGGTTGCCCAGAGTAGCCATATACATGGCGTAAAGGGAGAGCTGATCCTGCGACATGATATAGACCGGCACATGGGAGAGGTTGAAGTTTTCCAGCCGGACTGTGCAGATGTAATAGGTGTACGGCACCTGCACGTCGTACTCGTAGCTTTGCAGATTGCCGTCCGCATCGGTGTAGTAGCCGGTTCGGGTCTCCGTGCGGTATCTCGTTTCCGTGGTGACGGTTTCCGTTAGGATGTACTGCTTTTCAAACAGCATATCGAGTATGCCGCCGACCTCGGAAAGCGTCCACTCCCTGCCCATGAGGGCGGTGACAGCGGAGATCAGCACATAGGGGTCATGCTCGATGTCGTCCAGATCAAAATGGTACTCATCGTAGTCGTGGGTGCTTTCGTAGGTGTCGAGATACTGCTGCAATTCCGCTTCCATGGCGCAAAATTGCGCCTCTGCCGCCAGCATATCCGCGTCCTCACTGGGGTAGGTGGATACGTTGATGCCGGTTGCTCCGCCCTGAATCAGCAGGGAGCAGGAGGACACGGTGCAGAGGATAAGGACGATTATTGCCGCAATGCCGCCCACGATAAGAAAGCCCTTTTTGTGACGGGCGATGAACTCGCCGGCTTTCTTTGTGTTCTCCGCGGCTTTCCGCGCCGCCTTTGCCGTGGCTTCGGAGGCTTTGACCGTATTCCCGGCGCTTTTTCCGGCTTTGGCGGCGGCGTACTCCCGCTTGATGGCCTGCTTCTGCTGCCAGCGGGAGTAGGGATTGCTGGAAAACTGCGGGTCATGGTGCTGTGCCGTTTTGTCCAGCGCACGGAGGTTGGCGCGGTCTGCCTTGACCTCGGCGCGGTCTGCGCGGCGGTAGGGCTTCTCCTTGTGAGAGCGGTGGGCGTGCTGTGCAAGGCGCACGGCGCGCTCCGCCGCCTGCTCCACGCCGTGGGCGCTCTCCACGCCCACATTATCCTGCTCATGCTCCCGAATCTCCCTGTGGACGGCGGACAGCGCCGCCGCGCCGGGCGCGTCCCGCAGGGCGTGGGTGAGCTTGGAGGGCGGCCGCCTCTTGTCTACCTCCTCAAAGGAAAGGCGTGTTGTGACCGTGCCGGCTTTCGGGTCTACCGTGCGCTGCTTCCGCTTTATGGTTTTCTTGGGTATCTTCGCCTCGGCCTTTTCCAGCTTTTGATAGGCTTTATCCGCTTTTTTGACGGCCTTTTTCAGTTCCGGCGCTGTCCGCTCTTCCTGCGTAAACAGCAGCCGGGGCGAGCGCTTGCTCATGGAAATTCACCTCCGTTCGAGGCATACGGTACGCCGAGAAAGTCCAGCACCTTACCGCAGCCCAATTTATGGATACAGAAATCGTACTGCTTGGGATGTGTCAGCGCCATGCGCTGAAAGCGGTTCGGCTCCTTTTCCAGATGAACACCGAACATACAGAACATACAGCCGGTGCGCTTTGCGCCGGTGGTGGTCAGCCTGCCGTTTTCCTCCACGATCTCGCCGTAGACGGACGCATACGGAATACCGGTCATTCTGAGATATTCCAAAACGTCCTGCTCGGTCCAGAAGGACATGGGCTGAGAGGTGGGGTCCCGCTTATGATAGGCGTTGCAGCCGATTTTGAGATAGACGCTCTGGCGGCGTGCGCTCTCACAGGCCATGGTCGCAAGGATCTGCTTTCTACCGGTTTCCCGGTTATATCTGTGCAGGGGCCGCTCCTTCATGATGAAACAGCACTGATCGGAAACGAAAAACGGCGCATCCAGCAGGATACGCCATTTCATGTATCGTTCATTGTATTTTGAGGGCGTACCGTCCGCGTTCAAACCGTTCAGATGGCACAGCGCCCACGGGCTGCCACGCTTTGCATAGCGAACGCGCCGTGCCACGTCCTTGGAAACGACGGGATAGCCATATTCCGATATGACCTTTGAAAAGGGCATTTCAGGCCGCAGCCACGTTACATTGGGAACGGTTTTGACAAACTCCCGTATCTCCGGGTATTCCAGCCCCGTGTCCACAAACACGGCGGGAATGTCGGGGAACGCCCGCCGCGCAAGGTCCAGCAGCACGGTGCTGTCCTTGCCGCCCGAAAAGGAGACGGCGACCTTGCCGCCGTAGTGGTGATACCACTCGATGATCTTCGCCTGCGTCACGCGGATTTTCCGCTCCAGCGGCCACGCCTGCATGACGCTCAAATCCTGCCGGGTGTAGGCGTTCATACCGCGACACCTCCGATCCGTTTTTCTGCCAGCTTACAGTATTCCGGGTTCAGCTCAATGCCGATGTAGTGCCGTCCGAGCTGCTTTGCCACCGCCGCCGTAGTGCCGGAGCCGAGGAAGGGGTCCAGCACCACGCCTCCAGACGGGCAGCCTGCCAGCAGGCAGGTTTCCGCCAGCTTTGGCGGGAAAGCGGCGAAATGCCCACCCTTGTACGGCACGGTGTTGATCTGCCAGACGTCGCGCTTGTTGCGAAGCTGAGGGATGTCCTCATCGGCGTACCCGTTCGGGCGGTGGTCGTTGAGGTGTTGGTGCTTCTGACCGGGAATATCCGCGGAATACTTGTTGCCTGCACCAAATCCGCGCTTCATCCGCGCAGGAGTGGAGGCCGCAACCGGCTCCGCGATGGCAGCGGCATCATAATAGTAGCGGCGGGACTTGGACAGCAGGAAAATATGCTCATAGCAGCGGCTTGGCCTGTCCTTGGTGCTTTCCGGCATGGGGTTCGCTTTCATCCAGATGATGTCCGAGCGCAGATACCAGCCGTCTGCGCGCAGAGCAAAGGCAAGCAGCCACGGGATGCCGATCATGTCCTTTGCCTTGCAGCCCTCCACCTTGCCGTTGAGGGCGACCACCTGACCGGTCCTGCCGTTGGGGTACTTGGGGTCAAGGCTTTCTCCCTGATTGCCCTTTCCGGCATAGGTGTCCGCGATGTTGAGCCAGAGTGTGCCGTCCGGCGTGAGAACGCGCCTGACCTCCCGGAAAATGGAAGTCAGGCGCTCCACATACAGCGCCGGGGTTTCCTCCCGCCCGATCTGCCCGTCCACGCCGTAATCCCGCAGGGCGTAGTACGGCGGAGAGGTGATGCAGCAGTTCACGGAATTGTCCGGCAGGGTTTTCAGCACGGTCAGGGCGTCGCCGCAGTAGATGCGGTCAGCCTGCATAGTCGAACTCATCCCTTAGAAGCGTGGTAAGCCCCTCGACAGCCGTGAGGATGTCCCTGCACACGCCGGTCAACTCAGATATGGCCGGTTCTCCGTCATACTCAAATACGTCGGCGTCCTCATTGTCCTCGTCCACCTCACGCTCTGCGGCGTATTCGCGCTCCATGCGCTCGGCATACTCGCAGCAGCGTTCGCCGGGGCAGCAGGGATTATCCGCAGGAACGTAACCGGCGTATTCCGGCTCGATCAGGTCGTTTTCGATGAGGTCGGACAGGTCCGCAAGGTCGCGGGACTTGAGGTAATTGAGCGCCCTGCCCCAAGAACTGAACATCTCCTCGCAGCGCTCGTCAAAGTCGAGGGTGGATCTGCGTACAAGGTCCAGATAGCTGTCCTTCTCAGCTCCGTTTTTGATGTAGTGCATGAGGATGGTCGCCATCCACAGCAGCTCCAGCTTTTCCTCGATGTGGCGCAGATAGTCCTCGCCGTGGATCAGGTACAGATTTTCTTTTTTCATGGTGTTACGCTCCTTATTCGTTTAATCAATCAGTTGGAAGCGCCTCGCCGCAGCGGAGCAGCTCCCGGAACAGGCTCTTGCCCATGGGGGTGATGAGGGTGTACGCGCCGCTGTGACCGTTGCGGACATAATCCCTCACGCGGAACAGCCCGCGGTTGCGGGGGATGGCGTAGGGCATGAGGTTCCCCGCAGGGCTGCGGTAGAGAAAGCCGGTCTGCTGGAGAAAGCGGGCAAACCAGCGCTCCGGCACATTCAGCTCCTTTGCCGTGGTGCGAAGGTTGGTGCAGCCGTCCGCGTCCATAAAGGCGTCGTAGTAATCCGCCTTGGGCAGCAGCGTTTGGCGCTCCGCCCTGTGCCGCAGGTTCTCCGCATGGGCGGCGTAGAGGCTTTTCATCAGCGCGTCCAGTAGCTCAGGGTGCTCGGCGAACAGCTTGAGCTTCTCGTCGGTGATATACACACCGTGCTTGCGGATGGCCGGAATGACCTCATGGGTGATCCAGCGCTTGAACGCCTTTGCCTCCGGCTTGCGGGAGGTGATCACCAGCGAATACAGTCCGGGTTCGTTGATGATTGCCATGCGCTGTTTCCCGCCAAGGGTATCAATAGTACTGATACCCTTTTCATCATCATCCAGACGCTCAACCGTCATGCTCGGATTCCCCAGTTCCAGCGCTTTGCACACATCCGCCGCTACGAACCACGGCTCGCCGTTGAGGTTCAGCGTTCGCACCTTTCCAAAGGCGTCGTTTTCAAAAATCATCAGTTTGTTTTCCATCGTGCAATTCCTTTCTTGTTTTGTTATGCCGTCTGCTCCTGTGGCTTGGTGGTAAGTAGGTCATAGAGTTCCCCGCGGGGGAAACGGTCTACAAAGGGAAGAATGACGTTGCCGTAAAAAAGCAGCCCTTCGCCTTCACCGCTGTGGGTGACATACGAGAGCTGATGCGGGGAGATATTGAGCTGTTTGGCGAGAATCTGCCGGTCGCCGCTGGCTTGATTGAGCATGAGGATGAAATCGCTGTTCTCAAAGATGTTCTCCACCTCGCGGGAAGAAAGCAGGTCCTTGACATTCTGGGTGATGCCGGTCGGAATGCCGCCCCACTTTCGGAAGCGCTTCCAGATTTCCACCGTGTAGGCGGCGGTCTGCTCTTCGCGTAGCAAAAGGTGCATTTCGTCAATGTAGTAGCGGGTGGATTTGTGGTCTTCCCGGTTGACGGTCACTCGATTCCACACGGCGTCCTGCACGATGAGCATCCCGATCTTCTTGAGCTGCTTGCCCAGCTCCTTGATGTCGAAGCTGACAATGCGGTTTTCAATGTTGATGTTGGTGCGGTGGTTGAACACGTTGAGAGAGCCGGAAACGTAGATTTCCAAAGCCGTGGCGATGTACTGCGCCTCCTTTTCCTCCTGCCGCCGCAGCTCGTTATACAAGTCCTCCAGAATCGGCATATTCTCCGGCACAGGGTCGCTGAGATAATCCCGGTACACCATGCGCACACAGCGGTCGATGATGGTCTTTTCCACCGGCATGAGGCCGTCCTTGCCGCCCACGATCAGCTCGCAGAGGGAGAGGATGAAGTCGGATTTCAGGCTCAGCGGGTTCTCATCGTCGCTGTAATTGAGGTTTAAGTCCATGGGGTTGATGTAGTGCGGGCTTGTTGGGGAAATTTTGATGACCTGCCCGTGCAGACGCTCCACCAGCGGCCCGTATTCAGCTTCGGGGTCGCAGATGATGATGTCATCGTCGGTAACGAGGAACACGTTGGCGATCTCCCGCTTCGCCGCAAAGCTCTTGCCGCTGCCGGGAGTACCAAGGATGAGGCCGTTGGGGTTCTTGAGACGCTTGCGGTCTACCATGATGAGGTTGTTCGACAGCGCGTTCAGCCCGCAGTACAGAGCTTCCTTGCCGTCCTGAAACAGCTCCTGCGTGGTAAAGGGAATGAAAATGGCGACGCTGGAGGTGGTCAAGCCCCGCTGTATTTCGATCTGGTTCAGCCCCAGCGGGAGGCTGCTCATCAGCCCCTCCTCCTGCCGGAAATCAAGGCGGGTAAGCTGGCAGTTGTACTTCTGGGCGATGCTGGCCGCCTGAAATACGTTGTTGTCAAGCTGCTGGCGGCTGCCTGCGGTGTTGACCACAATAAAGGTCAGCAGGAACATTCGCTCGTTGCGGCTTTGCAGGTCTTGCAGCAGCTTCTTCGCCTCCGTGCCATAGGTGGCAAGGTCCGAGGGGATGATGTCCATGTCGTATCCGGCGCGGACGGCTTTTTTCTGCTCCTCGATGGTCATTTTCTGCAAATCGGTGATCTTTCGCTTGATGGTCTTGATGGCCTTGACCTGATCCACGGACTGGACGTGCATACTGACGATGAGGGAGCTTTCCATGTCGAGGAAGTCCGCCAGCATCCGGTCGTTCAGCTCTGGCGCTAAAATCTGCAAGAAGCTGGCGCAGCCGATGCGCCTGCCAACGCCGAAGGAGCGCCCGGTGCGGAACTCAAAGGAGCTGGGCGCGATGAAGTCCTTGACCGAAAGGCCCGATGGTGCCAGCCAGTCCCACGAGAAGCGGAACGGCTCCTGCTCGTCCATGTGCAGCATCCCGTGCAGCAGCCGCAGCCGCTCCGTGCCGTTCATCGGCTCCGCCGCCACGCCGAGGCGCTTGAAGTTGTTCAGGATGTCCGTTTCAATGCGCTCCAGCCTCGGCTTTGCCGCTTTCAGCCCGTCCGCCTCCACGCCGAAGGTCAGGTACTTGGTCTTGATGAGGCCGTTGTTGCCGCGGGCAAGCTGGTTCTGGAGCATCTGGGTGTATTCCAGACGGATGCTGTCAAAATCGTCGCCCTGCGGGGAGATGGTGATGTACCTTGCGTAATTGTCCTTGTTGGCGGACATATTCACGAAGGAGAGCTGAAAGCGCACGGAACTGTCGAAGTAGTTGAGGAAGTCGCACCAGCCGTCAAAGATAGCGGTCTTGTCCTCGTTCTGGTTGAGCTGATAGTTGATGTCCTGAAACTGGACGGTTTTCGTGTAGTAGCTGTCCGTCACGCGGCAGATGCCGTCGGGGAACATCCGCTGAAACGGGATGCTGTCCTGTGCGGACTTCTGTTTCTTATCCTGCCGCTTCGCTCTTGCGATGGCGGCCTCGATCTGCCTGCGTTCGGCGCGGGTGAGTTTTGTGCGGGTGGACAATGCGATACACCTCCCGGTCTAAATTGTCCTGCCGTTCCAGAACGGCGTAGAAATTATTGGTTGCGTAGGGGCGCTGCTTGGGGCGCAGGAAGCAGACCTGCACGATGTTGCGGACGATCTTTTCAAGGGGCTGTCCGTTCTTCTCATACATGGCCAGCAGAAAAAAGGGCAGCATGAGCAGGATCATGCAGATCGCCGCCGTGCTGACGCCGGTATGGGCTTTGAGCAGGAAGAACAGCGGAACGCCCAGCGCCGCACCAGCGCCGAAGCAGATGAGCTGGCGCTTCGTCAGGTTCAGCAGCACCTTGGTCTTGACCGCGTTCAGGTCCTTGGGTACGGGGACGTATGCCATGTTGATTTACCTCCTATGTCATAGTGCTTTTTCATAGCGGAGCTTCATCTGCGCCAGGTATTGTCCGGCCTTCGGCGCTCTTACGCCTGTCCATGCCGTGCCGCCTGCCCGTCCCGCACAGTGCCAGCCGGCAGCGCGCAGACTTACGCCGCCTTCGGTGTCCAGCGTATAGGTAATGATCCGCTGATAGCCCATTGCCCGCGCCGCCCGTGCCGCAGCAGCGTAAAGAAAGCTGCAAGCGTTTTTGGTGCCGTCGGTGCAAAGGCGGTTGACCTCCAGTGTTTTCCCGTCGTCCAGATACCGGCTGACCGGACGCCCCACGATGGCGACGCCAACCAGACGCCCGCCTGCCTCGCAGCCGATGGAAAACTTGTGTCCAACGACGGGCTTATGATGGCGGTGCCAAGTGGTGACGAAGGCATTTGCTTCGGACAGAGAAATGGGGATAAGCGTCAGCAAAGCTCCGCCTCCTTGCCCTTGACTGCCCTTACAGGTGTGTGCTCCGCCGATGTGCGGAGCTTCTCCAGCACAGACACGCGGCGCTCGACGCTGCTTGGCGCGTAGCTCTGCAAGGCGTCCCGCTTTTCAAACACCTCATCCAGCGCAAAGCAAAGGTCGCTCGTATCCTCCATGCGCTCCTGCCACTTGTCCGCCGCCGCCTTCAAGGGGTTATCGAACAGCAGCAGGTAGTCCACCTCCTCCGGCTCAATGCCGTGGGTGGTGGTCAGGTATTCATGGGTCTGGCGCACGGCGGTGATAGCGGCGGAGTTACAGATCAGGTCATATCTGCTCATCTGCTCCCACTCGCCCTGTAAGGCGGCGAGGTTTTCATCCAGCCGCGCAAACAGTCGCGCCAGTTTTTCCTGTTCAGGATTTGTGGATTTGTTCATGTTGATTTCGCCTCCCTAATGGCTGTTGAAAATTGACTTTGCGAGACTGCTGGTTTTGAACAGGGTGAAGCAGAGCAGCACCGTATAGCCCATGCACAGCCAGATCGCCGTGGAAATGTTGTCGTCTATGAGCATATTCTGTACCAGCACCGCATAGATGGCGATGCAGATGATGATGAGAAAGCCCTGAAACGCCAAAGCCAACAGGGAGCGGAGATAATTCTGCCCCATGCCGCCCCATTCCTTGCCCATCATGGTGGCCATGGGGATGGGCGCGATGCTGGTGACGAGGTATATCTCGATCATTCTGCCGTAGATAATGATAAAGATGCAGATGGTCAGCGCCCACATGGTGAAGCCCACCACGAAGGATTGCAGCCACAGCCCCAAGAGCGACCACACGTTCATCTCCAGCAGCCGCGCCTCAAGGTCCGCGATATGGTCGGCAAGGTTGATGGAGGTGTTGCCCACGATAAGGCCGGAGGCGCGGTTGACCACGCTCTGCGCCGCCTCGAATACGCCCATGACGATATTCCATGTGTTGGACACGATGAGCACGGCAGCCGCCGTCTTGAATACCCAGCGAAAGAATACCCATGTGTCGATGTCGTGGAGGTTATTTCGGTCTGCTATGAGCTGGATCAGCTCCAGTGTCATCACAAAGGCGAGGATCACGCCGGCGATGGGCAGTATCACGTTGTCCGAGAGGGAGCGGATCATGCTGTAAATGCCGGCGTTCCACGCCTGCGGGGTGCTGCCGATGTGTCCCGCCGCCTCCGCGACCTTGGCGTTGACGTTATCAAAGAGGCCGGTGAGGTTATCCATGATGCCCCCGACCAGCAGCTCCTTGAGCCATTCGGTGAATTTTTCCCATATCAAATCCAATGGGTCAGCCCTCCTTTCCCGCCCCCGCCCGTGTCAGGCGGGCAGGGGCGAAGGGTTTTACGTTGCGGCATGGACGGGATTAACCGAACAGCCCTTTGAGCAGCGGCACGAGGATCATACCGATGAGCGCCACACCGCCGCCCGCCATGAGCTGTTTCATCCCTTGCGATTTTGCGCCCGGATTATCATTTCCGTAACCTTCCAGCAGGTTGATCACGCCCCAGATGCCAAGACCGGCTCCGAGGGCAATGACGAGGGTCTGCAAAACATCGACTGCGCTATTGAAGAAATCCATATTTTATGTGCCGGAATCGTTTCTTTATGGTTTTTACGATGGAAACCGCAAAGCCGGAATGAGCTGGCCGCTGTGTGCGGCTGTCGATTCCGGCTTCTCCTTTCAAATATTCGGTTGTGCTTTCCTCCGACTTTGCGTTTCGCCTGTATCTCTTGCATTGTCGGCGTCCTCCTTTACGGAATGGGTGTCTGATGTATATATAAAAATCCGCCAAATCAGGCGGATTCTGAACCTGCGGCTGTGCCCGCGTCAAAGACCTCAAATTCCTCCTCCGGCTTCAGCTTGAGCTTTGTGGAGAGGAATTTCTCAATGTCAAAGGCGTTCTTGGGATTCGCGTCCGAAAGATACTTGTAGTTGGGGTGTTTTGTGATGTCGTATTTGTCGGATAGGAACGGCCTTACGCCGCGCAGCTGCAAGATACACTTGCCGCCATTAAGAACGGCAAGCTCATCCTGACTCATCAGCTCCTTGCCGAGCTTTTGATAGTTCAGGCTGTGGGAAACCTCTCTGCCGCGGCTTTCGCCGGTATTGAAGGTGTCAATGGTTTCCTTGCCCAGCGCGGCGGACAGCTCCTTTAATGTGGTCGGCTCCTTGCCGCCGAGGAACACGGAGCTATCGCAGTTGCCGATGATGGTGTCGCAGTTGTCCTTGTAGAGCGCCTTGAGCTGGCTCTGTGCCTGCAAAACAAGGCAGGCGGAGATCTCGCGGCTGCGGATGGTGGCCATCAGCTTCTCCAGCTTGGGAATCTGCCCGATGTTGGCGCACTCGTCGATGAGGCAGCGCACATGGACAGGCAGCCTGCCGCCGTACACGTCGTCCGCCTTGTCGCACAGGAGGTTGAATAGCTGGGTGTAGACCATGCTGGCAAGGAAGTTGAAGGTGTCGTCTGTGTCAGAAATGATGATAAACAGCGCCGTTTTCCGGTCGCCCAGCGTGTCCAGCTCCAGCTCGTCATACGCCGTGATCTCCCGCAGCTCCTGAATGTCAAAGGGGGCAAGGCGCGCACCGCAGCTAATCAGAATACTTTTCGCTGTTTTGCCCGCCGCTAAGCGGTATTTGGCATATTGGCGCACGGCGAAGTGATGCGGCTCCCGTTTTGCCAGTTCCTCAAACATCAGATCGACGGGATTTTTGAAGTCCTCGTCGTCCTCCCGTACCTCCATGGTGTTTATCATCTCAATGAGGGTGGCGAAGTTCTGCTCCTCCACCGGCGCTTCGTAGTAGATATACCCGATGAGCGCCGTGTAAAGCAGCGTTTCCGCCTTGCGCCAGAAGTCGTCGCCGGATTTCCCGTCCCCCTGCGTGTTGGCAATGAGGGTCGTGACCAGCTTCAGAATGTCCTTTTCCGAGTGGAGATACGCGAAGGGGTTGTAGTGGTGGGACTTTTTGAAGTTGATCGTGTTCAGAATCTTGATCTTATACTGATTCCGCTGGAGTAATTTTCCACATTCGACCACGATGCTGCCTTTCGGATCGGTGACAACGTAGGAACTGTGAAGCTGCATGAGGTTGGGCTTGATGAAAAACCTTGTTTTGCCGCTGCCGGAGCCGCCCACCACCAGTACGTTCTTGTTCCGCGCCGTTTTCGGGTCCTTGGGCCGGCTGTTCATGGTCAGCCGCTCCGTCTGGGTGAGAATGACGTTGTTGGTAAAGGTGGGGGCAGTGTAGGGCTTGATGTCCTCCGCATTGCCCCATCTTGCGCTGCCGTACTCGATATTTTTCCGAAACTTCCGCGCGTTCTTCCCCTTGACGTAGACGGCAAGCCGGATGAGCAGGGCGGCGGCAATGCCCACGCACAGGTCGATGGGGTGGAAGCTGGGGAGCGCGGACTGGAACGCGGCGGCGAAGCCCTCCATGATGTGCAGCGCCTTTGCTGAAAAGTCCGCGCCCGGACTTAGCCGCGCAGCCTGCCCTAACTTGGTGGCGTAGAGGGCGATGAAGGCATACGGCAGGTTGGGCAGAATGGCTTTTTTGATGTTTACGGATTTCATAGCTCCAGCCCCTTGTCCTTGTTCCGGGCTTTGTCCGGCGTAAGGGACAGCACCTTCGCCTTGAGCGCACGGAGCTGCTCCAGCACGGAGGGTTTGTCCTGCGAGGCCCGCTTGACCTCTTTTGCCGTGTATTCCTTGAACGCCGCCGTCAAAGCGTCGGCGTCGCGGGCTTTGAAAAAAACAAGGTATTTGGGAATATCCCCGGACTTATCCTTTTTCAGAGCGAAATCCACGCCGTATTTCCGTGCCACGCGCTCAAAGGATTTGATATTGCTGTCGGTGATCTCGATATTGGATACGCCCTGATTCTGCCCGATGAGCTGCTTCACCGTCTGCTTGCCGGTGGGCTTTTCCGGCGCGGCGCGGGCTTTTTGCAGCCGCTTTTCCTTTCGGCTTGCCAGATATTTCAGAATGGCGGCTTTCAGCAGCCGCCCGGTGAGCTTTGTCGCGCTGATGACCAGCGTGACCGCTCTGTTTTCCACTTCCTCCTGCAAGGGTCATCCCTCCTTTGTTCGTGATTGGATAAATGCCGGTGGAAGCCTGCGCTCATCTGCCGCGCAGCCCGTCGCCGTACATATCGTGGTTGACGAGGGCGGAATAGTAGCTTCCGATGGTGCTGGGCGCGTTGAACAGCGACGCCAGCAGGTATTTCTTGATGTTGCGGACGTAGGTGGTGTTCTGCTTCAGGCAGTCAAAGACGTACTCGATGTGGGAGGACGTGATGCGCAGCAGCTTTTCCTTCACCATCTCAGCCGGGTACTCGTCTCCTGCAATCACGATGGTTTTCTTACGGGAGCAGAGGGTTTCCGCAATGAGGTCCACCACCTCGTCAAGCTGCTCCCTGTCCTGCCGCGGGTCCTGCACGAGAATGTCGTACTCGATATTATCTTTGACGATCTCTCGCGCTTCCTCGTATCCCATCCCGTCATATCCCGCGCCCTGCAAGGGGGTTGGGGGATAGATTGGATCAGGATTTGATGTATCCGTAATAGATTCATCAGGAATTTCTTTTTCTTTATTTCTTCTATCTTTATTTAATTGCGCGGGCTTTTCCGTATATGGCTCCGCCGTATCCGGGGTATCCAGATACGGGTTTTCCGTATCTGGGGAAGCCGTATCCGGCAAGGGCGGATGCGGGGATTCGTAGATAGTGTACTCGGTGTCGGTGATACGCCCGCGGCTGTCCCTGAGCTGGCGGCGTACAAGGTAGCCGTGCGATTCCAGCTCCTTCAGCGCCGCGCCGATGGCGTCCACGCCCTCCTTGCAGATGGCGGCAAGCCCGCGGGTGGTGTAGTCCCACTCATCGGTCAAAGAGAGCATCTTGGACAGCAGGCCGATGGCTTTCAGCGTCAGGGCGGTGTCCCGCAGGTGGTAATTGGACATGACCGTGTAATTGTGGTTCTTCTCCACGCGAAATACTGCCACGGTGTTCACCTCCCCTCAGAGGGAAAAAGCAGCCCCGCAGACGGGGCGTTTCCCCTTGCTTCGCGGCGGATGAGGCGGCGGAGGGTATATTCCCGCTGTCCGCGTCTTGCGGTAATTTTCAGGGCGTCCAGCCCAAAACGGGCGATGAGCAGGGCGTTAATGAGCAGTCGGAACGCCTCATCCGGGATGATCTGCGGCTCCGCAAGGTCGCCCTGCGTGACCTCCGCCGTGTGGCAGTAAAGGCTCTTTGCCGCCATGAGCAGCGTGTAGTCATGGGATGAGATGCCGCGCCTGCGGGCGTAGCGGAAGTCGATGCCGCCGCGGAAGAAGCAGTTGAAGGTCCTGTCCGCAAGCTCTTTGTTGGAGGTCAGCAGATACAGCGCAGCGAAGAACTCCGGCGTATCGCGCTCTTTGCGGCAGCCCAGCAGCAGCCGCAGGGTTTCCATGCGCTTCCTGTGGGCGTCGTCCTGCCACATGGTGCCGGGAAAGCTCTCTGCCAGCCGCATGATTCTTGCGGTCAGGCGCGGACGGTACGGGAACAGCTCCGCGACGGCCTCCGCATAGCCCACCGTACCGGCTTCCATACGCTCGGCAAGGCAGGGGCAGGACAGAGCAGTGCAGCCCAGCTTTTTGACATATTCCGTGCAGAGGACGCAGGAAACGTCCTCCGGCTTATACTTGAACGTGTTGATATACATGGCTTTGCTCCTCTCTGGATATGACAAAACCGGGCAAAGAAATCTCTCTGCCCGGTCGGTGTCGTGGTTGTCTGCGATTGTATTCGGTTATCTGGACTGGTCGCGCTGGCGCTTGCGCAGCCATGCGTCCAGCAGCTTCAGGATGGTTTCCTCCATCTTCTGCGGCGTATAGGAGCGCGGGAAATATTTGCGCAGCTTGTCCGCCGAGAGGACGACGTTGTAGCCCTCCGGCTTTTTCTGCTCCATCATGATGTCCAGCATGGTGTCGTCGTTGAGCTTGCCGTCGCGGGAGAGCTTTTTCATGCGCTGTGCCTGCGAAAGCGAGGGCGTAGCCTGTTCGCTGTCGATGGCGGTCAGGAGCATCTGCTGTTCTTCCGGCTTGAGGTAGGAGATTTCCACGGCGGGTGTCATGCCGATCTTCTTCTCGTCCACCATCTGCTGAAGCTCCGGGGTGAGTTCGGTCAGGCGGATGTAGCGCTGCACCTGTCTGCCGCTTTCACCGGCTTCCTGTCCGACAATATCTGCACTTTCTAAATTCCCGACAACTTGTCGGGAATTATTTTTGTCGTCTATTTCGGCAGTTTTAGCCGGTCTGCCAGCCTTGCGGCGGATAGCCTCCAGCTTCATTTTGTACGCCTGCGCCCGTTCGGAGGGAAGGATGTTCTCGCGCTGGATGTTGCTGTCCACCATGAGGATGGTGGCGGTGTCGTCGTCCATCTGCCGCACGATGCAGGGCATGGCGGAAAGCCCCGCCAACTCGCTGCCGTGCCTGCGCCGGTGTCCGGCGATGATCTCATAGCCGCCGTCCTCGCGGGGACGGACGATGGCGGGGACGAGAACGCCGTACTGCCGGATGCTCTCCACCGTTTCCTGCATGGCCTCGTCGTCCCGCACCTTGAAGGGGTGATTTGGGAAGTCGTGCAGCTCCGACAGCGGGAGCAGCGTGATTTTATCCTCTTGTGCAGCCGCAGCGGTCTTTGCCCCGCGCTTCGCTGTGCTTTTCGGTTCTTCCATGTTCGTGTTCCTCCTCGTTGAAAGCGGCAGGAACGAAAAAAGGGAGAATGACTGAAGTTACCGCCATTCTCCCATGAAAACAACTATGCGATTGTGATTTCAGCCCCTTGACCGTCTGAAAGAGAGCTATCTGATCGAGAGCCATCTCGCCGCAAACCCGCATGAATACTGGATTTTTGCTGTTTGCGCTTCACCTTCCCGAACGACGTATGTTCAATGAATGGTACGCAAAGGACACCAGCAAGAAAATCCGTGCAGTGAAGCGTTCAAAGGGAATGGCCGGAGAACAT
>ENA-ORLW01000585-ORLW01000585.1-human-gut-metagenome-genome-assembly--contig:-NODE-585-length-50751-cov-19.575877_pt1 | contig 50751 bp, 48 predicted proteins | sample MGYA00243017_ERZ508829 | MGnify/ENA primary metagenome ERZ508829 (study PRJEB26277, sample SAMN04329776) | human gut metagenome | biome: human-associated habitat | host: Homo sapiens | place: USA...
CGGTTCTTTTTTCAATGGTTTAAGCGCATGTTTGCGGGACCTTTCGCGGCTTGCGAGCTGGAAGCTCGCCCTCCTTGTAGGGACCCTCCTTGAGGGTTACTTGGCGATGAGTTTGATGGTGCGACCGTCGACTTCGACGATGTAGATAGCACCGGGTGTTACGGCGACGTCGGCTGCCGGTCCGGAGTAGATGACGCTGCCGCTGAGTGAGATGACGCGGAGTATGCCGCAGTCGCCGACTACGCTGATGATGCCGCCTGCGCAGCGCACTTTGGCGGGGGTCACGGCGACGGCGGCCTCTACGGAGTCGAATTCTTTCTCATAGATGTTGTCGAAATTGCCCCAAGTGGTGTCGAAGCTGCTGTAGGCGGCCTTACTGCCTACGGGGACGTTGAGGATTGCCTTGGTATAGGTCAGGAAGGTTCGGTTGTTCTCGTTGGTGTAGAACACGCTGTACTCGAAAGGCACGGGGACGGGATTGTGCACGTTGATTTCGGCCATGTGGGTGTACGTGCGCTCGCCGGCGCCGTTCAGGGCCATGGGGTAGGAGAAGCAGTAGGGGTCGATTTGGGCTACGGTGGCGGGGATGGTGACTTTCTGGAGCAGGGAGTAGTCCATGGCCACGAGGCGTCGAGTGCCGTCGGGGATAACGTATTCTGTTGCCTTTGAGGAGGGGAAGCGGATGAGGTCGCTCTTGTTGGCGGAGAAGAGGACGCCGTCGACGTCGCAGACTACGGGGTTACCTTCGGCGACTTTGATTTCTTCGAGGGCAACGTTGTGGGCGAGCTGTATCTTCCAGTTGTAGAGGCTTGCGGGGATGTTGATCTTGCGGAGTTTGCCGTTGTTGTTGAGGTTGTTGGAGAGTATGGCCTCGACGCCTTCAGCGAATGTTATCTCTTCGATTTCGGGGTTTTCGGTGATTGCGCGTTCGGCGATTGTCTTGACGGTTCCGGGCACTGTGAGGGAAGTGAGGGCTGTTTCGACGAGCGAGAGGGTTCCGATTTCGGTTACGCTTTCGGGGATGGAAATGGAGCGGACGCCGGTGTTGCGGTAGAGGCAACCGGTTGCAAGCTTGGTTATTCCCTGCGGGATAGCGACGGATTCGCCTGCAGCGTCGGGCACTCGGAGGAGGGATGTGCCGGCTTTGTCGGTGAGCCAGCCGTCGGCGGTGGCGGCGAAGTCGGCCGAAGCGTCGTCCACCTCGAATCGGGCCAGGTTAGCGTTGTTGCCGAAGGCATTATAGGCGATGGAGTTCACCGAGGCGGGAATTTTCAGCGATGCCATCGGGGCACCGACCATAGCGTATTCGGTGATTGCGGTGACGGGGTATTGGCTGCCGCCGACGGTAACGTTCGCGAGAATTTCGGCCGACGCAGGCAGGCTTGCGGCATCGTAGTCGACAAGGTCGCAGGCTGGCGACTCGCGGTTGAAATTGAGCCGGTAGACGAGTCCCCCTTCGGTGGCGTCGGTCAGCTTGGCGCATCCGGAGAAGACGTCTTCGCCCAGTTCAACTCCGTCGGGGAGGTTGATAGCGGAGAGGTTGGAGCATCCGGTGAAAGCGTTGTCGCCGATGGAGGAAATGCCGTCGGGGAGCACAATGCTCTCCAGGACAGTGTTTTTATAGAAAGCGCGGTGGTTGATGCCGACAACGGAGTATTGCTTGCCGTCGTGGTCGACCGTGGCGGGAATGGTCACTGCTGCGGCTTCGTCGGCGCCGTTTACCAGAACGGTATTGTCGTTGAGGGAGTGTATGTGGTATCGGATGCCGCCGGCCTCGAAGTCGAGCGCGTAGTAGGCTTCGGGCAGAGGGATGGTCATGGGGTCGTTGGCGTAGCCCCAGGCCATAGGGTCATCGTTGATGAGGAAGCGCGCCACGATGGCCCATTCCTTGATGTCGATGCCGGCATTGGTGATCTGGATGTTGTAGATGGGGAGCTCTTCGACGAACTCTTCGACGGTGGCGCCTCCCAGGAATATGGAGTAGTACGACATCGAGCAGAGGTGGGTGTCGGAGTTGTAGTAGACCGAGCGGGCGCCTTCCTGCTCGGGGATGACCACGCAGTAGGGGCGGGCGATGTCGAGGAGGAAGGGCGCGGTGCAGCCGGCGGCGGACCAGGCGTCGGGTATGCGTATGAGGTCGGTGTTGTCGCGGTTGAGCTCGAGGGTGGCGTTGTAGCGGGTGCCGGTGTTCATGCCGTCGTAGAACTCAAACGTACCGAGCGACTCCCACGAATCGGACGGCGGATTGTTGTACGAGCGGGCATACACGGGGGAGGCGGCCAAGCCGGCCAGCAGCAGGGCAGCGAGGGCCGTGGTGCTTTTGAAAGGATGATAGGACATAAAATATAGTTGTTAATAAAAGGGTTAGATTATGCGGGCGGCCCGGCCCCGTGAATGCCGGCGCCCCGTGGTTTAGCTTGATCTCCGCGGCAAAGGTATACAAAAGATTTTGAAACCGAAAAGAATTTGGTTAAAAAAGGGGGCGCAGTGTTGCGGATTGACAAAGATTCACTATATTTGCCACTGAAAGCGATTAGGGCACGCAGCCCGCGCTTTTAACAGTGTACTAACCCCGCAAAAAACCAACATTATGGCAAAGGTCCATGGCGCTGTCGAAATCGACAGCAAACGCTGCAAAGGATGCGAGCTCTGCGTGGTGGCATGTCCGACGGATGTGCTGCTTCTTGAGCCACAGGAGGTCAACGACAGGGGCTACCACTATGCCTTCACGGCTCACCCCGATGCATGCATCGGCTGCGCCGCCTGCGCAACAGTGTGTCCCGACGCCTGCATCGAAGTGTACCGCCTTGTGGAGAAGTCTGCCTGAGGGCGCCCGGAGCGCCCGCCGCAATTCCCCTAAACTTTCAGTCCCCCACCCCCACTTATGGAAGAAGAAGTAAAATTGATGAAAGGCAACGAGGCCATAGCGCACGCCGCTATCCGCTACGGTGCCGACGGGTATTTCGGCTATCCCATCACTCCGCAGAGCGAAGTGCTGGAAACCCTTGCCGAGCTCAAGCCGTGGGAAACCACGGGAATGGTAGTGCTACAGGCAGAGAGCGAGGTCGCCGCCATCAACATGGTCTACGGCGGCGCCGCCACGGGCCGCGCGGTGATGACCTCGTCGTCGTCGCCGGGCGTGAGCCTCAAGCAGGAGGGCATCTCCTATCTTGCTGCCTCGGAGCTGCCGGCGCTTATAGTCAACGTGATGCGCGGCGGACCCGGTCTGGGCACCATCCAGCCATCGCAGGCCGACTATTTCCAGGCCTGCAAAGGCGGTGGCCACGGCGACTACCACCTCATCGTGCTTGCGCCGGCCACTGTTCAGGAAATGACCGACTTTGTGGGCCTTGGCTTCGACCTGGCCTTTAAATACCGCACCCCGGCTATGATACTTGCCGACGGCATCGTCGGTCAGATGATGGAGAAGGTTGTACTGCCGCCTCAGCGTCCCCGCCGCACCGACGAGGAAGTTCGCGAGCAGTGCCCGTGGGCAGCCTGCGGCCGCGCCGGCCGCGAGCACCGCAACGTAGTGACGTCGCTGGAGCTTGACTCGGCCAAGATGGAGGAGAACAACCACCGCTTCCAGGCCACTTACCGCCGCATCGAGGAGAACGAAGTGCGCTTCCAGGAATACTATACCGAGGATGCGGAGTATCTCATCGTGGCCTTCGGCACCGTTGCCCGCATATGCCTCAAGGCAATTGAGGAAGCGCGCGAGGCCGGCATCAAAATCGGTCTTCTGCGCCCCATCACGCTGTGGCCCTTCCCGAAGAAGGAAGTTGCCCGGCTTGCCGCCCGGGTAAAGGGTATACTTACGGTAGAGCTCAACGCCGGCCAGATGGTCGAGGACGTGCGCCTGGCGGCCCCGACCACCGAAGTTTTCCACTTCGGGCGCATGGGCGGCATCGTTCCCAACCCGGTGGAGGTGCTCGACGCCCTCAAAGAGCATTTTCCGGAGTTACGTTAACGCAAACACAACACAGCCATGACAAAAGAAGAAATAATCAGCGCGGGAACCAAAGTATATTCCCGTCCGCGGCTGCTCACAGAGAATGTGACCCATTACTGCCCCGGCTGCAGCCATGGTGTGGTGCACCGCATCATCGCCGAGCTGCTGGACGAAATGCACCTTGAGGACGTTGCCATCGGCATCGCTCCGGTAGGCTGCGCCGTGTTCGCCTATAACTATATCGACGTAGACTGGGTAGAGGCCGCCCACGGTCGCGCTCCGGCTCTTGCCACAGCTGCCAGCCGCCTCAATCCCGACCGCATGGTGTTCACCTATCAGGGCGACGGCGACCTTGCCGCCATCGGCACCGCCGAGACCATCCACGCCGCCAACCGCGGCGAGAATATCGCCATGATATTCATCAACAACGCCATCTACGGCATGACGGGCGGCCAGATGGCCCCGACGACCCTACTGGGGCAGAAGACAGCCACCACGCCCTACGGCCGTACCGCCGAGCTCAACGGCTATCCGCTGCCTATCAGCAACCTGCTGGCGCAACTCGACGGCACATGCTACGTAACGCGCCAGGCCGTCCACACCCCGGCGGCCGTGCGCAAGGCCAAAGCAGCCATCAAGCAGGCCTTCCAAAACGCTATGGCCAAGCGCGGCACCTCGGTGGTGGAAATCGTTTCGACCTGCAACTCAGGCTGGAAGCTGACGCCCGCTCAGAGCAACGACTGGATGGTCGAGCATATGTTTGAAAAATATCCGCTGGGAACCCTCAAGGATACCGTTAACGCCAAATAACCGAGCCATATGAAAGAAGAAATAGTAATTGCCGGTTTCGGCGGCCAGGGTGTGCTCTCGATGGGCAAGATACTTGCCTACGCCGGCCTTATGGACAATCTGGAAGTGACCTGGATGCCTTCGTACGGCCCCGAGCAGCGCGGCGGCACGGCCAACGTCACCGTGATACTCTCCGACAAGCCCATCAGCAGCCCCGTGCTCGACAGCTACGACACTGCCGTAGTGCTCAATCAGCAGAGTCTCGACAAATTCGAAAGCAAGGTGAAGCCCGGAGGCACACTCATCTACGATCCGTCGGGCATACACCGCCTCCCTGAGCGCACCGACATCAAGGTGGTGTGCGTCGACGCCATGACGGCAGCCATAGAGCTCAAAAACTCAAAGACATACAATATGGTACTACTTGGCGCACTGCTGCAGTGCCGCCCGGTGGTGCCCATCGATGCCGTTGTGCGCGGCCTTCGCAAAACCCTTCCGGAACGCCACCATCACCTCATACCGCTCAATGAGGAGGCGCTCCGCAAAGGTATGTCGCTGGTAGGCTGAGCGCCGGGACCACTCCCCCATGACCGACCGCACGGCACGCCGAATAGCAACAGCCATAGTCACAGCCACGGGTATTCTCGTGGCTGTCTTTGGTGTTGGGCGCCTTCTGCGCCGGCCGCAGCCCCACGTCGAGGTCGACCGGTCGGTCTATCCCGTTGTCGGCCTTGACATTTCGGCCCACAACGGGGCTGTCGACTTCGACAGCGTGGCCGCCGCCGGGGTCGACTTCGTATATCTCAAGGCCAGCGAGGGCGTTACCTTCCGCGACAGCACTTTCGCCCGCAACCGCCGGCTGGCCGACAGCGCGGGGCTGCTCGTGGGCGCCTACCACTTTTTCCGCTTCGACTGCGACGGGCGTCGGCAGGCCATGAACATACTTGCCGCCACCGACAGTGCGGATCTCGACCTGCCCGTTGCCATCGACATCGAGGAGTGGGGCAATACCGCCGATGTGGCCACCGACGTCATCATAGGGCGTCTCCAGACCATGGAGGCCATGCTTCGCGGGGCGGGGCGCCGGGTGATGATCTACACCAACAAAAACGGCTATGCGCGCTTTGTACGGCCGGCCTTCGAGGACGATCCGTCGGCTTCGCCGGACCTTTGGATATGCTCCTTCACGGACCCGCCGGTGGCACACGCCAACTGGCGTGTCTGGCAGCACAGCCACGCCTCGCGCATCGCCGGCGTCCGGGGCGCGGTCGACCTCAATACTTTCAACGGCAGCCGCGACGACTTCCAGCAGTGGGCGCAGGGGGGGAATTGAGAATTTAAAATTAAAAATTTAGAATTTAAAATGAGGCTCCCTTTGGGGCTGTGGGGCTATGGTCTTTTTGACCGGAGTGCCGGAGTGCCATAGGGCCGGAGGACGCACCTTATATTTATTTGGTTATTCGGGGCAAAAATCTTAATTTTGTGAGCACAATTTTTGCCCTATGACCGAATCGATTCCACCGCGCAAAGCTCCCGTGCTGGCTATTGTGGTGCCCTGCTATAATGAGACAGAGGCGCTGCCCGTCACTATGCCCGCTCTTCTGGGCACACTCGACCGCCTTGCCCGGCAGGGGCTTGCGTCGCCGCAGAGCTACGTGCTGTGCGTCGACGACGGCAGCCGCGACGGCACCTGGCAGCTCATCGAGAGCATGCACCATGCCGACGGTCGGGTGCGCGGCCTTGCGCTGGCCCACAACCGCGGGCATCAGTATGCCCTTCTTGCCGGCCTCCACGAGGTGACGGGTAAGTGCGATGCCGCCATCAGCATCGACGCCGACCTTCAGGACGATCCGGCCGCCATAGAGGCTATGATGCGCAACTTTGCGGAGGGCAAGGAGATAGTATTCGGGGTGCGGTCGAGCCGCGCCACCGACACCACCTTCAAACGCACCACGGCGCACGCCTTCTATACCTTCCAGAAGCTGATGGGTCTGGAGACAGTCTACGACCACGCCGACTACCGCCTGATGAGCGACCGCGCCCTGCGGTTGCTGGGCGAGTACGGCGAGAGCAATATGTTTCTACGCGGCATAGTGCCGCAAATCGGCCTCGACACGGCCTTGGTGACCTACGGCCGCAATCCCCGCGTGGCCGGAACGTCGAAGTACCCGCTGTCGAAAATGCTCGCGCTGAGCATCGACGGCATAACGTCGTTCTCGGCACGGCCCATGCGCTGGATTTTCTACCTCGGCCTGATAATCTTCGTGCTGACGCTGCTGGTGACGCTCTATGTGCTTATCTCCTACTTCTTCAGCTCGCACATCAGCCCGGGCTGGGCATCGATTATGCTTTCGGTGTGGTTCCTGGGTAGCTTGATACTCATGGCAATAGGCGTTGTGGGTGAGTATATCGGCAAGATTTTCGTTGAAGTGAAACACCGCCCGCGCTACGCCGTGCGCGAGGTGCTTTGGGATTGACAGACAGAGCCATGCAGACCGCAGCTACTCCCATCTTCGCCCCTGCGCGCCCCGAGAACTGGCGCCTGGGCCTGCTCGTCGACACCACGAGCCTCAAGGCCGTTGCCTGCAGCATGGCCGACGCTTCCGAGCCGGTGACGGTGCGGGTTCCGCTTGCCGAAGCCGGTTTGGCCAACCTCGAGGAGGCCGTCTACTCTATTCCGGGGCTGCTTGCCGACTTCCGACGCGTCGATGCCGTTTGGCGTACGAGTTCCTTCACCATGGTGCCCGACGGACTTGGTGCCGAGGCCGACAACGGCGCCGCACTCCTCACCGGCATACATAATGACGACGGAAGCACCACGCTCTACCGCAACGCCGTAGGCACCACGGGAGCGGCGGCACTGTGGACAATGCCGACCGAGGTTTCCAACTTCCTTGCGCGTACCTTCCGCAACCCTCGTTTCCACCACCCGCTGAGCATACTTGGCGGCTTTTTCGGCAGCCGCTGCCACCGAGGCAACTGCGCAAAACTCTTCGTGCACTTCAACGGCACCGAGGGCATCGACCTGGGCTGCTTCGACGCCGCCGGACGGCTGCTGGCGCTCACCTGGCGGCGCACCCCGGCCGACACCGACGCCCTATACTTCATTCTTAGTTTCTTCAAAACCAACGGCTTGGATCCGGAGAAAGACGAAATACTGCTTTGCGGAGCCACCGGGCGCCGGCAGGCTCTGACGCCTACCCTGCGGCGCTATGTGCGCAAGGTACTGCCGCTACTTACCGGCCCTGAAGCCCCGGCGGCGGCTTTCTCCACCGTTCTCTCCCTAACCATGCAGCAGACATGAGAATAATACGAGGAAAATACGGGCGGCGCCGCTTCGACGTGCCCACCAACATAACAGCTCGGCCCACCACCGACTTTGCCCGCGAAAATATATTCAACGTGCTGGAAAACATCGTAGACTTCGAGGGATGCGACGCCCTCGACCTCTTCGCCGGCACCGGAGCCGTCAGCTTTGAGTTCCTCTCGCGAGGCTGCCGCAGCGTGGTTTCGGTCGAGAAGGCGCGCACCCAGCAGAACTTCATCGCCAAGGTCGCCGGGGAGCTCGGCGCCGACAACCACACTTTGGTGCGGGGCGACGTGTTCCGCTATATCGATTCGTGTACCCGGGGCTTCGACATCGTCTTCGCCGACCCTCCCTACGACCTTCCCGACTTCGGCGAAATACCCGGCAAGGTACTCGCCTCCAAACTATTGCGTCCCGGCGCAACCTTTATCATGGAGCACTCGGCGCGCTACGACTTCTCGCACCTTCCCCACTTCAGCGAGCATCGCGCCTACGGCTCGGTGAACTTCTCCATTTTCCGAATACCAACCACCTCTAATCCTGAATAACATGAACGTACTGAAAAGCCTCCTCTGCGCCTTGGTGGCCATCCTGGCCGGCACCACAGGCGCCTTCGCCTTCCGGGTTGACACCATAGCCGTTTCGGGCCCGGGCCTTGCGGCTCCCATGCCGGCTCTGGTGATAGTTCCCGATGCCGCCACTGCCGAAAACCGTGTGCCCACCGTCTACCTCCTCCACGGCTATGGGGGCGACTACGACAACTGGTATTCGCACCAGCCGCGCATCGGAGAGCTTGCCGACCGCTACGGAATGATTGTCGTTACTCCCGGCGTGGGAAACACCTGGTACTTCGATGCTCCGGGGAAACCCGACCAGCAGGTTGAGACTTTCTTCACCGGCACCCTCGTGCCCTATATCGACGCCAACTATCCCACACTGGCCGCCCGCGAAAAGCGCGCCATAACAGGCCTGAGTATGGGCGGCCACGGCAGCCTCTATATGGCCGGGCGACATCCCGAGATCTTCGGCGCCGCCGGCAGCATGAGCGGCGGCCTCGACATTCGTCCCTTCCCCAACAATTGGAAAATCAAGGACATACTCGGACCGCAGGAAACCAACCGTCAAGCTTGGGAGGAAAACACCGTGGCCACAATGATACCTCAGCTCAAAGCCGCCGACCTGGCAATAATAGTCGACTGCGGCGCCGACGACTTCTTCGCCGAGGTCAACGCCCGGCTGCACGACGACATGCTTGCCGCCGGCGTGGCCCACGACTACTATTCGCGTCCCGGCAACCACTCGTGGAAGTACTGGAACAACGCCGTGCTCTACCACCTTCTTTATTTCAACGAATTTTTCAACCGGCAGTGAGACTCGAATCTCTCACAATAACGAATTTTAAAAACATCGCGGGGGCCTCGCTGGAGTTCTCGCCCAAAATCAATTGCCTGCTGGGCAACAACGGCATGGGCAAGAGCAACCTGCTCGACGCCCTCTATCTGCTGAGCTACTGCAAGAGCTTCGCCGGCCTCACCGACAGCCAGCTTATCCGTCGCGGCGAGGACTTTGCCATCGTGGCCGGCCGCTACCAGCGGCGCGGCATGCCCGAAGACCTTCAGGCCGTGCTCCGTCCGGGGCGGCGCAAGAGCTTCAAGCGCTCCGGGAAGGAGTACCGGCGCCTTGCCGACCATCTGGGGGCCTTTCCGCTGGTGCTGGTGAGTCCTGCCGACATCATGCTGGCGGCAGGCGACCCCTCGGAGCGGCGCCGCTTTACCGACCAGATAGCCTCGCAGAGCGACCCGCGCTATCTCGACGCCCTCATCCGCTACGGCGAGGCCACCGAGCAACGCAACCGCCTTCTGCGCGCTGAAAGCACCGACGACGCCCTCTTCGACGCCCTTGAGCTGCAGATGGATGCCGCCGGAATCTATCTGGTGCGCCACCGGGCAGCCACCATAGAGGCTCTGCAGCCCATTTTCAGCGCCTTCCACGAGGCTATGGCCCCCGGCGAGGAGGCCACGCTGACCTATTGCGGCGTCTTCGGCGCCGAAAGCCCCGAACCGGGAGCCCTGGCCGAGAAACTTGCCTCCAACCGTCGCCGCGACCTCGCAATCGGCCACACATCGTCCGGTCCGCACCGCGACGACGTCGACTTTCGGCTCAACGGAGTCCCCGTGCGCCGTATAGCCTCCCAGGGTCAGACCAAAACCTTCACTTCGGCGCTGAGGCTGGCGCAGTACGAGCTGCTGCGCCGCAATCTGGGCATAAATCCACTGCTTCTGCTTGACGACATCTTCGACAAGCTGGACGCCAACCGCGTGGAACGCATCATCAATGCCGTGGCCACGGGCGAAAATTTCGGCCAGATTTTTATCACCGACACCAACCGCCGACATCTCGACGACATAGTGGGCCTGCTGGACAAGTCGCACGCCTCGAGCCGCCTGTGGAACGTCGACGAGGGTGTGTTTACCCCCATCCCGGCGCTATGAGACGCCCCGAACCGCGCCCCGTCGGCGAAATACTCAAGGAGATGATAGAGCGCGTCGGAATGACCGACGAGCTTCGCCGCAGCAAGGCCGCCGGCCTCTGGCCGCGGGTAGCAGGCCAGGCCATCGCCGCGCAGACCACGCGGGCGAACGTTGTCGACACCACGCTCCACGTCTGGATAAGCTCGGCCCCGCTGAAAGAAATGCTCGGCTATGCCCGCCCCAAGCTCCAGGCGGCCATCAACAACGCCATGGGCGAGGATTTCATCACCAACATAGCAATCCACTGACACTCAACCCATAATTATGCATACCAACCTCGAAGACATCCCCTTTCGCCACCACACCTCCATCCAGACTCGCTTCAACGACTTCGATATGTTCGGCCACGCCAACAACGGCGCCTACCTGCAGTACTGCGACGTGGCCAAGCTTCAGTATTTCAGCCAGTTTCTTGAGGGCGGTCATTTCGATCCCCGCACCACCGGCCTTGTGATAGCCTCCATACGCTGCGACTTCATCCGCCAGATAGTACCCACCGACACCGTCGAAGTGCTCAGTGCCGTGACCCACATCGGCAACACTTCGCTCATACTCGAGCAGCGCGTTGTCAGCGGCGGCGGAGCCACTGTCCACGCCGTGGTGCGCAACGTGATGGTGCAGTACGACCCGTCGGCAGGCACCACGGTTCCGGTGTCGGAGCTTTGGCGCAAGCGCCTGAGCGACTACGAAGGACGCTCCCTGGAATAATCATGGAATAATCCGCCGAATTTTAATTTGCGGATTAGCAATTTATTGTCTACATTTGCATCGCCAACTCCTAAATCTATAAAACATGAAAAAAAACTACCTCATTGCTGTTCTTGCACTGGCCGCCTCGCTTGGGGTGTCGGCGCAAGTACTCACAGTGCAGTCGATGGAAAAGGTTGCGCTGCCGCAAGGCGTGCGCGCCGATCAGGCCATGCTGAGCCCCGACGGCACTAAAATAGCCCTTACCGACTTCGACGGCTCTCTGAAACTCTACGACCGCAGTACGGACCGCGTGAGCATCATCTCGCGTTCCGGCTCGATGATGGACCTTGCCTTCAACGAGGACGGCACCGCCGTTGTATACCGCGAGGCAAGCATCGACGCCGACGGGCTCCGGCAGGTGGCCGTCAACAGCTACAACGTAGCCACGGGCATGTCGCGCCAACTTGCCGCTCCGGCCCGCAACCTGCAGGCGCTGACCGTGGAAGGCAACATAGCCACCGCCATCACCGACGGCACCATGCGCGCAGCAGCCGCTTCGGGCAGCCGCGTGGGCGCTCCGGCCGCTCCGACAGCAGCCCCCGTGCCGAGCATAGACCGCGGCAGAATGTACCTCACCGTCGACGGCGTGCGTACTCTCTTCTCGCCCTTGGGCACCTCGGGAATGAGCTATATGTGGCCATCGGTAAGCCCCGACGGCACCAAGCTGGTGTTCTTCGCCGCAGGCTACGGTGCCTATACGTGCTCGCTGGACGGCTCCAACCTCACCCACCTGGGCTGGATCTACGCTCCGGTGTGGTACGACGACAACACGGTGGTCGCCATGGTGACCCGCGACGACGGCCAGGTGACCTATCAGGGTGAAATAGTGGCCGTTACTGCCGACGGCAGTTTGCGCCAGACCCTTACGACGCCTAATGTGGTGGCCGTGCTCCCCGACGCCGCTCCCGGACGCATAAGTTTCACCACTGCCGACACCGGCGAGCTCTACATACTCCATGTCGCACAATAAAATCAGCAAAGCCATGAAAATAAAGTATATCCTCGCGGCCGCGCTGACTGCAGCGGCTTCGATCTGCAGCTATGCAACCGATGCTTCGCAGCTGCGCATCTACGTCAACCCCGGCCACGGTTCCTGGACCGGCGGCGACCGCGCTATGGCGACCGTCAAGCACGGCCCCTACAACGGCACCACCACTCCCGACACCACCGGTTTCTTCGAGAGCAACACAAATATGTGGAAGGGCCTCAAACTGCACAATATGCTGGCTTCCTACGGCCTGCAGTACGACCCGACCCTCAATCAGGACAATCCCAACCCCGCCCGTCGCGGCGCGGCTCTCGACCTGACCAACAACGTGGTTATGAGCCACGTCAAGCTCGGCCCGTATCCCACCGACAACAAAGAACTCGAGAACGCCTTCAACCGCAACCTCTATGAAATATGCTGCGAGGTAGAGCGCAATAATTTCGACTTCTTCATCTCCGTGCACTCCAACGCTCATCAGGACGGAAGCACCACCAACTATCCCGCATTCTTCGTGCGCGGCGAAAACAAGGTTGCCTTCGTTGCCGGCAGCGACGAGATTGCAAAGGTGATGTGGCCCTACTGCTATCAGGACGAGCACCAGTGCTGGAGCTACTACTCGATGGACAATCCGGGCGTATACTACGACATTGACTTCTGGAACGGCAAGTACGTGCTGGGCAACATCGACGGCAAGACCTTCAAGGGCTACTATGGCGTGCTGCGCCACGGCGTGCCCGGCTTCATTGTCGAAGGCTACTTCCACACCTACCAGCCGGCCCGTCACCGCGCCTTGAATCCCGACGTTTGTGCCCACGAAGGCGTCGGCTACGCCCACGGCATCGCCGCCAACTTCGGGCTGCCTATGGAGACCACGGGCGAAATCTACGGCATCGTGCGCGACCGCAACCAGCGCTTCCGCCACCAGTACTACAACAGCTCGGCAACCGGCCCCGACGCCAACCTGCCGCTTAACAACGCCCTGGTGAAGCTCTACCGCGACGGCAACGAGATTGCTACCTATACTACCGACGATGAGTACAACGGCGCCTTCGTCTTCTCCGGCCTCGAACCCGGCGAGTACACCATCTCGGTGAGCGCCGACAAATATCTCGACGCCGAGGAGCAGTACTGCGGCCCCTTCACCGTCGAAGCCGCCAAGTGCGTGTATCCCAAGGTATTCCTTACCCACGAGGATTATGTGCCGCCCGTTGTCGACTACTCCATCTACCCCGATCCGGCACAAGGCGACGAGGTGACCATAGCCGACTCCTACGAGTTCAAGCGCACCTTCACCGACAAGGTGAGCAGCGCCGTGAAGAACAAGACGGTCAAGCGCATGATCTACCGCGACGACAAGATTTTCGTGCTCTCCTACGACGCCGACAACAAGCCTTATGTCACCGTGCTGATGGAGAAGAACTTCGTCACCCTGGCCAAGGTGAGCTGCGAAGGATGCGAAGGCACCGACCGCGAGCTGGCCGACATACAGGTCACCGGCGACGGTGTGCTCATCGGCGTCTCCATGGAGCTTTGCCACCTCAACGACGACGAAGTTGAGGAAGGCGAGACCCGAGGCGAGTGCAAAATCTACCGCTGGGACAAAGACTACGACACCGGGCTGCCCACGGGCAATCCCCGAGTGTGGTTCACCACGCAGATGACCGGCAACCTCTACAAGGCCTGGACCGGACGCACCATGTCGTACTCCGGAACATCTACCGAAGGCCGCATGCTGCTCTCGAGCGCTTCGTGGTGGTACAACAAGAAGATTTTCTTCACCATCATCGACATCGCCGACGGAAAGAAAGCCGCCGAATCGTTCAGCAACAACGAAGCCGTCTGCGACTACTTCAACGCCGACGGTCTGGGCGAGTACACCTTCTCGGTGTCGCCTCTTAGCGACGGCAGCTTCATAGCAGGCAGCTCGGCCCGCGAGTTCCGCCAGTACACCATCGACGATATGGCTCTCGAAGGCACCCTCTCGACCGACATCGTGCCCGCAAGCTGCGAGCAGGCCGGCTACTTCCGCCTGGGCGGCCGCTCCTTCATGGTGGCTCCCAACTGCGACTCCGAAGGCATCAACACCGGCGTGGTGCTTCTGGACATCACCCAGGGCCTTGACCGAGCAAAGGTCATCACCACCTCCAACACCGAAATGCCCGCCAAGGAAGGCGTCGCCGCCGCTACCGGCCGCGCCGAGGTCGACCGCGACGACGACGGCAACGTCACCGAAGTCAACCTGACCCTCTACGTATGCCGCAACAACGGCCGCTTCTCGCGCATCACCACCCGCGGTGTGGACCAGAACGGCTTGGGCAACATCACCGTGGAGCCCGACGACAACGCACCCGCAGAGTACTTCAACCTGCAGGGCATGCGCGTGGAGGCCGACAATCTCACCCCCGGCATCTACATCTGCCGCCGCGGTGCCTCCGCTACCAAAGTCACCATTCGCTGACAGCAGCAACCCGCATAAAGAAGGCGCTCCGGACAGTCCGGGGCGCCTTCTTTATGCGGATGCGGCATGTCAGCGGGTCTTCTCTTGGAGGATAGCCTCGAGGACGGGGCGCAGCTTGTCGGCGTAGTGGCGGAATCCGAGGTCGGTGAGGTGTATGCCGTCGACGGTACCGTCGTCCTCAACGCCGTCAAGCTCCACGGAGTCGACGTAGTAAAGGTTTTCGGGGCGTTCGGCCTTGAGTCGGTCGTAATTGCGGCGGAAGGCGGCGTTCTTTGCGGGCAGATATCGGCCGAAGAAGCTGTCGTAGCGAGCATAGGGGTAGATGGGACCTTCGACCATCACGATCGGCACATCGGGGCGGGCGTCGCGCAGTATTTTGACGAAACCGTAGGTGAGGGTGTCGCACATCATCTCGGTGCAGTTGGGTACCGGGTCGAGCAGGAAAATGTCGACGTCGGGAATCTGAGCCATAGCGCGGGCCATGCAAGAGTCCATTTTGCCTTCGCCGCTGATGCCGATGTTGACCACCTCGCAGTTTAGCTCGCGCGACAGAATGTTTGTGGCGGCCATGCCTGAGCGGGATGCGCAGCCACCCTGGAGGATGCTTGTGCCGTAGGCCACGATGCGACGGTCGCGGTCGATGATTCGAGGATTGCCGGAGGTGATGACGGCTCCGGAGTCGATTTTGATTTCGAGGCTGTTGACGCCATCGTAGAGGGGCAGGTAGACCATGTATTCGGTCATACGGGTAGTGTCGAGGTTGCTCACGTAGGTTGCCTCGCAGATTTTTTCTTCCTTGTTGTTCACTCTGGGTCGGTTGGTGTTTGCGTGACGCCACACGGAGTCGCCCTCCCAAACGTAGAGGTCGGTGCCCTTGAGGCCGGTGTCGGCCATATGGAGCATGTGGGTGTCCCAAAGAAGCTCATATCGCACGCCGATGCGGGAAGAGTTGGTGGCGAACCGCACACCGATGCCGGAGCTGCACTGGGCGCGCTCCCAGAGGTCGGGGCGAACACTGTCCTGAAGGTAAGCCGGAATGCGGGTGTAGGGGCGCAGGGTATTGTCCCAGCCCTTGTTGACGACGCGCAGATTTTGGGCGTCGACATACTGCCATGGGCGCTCGGGGGCGTCCTGAGCGGAGGCGGCCAAGGCTCCTCCAAGCAGAATCATGGAAAGAAAAAGGTTTTTCATGCCGATATAGACAATTGTTTTGTAATCTTCGGCAAAAATAGTCAATAAAAGGCGAACAACCAAAAAGCCGAGGGGCAAGTTATAAAATTGCTAAATTTTTGTTAAGGCCAACAAAATATTTGTAACCTTACAAAATAATCCATAAATTTGCGAAGTATTAATGAATTAAACAACTAATACCATAATTATCAGTCTATGTTCAACTTTACCCTGAAACGCACTGCCCTCAGCCTTCTGCTGACGGCGGCTGTTGCTGTGGGTGCTTCTGCCCAGACCTTCCTCTACGAAGGCATCTGCTACAAAGCCTCCGGCAATAAGCTCACCATTCTGGACCTTCACCCCGCCAAGGCCAAGGATACTCCCAAGCCCGAGAACGGCACCCTCCCGGAAAAATATACCGGCGATGTTGTCATCCCCGAGTCCATCACCTACAACGGCAAGACCTACAAGGTGACTGAAGTAGGCACCACCGCCTTCAAGAACTCCGACATTACCTCCTTCACCTTTGCCAGCACCATCACCAAGGTCGGCAAGGGCATCTTCCAGGACTGCGCAAGCCTTACCAACGTGACCTTCTCGACCGGCCTTACCAAGCTGGGCCAGAACATGTTCAACGGCTGTACGGCCCTGACCGAGCTCACCATCCCTGGCGTGTTCTCCGACCTTCCGTCGGGTCTGCTCACCGGCTGTACCGCTCTGACCAAGCTCACCCTTGAGGAGGGCGAAACTCCCCTGAGCTTCGGCGTGAACGCCTTCGGTCTCACTTCTGCCGCCGAAGTGCCCGTCAAGGAGCTCTACCTCTACCACCAGGTCGACCTGGAAAAATACACCGAAATGGCCAACAAGCCCTTCCGCGGCTGCACGGCACTGGAAACGGTCGTTATCGGCGGCAACGTCTCCGAAGTGCCCGCAAGCTATTTCGAGAACTGCGCGAACCTCAAGAACGTCACCTTCCAGGGCGAAGCTCTCACCACCATCGGCACCAGCGTCTTCGCTGCCACCGCCATTGAGAACATCGCATTCCCCGAAGGCGTGAAGACCATCTCCAGCGGCATCCTTGCCAATGCAAGCCACCTCAACACCGTGACTCTGGGAAGCGCCGTAGAGACCATCGAGGCTCTCGCGTTCAAGGGTTCCACACTGGCTGCCATCAACTTCCCCGCCACGCTGACCTCCATCGGCGACATGGCCTTCTCGGGCACACAGCTCTCAGGCGCCATCAACCTTCCCGCCGAAGTCAAGACCATCGGCGCTCAGGCTTTCGCCTCCTGCCCCGGCATCACTTCCATGGCCATCCCCGCCGCCACCAAGCGCATCGGCGACGGCTTCGTGATGGGCTGCTCCGCACTGGCTTCCTTCAGCGTCGACGCTGCCAGCGAGAACTACAGTACCGTAAACGACAATATGCTCCAGAGCAAGGACGGCGCCACCCTGGTAGCCGTTGCTCCCGCCGCCGGCCTTGAGGCCGTTGCCGGCAACTACACCGAGCTTGCTCCCTACGCCGCCTACGGCTGCACCACCGTCAAGAGCGCCAACCTGCCCAACTGCACCACCTACGGCGACTACAGCCTCTATGGCGCGGGCCTCACCAGCCTCCGCCTGGCCGGTACCGTGGGCCGCTACGTGGCTGCCAACAACACCGCCATGACCGCCCTCACCCTGGCTACTCCCGAAATTCCCGTCGGCGTGGCTCAGGGCAACACCGCGCTTACCGACGTTACCCTCCCCGAGGTTATCACCGTTGTCAAGCAGGACGCTTTCAAGGGTTGCACCTCCCTTAAGGCCCTCCGTCTTGGCGGCTACCTGGCCATCCTCGAAGCCGACTGCTTCGCCGGCGCCGGCATCACCAGCCTCGAAGTAGCCTCCACCTTCCCGCCGGCCATGGCAGAAGGCGTGTTCACCGCTGAAAGCAACATCACCGCCACCGTTCCCGCCGACCTCGTCGACACCTACAAGGCAGCCGACGGCTGGAGCTACCTCAACATCGTAGGCGACGCCAACCTCGCCGCCCAGGGTGCCGACATGGGTATGCCCGCCGGCCTCTACTATGCCGGCGACGACGGCGTGCTCCACTGCACCTACGCCGACGGCCAGAGCGACACCTACGAAGTAGGCGACATCGCCCACACCTTCCAGCTGCTCGAGTACAGCAACCGCATCTACGGCGCATCGGCCGGCAAGAAGTTCGTCTACAGCGCCACCGGCTCCACCGACGGCGACGGCAAGCTCTTCTACATCTCCAAGGTAGGCGGCCAGATTTTCCAGGCTGTCGTGCTCGACAACGCCGGCAACAACGCCTATAAGGATCCCTTCGGCCTCTATCTCTACGGCGAGGACCTCTACGTCAACGACCGCAACGTCTGCATCCGCAAGATTCCCGCTTCGGCAATCGCACTGCCCCAGAGCTACAAGTCCTGGATGGAAAACAACTGGCTCGGCTACTACGGCCAGCCCTGGACCTACGGCTGCATCAAGAGCGGCTTCGCAATCACCCAGACCACCGATGCCGCCGGCAATCCCGAACCCCTCTACTGGGTGGGCATGAAGTACAACGGCAACGGTATCTTCCGCTTCCGCGAAAAAGACATCATCGAAACCCTCGCCGAAGGCCAGCAGGGTCGTCCTCTGCCCGCCGAGGCTCCCTATCTGGTGACCCTGGCTCCCATCTTCACCACCTTCAACCTCGACGTTGCCAACGGCCACATGTACATCTACGTTGAGAAGATGAGCGACAACACCCTGGCCGGTCTCTACCGCGTCAACATGGCCGACATCGAAGCCAACCCCAACCCTAGCTCCTTCGCAGCCCTCAACCCCGTGCTCATCGACGGCAGCCCCGTTAAGTACGAAGGCGCAGGCGCCAACGAGCACGTGGGCATCTCCCAGCTCGCCTTCGACGCAAAGGGCGAATACATGTACTGGTGCTACCGCGCTCCCGACAACGCCGAAGAAGCAGCCCTCACTCCCGACATCGAGAAGGGCCGCTACTCCTGGGCCGAGGAATACGACGCCAACAACCCCATGCACCACAGCGGCATCAAGCGCATCAAACTCGGTGAGGCCAACCCCACCGTCGAGATGGTAGTGCCCGGTGCAAGCGGCTACGGTATCGCCGTGGTTAACTACGAAGGCTCCACCAAGCCCGAATCCGGCATCCAGAACATCGTTGCCGCACAGGCCAACCTCGTAAGCTACGCTGCCGGTGTCATCACCGCCAACGAAGACGTTGAGCTCACCGTCTACGCCACAACCGGCCTGATGGTAGCCCGCGTAAACCTCGCCGCCGGCGAAACCTTCGCCACCGCCGACCTCGCCGCCGGCGTATACGTAGTGGCAGCGAACTCCGCTTCTGCAGCCCAGACCTTCAAGATTGCCCTCTAAAACAATCACACACTCATAGCAAGCAGCCGATCGCCTCGCGACCGGCTGCTTTCTTTTGGAATTGTAAAATGTAATTGCCCTCAACGTATGGACCGAGGGCTTCAGCCCTCGCCAATCCCGAAGGGAAGGCCAGCGAAAACAAAGGCCGGACAGGGCGTCAACGTCGCTCCCCGCCGCCGTTCCACCGCCACATTCCGCGCCCGCAAAGCGGTATCCCCTTGGGATGCTTTATACCGGCCGGATTTTTCCGACGGATGCATCCGTCGGTTAACGAGAAGCGGGGCGGCGTTGGCGCCCTCCCTGACGCCTCCTCCGATGGGGATGTCGGCGGAGTAAGCCATTGAGGGATAACCCCGTAGGGGTTCAATATAGTAGCGCGGGGTGACAACCCCGGGTATACGGGCCACCCACACGCATCGGCGACCCTGTAGGGGTCGAACTTTCGCGCATGGGTGCGCGAGGGCGGACCGTGTTCGACCCCTACGGGGTCGCTGATTTTCAGGAGGATGAGCTATCCAGGGGTTATCACCCCTGGCTACTCTCTTGAACCGCTACGCGGTTCTCTTCCAACGGCTTGGGCTCGCCGGGCAGCGACCCATTATTGAACCGCTATGTGGTTCTTGTCGGGTGAATATGGAGCGGGGATTTGCAATCCCCGCCGACGCGCCTACACTAACTTCTTCGCCTCGAAAGTAATCTTCGCCTGGTCGGCGGAGAAGTTGAAATGTAAAATTGGGGAGTGGGCAAAGGAGTGATGGGGCTGTGAGGTCCACCGAGGCCGACCATTTTACATTCTACATTTTAAATTTTACATTTCCCGAAGCCCCCTCATTTTGCATTTCCCCGAAATGGAAAAAGCCGGAATCGTGTAAGCGAATTCCGGCGTTGTAGCCCATAGGAGAATCGAACTCCTCTTTCAAGAATGAAAATCTTGCGTCCTAACCGATAGACGAATGGGCCATGGTGGCAGTTGAAACTGCCTATATATTCGGCAGCGCGCTCCCCGAGGGGATGCTATCGCGGTGGTCGGCCTGTGAGCTCAACTTCGCCGCTGCCGCAAGGTGCTTGTCAGGCAGCCAGTTTGGCGATGTGCTTGGCGAGCTTGCTCTTGAGGTTGGAAGCCTTGTTCTTGCTGATGGTGTTCTTAGCGGCAAGGCGGTCCAGAAGGGCAACAACCTGGGGATAGAGAGCGAGTGCCTCGGCTTTGCTGGTGAGCTTGCGGAGCTTGCGCACGGCGTTGCGGGCGGTCTTGGCATAGTAGCGGTTGCGCAGACGGCGGCTCTCGGTCTGGCGGATGCGCTTTTCAGAGGATTTGTGGTTTGCCATGAGTATGCAAATATGTCTTTTTAGTCTTTCTGTTGATTCGTAATTGCAGCCCCTGCCGCTGCTGCGCTTTGTCAAGCTGGCGCGTCGGGGACCGAAGTGGTAGCCCATAGGAGAATCGAACTCCTCTTTCAAGAATGAAAATCTTGCGTCCTAACCGATAGACGAATGGGCCTTGCGCGTTTTGCGAGTGCAAATATACGCACTTTTTCAAAAATGACAATGTGATGAATGTGGTTGGACTGCGATTTTAACATTATTTCACCAAATAATCCCTCAAATTCCGTCTTTTGGCATAATCAGCGGCCTCTTCGGGCCGTTATCCTTATGTCGGGTCGCACCTGCGCCCCTTGCACTCTGCCCTATGTTCACGCATCTACAATGCATAGCTCTTCGGCGCACACCGGTGTCCGACTCCAGGGTACTCCTCAATGTGTGGAGCCGCCAGGCGGGTCCGCTGACGCTGGCTTTTCCGGCCGGTTCAGGGCGCGAGGCCCGTCGGCGGCGAGCCTTGTGCGGCCCGATGGCTATTTTCGAGGGTGCGGCCGATGTGCGCCCCGGCCGCGAGGTCGTTTCTATGCGTGACTTCATGCCGCTGCCCGGCTCGGTTGCGCTTGCTGCGCCCGATGTGCCCCGCGATATGGTTGCCGCCTTCCTGGCCGAGCTGCTCTCGGCGCTGCTGCGGCGGTCGTCGCCCGACGCGGACCTGTCGGACTATCTCTTCGCCGGAGCCACACGCCTGGGCTCGGCGACTTGTTCGCCGGCAACATTCCACCTCGAGTTTCTGGCCGGGCTGACGGCGCCGATGGGAATAGCTCCCGACCTCAGCGCAGCGGGGCCCGGAATGATCTTCGACATGCGCGAGGCCTGCTTCCGGCCGTCGATGCCACTCCACCGCGATGTTCTCGAGGGCGACGATGCAGCGTATTTCGCTGCGCTCGTGCGCGCGTACAACAATATAATGCCGGGAGCCGACGGCTCGCCCGAGGCGCTCGCGGCACCGCGCGACCGCCGTATGCGCACCCTGCAGGGCCTGCTCGATTATTACGCCATCCACTTGGGCGCATTGCCCCCGCTGAAGAGCCTCGAGGTGCTCAGAGGGCTATTCTGAGAGTTATAAAAGGCCAAATTATTTGTCAAAAGGGAGAAAAACGCAAAAAATCGCAATTTTTTTCACAAAATATTTGGTCAGTTCAAAAAACAGGCGTAACTTTGCATCGCAAAAGCAAAAGAGCTAATGCCTCTCCACCAAAACCAAACGGTGTGGTAGTTCAGCTGGTTAGAATACCTGCCTGTCACGCAGGGGGTCGCGGGTTCGAGTCCCGTCCATACCGCAAGAGGAGAGAGGAGAATGAGAAATGCTTATCTTCGGATTTCGTTTCTCATTCTTTTTTTGCTTATGGCCCTGTAGTTCAACGGATAGAATAGAGGTTTCCTAAACCTTAGATTGGGGTTCGATTCCCCACGGGGCTACTACTTTTCCACCTCCGGGGAAATATGCAGTCCCCTCCGGGGAAATGTAAAATTTAAAATGTAGAATGTAAAATGGGAGGCCCCAAGGAGGGCGAGCTTCCAGCTCGCAAGCCGCGAAAGGGCTCGCCAACGCATGGACCGAAGGCTTCCTCAAAAGTATGGGGGATTTGGAATCCTCGCCGACCGGCCGGTGCTATCATCCCGCTGCGAGAGACGGCGAAATCGTTAACCGTCGGATATATCCGAGCTAACATCCGGCGGGGCGGTGTTCCCGCCCTGTTCGGTCTTGGTTTTTGCTGGACTTCCCTTCGGGATTGGCGAGGGCTGAAGCCCTCGGTCCATACGTTGAGGGCGGTTTCGCGGGCTTTCGCGCCCTTTCGCGGCTTGCGAGCTGGAAGCTCGCCCTCCTTGGGCCTCCTCCATTTTGCATTTTAAATTTTTCATTTGGCGGGCGGGTGCTGATTTTTATTTGTGCATTTGGCAAAAGAGGCGTAACTTTGTAGTCCATCATGCACTTGAATCAGCCATGACACAATACAATTTTGACTGTATCATCGACCGCCACGGCACTTCGGCGGTGAAAATCGACCGACTGGACGCCGTCTTCGGTCGCCATGACCTTACACCTCTGTGGATTGCAGACCTCGACTTCGCCGTATGCCCCGAAATCACCGAGGCCCTCATCAAGCGCTTCAACCATCCCGTATTGGGCTACTCGGAGGCATCGGACGGCTACTGGAATTCCATCATCGACTGGAATCTTCGTCGCCACGGCTTCAGCATAGGGCGCGACGAGCTCTCGTTCATACCCGGCGTGGTGAAAGGCATTGCCTTGTGTGTCAACTACTTCACCAAGCCCGGCGATGGAGTGGTGATTCAACCGCCGGTCTACACGCCTTTCCGCACCGTCGTCGAAGGCAACGACCGTCGCGTGGTCGAGAATCCGCTGATTTTCGACGGTGAGAACTACACGATGGACCTCGACGGCCTCGAAGCCGTCGTCGAGGAGCATAAGCCGAAGATGCTCGTGCTCTGCAATCCCCACAACCCCATTGGCATACAGTGGGATGCGGAGACTATGGCTCGTCTTGCCGCCATATGCCGCCGTCACGGCGTGATAGTGGTCAGCGACGAAATCCACGGCGACCTTATGCTCGGCGGCCGCCGGCATATACCTTACCTGAGTGTGAGCGACGACGCCCGCGCCACCGGAGTCATGCTCGGCGCACCCTCCAAAACTTTCAATATTCCGGGTCTGGTGAGCTCATGGATGGTTGTGAAAAATCCGGAGTTGCGCCGACCGTTCTACAAATGGCTCGAGGTCAACGAATTCAATTCGCCCGTGATGATTTCCACCATCGGTGCCGAGGCTGCCTACACCACCGGCGAGGCATGGCTTGACCAAATGCTCGACTACGTACAGGCCAACATCGACTTCGTTGTCGACTACTGCGAGCGCCACATCCCGCGCCTTAAGGTCGTCCGTCCGCAGGCTTCCTTCCTGCTGTGGCTCGACTTCCGCGAGCTGCTCAGCTGTCAGACCGAAATCATGGACCTACTGCTCGACAAAGCCCACCTTGCCCTCAACGACGGCACTATGTTCGGCACCCAGGGCGCAGGCTTCGCGCGCCTCAACATCGGCACTCCCCGATGCGTTCTCGCCGGTGCTCTGGAGAGCCTCCGCGAGGCCGTTTGCACCGACTGCCGCTGCAAATCCGGTGCGACAGAGTGACTAATCGCCAATCAATGGACTACCGCATATTTCCTCCCGAAGAGATTCTTGAGACCACAGTGCAGCTGCCGCCAAGCAAAAGCGTGGCGGCACGCTCGCTGATTATGTACTTTATTGCCGGCGGCTGCAAACCGCTGAGTGTCAACCTCCCCGCCGATGCCGACTGCGACGACATCGCTGTGCTCGCCGCTATCCTCGGCGTCGGGCTCCCCACCGACGGCGCCACCGTCGACGCCGGCTCCTCCGGCACGGCCCTGCGCATGCTCACAGCCCTTGCGGCTGCCGTTCCCGGCGTGCACTGCCGCATAAACGGCACCGACAGCCTGCGCGCGCGACCCATCGGGCCGCTCGTCGACGCCCTGCGCGAACTCGGCGCCGACATTAAGTTCACGGTGCGCGAGGGTTATGCTCCGGTCGAAATACACGGCCGACAACTCGCCGGCGGCCAAATCAGCCTTGACCCCTCGGCAAGCTCGCAGTATGCCACCGCGCTTATGCTGGCCGCCGTGCTGATGGACAAGCCACTGACTATCAAATACACCGTGCCGACCGTGTCGGGGCCTTACGTGCAGCTCACCGCGCATATGATGAGCGCCCGCGGCGTTGCCGCCGAGGCCGACGCCGAAGGTGTTGCCGTAGGCGCCGGTATGTACAGCCCGCGCACCACGGCCGATCTCGAGCCCGACTGGAGCGCCGCCGCCTTCTGGTACGAAATAGCTGCCATCACCGCCGGCTGGGTCACCTTGAGGGGCATGCGGACGGGTTCCAAGCAGCCCGACGCTGCCGCTGCCGCCTTGTTCGAAAAACTCGGCGTGCTGACCGAATTCACCGAGGAGGGCGCCGAGTTGTCGGCCTCGCCGGAGCTGTTCAGCTTCTTGGAGCTGGACGTGTCCGAGACTCCCGACCTGGTGCCTCCGCTGGTGGTCACGGCCTGCATGGTGGGCGTACCCTTCCGGCTCACCGGCGTCGCCGGTCTTCGCCACAAGGAAAGTGACCGCCTTGCCGCCCTGCGCGACGAGCTGCTCAAGACGGGCTGCGTGCTCAGCATCGGCGCCTACGACAACGTGCTCGAATGGGACGGCACGCGAGTGCCCATCCGCGAGCTCCCCGTGTTCGACAGCCACTCCGACCACCGCATCGCCATGGCCCTTGCCGCCGTGGCCGTCTTCATTCCCGGCATCGTTGTCCGCGACGCCGGCTGCGTGGCCAAATCGTACCCCGGATTCTGGAGCAGTCTGGCAGATGCCGGATTCACTTTGGCCGACCCGGCGGCTCCCATGCCTGAGAGGGAGGAGCAGCCGTGACTCCGGCGCTTATTATACTGGGCGCCCTGGTGCTTGTGGGCGCCGTGCTCTATGTGCACCACCGGCTCACCGGAGGCGCATCTTCCGCAGCCGCACCGGAGCCGGAGCGCCCCGAGGGCTGCTGCGGACAGCATGCCGTGTGCGAGAAAGACTCACTGCTTGCGGCAGTGTCCAAAAAGATAGAATACTACGACGATGAGGAGCTCGACCGCTATGCCGGACGCGGCGCCGCGGACTACAGCGCCGATGAGGCCGACGAGTTCCGCGAGGTCATGCTCACCATGGCGCCGGATGAGGTAGCCGCATGGGCGCGGAGCCTTCAGCTGCGGGGCATAGCCCTGCCGGAAGCCGTCAGGGAGGAGCTTATACTCATCGTGTCGGAACAGCGAAGCCATGCTTGAATATCTGCACTATCCCTTCTTCGTGCGGGCACTGGTTGCCATGCTGCTGCTGAGCCTCTGCGCCGGCATGATAGGGAGTTATATCATCTCGCGTCGACTCGTCTCCATATGCGGAGGCGTGACCCATGCCTGCTTCGGCGGCCTCGGCCTCGGTTACTTTCTTGGGGTCAGCCCGGTAGCGATGGCGGCAGTGTTCGCCCTGGGCTCGTCGGCCGCCGTAGAGTGGTCGGCGGAGCGCTTCCGGCTGCGTCAGGACTCCGCCATCGCCGTGACGTGGGCGCTGGGAATGGCCGTGGGCGTCATTTTCGTGTTTCTCACCCCCGGATATGTCCCCGAGCTCAACACCTTCCTCTTCGGCAACATACTCACCGTGAGCACGGCCGACGTCGTCGCCCTTGCCGTTTTCACGGCCGTCACCCTCGCCTTCGGGCTGTGGCAGTACCGCACGATAGTCGCCGTGGCCTTCGACCGCGACTTCGCCGCCGTGTCGGGCCTGCCGGTTCGATTCATATCGTACGCCATGACCGTGCTCGTTGCAGTGTGCATAGTGTTGGCAATCAAAGCCGTGGGCATAATGATGCTGATGAGCGTGCTATCGCTGCCCATCATCGCGGCCGAAGTCTACTGCCGGCGCTTCGCCACTCTTGTGCCGGTGTCGGCCGCCATAGCCGCCGTGTGCAGTCTGGGCGGCTTGTGGGCCGGAACCATCGTCGACGTGCCTTGTTCGGCCACCACCGTGCTGCTGATGGCCGCCGCCTTCGGCGTCTGCCGCCTATGCAAGCGGTAGGATTCAAGCCAAGTCATCAGCAGAGGACGCGTCCCTTAATATATGATTCTTACGCAAAAGGTTAGCACCGGCGCGTCGGCGGTTCTACCGAAAAACTAAGACTTCTCGGATAGCTTCCAAAATATACAGACTGGAAAAATCTATCGTTGACAAATTGACATCCTGATTTTCGAATTTTTCGGCCGCAAAAATACCGCAAAGCAATTCCTACGGCGAAAACGAGGACCCCGCGGGGGTCCTCGTTTGACTTTTTACAGATTGAGGTCTGACGATTTGCGGGCCCTTTCGCGGCTTGCGAGCTGGAAGCTCGCCCTCCTTGAGGCCTCGCAATTATCAATTATCAATTATCAATTGTCAATTATCAATTGTTTACATTGCGCGGGCAGAGGCGATGAAGCGCTGCATGTGGGCGTCGGTGTCGGCGATGTAGCGCTGCAGGCGTCGTCCGTAGTGGCTCAGGTCGTGGAGGGGATGCCGGGCCAGGCCTGCATCCATCGCCGCCTTGACCACTGCGGGAGGCACCGTGGCCAACAGCCTGCGGTCGAAGGGCTTGGGCAGCAGATAGTCCGGGCCGAACACGAGGTGCTCCGACGGGTAGAGGGCGGCGACTTCGCCGGGCACCTCCATTCGCGCCAGCTGCGCTATGGCCCGGGCGGCGGCGAGTTTCATACCCATGTCGATGCGCGTTGCGCGGCAGTCGAGGGCACCGCGGAAGATATAGGGGAACCCGAGCACGTTGTTGATCTGGTTGGGATAGTCGGAGCGGCCGGTGGCATAGATGAGGTCGGGAACGGCATCCAGGGCAGCTTCGCGGGCTATTTCGGGATTCGGGTTGGCCAGGGCGAATACGATAGGCTTGGGAGCCATCGACCGCAGCATGTCCGGAGTGAGCACATCGGCCACCGAGAGACCCAAAAACATATCGGCTCCCCGAACGGCATCGGCCAGCGAGACCAGCCCGGGGGCATCTGTTGCAAAGAGGGCCTTTTCGGGAGTGAGGGCCGCGCGGTCGGAGCGGACAACACCCTTAGAGTCGCACATCACCACATTCTCTTTCTTCACGCCCAGAGCTATCAGCAGCTGAGTGCAGGCAATGGCTGCGGCACCGGCGCCGTTGACGGCCAAACGGATGTCGCTCAGCCGTCGTCCGGTGAGCAGGGCGGCGTTGAGGGCGGCGGCGCCGACTATGGTGGCCGTGCCGTGCTGGTCGTCGTGCATAACGGGGATGTCGCAGGCCTCAACGAGCTCTTTTTCAATTGTGAAGCACTCGGGGGCCTTGATGTCCTCGAGGTTTATGCCGCCGTAGGTGGGAGCTAACGCGCGCACAATCTCCACAAATTTCGCCGGGTCTTTTTCGTCGATTTCGATGTCGGTGGAGTCCAGACCGCCAAAAATCTTGAAAAGCATCGCCTTGCCCTCCATAACAGGCTTTGCCGCCGCCGGCCCGATGTCGCCCAAGCCGAGCACGGCGGTGCCGTTGCTGATCACTGCCACCGTGTTGCCGCGGTCGGTAAATCGGAAAGCGTTTTCGGGATTTCGGGCAATCTCAAGGCATGGAAAAGCCACCCCCGGCGAGTATGCCAGAGCAAGGTCTTCGGGAGTGCCGAATGGCTTGGTAGGCATGGTTTCTGTTTTGCCGGGATGCGGAAAGCGGTGATATGCGAGGGCGGCAGCCTTGAGGTCGGTGCCGGCAGACTTCTTGTTCATGACAAAGGCGTTTTTAGAGTTCAATATAAGAACAAACGGCGCGCGCCGACGGTTCCCGACACACCAAAAACGGCCGCCGAGGGCCCTGCGAGCACTCTGCGAATATTTTTAGGAAAATATTGGCATAAAGGGAAGCAAAAATTTGGAAGGAACTTAAAAATTGTTTATATTTGCACCGAATCTAATACTTTCTCGTTGGCTGCGGTCCCACCCTCATCGCCCCAACCTCATTTTATCGAATTTTGGTTTAAGGCTCGTATCTTCCAAATCATCTGCCACCTTCTTCGCGAAGCGACTTCTTTCCAGGCAAGTCCGGCCTCCCCACCGGGCAAAAAACACACTCAGGTCAATCAACTCATTAACATCCGATAGAATCTCAAACCATAAAAGAATCCAATTGCAAAACAAAGACATGTATCATATTAAACATTGATTAAAGAGCATCATTTCAGATATAACCAATAAAAATAATCATTAAAAAAATACGAAAATGAGAAAGTTATTATTGTTTCTCATGCTCGTTGCCGTACTTGGGACGTACGCATACGAGGAGGGGAGAGAAAAAACATTTTACAGAATCCCGGACGGCATGATAGCCGATACCGATATGGGTATGGACGAATCGTTCGGTGTGATAGAACTTGTTCCGTTTAAGAACCACATAGGGTACTTCGTATTCTGGCCCTCCGACGTGTACAACGACCCAGTTCTGGCAGTATCTCAGCCGGACACTCTTCAGCTTGTCGGAGACTTCCCTTGGTCATGGGATAGTGACAATTTCTTCCCTCCCGGCGAAACCTTCAAACTGGTGCCGGGTGGTCACTACAGCGGGGTGTTTACCTTGCCTCAAATCGCTTACAATTATAATTCCCAAAGCGACCTTATAGCCCGCGGCCGAGTAAAGGTCATATCCACGGGAGCTTTCGCCAACTGTACGGAGTTGACGAAGGTCGTATTCACCAAGCAACTCAAACAAATCCGCCGAGGCGCTTTCTATGGATGTACCGCACTGGAGGAAGTGGTTGCCAACGGAGCGAAAGATGTGAAATTATTTCATTATGCCTTCCGTGGTTGCACGAGTCTCAGAAAAATAGACCTTACATTCGCCAGCCATCCGTTAGAATATAATTACTCTTACTATTTCGACAGTATATTCGCGGACTGCCCGAATTTGGCGGAAGTTACAATAACGGCATCGACGGGTAATGTCCGCAATCTGTACGGGCGAACTCACGCCTCGTTGCGGCGCATAAACCTGCAAATCCCTGAAGATGTCACACTTCGCAACGAAGCCGGCGATATGTTCTTCGATGAGGAATATCAGCAGGCCCTTCTGGTTGTGCCCGACGAAGCAATGAGGGCAATCCATACCGTATTGCCGTGGTGCAACTTCGTCAACAGGAAAACCACTTCGGAGATGGCGGGCATAGAGAATGTCTCCGCTGCTCCGAACGCCGAACTGGTCAACGTTGAGGACGGAGTCATGACGCTTATCGACTATGATAGCACTGTCGAAGTGTTTGCTGTATCCGGTGCCAAAGTGGCAGTGTTGAGCGCGGCTTCTCCCAGTCTGGACAATGTGAGAGGATATTACATTGTTCGGGGGGCTGCCGGCATACAGAAAGTTTTCGCAGAATAAACTGTTTCACAACAGACTCCGACTCAGGAAAATCTAAAGGAACCTTTGTCCGGGTTGCCCGCCGAGGGTAGCCCGGACTTTTATTAGGACAGCTTTTTGGCTGATTTTGGCGGAGCGGTTTTGTTTTTTTAAGACGGCGGGGGAGGGCTTTTTCGCGTTTTATCCGTATATTTGCACTTTGAGTGCGCAAAGGCCTTGCGCGTCGTAATATAGACCCATAAAATGGCAGACAACTACACCAATATAGACCCTGAAGAACCTTCCGGACTGCTTTTCGACCCGGATGTTGAGGACGACGGCGTCGCCGCCGACGATGAGCCGGCAGCAGCCGCGCCGGATGTTTCGTACACCGAAGCCGACATCACCACCCTCGACTGGCGTGAGCACATCCGCCTGCGCCCCGGCATGTATATAGGACGTCTCGGCGACGGCACCACTGCCGACGACGGCATCTATGTGCTCCTCAAGGAGGTGATGGACAACTCTTTGGATGAGTTCATGATGGGCCATGGCCGCAAAATCGAAGTGCGCGTCGACTTTATCGACGCCGGGGGGAGCGCCAGCGTGCGCGATGCAGGCCGCGGCATTCCGCTGGGCAGCCTGGTCGACGTTGCCTCCAAAATCAACACCGGCGGCAAATACGACTCGGCGGCCTTCCAGAAGTCTGTAGGCCTCAATGGTGTGGGCATCAAGGCAGTAAACGCACTGAGTTCGGAGTTCGTCATCGAAAGCTACCGCGACGGGCAGATGCGGCGCGCCGTGTTCTGCCGCGGCGTGCTCACCGAAGACACCGGCATCATCCCCACCGAGCAGCCCAACGGCACATATGTGCGGTTCACTCCGGACGGCGAGTTGTTCACGGACTATGCCTTCCGAGAGAGTTTCATTGTTCCGCTTCTCAAAAACTACACCTTCCTCAACACCGGCCTCACCATAGCGCTCAACGGCCGCAATATGCGCAGCCGCGAAGGCCTCAAAGACCTGCTCAAGGAGTATATGAGCGCCGAACCGATGTACCCCGTCATCCACCTGCGCGGCCGCGACATCGAGGTTGCCATTACCCACGCCAAGCAGTACGGCGAGGTGTTCTACTCCTTCGTCAACGGCCAGCACACCACCCAGGGCGGCACACATCTGAGCGCCTTCAAAGACGCGGTGACCCGCACGGTCAAAGAGTTCTACAACCGCAACTTCGAGCCGTCCGACATCCGCAACGGCATGGTGGCCGCCGTGGCGGTGCGCGTGCAGGACCCGGTGTTCGAGAGTCAGACCAAAACTCGACTGGGCTCCAAGGAAATAGGCCCGGACGGTCCGACGGTCAACAAGTTCGTAGGCGACTTCGTCAAGCGCGAGCTCGACAACTGGCTGCACCGCGAGAAGGAAACAGCCGAAATAATGCTCCGCAAAATCCAGGAGTCCGAGCGCGACCGCAAGGCCATTGCCGGTATCACCAAGAAGAGCCGCGAAATGGCTAAGAAGGTGAGTCTCTACAACCGCAAGCTCAACGACTGCCGCGTGCACCTTAGCGACGCCCGCGGCGACGACGCCAAGAAGCAGGCCTCCAGTATCTTCATCACCGAGGGCGACTCCGCCGGCGGTACCATAGAGAAAGTGCGCAACGTCGAGACGCAGGCCGTGTTCAAGCTGCGCGGCAAACCCCTCAACTCCTACGGCGCCACCAAGAAAGAGCTATACTCCAACGAGGAGTTCTCGCTACTGCAGGCCGCTCTCAACATCGAGGACAGCATCGACAACCTGCGCTACAACAAGGTGATCATCGCTACCGATGCCGACGTCGACGGCATGCACATCCGCATCCTCATGCTCACCTTCTTCCTGCAGTACTTCCCCGACCTGGTCGAGAAGGGCCACGTCTATATGCTGCAGACCCCGCTCTTCCGCGTGCGCAATATCCGCAACGCCCGCAAGGGCAAAGGCGGACGCGACACCGGTGGCGAAACCGTCTACTGCTACTCCGACGAGGAGCGCATAGCCGCCATACGCCGCTTCGGCGCCGACGCCGAGATTACCCGATTCAAGGGTCTGGGCGAAATTTCGGCCGAAGAGTTCCGCCATTTCATAGGCGAAGATATGCGAGCCGACCGCGTAACCCTGCGAAAGGACGACCATATGGCCAAGGTGCTCGAGTTCTACATGGGCAAAAACACGCCCGAACGCCGCGATTTCATCATAGAAAACCTCATTGTCGAGGACGATTCCCAACTCGATGAAGAATAAAGAACGCATCGGCCTCTACGCAGGCTCTTTCAATCCCTTCACGGCCGGCCACGCCGATATAGCGAGCCGCGCGCTGACCGTTTTCGACCGCGTTGTCATCGCAGTGGGCGTCAATAAGGCCAAACCGGCCTGCGCCGGCGACCCCGCCGAGCCCATCCGCCGGCTCTACGCGGCCGAACCCCGCATCGAGGTTCGCACCTTCGACGGCCTCACGGCCAATCTCGCCGCCGAGCTCGGCGCCACTCTGGTGCGAGGCGTGCGAGGCGTGCGCGACTTCGAGTACGAGCGCGACATGGCCGACATCAACCGCCGGCTCACCGGCGTCGACACCGTCGTTTTCTTCGCTTCGCCGGAGCTGGGAGCCGTCTCGAGCTCTGTGGTGCGCGAGCTGCAGGCCTTCGGCGCCGACGTGACGCCTTTCATGCCCCATAACTGATTCAAAACCACCGTTTCAAAAATGAAAATACTCCGCAATCTCTCCCTCCTCCTGGCCCTGTGCGCCGCCGCTGCCGGCTTCGCCCAGACGGCGCCGGAATTCGACCCCGACCAGAAACTGCGCCGCGCAGAGGTGATTATCTCCAACTTCTACGTAGACCCCGTCGACGGCGATACGCTCGTCACCGAAGCCATAAAGGCCATGCTCAAGACCCTCGACCCCCATTCGGCGTATACCACGGCCGAGGAGACCCGCGAGTTCACCGAGCCCCTCGACGGCAGCTTCAGCGGCATCGGCGTGCAGTTCAACATCCTTGAGGATACCGTCTACGTCATTCAACCCACCGCCGGCGGACCCTCCGAGCGCGTAGGCATCCTTCCCGGCGACCGCATCATAGAAGCCAACGACACCGCCATCGCCGGCGTCAAGATGGGCAAACGCGACATCATGAAGCGCCTGCGAGGCCCAAAAGGCTCCACGGCGAAATTGAAGATTCGTCGCGGCGGCGAGGACATAACGTTCAATGTTGTACGCGACGACATCCCCATCTACAGCGTCGACGAAGCCTTCATGGCCGATCCCACCACCGGCTACATCCGCATCACCCGCTTTGCCGAAGACACCGCTCAGGAAGTGGCCGTGGCCATGAACAAACTGCGCCGCCGGGGCATGAAGAACCTTATCATCGACCTTAGCGACAACACCGGCGGCTACCTCGGCTCGGCCTTCGAGCTGGCCGCACAGTTTCTGCCGGCCGGTACGCCCGTGGTGAGCACCTCGGGACGCGCCGTGCGCGACCAGCAGTACAACACCACCGGCGAAGGCGACTTTCAGAACGGTCGCGTCGTAGTCATCGCCAACCAGTACACGGCTTCAGCATCCGAGATTTTCTCCGGTGCCATGCAGGACAACGACCGCGGCCTGATAGTGGGCCGACGCACCTTCGGCAAGGGCTTGGTTCAGCGGCCCTTCCAGTTCCCCGACGGCTCGATGATGCGTCTGACGGTGTCGCGCTACTACACCCCCAGCGGACGATGCATTCAGAAGCACTACGACAAGGGCCACTCCGAGGACTACCAGCGCGAGGTCTTTCTGCGCATGAGTGCCGGCGAGCTTTGGAGCGCCGATTCCATAGCGCGCCCCGACTCGCTGCTCTACCACACCCTGCGCAACAATCGCCCCGTCTATGGCGGCGGCGGCATAATACCCGACGTATTCGTGCCGGTCGATACTTCCTATTATTCAAAGTATTACCGCGATATTATTGCCAAAAACGTGCTCAACCGCACCGTCATAAACTACGTTGAGGCCAACCGCGCCCAACTGCTGCGCCGCTTCGCCGACAACGACCGCTACTATGCCGGTTTCACCGTGCCCGACGCGCTCACCGACGACCTTATCGCCCGCGCCACCGCCGAAGGCATCGATTTCGACCAAGAACAGTGGGAACGCTCCGCACCGATGATAAAAGCCGTGCTCAAGGGCTTGATTTCGCGCGATTTGTACGACCAAGGTTCATACTACCGCGCCATTTCGGAGCTGGTGCCCGACTTCCGGGAGGCACTGCAGCTAATCAACGACCCTGAGCGCTACAACGCCCTGCTCTCAGGAGGCGAATCGCAGTAAGATGCTCGTACTCAGCATATTTCAGACAGTAGAATTTTACGTCATAGCCGCCGTGGTGGCGGCTGCCGTAGTGGCGGCCGCCGCCCTGCCCCGCCGCCGGGGACCCGTCCGCACTTTTATGTACGCCGGGGACCTCGAAAGCGGCGGTTCGCTCGGCGCCGACCCCGCCATAGAGGTATCCGTGACGCCCGAAGGCCTTATGGAAATACGCCGCACGGGCCTCGTCGGAGTTTCCGACACCGGAGCGTGGAGTCTGGCCGTCAATATCAGCGCCTTCGACGTCACAATCAACGAGCGTATCACCGCCGGCCGTCGCCGACGAGCCGACGACGGCCCCGAAGGTCCGGCCCCCGACAGTGGGCGCGCGCTGCTGGACTGCTTCGGGCGCGAGCGCTACCACTTCCGCTACCTCTCCGAAGCCACCGGCCGCTCCTGCGCCTTCACACTCACCGTCAACCCCGGCGCCCGCATCCGTCGCACCCTCGAAGTCTGACAGCAGGCTAAGTTTTAATGGCTGAACGCTTGCACATTGCGGGATAATTCGTAAATTTGCAAGGTTAAAGACGCGCGATTGCGCCTTTAGCCGTGTAATTCATTATCATTCAAAGCCTAACCTCAGTCATGGCAGAAATAAAAATTGCCGGGATTATGCGTGCGGGCATGTATTCGCCCAACCGCATAGGCAGCGACGCCGCGATTTTCAACATCGTGGCCGAGCAGTTGCGCAAGCGCGGTTGCATAGTCAACCTCTACACCGAAGAGCAGTTTATCGCCTCCGGGGTATCGGAGCGCGTAATCCTGAATATGTGCCGCGAGGAGCGCTCCATAGAGCTGCTCCAGAAGCTGGAGGACGACGGTGCTCTGGTGATAAACTCGGGCTATGGCATCGAAAACTGCTCGCGGGAGCGCATGACGCGCATTCTGCTGGGTTCCGGAGTGCCCTACCCCGAAAGCATTATCGTGAATTCCGACGAAGCCGTGCGCTCGGCCCTGGTGCGCAGCCATATGTCGCAATGCTGGATCAAGGGCGCCCGCCACACTCTCCACAAGGAGGACGTGAGCTACGTCCGCCAGCCCGACGAAGCTCAGGAAGTGCTTCAGGAATACTTTCTGCGCGGCATCGACCGCGCCGTCATCACGCGCCACCTCGAAGGCGAACTCATCAAGTTCTACGCCGTGGCCGACACGCCCTTCTTCTACTGGTTTCTGCCCTTCGAGCGCAAGGAAACGCGCCCGGGGCTGCCCGAGGCTACTCAACCGGCAAACCGGCCGGCCGTCGACAAAGCGCGCCTCATGCACATATGCCGCACGGCGGCCGAGGTCCTCGATGTGAAAATCTACGGCGGCGACTGCATACTCGGGCCCGACGGACGCATAACCCTGATCGACTTCGACGACTTCCCCAGCTTCGCGCCTTGCCGCAACGAAGCCGCCCCCTACATCGCCAAATGCGTGATGGCTGCGGTGAAAAACCATTTCAAACCGGATGCAAATGAAAAGCCGTAGACCCACCCCCATCCCCGGAGCGGGTCGATTCCCGCTTTTCCCCAAACTCATCGCCACCTCCTTCGGCTTCGGCTACCTGCCGGTGGCACCCGGCACATGGGGCGCAATATTCGCCGTTATCATCTGGCTGCCCCTTTATATATGGGGCACGCCCCAGGCTATCCTCTGGGGCACTATAGGTGCCGCCGTGGCCTTCGCCGTGCTCGGCACGTGGGCCAGCTCCGTCAGCGAGCGCTACTGGGGCAAGGACCCCGTGATAGCCTGCGTGGATGAAACCGTGGGGCAACTTATAAGCATGATTCCGCTCTACTGCGTGCCCGGCTCGCACTGGTGGGAGATACTGCTTTCGCTGGCGCTCTTCCGCTTCTTCGACATCTTCAAGCCGCTGGGCATCCGCAAGTGCGAGGCGTTGCCGCGGGGTTACGGCATGATGGCCGACGACGTTGTGGCCGCCGTCTACTCCGTAATTATCATTATGACGCTCAATCATTTCATTCTGTAATGGGAAAAATCAGCAAATTGGGCGACAAAGTCCTCCACGACAACAACCTGCTGTTCACCTTCGTGCGCTCGATAGCGTCGTCGCAGGCGGCAAGCTGGGTCGATATGGCGGTGCGCTTTGTGCTCTTTGCGTGGATCAACCTCCAGCCCTTCCTGGCCACGGCCTGTGGCTGTGTGGCCGGCGGTATCGTAAACTGCATAATAAACTACCGGTTCACATTCCATGCCACCGGCTGCAGCGTCAAAGCTGTCGCCGTCAAGTATGCCTTGGTGTGGGCCGGCTCCCTGCTGCTCAACTCAGCCGGCACCCAGGGCCTCTACAAGGTGCTTATGCACTGGCACTGGCTTGAAACCATCGGTTTCAAACCCGACGGCTACTTCGTGGCCGCAACTCTCATAGTGAGCCTCATAGTGAGCTGGGCATGGAACTTCCTGCTCCAGCGCACCTTCGTCTACCGCCCCGTATGCTTCGACCGCTACGCCATTGCCGCCGTCGACTGCCTGACCCTGAGGCGAAACTCCTCCAAAAAAAGTACTTCCATAGATCAATGATTGCGATGGATATAAAACAGACTGCCCGAAATAGCCGCAACTCGCTCCAGCAGGGCATTTACAAAGTGATAAATCCTTTTGTGCGCCTGCTCATCCGGCTGCACATAACTCCCAACATGGTCACCACAATCGGCTTTCTGGGCAATGTGGCCGGCGCTGCCCTCACCGTGATGGCGGGCTACGGCGCCATTCAGGGGCGCCCCGTCGACTACGCTCTGCTGACCTGGGCCGGAGCTCTGATTATCGGCTTCAGCCTCTTCGACATGCTCGACGGCCAGGTTGCCCGCCTCGGTGGCATGACCTCCACTTTCGGCGCTATGTACGACTCGGTGCTCGACCGCTACTGCGAGCTCTTCACCCTGGGCGGCATCGCATACTACTTCATCGGCTGCGGCGACTTCCTCGGCGCATTGATAACCTTCCTGGCTCTGGTGGGTAGCATTATGGTGAGCTACGTGCGAGCTCGCGCCGAAGGCCTCGACATAGAGTGCAAGATAGGCTTCATGCAGCGACCCGAGCGTGTGGTGGTGACCAGCGTGGCAGCCCTGGCAACCGGTATCACCGGTATGTGTATAGACACCACGGCGCCCGAGGCCTTCTGCCCGAACTGGATTCTCTTTGCAGCAATGTGCATCATCGCCGTTTTTGCAAACATGACAGCCTTCGCACGCATTGCGCACTGCCGCCGCGCCCTGCGCGCCCAGAACCGCTGACCCCACGCCATGCTTACTGCGCTTCCGCAACGTAAAGAGGCTCTGGTCTGCGTTGCCGCTTTGGCCATATGGCTGGTGGTGACGGCATTATGCGTCGGCTTCCGCCCCGAGCACGTCGCCCTGGCCATTCTCATCCTCGGGCTGTTCATGTGCTCCGGACCTTCGCGCCGACTAGTGGTGGCACTGCTGCCTTTCATCATCTTCGGCATCAGCTACGACTGGATGAACATCGTGCCAAACTACGAGGTCAATCCTGTCGACGTCGAAGGCATCTACAACACCGAAAAAAGCCTCTTCGGCATCTCAACGGCCGCCGGCATCCTCACCCCCAACGAATTTTTCGCCCTGCACACCTCGGCGGCCATGGACTTCATGGCCGGAGCGTTCTACCTCTGCTGGGTGCCTCTGCCGATTATTTTCGGCCTGTTCATGTACTTCCGCGGGCGCGACGAGGCCTATCTCCATTTTGCCGTCGTTTTCCTGCTGGTCAACCTGCTTGGCTTCGCCGGTTACTACATCCATCCGGCCGCCCCGCCATGGTATGTCGCTTCCCACGGCTTTGAAGCCATTGCCGGCACCCACGGCGAAGTTGCCGGTCTCGGCGCCTTCGACGCCATGACCGGCTTGGGCATCTTCGACGCCCTCTACGCCCGAAATGCCAACGTATTCGCCGCCGTGCCCTCGCTGCACTCGGCCTACACCCTGGTTGCACTAATCTACGCCGTGCGCTACCGCTGCAGCGCGGTTTGGAAAACCATACTGGCTGTCGTAACACTCGGTATATGGTTCACGGCCGTCTACACCTCCCACCATTACATCATCGACGTATGCCTGGGCATCCTCACAGCCTTCGCCGGCTTCGCACTCTTCGAGTATGTGCTGATGCGCATTCCAGCCGTGGCTCGATTCATGGCCCGATACGCTGCATACATCAAAAAATAAACCGCTGACTCCACATGGATTACGAAATACGCCCCGACGTCCTCAACTACGACGACATCCGCACTATGATTCCGCGCCTCGACGGCCACCCCAAGCTCGTCAAAGGCCTGCTCCACTTTCTGGAGGTCGACAAGGTGAACCGCGTCCACTCCAACTGCTGCGACACCCCGGGCCCGGAATTCGTCAAGCGCCTCCTTTTCGAGGAATTCAACATCAAACTGCGCATCGACGGCAGCGAAGTGCTCGACAACCTCCCCGAAGGCGCTTTCATTACCGTCAGCAACCATCCGCTCGGCGCTCTCGACGGAATAACCCTCATATACCTCATCTCTCAGCACAGGCCCGAGTACAAGGTCATGGTGAACATGATTCTTAACAAAATCACGGCCATGCGACCCAACTTCATCGCCGTCGACGCCTGGGCAAGCGACGACCCCGAAAAACGCGCCATCTCCGTGGCCGGAATCCGAACCGCGCTCAAACAGCTGCGCGAAGGTCATCCCGTCGGCTTCTTCCCCGCCGGAGCAATGAGCAAAACCACGCTGCGCAACGGCCTGCAGGACCGACCCTGGCAGCCCTCCATACTCCAGATTATCGCCCGCGCCAAGGTCCCCGTAATACCTATCTACTTCCACGACAAAAACAGTTGGTTCTGCGACCTCCTCGGCCACATATGCTGGCCGGCACGCTCGCTGATGCTCCCCCACGAGGTTTTCCGCAAGCTCAACAAAACCCTCCACGTCAGCGTAGGCCAGCCCATCAGCCCCGAGGAGCAGGCCGCTCACGGCGCCCCCGACCCCGAAGCCCTCGGCCGCTACCTCCGCGAAAAAACCTACGCACTGCGCGACAACAAATAAAACTTCCGGCTCGCAAGCCGCGAAAGAATACGCCTGAAAGAGAACCCTGCAGTGGTTCTCTTTCAATGTTTTGCGGTGGCGCAAAATGTTGAATGGAAGATAAATTGCGAGGACCCAAGGAGGGCGAGCTTCCAGCTCGCAAGCCGCGAAAGGGCCCCCAACGTATGGACCGACGGCCTCTGATTCGGTCCTGAATAGCCTCCGCCTGACGCTTGCGAGCTGGAAGCTCGCCCTCCTTGGGCCTTGCCTTCCTCAAAGGAAAGACCGGCTACCTAAACTATTGGGAGAGAACCCTGTAGTCGTTCTTTTTCAACGGGATACTTCGGTTAAATCGGGATTTATCGTTTTGCGCGGCCGCCGAAAAAACTCACGGGCCGCGCCCAATGGCACGGCCCGTGAGGGAGAGGGGAGAACGAATGTCGTCAGATGAGGGCCAAAAGAGCCGGAATGAGATTCTGATAGTTGCCTTCGCGGAGCTTGTCGGCCTTCTCGGCATCGGGAGTGAGGCCGCCGAGGCCTTCGCGGTAGCACTCGGCCAGACGGGTTGCGGCAGTTTCGGTGAGCTGTCCGCTCTCGGCTGCCGACCGGTACAGGCTGACTGCTTTGTCGTAGTTGCGGTTGAGGCCGCGTCCTTCGTAGTAGAGGTCGCCGAGGGCACATTCGGCCGGACCGTAGCCTGCTTCGGCAGCCTCGGTATAGAGTTCTATTGCGCGAGCGTTGTCGCGGTCGACGCCGTTGCCGCTCAGATAACATTCGGCGAGTTCGCATTTGGCGGCATTGTTGGTCTGGGCGCATTTTTTGAGGGTCTTGACGGCTTTGGAGAGGTTGGCGGCAGGATTGCCGGGTGCCATCATCACCATAGCCTGCCAGAACTCGCCTTCGGTGCGGTCGGTGCGGGCCAGTTGCTTGAACATATCCTTGGCGGCCTCGTAGTTGCGGTCCTCAAGTGCTTTGCGGCCCTTGAGATAGAGGTCGTAGGGAGTGCCCGGAATAGAGTCGGCGGCATATTTGGAGAATTTGGTGTTTCCTCCGGCTGCCGCCAGAGTGCGCGAGAAGTAGTAGGTTGCCTGGTCGTAGCTCTTTTCAACGCCGGTGCCCTTGAGGTAACATTCGGCCAAAGCCCACTGAGCGACAGAGAGGCCGCGGCCGGCGGCACGGGCGAAGTACTTTGCAGCCTGCTCAGCGCTGGCCACCACGCCGGTGCCGTTGAGGTAGCAGAGGCCCAGACGGTAGATAGCGTTGGCGTGGCCGCGGCGCTCGGCGCGCATGAGGTATGTCACGCCTTCGTTGGCGTTCTGGCCCACGCCTTTACCCTCGAGCAGAAGCAGCCCGGTGAAGTAGGTGGCGTTGACGTCGCCATGGTTGGCGGCCATGCTGAAGTTGTTGAAGGCCTGCACGTAGTCGCGCTTGTTGTAGTACATCAGGCCCAGCTGAGTGCGCGAGGACACCGAGCCGCGGTCGGCGGCGATGGCCAGGTATTCCATCTGCTTGTCGGCGTTGCGGCGGGTGCCGATGCCGTCCTTGTAGCAATGGGCCATATATGTCGCCGCAAAGAGATTGCCGCGGTTGGCCTGGTTTTCAAGCGATTGGAAGAGGCTGGGATTGCCGGCGCGGAGGGAGCGGTCGTAGAGCTGGACAGCGCGGGTGCTGTCGGCGAGGATGCCGTGTCCGGTCTGATAGCACAGGCCCATGTTGCCGATAGCCAGGGCGTTGCCCTGCTGGGCGGCGCGGCTCCACCACTGGAGGGCCGTTTCGTAGTTCTGGGGCACGTGGCGCCCGCGGTAGTACCAACCGCCCACCTCGTTCTGGTCGGCGGCCACGCCCTGCTGGGCACGCACATAAATCTGGCGCACGCTGTCGGTGGCCTGTTCGAGAGTCTGCTGGGTCTGGGCGGAGGCGGCGAGGGCGCCGACGGCCAGTGCAAGTGCTAAGATGGCTTTTTTCATTGCTGAGTGAGATATGGCGGAGAGGCGGTTGGACTTATTCGGTTGAGGAGATTAGAAGTCGGGGGTGAAGGCGTCGCCGGTCATGGAGTAGAGGTCGTCGCCGGGTATGTCGGCCTGATAGCCGCTTTCGAGGTCGCTGTTCCAGTCGTCGCCGCTGTTTGCGGAGTCGATGGTGTTTTCGGAGGTGAAGGGCGTTCCGACTTCAACATCAAGGTCGTCGAGGCTGACCATGAGGTCTTCGGCGGTGATGGGCTCGAAGGCAAGTTCGGGCTCCACAACGTCGACTTCGATTTCGCCGGGCATTGCGGGCACTACGGCAATGTCGAGCTCGTCGATGTCGAGCATAATTTCGTTGGGATCGAAAGGCTGGGGGTCGACGGCGGCAACAAAGTCGCCGGCAGCGGCCTCGTCTGCCGTGGGCGCGCTCTGGGAGCCGCCGTAGTTTGCGGTGTCCTGCGCGATGGGTTCGTCGTCGATAACCTCATCGACCATTTCGCCATCCAGCGGAATCTCTTCGGCGCCCAGCGTGGCGGCGGCGGCAGTGAATGCTCCGGCGCCGACTGCGGCACCACCCATGGCAGCCATAGCACCGGTCAGACCCGGGCTTTTCTTCTTTGCGGCTGCGCGTTGCTGATTGTTATTCTTTTCCATAACGGTTGATGTTTTTAAGTTCGTGGGTGATGTTTACGCTGCAAAGTTAGCTTCACCTTTGATATTGCGCAAGCATTTGGGGCCATGTTGTTCCAAATGCAGGGGTTTGTGGACGAACAGTGCGCTCTCAGCTGAAAAACCGCCGAAAAAAGCCTCCGGGACCACGGTCGTCGTCGGCTTCGTCGTCGTCCTCACCGTAGGCCTCATCCTCCTGATATTCGTCGGAGGCGCTCCATGTGGTGTCGTCGCCGCCGTAGAAAGCGGGCGCCACCTCCTCCGACATAGGGGGCAGCGGGCTCAGAATGCGCGTGGGAGTTCCGGCCGGCAGTTCTTCATCGTCGTCAAGGTCGGTGTCCTCGCGGTCGGGATCGGTCACCGAGGCCACGCGGATGAGGGTGGCCGTGTTGTTGTCGCTGCTGGAGGCGCACATTTGCGCCAGAACATCCATTTTCTCGCGGTCGGGGCGCGATGACTCCAGGAGCTCGCACAGGCCCTCTTCGTCGATGCAGTGGAGCACGCCGTCGGTGCAGAGAAAGAAGCAGTCGTCGGCCTGAATGTCGGCGATGTCGTAGGCGGTGGCGGCATCGCGCGCACTGAGGTCGCGCCCTCCCATGCAGCGGGTAATGACGTTGCCCTTGGGATGGTCGGGAGCATCGGCCGGCGAGAGGTTGCCCGACCGCACAAGGGCGTTGACCAGCGAGTGGTCGTAAGTGCGGTGGAGGATTCCCACTCCGGGCCGGATATGGTAGATGCGGCTGTCGCCGATATGCGCGGTGAAGGCCCCTCCGGCATGGAAGTGCACAAAGGTCAGCGTGGTGGCCATTGCCGAGCTGCCGGCGCGGGACTCAAGAGCCGAGTAAGCACGGGCGAGCACGTCGGCGAAGTCGTGCGCGGTGAATACTGTCTCCGGCGCCCCGAAAGCAGTCATGGCCGCCCCTATCGAGGCAGCCACGGTATTGCTTGCTATCTCGCCGCAGGCCAGCCCGCCGACGCCGTCGCACACCACGAAGGTGCGGCTCTCGGCTGCCGGAAAGTCAACGTCCGGAAAGCGGGCGTCCTCCTGGTTGCTGCGCCTTCCGAGCTGATGGAAGGAGTGCGCGGGATAGAGTTGAATCAACATCGGGGGGCAGTACTGTCACTTTACGGGGTCAAGACGGAACTGGGTGCGCCCCAGGGTGATGACGTCGCCGAAGTTGAGGTATGTCTCGGCGCCGACGGCGATATTGCGGCCGTTGAGCAGCACGGGATTGGTGCTGCTGAGCACGCGCAGACGGTAGACGAAGCCCTGCATATTGTCGTAGGCCATGTCGATGCTCACCGAGCGGCGGCTCATATAGGTGTCGCCCTTGATGGCGATGTCGCTGTTGACAAAATCGTCGTAGCGCCCTATGGTGGTCACGCCGGGACGCAGCGGATAGGAGTCGTTGAACATCTTTCCGATGCGCTCAATTTTAGCGGCACCGCGGCGCTGACCCATAGCGTTGGCGCCCATGCCGGGCTGTCCGCTCACCACGAAGGTGTGCTGAGCCTCCTGCGAAGGTTGGGGCGGCATTTGGGGCGGCATTTGAGGCGGCATCTGGGGCGCCTGTGCGTAGGGATTGGCCGGGGCGGCGGCCTGCGGGCGAGGCGGCATCTGAGGCGGCATCTGCGGCGCGCGGGGCTGCGCAGGCTGAGCAGGGGCGGCCGCCGCCGTCGGCGGCAGGCTGATGCTGTCGGCTCCGGGCAGCTTGAGGTTTGCCTTGTACTGACAGTGCGGGCACACTATCTTGTAGATTCCGCTTTGGCGGGGCGGCTTGACGCGCACCTGCTTGGAGCAGTTCGGGCAGGGGTATGTCAGAATGGGAGTTGCCATTTGGTAAGGTTCGGAGGGGTTGGGAGTGTCAGCTGATCATGTCGTCCTGCATCTGGCTGTCCAGAGTGGGGTCGTAGTCGTCGGTGGCGGCGATATAGGTGTCGCCGGGGGTGAGGCGGTCGATGATGTCGTCGGTGGTATAGCCGGCGCAGTCCTGGGTGATGGTGTTGCCGTCGGAATCGACAATTACGTCCATGATGCCGTCGTTGTTGACGTCGACCATGGCGTACATATCGCCGTCGCCGGTTTCGAAGGTGGCAACGGTCATCTCGTCGCCTTCGATGGTGGTCACGGTTCCGATGTCGCTGAAGTCGAAATAGTCGTCGGCGTCGATGTCGCTGGGGTCTATCATATCCTCTGCGATGATGGCATCGGCGATTTCGTCGGGGTTGACGGGATCGAGAGGGGCGACGGGTTCGTCGGGAGTAACCACGATGTCGTCGGCCGGCTGAGGCGGCGTCTGCGGCTGCACCTGAGGCTGCTGAGGCTGAGGCTGCTGCGGCTGCTGCGGCTGCTGCGGAGTCTGGTAGCCGCCGGTGTGGCCACCGCCGGTGTTGTTGTCGACGGGGTCCTCGGTGATGATATCTTCGTCCACAATGGGCTCGCCTTCTAGTTCTATTTCAGACTCCTGAGCCGCTGCGGCAAACTGCGAAGCCGCAAAGCCGGCAACGCCGCCGGCAACGGCCGATGCAGCAACCGTGGCCGCGTTGCTGCTGTTTTTCTTCTTCGGCTGGGGGTTGAAGCCGGGAGCGGGAGGAGGAACGGGAGCACCGGCGGGGCGACCGGCGGGCTGGTTGAAATTCGGGGAGAAGGGCTTGGTTTCCATATGCGGTGTGTTTTTTTAATTTTCAGGGAGTGTCGTGTTGATGTTGCAAAGTTACGCCGTCGCCTCCGAGGCTGCAAGCTTTTGCGCGCTTTCTGTGCGAACTGCGCGGTTTTGCGTTCGAACTTTACTGCTCCCAGTTTGCGACCACCACGTCGTACATCGAGCGCGGCGCTATCAGCTGCGGATGCTGCTCGTTGCTGCTGCGGCGAACAACGTCCTTGTAGAGATAGTTGAAGAGCTCCTTGACGGTCACCTGCCGGTTGTGGTCCTTGTCGGCCGAGCCGCGAAGGCCCTTCACCAGCGCCTGGGTGAAGTAGCCGGCGCCGATGGCGGTGTTCTCGCGCGAAACTTCTTCGGGGCGCGAGCTCACGAAGAAGGCCATACCGGCCTGGTTCTGAGGATGGCCGCCGCCGGAAGTGGCTGCGTCGGCCACGGAGCCGGCGTGGCATACGTCGATATAGCACACCTTGCTGCGGGCCTGACTGCGCTCGAGGATGGAAACCAAGTCGGTGTAGTAGAGGGGGCCGCTGTAGGTATACATGGCACCGGGCATACCGTGGCCGCTGAAGAAGAACACGATATCGTCGGAGGCGCCGGCGCGGTTGGCGATGGCGCGAAGTTTCTCTTTGATGTTTTCGGCCGTGGCGTAGCGGCTGGTAAGGGTGGTGATGTCGCGCGTCTGGCTCTGCATCACTTCCTTGAAGCGCTTGGCGTCTTTAGTGGTCTGAGAGAGGTTGTTCTGGGGGTCGTCGTAGTTCGACACTCCGGCGATGAGTACAAAAGTGCGGGCATCGGCGGCCATTGTCATGGCCAGCAGTGCCACCAGTGCAATCAGTATTCTTTTCATCGGTTGAGTTAATATTTGCGGTACGATTTACAGAAGGGGCACGCGCCATACTCTATCTCGCGCTCGCCCAGCGGGCGCTGGCAGGCCGGGTTGGGGCACACAAGGCCCTTGCGCTTGCGCAGCAACTCCTCGCGGCCCTTCAGCGACAGGTCCATGGCCACGCCGACGATGGCGGGCGCCACGGCCATAAAGCCCATGCGGACGAACATCATCGTCTGCGAGTCCATCGTCACGACCATATCGACCAGGAAGGTCAGACCAAGGGCGATGATCGACGACGTTTTCTGCAGCCAGCCGAAGGTGCGGGCGCGGCTTTTGAATTTCTCCTCGCAGCTCTTGATGTAGAAGAGGTCGGCCTGCAGAGCCTGCCAGGCCGGGTCGAGGTCTTTGGTGACGTAGGAGGCGGTGAAGCGATAGCCGTTGACCGTCGGCGGTCCGAGCTGGATGGTGGTGGCCGGGGTGATGCGCATGCGCGACACCTGCCGGAGCGAGCCGTCGGGCTGAACTACGTAAGTGCCGTTGGTGGAGCCGATGTCCTCGAGCATCCACTCGCCGTTGTCGTGAACGGTGATTTTGGCGTGGTGGCCGCTGACGGCATTGTGTTTGGGCGGAATCTGTATGCTCTCCGGATGGCGGAGTCCGATAATATATTCCTGCATAGTTGTTTTTTGCTTACTTTTCGGGCTTGGGGGCAGGCTGTTTGCCCTGCAGAAGCTCCTTGTACTGTTTGAGAAGAGGTTTGGGGGCGGTCAGAGTGTGCACGTGGCCGGCGTTGTCGCTCAGCACGAGCTTTTGGTTTATGATGCTGATTTGGGCAAGAAAGCGCTGGTTGATAATCAGGCTGCGGCCAAGGCGAACCATCGGCGAACGCTGTCCCGGCGCGAAAGCACGGCTTATAAGCAGCTCGACTTTGCTCAGACCGATGCCCAGCAGCGGGCCGTGCGCAGCGATATACTCTATCTGAGTATAGTTGCCGTTGGCCTGAAGGTATGCGACCTGATCAAGGTCGATCATTAGTAGCTCGTCGCGCGAGTTTAGACACAGCTTGTTCATTGCAAGAAAGGTTTTTGCGCCATTGATGACTTATCGGCATCAACGCCAAAGGTTTGACTTGCAAAAATACAAATAAAAACCCGAATCCTAAAATAAAAGTGAACAGCGAACGGAGAATAGACTACCAATAGCGAAGAAAAGCGCCGACGGAGCCCTCTCCGCCGGCGCATCTATCATGGCCTGTGTGTATTTTTTTCAGAATCGGTATTCGCGGGCAAAACCAGACTTTTCCGGTTTATAGAACCGCTCACTCCAATTTTCCATTCAAAGTCCTTATTCCAATTTGAACAGCTCTCTGTTAAACAATTATATATCCCCGACCGCCGCATGTTCGGCATTTGCCAGTTCCCCGGCATGTATTGCATTTTTTCTGAGTCGCAGGATTTTTTCCGGTGCCTGAGCAACTCCAGCAATCGCCGGACTCGTGGCACGACTTGCACGGATAACGATGATTGGAACTTCCGCCGGAGCCTGATGAGCCACCGGTTCCACTGCCCGAACCAGAACCTGTACCAGAACCTGTGCCTCCGCCCGAACCCGAGCCACCTCCGGAACCACCTTCACCTCCGGAACCCGGGACCTCTTTCTCAGTCCACCATGGCGTTTTTTTACGAGTATAGTGCCAGTAACCCCCGCACGTGCCGTCGTTGTATGTGCGACATAGAGTCATTCTATTATCCGAAATGTATGTTATTTGCTCTGTTGCATTCCTGTCCGAGCAGACAAGCACACCATCGCCCGATACCGAATAGGTTTGTTCATATGTACTCTTAACTTCAGGGGAATCAGCTTTTGGGAACTCTGTTGTAAGTCGTAGCCCTGTGGAGTAATAGTATCGTGCAGAGGATGTGCCTGGCATGCCATACCACCTACCACGTATTTTGACCGGATAATCAATCATGTTTTTCGGGCCCTGAGGGTCAGCTGTGAGATCTCCATCGTTACCAATCCAGGGAATAGCCGATAGATTCATACGTTCCACATTAAAATCCTCTGAGTCTATAGTAATTCTGAGGGTATTACGTGTGTCCACAAATTCTGCAACAATATGGCTCCCATCCATATAGTCAATTTCATACGCTTCATGTTCCTCATTGAAGCGCCACATACCATCAAAAATCTTTACTCCTGAGTATTGAATCTTTTCGTAGGTTGTGGATCCGTCTTCCCTGATAACTAAGTATCTTGCCTCGCCGTTGCTTCTTCCGCCATAGGCACCAATACCGTCCGATGAAGTGAGGATTTCTTTTTCCTGTTCATCAAAGTTTATTGGCTCATCCCTCTCATCGCCGCCACAAGCAACGACTATACACGCAAGCGCCCCGACTAAAAAGCTTGTAATGCTATGATTATGTGCCATAAAATTGTTTTAGGTAACTGATTGTGACTTAAGCTCGCTAAATTTGATCAAGCCCAAATCATCGACAACTTATAGTTCCCAGCGCGGAAACAAATTACCGCGCTGGAGGTGGGTAATATAATGTATGGTTATTATCAGTGTTGTTGCTATCAATATGGTCTGAAGTTCATCTTCCACACATTGAATCTCTTATCTTTATTGGCTCGGCTTGAAATGAAATATATGCTTGAACCATCGGGCGACCATTGCGGATTCATGTCGTCTTCGGGGTGATAGGTGAGTTGGGTAAAGGCCGAACCGTCCAGTTTCACGGCAAAAATATCAAGATTCTTTCTTTTGTTTATGGAGGATTGGCTGTTACCGGCCACAAGTAACCATTGACCGTCGGGCGACAGGGACGGATGGGTATAACTTCGTTCAGAATCGCTGAGAATTACTGTTTCGCGCCCGGTAACATAGTTTACGCGCCATATTTCGCTGTTTCCGGCTTCAGAATTGCGCACGCAAATGAACTCTGTGCCATCTTCATTTATGCCGGCTACATTGTAACCCACTGCGCAATTGATGAGTTGTCCATTTTCAAGATTATAGGACCAGATTGATGGCGCAGAACCCTCCGTTAGACGAGTAAAAAACACTTTCTTCCCATCGGGCGACAAAACCGGATCGGCATCGCTGTTGTTGGACGTGAGTTGCTGTATAAAGGTTCCGGCATGGGCATTGACCGAGCAAACTTTTCTATTGTTTTGGTCAACGTTATCTATGAAATACAGATTATTGTCATTACCCCAAGAAAATCCATTCACGTTTCTGAAGGTACGTTGGGTTGCGGCTGCCGAACCTACCGTCGAGCGCACCATAATATTGTCATGATCCTTGTTTCTGGTCAGATAGGCAATTTCGGACCCATCGGGCGAAACAGCCAACAGTCGGTGAGTGTACCAACGAACATTTGCCTTTTCGTTTGTTCCCAGAGCTTGCTGGGCAGGTTTCCACGCTGAACTTCCCAGAAGTGGAGAACTAATCACAGAACCCTTTGTCTCATCGGTAATCTTTATCAGATTAAGACCGGTTTCCTCTGGAGTAATTGAGGGCAACTGAACTGAAGTCCTGCAGGACGAAAGTCCGTAGCACACCAGAACGACCAGGCACATGAAGGAGTAGAATTTAAGGCCCTTTGCCATTTTTTGTGTTGATTGGTTTGGGAGGGCCGTTCCCCGGGCGCCTCGGGTTAGAAATAAATAGCGTGGGAATTCTTACTTTGCCCGTTCTCCCTTACGAGGCCTTCGCATTGCCTTGAACTGAAAGAACGGCAATCGCAGAAGCCCACGCTGATATGAAGGCTCAGTATGGCTATAGCCCCGGATGCCGCGCATCCGGAGGCCTGCCTTGAGCATAGGTCATACCCGAGGCATCTACAGTTGCTTCATTCTCGATCAGTTCTTAGAAGTTGCGAAGTTCCGTAAGGTCAAGAATCAAGCGCATGTAAACGCTTTATATGTCGTTGCCCTCCGCTGCCCAAGCAGGGCTTCTGCGGAAGTACGCCGCAAAGTTAAAGCTTTTTTTTGGCTTCCACAACCCGCTTCGCTCTCTTATTTCTTGCAAACCTGCATTTTGTGAGGACTTTAAGGCATCAATAGCCCACACAAACCCCTCAGAGGCGGTCTGCAGAAAGAAAAAAACTGCAAAATAGTCATTTAACCTCTCGGATTTTTGCAAGTCAAATTTTATTTGTATTTTTGCAAACAAAATTGACTTTCGATGGAAAACAGCATTGACAATCTCAATCTTCCCGCCCCGACGGCTTCCTTCACCGACCGGCTTCGCTATCTGATGAAGCTGTCGCGCCATAACCAAGGCGCCTTCGCCCGGCTCACCGACACCGACCCGGGCCAGCTTTCGCGTATTCTCTCCGGCAAGCAGGAGCCGGGCGCCAACTTCATCAACCGCTTGATCATCAACCTGGGCGTGAGCCGCCAGTGGTTGCTCAACGGCACCGACGTGCCTTTTCCGCGGCCGGTCCACTCGGAGGCACCCAACGCCGGGGCTCCGGTCTACGACATCGACGTCACCGCCGGCTGCGTGCCTCTGAGCCGCATGTTCACCCAGGAGCACATCATCGGCTGGTGCAACCTGCCGGGGGTCAATCCCGAATTTCCGCTGGTGCGCGTGGCCGGCGACTCCATGTACCCGCGCATCTCTCCCGGCAGCTACATCTCGCTGCGCGGAGTCTCGCTGGAGTCGCCCATCTTCTGGGGGCAGATATATGTGGTGGTGCTCGAAGACTATCGCCTGGTCAAATACATTCGCCGGCACCACGACCCGGAGCTGGTGATACTCCACAGCGACAATCCCGACTACGATGACATGGAAGTACGACGGTCCGACATCGTGGCTTTGTATATGGTCGACACTATTCTGAGCTGTGACCAGGTGTGCTGACCGCGTGCCCCTGCCGGCATGCTCGGTGGCCGGCGTGCTCGAGGCCGGAACCGACGAAGCGGGGCGCGGATGCCTGGCCGGCCCGGTGTTTGCCGCCGCCGTGATTCTGCCCGACGATTTTTCGCACCCGCTCATCAACGACTCCAAGAAACTCACCGAGCGTATGCGCATGGAGCTGCGCCGGGTAGTGATGGACAGCGCCGTGGCTTGGGCCATCGCCTCGGTCGACGCCGCCGAAATCGACAGCATAAACATTCTGCGCGCTTCCATACTGGCCATGCACCGCGCACTGGCACAACTCGACCCCCAGCCCGGGCTCGTTGCCGTCGACGGCAACCGCTTCACCCCCTACCGCGACGTGCCTTTCAACACATATGTTAAAGGCGACGGCCGATTCGCCAACATAGCCGCCGCATCCATACTCGCCAAAACGGAGCGCGACCTCTTTATGGAGCGTGCACACGAGCAATATCCGCAGTACGGCTGGGCCGTCAACAAAGGCTACCCTACCGCCGACCACCGCGCCGCCCTCGCCCTACACGGCCCCTGCCCTCTCCACCGCCTCACCTTCCGCGGCGTCGTCGCCCACTGACCCAAACCCGCCCCTCGCCGGGGCAGATTCTACCTGCAAGTGCAAAATTAACCAATAAATTTGAAGAATTCAGCGACTGGGGTTGAAAAGTTAAGTTT
>ENA-ORLW01000591-ORLW01000591.1-human-gut-metagenome-genome-assembly--contig:-NODE-591-length-50302-cov-3.758168_pt1 | contig 50302 bp, 52 predicted proteins | sample MGYA00243017_ERZ508829 | MGnify/ENA primary metagenome ERZ508829 (study PRJEB26277, sample SAMN04329776) | human gut metagenome | biome: human-associated habitat | host: Homo sapiens | place: USA...
GTTTCAATCTTTGTATTTCATTTCTCAATTTTTTCTGTTAATTTTTTATATTCGGTTATTGATTTCTATTTTTTTTAATCTTCGCATTTAATAAAAATGTGATTAAAATTTAACCATATATCTTGCATAATAATCTCTTGCAGGATATTTGCTGTTTCCTTTGAAAAATGTATTTATCCACTCTTCACACTGATTTGCAGACCAAATTGATGCACCGGTAGGAAACCGTTCAAAATACTTGTTTAAATTAGGATAGTATAAATCATGAAGCTGTTTCATTATAGAGGCAACACGGTTAGGTTCATAGTTATCTTCTGCAAGCTCAATAATATCAGCAAAAACCATTTGAGCGAATTGAGGATTTTGCATCAACTTATATGCCAGTACCTGAATAGGACAGCCGCCGTTTCTTCCGCCGTCATAAAGCTGATAGAGTTTATCATTCTCAGAACTCTCGCCGGAATTTCCCCAAAGGAAAGCACCCATTTCAACATCATACAGCATAAATCTCCACTTACCGTCACTGTATCTTCCGCCGTTTTCGGTATCAACGGTTCTGCTTCTCCAAACTTCCCAGTTTTTCCACGGCCAGTCTTCATTTGTTATGTATGTTTCAACAGCAACATAATCTGCAAAGCTGTCTAAATCAATCATTTTTGAAACTTCTTCATAATCAGCTTTCTTTGAAAAATCTTTTGATGAATCATTGATATAGCTTACAAAATCATTCCAAAGCTCAACATCTTCATCGTTACCCTCTTCAACTTTAGGTTGATTATTATTTGAAGTATCCGGTTTAATCATTACAACATTGTCTTTATCAACACCGAAATGACTTTCTACATAATCATCGTTAAAATCCTCCTGCATGGTGTAAATACCCCAGTATTCACCGTTAATAAATGCAATACAAGGAACACTTGCCTGTTTTGAAAAATTCCTGTCAAGCACACAGGTTTGAAGCAGTGAATCTTTATATTTCACATAATTTGCATCATTTCCGCCGTTTCTAAGAGTAATTTTTTTGAATGATTTTATAGTTTTTCCATCTGCGTCCTTTGCCCTGCCTTCAAAAAAGTCGTATTCAAAGCTTTTCTCACCATAATCTTTTTTTGCATACAGTCTAAGACTCTTTTGATATTCACCTCTTGAATAACCGCCTTGAATTCTAAGACCGCAGTTTTGAGATAAAACCGCTTTGTTGTTCTTTATATAATCTATATGTACAGGTCTTTCCCATTCCTTACCCTTATTTGTACAATTCTTCTGAAGATAAATTCCGATTTCATCATCAAAAAGATTATCCGCATCGGTGACGATAGAAATTATAGGAACACCATAATAAGTTTCATTTGTTTTTCCTACAAAATATGATTTTGTTACCACTTCACTTGACATTCCGTTGCTAACCGCAACAGCCCTTATGACTGTTGCCTTATCAACTTTAACGGTAGGCTTGTCAGAACCTCCACCTCTATGATCTCTGTCAGTTAATTTTGTCTTGCTTATCGCAGACAAAACATTAGCCTCATTGCTTCTGTCAACAACATTTATTGCTCCCGTATATTTGGTTGAAGCGGTTGTCGGTGTGCTTCCGTCAGTTGTATAATATATTTCCGCTCCTTTGACTGCACTGATTGTAAGTGAAAAACTGTCTTTAAATGCTCCGCTTTCTTTTGAAAAAGTCGGTGCGTCAATAGAAGTGGGAATCACCTCGGCATTGTTATTGCTTGTTCTTGCCGTAGGATATGTAACCTTGCATGTGTCACTTCCGTCAGGAATTCTTGAATATGTAGTATCATCATCAAGTGACGGAACAGTAATATTATCAACACTTACCGAACCGGATGTCTGGAAATCCAAATCCAGTCCGTTTCCTGACATATTCATTTTGATATACGGCTTTGAACTCACCATAGTATCATCTAAATTTTTATTGCAGTATATAACCAGATATCCTTTTGACGGAACCACTGCTGTACCGCTTATAGTCTCTGTCTTAGTTGTTTGGTCTAAATCGGTTTTTTTCAGCTGATAGCCTGTTACATCAACAGCTGTACTTGTCGGATTATAAAGCTCAATCCAGTCACAAAGCTCTGTCACCGTTTCACCTTTTTTGTCATAAACGGCTTTAACATCTGTTAAGTTCCCGTTTTGACCTGCATTGCCCAGACAAACTTCGTTGATAACAATGTTATTTGCAGCTGCATTTGTAATAAACACAGAAAAACTCACAGAAGTCAATAACATTACAGCTGCCACAGCAAGACCTGTGATTTTCTTAAACATTTTCATTAATCTTCCTCCTTTTATTCCTAATAAAATTAATAATTGTTTTGCAATTTATTTTATATGTAAAAACAACTTTATTTTTTAACAATAAAACAAATATTTATGCAAAATAAACAATCCGTCATTCTTATACTACATGATTGATACCGATTTGTCAATGAATAAACATAACAATTTTAAATATCATAACAAATTAGGAATAAAAAGCTTTTTTTCTCAGGATTTTATTGTATACAAAAAGTCTGACACAGTTTTAAACTGCGTCAGCCTTAAATAATTTCATTTAATTATCTTATAATAATGTCATCTCTCTTAGGTCCGTTTGAAATCATTGTAATCGGATAACCTATTTGTTTTTCACAGAACTCAATGTACTTTCTGCAATTTTCAGGCAAATCATCATATTTCTTAATACCTCTGATATCGCAGTTCCAGCCGTCAAGAACCTCATAAACAGGCTTAGCCTTTTCAAGCTTAGTTGTTACAGGGAAATCTGTTGTTACTTCTCCGTCGATTTCATATCCCACACAGACAGGAATTTTATCAAGATAACCCAATACATCAAGAACAGTAAACGCAACCTCTGTTGTACCCTGAAGACGGCAGCCGTATTTTGAAGCAACACAGTCAAACCATCCCATTCTTCTCGGACGTCCTGTTGTTGCACCGTATTCTCCTCCGTCGCCGCCGCGGCGTCTTAATTCGTCAGCCTCTTCACCGAAAATCTCAGATACAAATGCACCTGCACCGACTGCCGAAGAATATGCTTTGCATACTGTTACGACACCCTTGATTTCATATGGCGGGATTCCTGCTCCGATAGCACCGTATGATGCTAATGTTGAACTTGATGTAACCATCGGATAAATTCCGTGGTCAGGGTCCTTTAATGTTCCGAGCTGACCTTCAAGAAGAATGTTCTTGCCCTCTTTAATAGCCTCTGAGAGATAAAGAGATACATCACACACATAAGGCTCAACCATTTTTTTGTATTCCATCAATGTATTGAAAAGCTCGTCAATATCAAGTGCAGGCTTGTGATACAGGTTTTCAAGCAACGCATTCTTCTGCGGAGCGATTCTCTCCAAATGAGCTCTTAACTCATCTTCGTCAAAAAGCTCCTGAACCTGAAATCCAAGCTTTGCATACTTATCTGAATAGAAAGGTGCTATACCCGATTTTGTTGAACCGAAGCTGGCCTTTCCAAGTCTTTCTTCTTCATATTCATCAAATAAAATATGATATGGCATAACCATCTGTGCCCTGTCAGATACTAAAATCTTAGGTCTCGGAACGCCCTTGCTTACAACCTCTTCGATTTCATTGAAAAGAACAGGAATATTAAGTGCAACACCGTTTCCTATAATATTTGTAGTATGGTCATAAAAAACACCCGACGGCAAAGTATGTAGTGCGAACTTACCATAATCATTAACAATAGTATGTCCTGCATTTGCACCGCCCTGAAACCTGATAACTATATCAGATTCTCTTGCTAACATATCGGTAATCTTACCCTTACCTTCATCGCCCCAGTTAGCACCAACGATTGCATTTACCATAAATATTTCCTCCAAAATGCTTATGCATTAAATTTGTATATTCCTTTTTTAGAAAATACATTATATAGTATATCATAAATTTTGGTCTTTGAAAAGGGCAAAAATACAAGTTCACAATATTTTAATATTAATACTTATATATTGTTTGACATTAATCATTAAACATTATAAAATATAATTTAAGAAATAACATTCCAAACCTTCATAATGGCAGTCAATAATATCTTCAGTCATTCCATTAATTAAAAATAAAACATATTAAAACTGATTTTCACCATACTAAATAACAAGAGATTTCCCTTATTTAATCACAATCATAATATTCTCATAATTTAATATTAAGGAGAAATACCATGACCAACATAAAATTAATACTTACAGGCGGAACAATTGCTTCATCAGTCACGGAAAACGGGATTTTGCCCTGCTCATCGGATAATGAACCGCTTTTGCTCAATGAATTCAAAAAAAACTGCAATCAGCTTAATCTGAATATTAAGTTTAGCTGTGAAACTATATTAAATAAACTCTCTGAAAACATGGAGCTTTCTGACTGGGAACAAATTTTATTCTGCTTAAAGGAAAATGACTTCTCAGAATATGAGGGAATTATAATCGCTCACGGAACAGACACTCTCGGCTTTTTTGCCAATATGCTTTCTGTTTTCGAAAAGGACTTGCCTCCTGTTTATATAATTTCAAGTGATAAAGTGCTGACTGATAAAACAGCAAACGGAAATGATAATTTTGCTTGTGCCGTAAACGAAATTATTTCTCGTAGACATTTACACGGAGTATTTGTACCATACAGAAACAGTGATAATAAAATGAGAATTCACAGAGGATTTCAGATTATGCAATCGGGAATTTTATCGAATGATTTTTATTCGGCTGATTCTTTGCCGCCAGAGCATAAAAATTTAAAGAACTTTAACGGCTTAAAAAAAGGAGTTCTTCTTTTAAACAGCTATGTAGGAATGAATTTGTCCGTGATTGATTTAACTGATTTGACCTCAATAATCATTGCTTCTTATCATGGCGGCACAACAAATGAAAATGAAATTCTGAAGCTTTTAAAAAGATGCAGAGAAACTGAATCAAAACAGCCATCTTTAATCCTTGCTTCAGTAAACTATTCAGATATAGAAAACCAATATGCCTCAACTGTAAAATTGCAGAAACACGGAGTAAAAACAGTATACAAAAAAACTATAGAAACAGCTTATGCCGAAGAACTTTGCAGTTTAGTATAAGTTCACTATAAAAACAAACCGCCATGAATTTCAAGGCGGTTTAATTATTGCGAAAAATAAAGAACAGCCCATTAAAAACAGGCTGTTCTTTTACAAAATATAAAAAACTTATTTAAAATCTTTTATCTTTTTATTTATTATTTTCAGCTCCGAATCAATTGTTCCTGTATAAGAATTCTTCAATGCAGTCCAAGTTTTCTGAACTCCGCTGTCGTCCGGCTTGTAGATATCCTCATACAAAGCTCCGATAGGTGCACGCTTACCTGCTGCTGAATCATCTTCGGCAAGTGTTGTTGAAACACCGTAACCGAAATCAAATACGTTTTTATGATCGCTTGAACTTTCATCAAGGTAAACCTGATACATATCTGCAGTCCATCCAGGATTGTCTGTCAGGAATTTCTGAGTAGCAGTTTCTTTATATGATTCATCAAATGTTGCTACTCTTTCACATTCATACCAGCACTTAACTGCTTCCTTAGCTGTTGAACCTTTAACCCACATATAAGCAAGCATATCACCTGATATTACTTTCTCATCATTCTGCGGATCTTTAGGAATAGGAACTACTCTCCAGTTATCGTCAGCTGTAGGTCCGGCAGAGCCTGACATAGCCCAAATACCCATGTTATAGAAAAGTGTCTGGTCAGCTTCAAAACAGCTTCTTGCAGAGCCATACCAGTTAAGGTCTACCAATCCTTCTTTACCTAAATTATAAAGCAAGTTTTCAGCTCTTTCTATATCAGGGTCATTAAGATTATTTTTAAATACGCCGTCTTCGTATGTGACAAGTGTTTTGCCGGTCTGCTGAACAAGCTGAGGAGCAAACCATCCTACAACACCGTATCTTTCCTTATCACCTGTTGCGTTCTTCTTATAATCTGCCATTATATTGTACCAGTTATCCCAATTCCATTCGCCGTTTTTGTACAATTCATAAGGATCATCGAGTCCCTCATTTTTAATTACATCTTCATTGTACATCATTAATGTTCCGACGCTGAAGCTTATCGGTGCAACATAGTGCTTGCCTTTCAGCTCAAATTGATTAGCCGTATCTTTAACACCTTTCCAAATATCAGCGTCAAAATCAACTATCTCATCTATAGACTGATACATTCCTGTAACTACTTGTGACGGGAAAGCAATCCACTCATATTTGAATATATCAGGAACATCCTTTCCTGATGTAATAGCCGTTGCTAATTTATCATATTTTTGTGCGTCAATGACTTTGGTCCATTTAATTGAACCGCCCTTCTGTTCAAATAAATTCATTGCCACTGATTTGTCTTTGCCCTCCATAGGATTGAGATCATAAGTTCCCATCCAGATAAGCTCTTTTTGAGCACCGTCAGGTATCTTAGCAATTGCTTCAGCTGCCGCTGTAGAATTAACCTTAACCTTATCAACATGTGAGCTTTCTCCTCCACCGTCTTTTGTACAGCCGGTAACAGAAAGTGCCATCAAAAGAGCCAGAATAGCAGAGCCAATTCTTTTGGTCTTTTTCAATGTTATTCCTCCTTATTTTTTGTTTGGTATTAAATTGTTTTGAAAAACGATTTTACCTATTGATATTATATACTTATTTTTGCAATAAAATCAAGTGATATATTAATATATTTTTCCATATTTTTTTGTGCATTTTGCCATACATCATATGACCTTTGGCTTGAACTTTTTATTTGTATATAGTATAATGTTTTTGTTATTAAAAATATGAAAATTCTATTTGATATAATTTAAGAGGTTTTATGAAAAAAGTTGAAATTTTTACAGACGGGGCATGCTCAGGAAATCCCGGTCCCGGCGGGTACGGGGTTGTAATGAGATATAAAGGAATAGAAAAAGAACTTTCCGGCGGAGATTCTCAGACAACCAACAACCGAATGGAGCTTTCTGCTGTAATTGCAGGGCTTTCTGCATTAAAAGAGCCATGTGAGGTAATAATAACCAGTGACAGCAAATATGTGATAGACGCTGTACAAAAAGGCTGGGCTGAAAAATGGCGAGCTAACAACTGGATAAAATCCGATAAAAAGAAAGCACTGAACTCTGATTTGTGGGAAGAGCTTTTATCTCTTTTAGACAAGCACAAAGTCGAATTCATATGGGTTAAGGGTCATGCCGGACACCCTGAAAACGAACGCTGTGACGAACTCGCGGTTATGGAATCGCAAAAGTTTTAAAAGCCTTTTGATAATGATTTGATTGCGGACAGCAGAACAACGGCATTAATATTTAATAGTGATATGCCTATTAAATATTAAATTATTGCCTCTCATGAGAAAGATATAAGTTGTAATTATACGCTTAAAAAGGTTGTTCTATGCTAACTTTAAAAAATTATTAATATATCAGCACTTGTAAGTTCATTAATTAATGATTATAATATAGATAAAGTATAGTATTTCTATATGAATAGAATACAAAATATATTTCATAATGGGATTATACCCTTATAAAAAGCTGAAAGGACTTGAAATAAATTGGATAAAAAATTCATTTATTGTGATAATGCTGCAACTACTAAGGTTTCAAAAAATGTATTGGAAACTATGATGCCTTATTTTACAGAGGAATACGGAAATGCTTCGAGCATATATATGCTGGGGCAAAACGCCGCAAAAGCTCTTTTAAAAGCAAGAGAAGCTGTTGCCGAGGCAATCGGTGCAAAACAGCATGAGATATTCTTTACATCGGGCGGTTCCGAATCTGATAACTGGGCAATAAAAGGCGCGGCTTTAAACGGTGCTAAAAATGGTAAAAAACATATTATCACTTCGGTTTTTGAGCATCATGCTGTACTTCACACCTGTGAATTTTTAGAAAAGCAGGGATACGAGGTCACTTACATTCCTGTTGACGAAAAAGGACTTATAAATCCTGAAGATATCAAAAACGCAATCCGTGAGGATACCTGCTTAGTAACAATTATGTTTGCTAATAATGAAATCGGTACTATTCAGCCGATTGCCGAAATCGGTGAGATATGCAAGAATAAAAAAGTTCCTTTCCACACAGACGCCGTTCAGGCCGTCGGAAATGTAGAAATTGATGTTAAAGCTATGAACATTGATATGCTTTCTCTCTCAGGTCACAAAATTCATGCACCAAAGGGTGTGGGTGCTTTATATGTTCGCGGAGGATTATCACTTCCTAACCTGATTCACGGAGGCGCTCAGGAAAAGAGCAAAAGAGCAGGAACAGAAAATCTTCCGTCTATTATGGGACTGGCACAGGCTATTACCGATGCTGTTAAAAACATAAAAGAAAAGCAGGAAAAAGTATCAAAGCTTCGTGACAAGCTTATTGACGGTATTTTGAAAATAAACGAAACAAGACTAAACGGTGACAGAGAAAAGCGTCTTTGCTCAAATGTTAACATTTCAATAAGAGGTGTTGAGGGTGAAAGTCTTCTGCTCTCGCTTGATAATGAGGGCATATGTGCTTCAAGCGGTTCTGCATGCACATCAGGAAGCCTTGACCCTTCTCATGTACTGCTTTCTATAGGACTTCCGCATGAAATAGCTCACGGCTCACTTCGTCTGTCTATCAGTGAAGAAACAACAGAGGAAGATGTGGACTATATTCTCAATGTAGTTCCCGAAGTCGTAAAAAGACTTCGCAGCTGGTCACCTCTTTGGGAAAGAATCTGCAAAAACGAAGGTATTACAGATATAATTTAGTTATCAAAGTTTTCGATCAAACCTTCTTCAAAAGGTTTGCAGGTCAAGGGCAGAACCATTGGCACTGACCGCAGCCAGCGAATTTTTTTTAACGAAAGCGTTCAGAAAAAGTGAATTTCAAAACAGTCCGGTGTACTGTTTTGAAAGAGGAAAATCAATGTAAGAGAGGGATTTTCCTAAAAAAATAATTTATGATTTACAATTAAAAATTTTTATACAGAAAGAGAGATATAGATATGATTTATTCAGAAAAGGTTATGGACCATTTTACTAATCCGAGAAATGTCGGTGAAATTCCCGATGCTGACGGAATCGGAGAAGTAGGAAACGCAAAATGCGGAGATATAATGAAGATGTATATAAAAATCGACAACGGCATCATCAGTGATGTTAAATTTAAAACATTCGGCTGCGGTGCTGCAATTGCTACATCTTCAATGGCAACAGAACTTATTAAAGGGAAAACTATAGAAGATGCTTTAAAGCTCACAAACAAAGCTGTTGTAGAAGCTCTTGAAGGACTTCCTCCGGCAAAGCTTCACTGCTCTGTACTTGCTGAACAGGCTATGAAATCCGCAATTGCCGATTATTATAAAAGACAAGGCGTTGACCCTGCTCCGATAGTCGGAAATATCGGCGAATGTGAAGACTGCCATGGCTGCCACTAAGGTCTTAGTTGCACTCAGCGGAGGAGTTGACTCGTCCGTTTGTGTAAAGCTGCTTTTAGATAAAGGATACGATGTTTCAGGATTAGTAATGCGAATGTCAGACCGCCATGAAACAACCGTTAAAGCCGCTAAAGAAGCAGCGTCAGCTCTTGGTATAAAACTATATGAACTTGATTTAAGAAAAGAGTTTAAGAAAACAATCATAGACTACTTTGCAGATGAGTATAAATCAGGAAGAACTCCTTCTCCATGTATAAAATGCAATCCGCAAATTAAATTCAAATATCTTTTAAAAACTGCTGACGAAAACGGTTTTGATTATATTGCGACAGGTCATTATGCAAAAATAACTGAAGATGAAAACGGCATTTATCATCTTTTTAAAGGTAACAGTATAGAGCGTGACCAGTCTTATATGTTATTCGGGCTCAGTCAAGATGTTCTGTCAAAACTTATGCTTCCGCTTTTTGAATACGAAAAACCTATGATAAGAGAAATAGCAAAAGATATCGGACTTAACTGTGCTGACGCCCCTGACAGTCAGGAAAACTGCTTCATTGAAGATAAAAACTATGCCGATTACATCGAACGGCATTACGGCAAATCCGAAAAAGGTCAGTTTATTGCTCCTGACGGAACTGTATGCGGTGAGCATAAGGGTATCATTCATTACACTGTCGGACAAAGAAAAGGTCTTGGTATTGCTCTTGGACAACCTGTTTTTATAACTGAAATTGACCCTGAACAAAACAAAATCTATCTGGGATTTGAAAATTCACTTGTCAGTGAAATAAATTTAAAAAATCTAAATGAAATCTATGACGGTGCAATAAAAGACGGAATGTCATGTGAAGCAAAGCTTCGTTCTGCGGCTAAACCGGTTAAATGCACGGTCAAATTGGAAAAGCCAAACAAAATTTGCACTTTAATAATGAATAACCCACAGAAAAAAGTTCCGTCCGGTCAGGGAGGTTGTCTTTATAAAGGCAATGAAATCCTAGGCGGAGGAATTATTTTTTAAAAACTTTTGTGCATATTGACAAAATCATTCATAAAATGCGATTTTAAGGGGATGAAAAAATCTTTTCTCCCCTTTTTATTATTTTGTGATATTTTACCAATACAATATATTGTATTGAACTTGAAACACATGACATATTTAGATATATTGTTTTAATATAAGAAATTAAAATCTATAATAATTTGGGCATAATTTATATAGACAAAACAAAACATTTATATTATAATAAAAATATTCAAAAGCTGACAAAATGTTTTATGAATAAACTGTATTTTATCAGCTAATGAGGAAACAAGAGGTTCTATAATGAGAGTTATAACAGGTATTGCCAGAGGAAAAAAACTAATTACTCTTGACGGTCTTGATGTAAGGCCTACTACAGAAATGGTTAAAGAAGCTATTTTTTCAAGTATACATTTCGACTTGCCGGGTGCTTCTGTGCTTGACCTTTTTGCCGGCTCAGGTCAGCTGGGCATTGAAGCTGTAAGCCGTGGAGCAAAACATTGCGTTTTCGTTGATAAAAGCAAAAATTCAATTGATATAATAAAGAAAAACATTGAAAGCTGTGGATTCAACTCTCAGTCAAGAGTTCTTAATATGGACAGTATTGAGTATTTATCTGTAGCAAAAACAGGTATTGACATTGTTTTGTTGGATCCTCCGTACAGACAGGGATTAATTCAAAAAGCACTTCCTCTTTTAGATAGAATTATATCAAATAATGCAATCGTTATCTGTGAACATGAAAATGAGCTTATTCTTGAAGAAAGTTATGGCAGACTTAATAAAACCAAAACAAAAAGATACGGTAAAATTTCTATATCTTATTTCACTGCGAATACTGAAGATGATTAAATAAAACTACACTTTTACTGAATTTCAACCGATTCAGGGATTGGATTTAAAATGAGTAAAAAAATTGCGGTATGTCCGGGAAGCTTTGATCCTGTAACATTAGGACACTTGGACATCATTGAACGTGCTTCCGGACTTTTTGACGAAGTTATTGTAGCAGTTTCTATAAACTCAAAAAAAGCATACAGCTTCACTGCTGAAGAACGCATAGATATGATAAAAACAGTATCAGAGTATCTTCCGAATGTTAAAGTTGAAAAATGTGACGGTCTTTTAGCTGAATATTGTAAGCAAAAAGGGGCTGTTGCCATTGTGAAAGGTCTTAGAGCTGTCACTGACTTTGAATATGAATTTCAGCAGGCATTGGCAAATAAAAAACTATACGAAAAAGCCGATACTATATTTCTTACGACAAGATCTGAAAATATGTATCTGAGTTCAAGTGTTGTTAAGGAAATAGCAAGCTTCGGAGGAGATATAAGCGAATTTGTTCCTGCAAAAGTGCTTGATATGATTACCGGCAGAATTTCAAAAAAATAAGAAATTAATTTTTAAATCGGCATCTTATTGGTTAAATAAAAAAGTAATCTGAGTATTTTACTTAATATTTGTGTGTTATGTGTTATGTAAAATGCTGAATTATAAAACAAAACGATAGAATAAAAAAAGAAGGAGAAAGAAAAATGAAAATTGATGAGATTTTAGATTTGATGGATGAGTTGGTAGACAAAGCAGTCACAGTTCCTTTTACAAACAAAAAAACACTTGTTGACACAGAAAAACTAAGAGAGTATATTGACAGCATTAGATATAACCTGCCTGCAGATATAAAACAGGCTAAAGAACTCCAGAATGACAAAGCTCTTATCATGACCGAGGCAAACAAAAAAGCTGAAGTTATTATAAAAAAAGCTGAAGACAGAGCGAAGGTTTTAGTTTCAAATGAAGAAATTTTAAAACAGGCTAAAGAGCAGGCTGCTGAAATAACAGCACAGGCTTATGCTATGGACAGAGATATCAGAAACGCTATGTCCGAGAAAATTGACAGTCTTTTTGCAACAACAGAAGATGCACTTGCTTCAGCACTCAACAACATAAAGAATACAAGAGCGGCAATCAAAGCAGCAAATACACCTAAAAACAACTCTAACTAACAAAACCGCTTATAAAAAAAGGAACAGATTAAAAAATGAAATCTGTTCCTTTTTTATTTTGCATTATCTAAAAATAAATTTTATCAGTAAACGAATATAGTTTAACTTTTAATAAGCATCTATATATTCATACATAGTTGTATAAACGGTACTATTACTTCCGGTTATATTAAGTCTGTGAATATAACTTCCTCTGAATGTCTGAGTACCGTGTTTATAAGTAAATTTATCAAAAAGCTCTTCACCTGAATAGCCTAAAACCTTAATGCCTCTGTACTTAGCAGCTCTTTTTGAATAATCGATTCTGCTCTTCAAAGCCATATCTGTATTGGAAAGCCATTGCTTGTCCATAGGTATTTGCTTATGTTTTATTATACTTCTGGAAACAGCATAATTATCGGTTAAATTGTATTTTTCATAGTTGCCGTCAGTATCCCGCATATGAATATGAGAGATTAAGTTTGACAAACTTGAACCGTTATATTTCTCAATTACCGAATTCATATCATATTCTCTTGAAGTCGTTATTGAAGGTATGGTTACTCTAATCTGATTAGTTTTATAAACAAACGGATAGGTCCCATATGCTTTAAGCGAATATGCAACAACAGCATCCCACAGTGTTGAGTTTTCTAATACATAAATATAATTAATTGTTTTAGTATCACTCTCACAGCTTATGTTCTTTAGCGTTACATTTCTGGACATTAAGTTGGTGAGGGAAACTCCTGAATTTATTTGAGGCTTTGGCTGATTAAGACCGAGTGCCAGAGTATATGATCGTGATGCTATATCTAATCTGTAATAACCCTTTTTAAAAGTCATTTTTGCCATATCAACAGAACCGTAATGAAGTTCATGGTCATTTATATAAAAATCAACTGAAATAACCTCTTCGTAATATTCAGGTATAATAAAAGTTCCCCTAAAGCTTGTGTAAGGAGTATATCTTTCTTTATCAAGATTAAAATAAATACATTTATTTAATCTGACTGTTGAAATTACCCCATTATTATTCATTACTCTTATAAATGCATATACATTATTAATTCAAATCACCGCCGTTTCAATAAAAATTATATAAATCACTATTAAGACTTACAAAGAGATATTACAACTTCATATATATAATTTTCCTCGGAGCCGCAAATCTCATAAGAAGTAAGCATATAATTTCCCGCATTAATTCCATCTATTTCAACAAACTTAGCATTCGGCTGTTTAAAACTATTCAGCATAGAATAAATCTCATTTATCCTGTTTTTATCAATTAAAGCCGTTACTTTCATTTGCTCAGTGCCATAGCCCATATAACAGAATTCCTGAGCGTCATGAAACGCCGGTATTTGAGAAACCTTTGCAGTTCTGAATATTTTGTAGTTTTTCACATAAAAATTATACCCATCAAAAGACATGGTGATAAGATGTTTAGAATTTTTTTCTGTCATTAAAATAATTCCTTTCAAAATAATATTAATTATTTTCCTCGGCCAAGAAATACCTGAATTTCATAGTAATAGCAGCTTCAAAACGTGAACATAGATTGTTTACTTTTAAATCACCTATATCAATCGACATTGGAATAACATCTTTACTGAATATAAAATCCGCGTATATATTATTTATTGTTTGAGATAATGATGAAGCTGACAATCCCCTTTTTGCAATAACTTTACACTGTATATTAATAAATACTTCTCCTGACTGCAGCTCCAGCGAATTCTCATAGCTATTGATTTTTTCAATGCTTTTGACACTGACAAATCCGATATTAGTATTAAAGTTTTTAGCTAAATCTATATCAGAAAACTCATTATATACACTTACTCCATTATTCGATAAAATCAATGCTATATTTGATTTTAATATGTCAAACATTTATCTCACCCCGCAACAGAAGCAAAGATGAAATCCATATCTTCGGTTAAATCAGAAATACTGATTAATGCATTATTTCTAAGCTCTCTTGCAGATTCAAGTCTTTGGTTTGAGTTTAATGACTCTGTCGCAGATCCGGTTAAAGTTATACCTCTTTTTTCTTTCATAAGCGAAAGAACCGTATAATCATAATAAGCCACACAAGCCGCTGCATATTCACATCTTTTAATATCATCTTTTTTTACAGGAGAAGTGATGAGCTTTTTTTCTATAAAGCTTTTTGCATCGTTTATTGTATCACTGTAATTTTGAATATCTTCATCGGGAAGCTCCGAAATACTTTGAAATATATCGGTTATTATACTAACATTCAATTAAAACACCCCTGCCATTTTAATTATTTTATAATCCAAATCAATTTATCTTATGATTTAACTGTTTTCAATACTTTTGTTGCACCGGATGCAATCTTTGAAAATCCTACTGTAATTGAACAAGCAATTTCATCGCACTGTGTTGAAATGAGCTTATCAAAATCAACTATAATATCTGTTCCGAAAATCATTTCAAGTGCACAGTTTTTATCTACGCCTATAGCTATATTTTCGGTTAACTCAGGGCATTTAACGAGTGTTACTCCATATGGAGTTTTAACCATACCGCTTGTCATATAATCAGAAACACAGTATTTCATTTCTTCAAATGCCAAAATCTTTGCCATATCAGCCGGTGAGCATAACATTGTTGTCATATCGTATTTGTTCATAGAAGCCCAGAATGCAGCTAAATCACTGTATGAAAGAGAATCTCCGCTTATTGCAAGAGGTGTAACTCCTGAACTCAAAACACTTGCAGCCTTAGCATTAACAGCCCTTGAAATCTGTGCTCCGAGGTCTCTGAGAATAACTGCAAAAGTTTCAATTCTTTGCTTTCTTATTGATTCATACGAGCAAGACAGCTTTCTTGCATATTTAGAAAGAGTAATAGCAGAAGATGAAAGTCTTACATTAGTATTCGGCATAGCTGTTGCTTCTGCAACTGCATCATCAGTTCCGGCCTTTGTAACTGTCAGTCCGCGGTATGTAATCTCGTCAGTCATAGTGGTTGCAGCAATAACCTCTGAAAGCACCGAAGCCTGATCCATTCCCTCTTTAATGCTTCGTCTTACAAACTCAGGGAACAATACTGCTGATTCAGTTGACATAAAAAATCTTTCAACACGGTCACAGTTTTCTCCCTGAACCTTAATATCGAATCTTTTAAGCTGGCGTTCGTAAGCATCAAGCCCTGCAAGTTCTGTATTGTTATAATTTTCATCCGGGTCTAAGTCAGTTAAAGCTTTAGTAAAGCTTTTTCCTGTAATGTTATAAAGTCCCTTTTCTAATTTAATTTCATTGTACATATTATTTCTCCTTTTCTTATAGCTTTTTTTCAAGCTTAAATTCATTGTTGTCAGTAATATTTTTATTGGTGCTTTGATAATCTGTAACATCCTTTTCCGCCCAAAGCTGCGGCATGAAAAGGCTTTTCCTTTGTGCTTTTTTTAAAAGAGAATGCTTTAAATCAAGCATCTTTTCACAATCAAATTCTGAAATATGGTTTTTTATATCGTCAGAAGCTGTCAAAGGCTCGCATAAATATTTCATTGATATAACATCTTTTTTTAAATCTTCATATAGCTTTGAAATAATATTATCCTTTTCGTTAATAAGGTTAATCAGCTCGTCATATGATTTATCTGTATTTTTCTGAATATCGTATGAGCCTGAAAACTCTTTTGATACACCTGCATTAGGCTGAGCAGGAATTGCAACAAATGACCATTCATATGCGTCGGTTGGTTTTTCTAAAACTGTGTGACAAAACTTTTTGCCATATGTTCTTCCTTTAATGTGCGAACAAGGTTTAACACGCATATCGGCACCGCAGACCGAACAAATTTCGCTGTCAACTTTACAGCTTACCGAAACCTCTTTTTTTATTCCTGCTTCAATTTCGGATATAAGATTTTCTGTTTTATCAGTCTTAATCATATAGGCCTTTGCCAGAAGATAGGTGTAATCTTCACCGATAGAAGTCTTTTTGCTTTTATCGGTTTTAACCTCAGTATCGAATATTCTTGCTGTCTGATTTTCACCTTTTGGATTATGGTCGAATATTCCTGTCTTTCCAACAAACATTTCCTTTAAAACATTCAGTGAATCTATTGAAAAACGCTCGTTGTCTCTGTCCACTTCATTGTCACAAAGAATAACCGGAAAAGCATAAACTTCATCTTTGCTCAGTTCCTTTCTCGTATGAACATTAATTTTCGCCATAATATAATCATCTATTTCAAAATCATCAGAACTAATAACCTTTGCCGATTTCATCTTCATTGGTTTTTCTCCTTTCGTTTTCAATTTCAATGGCCTCTGCCTGTGCGTTATAAAGTCTTGCCTTTGCAAGCTCTGATTCATCCTGAAGATTTATATTATCCCATTGTACAAACACTCTGCTGTCTGCACCTAAAAGATGTAAATATGTTTCACATATTCTTCTGATAATCGGAGTTAAAAGCCTTCGGTAATACTCAAGCTCACTTGTTAAAATATCGCACTGCTGCTGGCTCATTCGCTCGGTTGTAGACCAGTTAAGACCCAATAAAAACGGAGGTATGCAAAGCTTTGAAATCATTTGCTCTAAAATCTGTCTTACAGGAATTTCAGTATCAATAACTTGGTTATCCGCACCGATTACTTTAATATCCACATCACCTACGGCAACAAAATCCTTAACTATTCCGTTTCTTGAAGCATTCATACCGTCTGACCATTCTTTAGCAATCTGCATAGCCCGTTCTTTTGCAAATGCCTTGTCGTTTTCATTTGCAGGCTTATAGGTTACTGCATATCTTATATTGCCTACTCTGTCAAAGTTCTGACCGATACAATCATAAACCTTCATCAAAATTCCTGCTAAGCTGGGAAGTCCCCTGAACACCGAAATACCATTTGGATTCTTAGGGTTCGGATTAAGTGCGGAATAAATTATCCTCTCAGGATATTCAAGCATTTTGTCATTAGCACCGCTTATTGCGCAAATTCTTTTATCACATGGAGTCTTTCCGTATTTAACTTCGAAAAGTGTAGGGTCGGCATTATATAATCCGCATACCTGCTTTGTTTGAGGGTCTATTAAAATCTCCCCTATCGCTTTTCCGTATGTTAAAAGCTGGTCAAGATGGATATCCATAAATGTATTCAGTGAATATCCCGAAATTCCGACAGGTATTGAATCCATGAACTCATCAAGCTCACTTTGATACCTTTCATCTTCACACACAAGTTTAAATCCGCCTGTCAGTCTTACAATTTTACCTATACATGCGTCTAATATGGGAACCTGACTTCTTAAAGTTTCATAAAAATCCTGCTCAAACGCGTATGCTGTCGGTGCTAAACGAAAGATTTCTTTTCCGTTAACTCTTTCAGCAGAAGATACAATTGACTGAGACTGTGCTGATTTTTGTTCTTTTTCTCTAAATTTAATTTTCATTTATTATCCTTTCCGGGAGTTAAAGCTTTCGCTTTTTATTTTCTGTCAAGCGACATAACAAAGAAATCATCACTTGATGCATATACAAAAGCAGAAACAAAGTATCTGATATCATCCATTGCATGATCATTTTCTTTTACAGGACAATCCGTTCCGCTTTTTTCATCCCATCTATAAAGAGTGAACTCTCTCAGCGTGTCCTTACAAAATGCAGAGATTTTGATTTTCCCGTCTGAAATAGCATCACTCACTCTGCGTATCCCGCTCATCACATCATTTTTTGCCGGAATTACATTAAACTTTCCATGCCGTCTTATGCATTCTATAAATGACGCTGCAGACGGGTCACAGACAACCGCCTCCGGCTTCTTGTCACAGCATGAACAAAGCTCTTCCAAGCCCTTATAATGCTCTTCATCAGTTCGCTGAACGCCTTCAATTCGGGAATTATAATAATATTCTTTCAGACGATACCAAACGCCGTTTGAATATCCCCAAAGACCGAATGAAGACGGATTGACGGTTCCGTAATCACAAGACACAGCATATCTCTCAATATTTTTAGGAGGAATTTTAAAAGTATGAAGCGTACTGTCAAACATAGGATACACACAACCGTAAACACCGGACCAGTTTCCGAGAACAAATCTTTCATAAAATGCACCTGAATAAAGACTGTGATAGCGTTTTATCACCTGCTTGCTGAGTGATGGGTTGTCATCTAAGGTGAACTTTAAATACAAGCCGTTTTTTTCTTCAATTTTATCTATCCACTCTTTTTTGAACCAATGATAAGGGTTATCGGGATTGCAGTTAAACCAAAGCTTAGAGCCGGTAACAGAACATCTGGCAATAGCCTGCTCTACAAACGACCTCGGCATAAGTGCAGCCTCATCAAGCAATACTCCTGCAAGCGTTATGCCTTGAATTAGAGCTGCTGAACCCTCGTCCTTCCCGCCGAAGTAATAAAATCTGTTTTTTAGTCTGCCGTTTGAAATTTCAAGATAATTCTTAACGGAGTTTTCTTTAATTTTCATGCCTGTATTTCCGAGCATTTTTTTCAGCGGCTCAACTAAATTTCTTTTTAAAGAAGTTATCGTCTTACCGCACATTCCGAATGTTGCCGATGAAAATTCAGTCATTGCCCACATTACAAATGAAAATGCCATACAGGTTGTCTTGCCGCTTCTTACAGCTCCGTCACAGATGATAACATCTTTATTCTTATAGCGGTCATCGGCCCACCATGTCATAATACGCATTTGTTTTTCCGAGAAATTTCTGAAGGAAGTATTTTTCACACCTTACCCTCCTCATCGAAAAAATCACCGCTGCTGTTATTGTTTTTTTCAGATTCATCTTTTGACAAACTGATTTCTTTTGCCGACTTTAAAAAACCTTCAAGAAATGCTGTTCCGCTGTCTTGATTTTCATTTTCTTCCCTGCCTATTTCAAACATGATTTCAGCGGCCTTTAATTTATCAAAAAATTTTATATCTGTACTGCCGTCTTTATTCTTTTTAATCTCTGAAATGGCCAAAAGATTTTCATCATTAACAGATTTCAGATTTGTTTCTTCGCTGCTGCATAAAGCCAATTTAAAAAGTTCACTTCTGTCAGAAAACAATATTTTGCCCAGTGCAAGCTTTGCAAGCTCAGAGGCCGGCATTGAACAGATTTTTTTGTCTGAAAATTTTCTCACATCTGCTCTCCTTTCATATATGATTTTTCTCCTGACCTGAGAAACTGAAAGAACACTTGTCCTTTCAACTACCCTTCTCAAAACATCAAAAGTTGCACATTTCGGTGCAACTTAAAAAAAATTATTCAAAAAAGATTTTATTTTATAGATTTTTCTCTGTTTTTATACTGAAATTTTTAATACTGAAAACTTAATTTATCAGCTTGTTTGCTTTATTCCGTCAGTGTGTATTTTATTTGACTTTAAAGGCATAATATGATAATATAAGATATGTATAAATATAACTAAATTCTGCTAATCGGGAGTGTAATTCACAGATGAAATACTATGTTGGAATTGATCTAGGCGGTACTAATATAGTGGCCGGTGTTATAAATGAAAATTTTGAAATTCTTTCAAAAGCACAAACAAAAACAAATCTTCCTCGTCATGCAAAAGACATATGTGAAGACATGATATCCGTAACTAAGGGAGCAATAAAATCAGCAGGTCTTCATACTGAGGATATTGAAAGTATAGGTATCGGTACACCCGGTATTGCTAACTCCGACCATGGCGTAATCGAATATTCATGCAATCTCGGATTTGAAAATGTTCATATGGAGCAGATATTCAGACAAAAGATAAATCTTCCTGTTTATATAGAAAATGACGCTAATGCAGCAGCTTACGGTGAATATATCGCAGGTGCAGCTAAGGGTGCTAAAGACGCTGTATGCATTACACTCGGCACAGGTGTCGGAGGAGGAATTATCATTGACGGAAAAATATATTCCGGATTTAATTATGCCGGTGCAGAGATAGGACACATGGTTATAGAAGTTGACGGACCTCAGTGTACCTGTGGAAGAAAGGGCTGTTTTGAAGTTTTTTCATCTGCTACCGGGCTCACCAGAATGACTAAAGAAGCAATGGACAGAAACACAGACAGCCTGATGCATGAGATGGCAAAGAACTATGGAAAAATTAATGCAAGACTGGCTTTTGACGCAATGCGTCAAGGCGATAAAACAGCAAAAGAAGTAGTAGATAAATATATTAAATATTTAGCAGCAGGAATTACAAATACAATTAACATTTTTCAGCCTGATATTTTATGTATCGGCGGCGGCGTGTGCAATGAGGGCGACCCTTTGCTTATACCGATGAAAGAGATTGTAGCAAGAGAGGTATACACAAGAAATTCACCTAAGAATACCAAGATTGTCATAGCAAAGCTCGGTAATAATGCAGGGCTTATAGGTGCAGCTTTTTTGGGACTTGCTAAAGAAAAGCAAAAACGAAGCTAACAAACGAAACACTTGAAACGGAGTTTTTTATATGGGACTTTTTAATACAAAAGATAAAATTGAATCTGAGGCTGAATTTGACAGGCTTTTTGAAGAATTGGGTCTTGAAATAGAAGATACTGAACCGAATAATGATACAACAGCCGATATAGATAACTGAAATATTAAAAGTTTTCGCTCAAGCCTTTTTCAAAAGGCTTGTCGGGTTAAGGGTGAAACCCTTATCGCTGAATAAATTCGGCGAAATTTTTTACGAAGTGCGCTCGGCAAAGGGTGAATTTTAAAATAATCCGGTGGATTGTTTTAAAAGAGGGAAAGCACTGCGAGAGAGGGCTTTCTCTGAAATTGAACTTTTGATGTATCAAATGGTTAGGAGTGATAGGCTTATGAAAAGAACTGACTATATTACATGGGATGAATATTTTATGGGTATTGCTTTGCTTTCGGCACAGCGGTCAAAGGATTCAAATACTCAGGTGGGAGCATGTATAGTATCGGGTGATAATAAAATACTTTCAGTGGGTTATAACGGAATGCCGACAGGCTGCAATGACGATGAAATGCCTTGGGAGCGTGAAGGTGAAAGCTCACTTGACACAAAATACCCGTTTGTCTGCCACGCTGAGCTTAATGCAATTTTAAACAGCTCAACAGGCTCTGTAAAAAACTCAAAAATCTATGTTTCGCTCTTTCCCTGCAACGAATGTGCAAAAGCAATAATTCAAAGCGGGATTAAAGAAGTGATTTATATGGAAGACAAGTATGCTGATTCTGAAGATGTTATCGCATCAAAAAGAATGTTTGATATGGCGGGAGTTAAGTACACAGAATACTCAAGCACTTCAAGAACCGTAGAAATAAAGCTTTAATATACATATAGAAAGGAATACTGATTTGAAACGCAAATACTGTATTTTAGGAGAAACTTTAAAACACACAATGTCACCTCCGATTCATGCAAGATTGTTTGAACTCAGAAATCGTGAATTTGAGTATGTAATAAGAGAAATCAAGCCCGATGATTTAAAAGACAGTTCCGGCGAACTTAACGCAATGGCAGGATACAATATAACCATTCCGCACAAAGTGGCAATAATAGACTGCATTGACAAGCTTGATAAATCAGCAAAAAGATATAACTCTGTTAACTGTGTTGATAACAAGGACGGAGTGCTTACAGGTTACAATACCGACTGCGACGGCTTTTTGGAAACTGTTCGTTCTATGGGTGCGGATTTGTCGGGGGAAGTTCTGCTTATCGGCTGCGGCGGTGTAGGAAGAATGATAGCTATTGAATCTGCTTTAGCAGGTGCGTCACTTAATATAGCAGTTTTAGAATCCGACATACCTTTAGCCCTGCAGGTTGAAAAAGAAATTAAAGCAATGAAAAGCGATGCTGAAATCAGTATTGTTTTAAATACTGAAATTGATAAATCCAAAACATACGATTTGCTTGTAAACGCTTGTCCTGTAGGAATGTACCCTAAAATCGAAAATTGTCCTGTATCTGATGAAATTATTCAAAAGTGCAATGCTGTTTTTGACCTCATTTACAATCCGAGTGAAACCAAACTCATGCAAAAAGCTAAAGGGATGGGCAAAAAAGCCGTAGGAGGAATGGCAATGCTTGTATGGCAGGCTGTTTCGGCACACAGGATATGGGACGGTGACGAATATACACAAAATGAAGTGAACGGCATAATTGATGAAATGAATGAAATTGTAAAGAGAGATTTTAAATAATGAGTCAGGAAATATTAATCTCAAATAATAAAAGCAAACCGATATTTCTCTGCGGTTTTATGGGATGCGGAAAATCAACTGTAGGCAGAAAGGTTGCTTCGATATTAAAATGTGATTTTGTAGATATGGACCACTATATTGAAAAATCAGAAGGCAGAAGCGTAAGCGAGATTTTTCAGAGTGACGGTGAAAAGTATTTCAGGGATATAGAAACCGAAACAATTAAAAAGTTTAAAGGCAGCAGCGGTGTAATAGCAACAGGTGGCGGTGCACTTTTGCGTGAAGAAAACGGACTTGCCGCAAAAGAATGCGGCATACCCGTGTTTATAGACACTAAGTTTTCAGTATGCTACAACCGAATTAAAGATGATAAAAAGCGACCGATTGCTTTTAATTCAACAGAAGCCGAGCTGAAAGAGCTTTATGATAAAAGAAAAAAACTTTACATAAAAAACAGTCTTATAACCGTTAACGGGAACATTCCTGTAATAGTAGTCGCTAAGGAAATAATAAACGCAGTAAACAATTTAAAATAAGGAGATAGATATTATGAAAAGCAATAAAATCAAGGAAGGGGTAAATAATGCTCCTCACCGTGCATTATACCATGCACTGGGGCTGACAAAAGAAGAAGTATCACGCCCGCTTGTCGGTATCGTTTCATCATACAATGAAATTGTACCGGGACATATGAATATTGATAAAATTGTTGACGCAGTTAAGCTCGGTGTTGCAATGGCAGGCGGAACTCCGATTGTGTTCCCTGCAATTGCTGTTTGTGACGGAATAGCAATGGGACATCAGGGCATGAAATACAGTCTTGTAACCCGTGACCTCATTGCCGATTCAACCGAAGCTATGGCAATGGCACATGCTTTTGACGCATTGGTTATGGTGCCAAACTGCGATAAGAATGTTCCCGGTCTTTTAATGGCTGCAGCAAGAGTAAATGTGCCTACTATATTTGTTTCGGGCGGACCTATGCTTGCCGGTCATGTTGACGGAAAAATGACAAGCTTTTCAAGTATTTCGGAAGCAGTCGGCGAATTCAACGCAGGTAAAATCAATGAAGAAAAGCTTGATGAATATGAAAGACACGGCTGCCCTACCTGCGGTTCATGTTCCGGAATGTATACTGCGAATTCAATGAACTGCCTGACCGAGGTTCTCGGAATGGGACTTAAAGGCAACGGAACCATTCCCGCTGTTTATTCTGAAAGAATTGAACTTGCAAAGCATGCAGGTATGCAGATTATGGAGCTTTTAAAGAAGGATATAAGACCTCGTGATATTATGACCGAAAAGGCATTTATGAACGCACTTGCCTGTGATATGGCTTTGGGCTGTTCAACAAACTCAATGCTTCATCTTCCTGCGATTGCCCATGAATGCGGAATCGACTTAAATTTAGATATTGCAAATAAAATAAGCGATAAAACCCCTAACCTTTGCCACTTAGCACCGGCCGGTCACACATATATGGAACAGCTTGATGAAGCAGGCGGAGTTTACGCATTGATGAACGAGCTTTCAAAGAAAAATCTGCTTAATACAGACTGTATCACATGCACGGGAAAAACAGTCGGCGAAAATATTAAGAACTGCAAAAATAAAAACACCGATGTTATCAGAGATATTGAAAATCCTTATTCTGAAACCGGCGGAATAGCTGTTCTTCGCGGAAATTTAGCTCCTGACAGCTGTGTGGTTAAGCGTTCGGCTGTTGCTCCCGAAATGCTTTCCCATTCAGGTCCTGCAAGAGTTTTTGACTGTGAAGAGGACGCAATGGAGGCAATCTTAGGCGGCAAGATAAATTCAGGTGATGTTGTTGTTATCCGATATGAAGGACCGAAAGGCGGTCCGGGAATGAGAGAGATGTTAAATCCTACATCTGCAATAATGGGAATGGGACTCGGCGAGAGCGTTGCACTTATCACTGACGGAAGATTCTCAGGTGCTACAAGAGGTGCGGCAATAGGACATGTCTCCCCTGAAGCTGCAGTAGGCGGTCCTATTGCACTTATAAAAGAGGGTGATATAATCTCAATTGATATTCCCGCAAATAAAATCGATGTAGAAGTCAGCGAAGAAGAAATGCAGAAGAGAAAGAGCGAGTGGAAGCCAAGGGCTCCTAAGATTACAACCGGTTATTTAGCCAGATATGCATCTTTGGTTACATCGGGAAATACAGGAGCTATTTTGGATATAAAAAAATAATTATTGATATAGATAATTTTTAAGGGATTTACACAAAATAAAGGAATAATAAATAAAGGGTAAAAAAACTTTTTATTGAAAGAAGGAATTTAAAAATGAAAAAAATTATCAGCGGTATTTTGGCAGTTGTACTTTGTGCCGGTATACTCTGCGGCTGTCAGGAAGTTGAAAGCAGTTCTGTTCAAACTCCTATGACTACAACTACGGCCGCATCGGGAAATACAAATCCTGAATCAAGTCAGGTCAGTACAAATGCTCAGTCGGTACAGTCTCAAACTTCTTCTGTTTCCGGTTCGGTGAATGACGCTTCTTTTTTGAAGATAACTATGAAAGACTGGGATTCTATGAATACTGACGCAAAGTATATTAATATGGAATCAATTTTGAAGTATATTACCGACTCCGGTATAAAGACTTCACTTGATGTGGTTGATCTTGTAACAGCGCTTGATAAGTCAGGTAATACAAGCAAGAAGAAAACCGCTTATGATCTTGCACTTAAAGAAATAAACAAGAACAACAAAAAATCATCATAATTATTTACAGCTGAAAGGACCTTATAGTGAAATTACTGCTTAAAAATGTTATTATCGCAAAAGATGATAACACAACCGAAATAGTTGATATAGCTATTGAAAACGACAGAATAACAGATGTTGATAAATCTCTTGATTTTAAAGCCGACAAAGTGATTGACGGTATGAGCAGACTTGTCGCATTCACAGGACTTTTTGATATGCATGTTCATTTCCGTGACCCTGGACTTACCTATAAAGAGGATATAATAACCGGTGCAGATGCTGCTAAAGCAGGCGGGTTTACCGGTGTTGCCTGTATGCCGAACACCATACCTGCAATTGATTCCTCAGAAACAATCGAATATGTAAAAAACAAAGCAAAGCAAACTGGTATAGATGTTCTTCCTATAGCCTGCGTCAGCAAAGGAATGTCAGGTAAAGAGCTTACTGATTTTTCAAAACTGAAAAAAGCAGGTGCTGCTGCTTTTTCTGACGACGGACGACCTGTTGAGAATTCAGAGCTTATGAGAAGAGCAATAGAACAGGCAGAAAAAACAGGTGTGACTGTTATTTCTCATTGTGAAGATTTGAACATAATAAACGGCGGAATAATGAATAAAGGTGAGGTATCACAGTCGCTCGGCGTAAAAGGTATGGACAGAGCAAGCGAGGACTATATAACAGCAAGAGAAATTGCACTTGCTATGAGTATGGACGCTCATATTCATATCGCTCATGTTTCAACAAAGGGTTCGTGTAATATTATTCGTGCCGCAAAAGCCGACGGTGTGCAGGTTACCTGTGAAACAGCACCTCATTATTTCACATTTACCGATGAGAAGCTATATTCTAAAGACGCAGATTATCGCATGAGTCCCCCTCTCAGAACAGAAGAGGACAGAAAAGCGATTGAAAAAGCAGTTTGTGACGGAACTATCGACTGTATTATTACAGACCATGCACCTCACAGTGAAGATGATAAGGCTGATTTTTACAAAGCTCCCAACGGTGTTGTCGGGCTTGAAACTTCACTTGCTGCAACGCTTACAAAGCTTTACCATACAGGACTTGTTTCACTTTGGAAAATTCAAAAGCTTATGAGTGAAAATCCAAGAAAAATTTTAGGATTAAAACCTATTTCCCTATCGAAAGGAAGTATCGCCGATATAACAGTTTTCGACCCTGATTTGGAATGGACCGTTAATAAGGAGAAGCTTCATTCGAAATCAAAGAACAGTGTTTTCAAAGGCGAGAGATTAAAGGGAAAGGTTTTATATACAATTTCAAAAGGCAAAATTGTTTTTGATGAAAATGAAAATCAACATTAAAGGAGAAAGACTATGTCATTTGACAGACTTATTGAAAAAATCGTTAAGACGCAGAATCCGACTGTTGTCGGACTTGACCCGAAGCTTGACTATGTTCCTGATTTTTTAAAGAAAAAGGCTTTTAAAAAATACGGAAAGAATTTAAAAGGAGCTTCAAAAGCTATTTTGGCTTTTAACAAAGCGATTATCGATGAAATATGCGATATAGTGCCTGCAATAAAACCACAGGCAGCTTATTATGAAATGTATGGATACGAGGGTGTAAAAACTCTTTACAAAACAATTCAGTATGCTAAGAAAAAAGGAATGTTTGTTATAACTGACGGAAAAAGAAATGACATCGGTGCAACAATGCAGGCATATGCAACAGCTCACTTAGGCGAAGTGTTTGTTGACGGTGAAGCTTTTGAACCTTTCGGAGCAGATGCTTTAACTGTAAACGGTTATCTCGGAACAGACGGTATTTCTCCTCTTTTAAATGAATGTGTTAAACGGGACAAGGGTATTTTTGTTCTTGTTAAGACATCAAACAAATCAAGCGGAGAGCTTCAGGATAAAGAACTCAAGGATGGAAATACAATATATGCTCAAATGGGCAAGATGTGTGAACAGTGGGGCAAAGAAGCAATGGGCAAGCACGGATATTCTTCTGTCGGTGCTGTTGTCGGTGCAACGTATCCTGAACAGCTTGCCGAAATGAGAAGAGCACTTCCTAACACTTTCTTCTTAGTTCCGGGCTATGGTGCTCAAGGCGGCGGAGCAGAAGGTGTTTCAAAAGGCTTTGACGCTAACGGACTCGGTGCGATAGTGAATTCATCAAGAGGCGTTATGTGTGCTTATCAAAAAGAGGGTTGTGACGAAAAGGATTTTGCAGGTGCCGCAAGGCGTGAGTGTATAAGAATGAAAGAGGATATCATATCATATCTTCCTAAAATAGCACTTTAAAATAAGGATAGATACAGATGAAGCTTAACATTGTACTGACAGAGCCTCAGATTCCGCAGAACACGGGGAATATTTCAAGAACCTGTGCAGTGACAGGGGCTGCCCTGCATCTTATAAAGCCTTATGGTTTTGTGATTACCGATAAAGCCTTAAAGCGTGCAGGCTTGGATTATTGGGATAAGCTTGACATATATGAGTATGAAAGCTTAGATGATTTTTTTGAAAAGACTGACGGTGAGTATTATTATTTCACAACAAAGGGAAAGCATGTTCACAGTGATGTAAAATACAAAGATAATGTGTATATACTGTTCGGAAGAGAGGACAAGGGGCTTCCTGAGGAACTATTATATGAAAATGAGGAGCACTGTGTAAGAATACCAATGCGTCCTGATTTAAGAAGCCTTAATCTTTCAAATTCTGTTGCCATTGCAACTTATGAAATATTAAGGCAGTGGGATTATCCCGATTTGACAAGAGAGGGTAAGCTCACACAATATACTTGGTGAATTATTTGGATTCAAAATCTTCAAAAAGGGAGGAATGCTCCAAACAGCGGAGCATTGTCATAATTATGAGTAAAATAAAATTTATAACCGATTCGGCGTCTGATATTTCAGCCGAAAATGAAAAGAATTTAGATATTCTTGTGCTGCCTTTTAAGGTTGCGATGGGTGATAAGAGTTACACATCAAGAGTTGACTTTGACAATGAAAAATTCTACAAAATGATTGATGAATTTAACGGTATTCCCGCTACCTCGCAAATTACCGCTTTTGAATACGGTGAAATTTTTAAAAAGTATTATGATGAGGGATACAGCGATATTATCAATGTTACAATTAACTCTGAAGGTTCAGCTACTTATAATAATGCAGTTATGGCAGCTAATGAGTTTTTTGAAAACAATCCGGAAGCAAATGACAAATTTCACATTTACAATATAGACTCAAGAAGCTATTCAGGAGCATACGGATTTCCTATTGTTCAGGGTGCTGAAAAAGCTCAAAAAGGTGCGTCAGCCGATGAAATAGCAGCATATATCAAAGACTGGGTTGATAATTGTATAATATTCTTTGCACCTTATACGCTTAAATATGCCAGAAAATCAGGCAGAATACCGTCTGCTGCTGCCTTTGCAGGTGAAGTCATGGGTCTTCGTCCTATAATGCGAATAATGGACAACAAAATCGTGACAGAAAGCAAGGTTCGCGGCGACAAAGCAATAGTTCCTAAAATTCTAAACCTCACAGTGAAAGAAATGATTCCTAAAACACCATATTGCATTGTTTACGGAAATGATGAAACTGTTAAAGATGAAATGGCAGAAGCTATGACAAAGGCTGTCGGTTATCCTCCTGAAGATGCTTATCAGATAGGTGCTGCGATAACGATTAACGCAGGACCTAAAGTAGTAGGAGTTATTTTTAAAGCAAACAGAGTAGAATAATTGACAATTAATAATGGAAAACGGAAAATTTTCAATTGTTAATATTAAAATAATGCGTTTAATGCACATAGGCAAAGTTACACACAATTTTTTTGTTGGTTTTGCTTTGTCTGTTCCGCCGTTAATGAATGGGTTTACCTTAAACAAACTTTATGTAGGCGGCAGAGGAGGACTTTTTATTAACTATTGGTAAAATTCTGATAAAACTATTGAATTTTTTTGGCTTTTGATATACAATAATATTAATAGTTGTTAATATTTTAACAACACATATAAAACTCATCATAATGCTGAGTTAAATAAACTAAGAGAGGATGTCTTATTAATGGCAGGTCTAAACAAGGTAACAGTTGATGACATTAATGTTAAAGGAAAGAAGGTCTTAGTTCGCTGTGACTTTAACGTTCCTTTAAAAGACGGTGTTATCACAAACGATAACAGAATCACAGCAGCACTTCCTACAATTAAAAAGCTGATTGCTGACGGAGGAAAGGTTATTCTTTGCTCACACTTAGGTAAGCCTAAGAATGGTCCTGAAGAAAAGTTTTCACTTGCACCGGTGGCAGTAAGACTTTCAGAGCTTCTCGGTAAAGAGGTTGTTTTTGCAAACGACGATAATGTAGTAGGTGAAAATGCAAAAGCAGCAGTTGAAGCTATGAATGACGGCGATGTTGTACTTCTTCAAAACACAAGATTCAGAAAAGAAGAAACTAAAAATCTTGAGCCTTTCAGTGAAGAACTCGCTTCACTTGCTGAAGTTTTTGTTATGGACGCTTTCGGTTCAGCTCACAGAGCACACTGCTCAACAGCAGGTGTTACAAACCACATCAAGGATACAGCAGTAGGCTATCTGATGCAGAAGGAAATTAACTATTTGGGAAATGCAGTTGAAGTTCCTGAAAGACCTTTTGTTGCAATTTTGGGTGGAGCTAAGGTTGCAGATAAACTTAATGTTATTTCAAATCTTTTAGATAAATGCGACACATTAATCATCGGCGGAGGAATGGCATATACATTCCTTAAAGCTAAGGGTTATGAAATCGGAACATCACTTGTTGACGATGAGAAAATTGACTACTGTAAAGAAATGATTGAAAAGGCTGAGAAGCTTGGAAAGACTCTTCTTCTGCCTATAGATACAACAATTGCAGCAGACTTCCCTGACCCAATTGACGCTGAAATTTCAGTAGAAGTTGTTCCAAGTGACAGCATTCCTGCTGATAAAATGGGACTTGATATCGGCACAAAAACAGCAGAGCTTTATGCTGAGGCTGTTAAGTCAGCAAAGACTGTTGTATGGAACGGTCCTATGGGCGTGTTTGAAAACCCTGTTCTTGCTAAAGGAACAATTGCAGTTGCACAGTCACTTGCAGAAACCGATGCTACCACTATTATCGGCGGAGGAGATTCGGCAGCAGCTGTAATTCAGCTTGGATTTGCTGATAAGATGTCACACATCTCAACAGGCGGCGGAGCATCACTTGAATATCTTGAGGGTAAGGTTCTTCCTGGCATTGATGTTATTGCCGACAAGTAATTTAAAAAATCAGGATTGCCCGTTTTTTCGGGCAGTCCTTAAATTTTGACAGAACACAAGAAAAATAATTATTTTAAGGAGTTATTAAAATGAGAAAAGATTTAAGACAAGCAGTTATCGCCGGTAACTGGAAAATGAACAAGACAAGACCTGAGGCTAAAGCTCTTATTGAAGAGTTAAAGCCAATCGCAGCTGATAAGACTTGCGGTGTTGTAATATGCGTACCGTTCACAAACCTTGAAACAGCTCTTTCACTGACTGAGGGAACAAATATAAAGGTTGGTGCTGAGAATTGCCATTTTGAAAAGAGCGGAGCATTCACAGGTGAAATTTCAGCAGATATGCTTGCTGAAATGGGCGTTGAATATGTTGTTCTCGGTCATTCAGAGAGAAGACAGTATTTTGCTGAAACTGATGAAACAGTAAACAAAAGAACAAAGGCTGCACTTGAAGCAGGGCTAAAGCCAATCGTTTGCGTTGGAGAGCTTCTATGGGAGCGTGAATGTGATATCACAGAAGAAGTCATTGCCCGTCAGATTAAGCTTGATTTCTTCGGTATAAGTGCAGAAGATTTGAAAAAATGCATTATTGCTTATGAGCCTGTATGGGCAATCGGTACAGGAAAGACTGCTACAGCTGACCAGGCACAGGAAGTTTGCAAATTTATCCGTGATACACTTGCTAAGATTTATGACAAGGAAACTGCTGATTCTATCACAATTCAGTACGGCGGTTCTATGAACGAAAAGAACTGTGCCGAACTTCTTTCAAAAGAAGATGTTGACGGCGGACTTATCGGCGGCGCTTCACTTGTTGCTGAAAAGTTCGGTGTACTTCTTGAAGAAGCATCAAAATAGCCGGCGAACCGCCGGAGGCTCTCTGCCTTTGGAAAATTTTCATTAATATCAAAGTTTGTACAACGGCGGACTGAAATTTTGTACAAATGATAAAAGCAGAATACGAAAATTCACGCTATAAAAAATGCAAAACGCAAATTGCGTCAGGGGCCACCCCTGAAAGGAGAAAATTATATGGCAAAAAAACCTGTTATATTAGTAGTAATGGATGGTATAGGCTACAGCGTTACAGGTCTTGGTGACGCTGTTTCAGAAGCTAATACACCAACACTTGACAAGCTTTTGAAAAGTTGTCCTAACACTTCACTGAAAGCTCATGGTGATGCAGTAGGACTTCCTACTGATGAAGACATGGGAAACAGCGAGGTCGGACATAACGCACTTGGCTGCGGACAGATTTATTCACAGGGTGCAAAGCTGGTAAATGAATCTATTGAAAGCGGTAAAATGTTTGCAAGTGAAACATGGAACGAAGTTGTTGACAATGTTAAGACAAATTCATCAACACTTCACTTTATCGGACTTCTTTCAGACGGTAATGTTCACTCAAACATTTCTCACCTTAAAACAATGATTAAAAAGGCAAAAGAGCAGGGCGTTTCAAAGGTAAGATGCCATGTTCTTTTAGACGGAAGAGATGTTCCTGCAACATCAGGACTTCAGTATATCGATGAGCTTGAAACATGTATGTCAGAGCTTAACGATGCTTCGTTTGACGCTAAGATTGCATCAGGCGGCGGACGAATGAAAATAACTATGGACAGATATCAAGCTGACTGGGCAATGGTTGAGCTTGGCTGGAAAACTCATGTTTTAGGTGAAGGAAGACAGTTTGACAATGCAACTCTCGCTATTGAAACATTCAGAAGCGAAAACGACGGAATAATCGATCAGGACTTACCTCCGTTTGTTATCGCTGAAAACGGCGAGCCTGTAGGAAAAATCGTTGACAATGACAGCGTAGTTTTATTTAACTTCAGAGGTGACAGGGCTATTGAGCTTTCAATGGCATTTGATGACGAAAACTTCACTGCATTTGACAGGGGTTCAAAGCCTAATGTTGTCTTTGCAGGTATGCTTCAATATGACGGAGACTTAAATCTTCCGAATAAATATTTAGTCAGCCCTCCTGAAATTACAAACACACTTTCAGAACTTCTTGTTAAGAATGGTTTGAGCTCATATGCTGTTTCCGAAACTCAGAAGTATGGTCATGTTACATACTTCTGGAACGGTAACAAGTCCGAGAAGTTCAGTGAAGAGCTTGAAACATGGAAAGAGATTCCTTCTGATAAGGTTTCATTTGATGAAAGACCTTGGATGAAATCAGCAGAGGTTACTGATGACTTAATTGCTGCAATTAAGTCAGGCAAATACGATTTCTTACGCTGTAATTATCCTAATGGTGATATGGTTGGTCATACAGGTAACATGGCTGCCACTATTGTCGGTGTTGAATCGGTTGATTTAGGTCTGGCAAGACTTATCAAAGCCTGCGAAGATATTGACTGTACAATCATGATTACAGCTGATCACGGAAACGCTGATGAAATGATGGAGAAGAATAAAAAAGGTAATGTTCAGGTCAGAACTGCTCATTCACTTAACAGAGTTCCCTTCATTATTTATGATAAGAACACAGAGTATACTATCAAAGAAGGAAGCTTCGGACTTTCTAATGTAGCACCAACAGTAGCTAAGGTTCTGGGACTTGAAGCACCAAGCTGCTGGGAAGACAGTATGATTTAAGTATTAAAAAATTCATAAAAAACTACAGCTTTACAGACAACGCTCACACTATTGAGCATTAACTGTAAAGCTGTTTTTACTATTAAAAAACGGCAGGAACAAAACAAAAGTTCTTACCGTTTTTTTATATAAGCTGTTAAGCTATAAACTTTAAATTATTACCGGATATATCCCAGTTAGATTTTTTCAGCAACTAAATCTCCCATTTCAGTACATGAAACGCAGTTCATACCCTCTGACATGATATCACCTGTGCGATAACCTTCGGCCAGCACATCGTCAACAGCCTTTTCGATTGCGTCTGCCTCTTTGCCCATATCGAATGAATAACGAAGCATCATAGCAACCGATAAAATTGTAGCTAATGGGTTAGCCTTGTTTTGTCCTGCAATATCAGGAGCAGAACCGTGAATAGGCTCATATAATCCGAGTGAACCCTCACCGAGTGAAGCTGACGGAATCATACCAAGTGAACCTGTAATCATTGAAGCCTCATCAGAAAGAATATCACCGAATAAGTTTTCTGTTACCATAACATCAAACTGTGCAGGATTATGAACAAGCTGCATAGCTGTATTGTCAACAAGAATGTCTTGGAACTCAACATCAGGATATTCTTCAGCAACCTTGTGTGCAACCTCTCTCCACAAACGAGATGAGTCAAGAACATTAGCCTTATCAACTGAGTGAACTTTCTTGTTTCTCTTTCTCGCCATGTCAAATGCAACACGGCAGATTCTTTCAACTTCATAATCAGCATAAGCCATTGAATCACTTGCATGCTTTACTCCGTTTTCGTCAACATGAGTATCACGCTCTCCGAAATAAGCTCCGCCGATAAGCTCACGAACAATAACCAAATCAAGTCCGTTTTGTGTGATTTCATCTTTAAGAGGACAAGCACCTGACAATGCAGGTATAAGCTTTGCCGGACGAATGTTAGCAAACAGCTTTAAAGCACCTCTGATACCGAGCAGTCCTGCTTCAGGACGAAGATGTCCGGGAAGTGTATCCCATTTAGGACCGCCTACAGCTCCAAGCAAAACACTGTCAGAAGCAAGGCAGGTGTCTATTGTTTCCTGAGGAAGAGGAACACCTGTTGCGTCTATTGCACAGCCTCCCATAAGAACATCTGTATACTCAAATGTGTGACCGAATTTCTCACCGACCTTGTTTAGGACCTTTTCGGCCTCATTTACAATTTCAGGTCCTATTCCGTCACCCTTAATTACTGCAATTTTTTTATTCATTTTTAGTTCTCCTTCAAAAGTTAGCCTACAAATTTTACCGCTGTACCAAATGCCATGATTTCAGCAGCACCCTGCATTACCGATGAAGTTGCATATCTGAGTCCTACAATTGCATCGGCACCCATGCTCTCTGCTTCGGCAATCATTCTCTGAGTAGCAATTTCTCTTGCCTCATTCATCATTTTAGTATAGCTTTTAAGCTCTCCTCCAACCATACTCTTAAATCCCTGTCCCATGTCCTTAAACATATTTTTAGACTGAACGGTACTTCCTTTAACAACACTCAGTGCTTGAATTTCCTGCCCCGGAACAGTATCGATAGTTAATAAAATCATAAATAAACCCTCCATATTATTATGCCTTTGTATAGCAAAGGTCACCTTGTTTGGAATTTGAGTCGGTTTCGGCTTTACCGAAATTGCCGTGACACATTTTTACGGCAAAGGCTCAAAAACATGTGTGAAAAATTCACTTTTCACACTTAGCCTTTTAATGAATTTAAAAGACCGTTTTTATTAATAATATTTTTTATAAACTCAGGGAAAGGCTGACCTTTATAGCTTTCACCCTTAGTTTTATTAGTAATAATACCGCTGTCGAAATCTATTTCAACCTCATCACCGTCACTTATGCTTTCAGCAGCCTCAGGACACTCAATAATCGGAAGTCCGATATTGATAGCGTTGCGGTAAAAAATCCTTGCAAAAGTCTTTGCAATAACACAGGAAATACCGCTCTCTTTTATAGCTATAGGTGCGTGTTCTCTTGATGAGCCGCATCCGAAATTAGCCTCAGCAACCATAATATCGCCGTCTTTTACTTTCTTAACAAAGTCAATATCAATATCTTCCATGCAATGTGACGCAAGCTCTTTATGGTCGGCTGTGTTTAAATATCTTGCAGGGATAATAACATCTGTATCAACATTATCACCGTATTTATGTACTTTTCCTAATGCTTTCATAATAATATTTTCCTTTCTTCGGTTTTATGAGCCATTTTCAGTTTCGGAATTGTCGTTATACTCTTTTACGCCGGATTCCGTTCCTTACATTACTTCAGATGGCTGTGAAATCTTACCTGTAACAGCTGAAGCTGCAGCAACAGCAGGAGAAGCCAAATAAACTTCACTCTCAGGGTGTCCCATTCTTCCGACAAAGTTTCTGTTTGTTGTGGCAACTGCTCTCTCACCCTTAGCGAGAATACCCATATGTCCGCCCAGACAAGGACCGCAAGTAGGTGTTGAAACCGCACATCTTGAATCGATAAATATCTTTAAAAGACCCTCTTCCATAGCCTGAAGATAAATCTTCTGAGTCGCAGGTATAACAATACATCTTACACCGTCTGCAACTGTCTTTCCTTTTAGGATTTCAGCGGCAGCTCTCAGGTCTTCAATTCTTCCGTTTGTGCAGGAACCGATAACAACCTGATCGATTTTTATATCACCGAATTCATCAAATGTTTTTGCATTTTCAGGAAGATGAGGAAATGATACAGTAGGCTTAATTTCAGATAAGTTAATATCATAAACCTTTTCGTATTCAGCATCAGCATCTGCCTCATAAACCTTGAATTCCTTTGAAACCTTATCCTTAACAAAGTCAAGAGTAACATCATCAACTGCAAAAATACCATTTTTTGCACCGGCTTCAATAGCCATATTAGCCATGCACAATCTGTCTTCCATTGTAAGATTCTTCAGTCCCTCACCTGAAAATTCCATCGACTTGTATAACGCACCGTCAACACCAATCATTCCGATAATGTGCAAAATAACATCTTTGCCTGAAACCCATTTGTTCAGTTTTCCTGTGATATTGAATTTCAGTGCCGAAGGAACTTTAAACCAAGCTTTTCCTGTTGCCATACCGGCTGCCATATCTGTTGAACCGACGCCTGTTGAAAATGCACCCAATGCACCGTATGTACAAGTATGAGAATCAGCACCGATAACCAAATCACCCGGTGCAACAAGTCCTTTTTCAGGCAAAATAGCGTGCTCAACACCCATGTCACCTACATCAAAAAAGTTTTTCACTCCAAGCTCACCGCAGAAATCCCTGCACTGCTTGCACTGTGTTGCAGCCTTAATGTCCTTGTTAGGTGCAAAGTGGTCCATGACCATAGAAACTTTGCTTCCGTCAAAAACGCTTTTGAAGCCTGCTTTGTTAAATTCGTTTATAGCAACAGGAGAGGTAATATCATTTCCAAGTACCATATCCAAGTTTGCCATAATCAAGTCGCCTGCTTTAACGCTGTCAAGACCTGCGTGTGCAGCAAGCACCTTTTGAGTCATAGTCATACCCATAACATAAATCTCCTTTTTCAATAACTTATTTATATTATATCATATTATAAAGTATAAGTAAAATATATATTTTTGATATTTGATATAAATTTTACTTATATCTGCGAACATTTATCCTCTCGTCAGAGTTTATGTGCTGTATATTAATTATTCGGCCGGAAATATACTCCCCCGCTGAAGTACCGATAAACTGACACCTCATACGGTCGTTCTAAAACGACAGGATAATGCTCCTAAAATGTCTGAATAATCAGTTTAAGTTGTTTACATAGCTTGACTTTAATATTAATTCTCTTTATAATTAATATTAGAAAAATTTAGGGGGAATTTGTCATGCTGCAAAACATAGTTAAATTTATTTTATTTGGGATTGAACTCGTTTTTTTGGTAATCTTTATACTTCCGTTTTATAAGCATATCAGCAATATCGGCAATGTTGCAGGATTGTTTATTACCATATGCCTAATGATTATCACTCTGTTTTGGTCTTATATCTGGAAGTTTATATTAAAGCTGTGGCAAGGAACAGGCGGAAAAACAGCATTAATTGCTTTATCCGTTCTGATTTTAGTTGTTGTCGGATGGTGCATTTATAATTCCGCACGAATGGTTATGGCTTACAAAAACTATCCTGACAAAGAAACTACGGTTGTTGTTCTCGGCTGTAAAGTAAACGGCGAACATCCGAGTAAAATGCTCCGCCACAGATTAGAAGCGGCATTTGACTATCTTTCGGAAAATGAAGATATAACCTGCATAGTTTCCGGCGGAAAAGGACCTGATGAGCGAATCTCAGAAGCTGAGTGTATGTATAATTATTTGGTTGAATTAGGTATAAACAGTGACAGGATTATTATTGAGGACAAGTCTACCAGCACATATGAGAATATAAAGTTTTCATATGAAATTATCGAGAGAATGAATCTTCCTCGCGATATAACAATTGTCACAGACGGATTTCACGAATACCGTGCTTCAATCATAGCAAAAAAACAAGGCATAAATTCATATGCCGTATATGCAAAAACAACAAAAATAGATCTGCCGTATTACTGGTTAAGAGAGTGGATGGGACTTTTTCAGGAAAAATATTTAAAATAACCGATAAAAAGTACAGCCTATAATTTAATTACCGCAAAATAAGCGTTCAGAAAATTCTGAACGCTTATTTTTAACTCTGTCTTATCTTTATTTTACTGCTTAACCTTTACTTTTCTGAGTTTCTTATTCCATTTGCGGCGAGCCGCCGCCGGCTCTCTGCCTATGATAAGCCGGTGCCATGTAAAAAATTCAGTAACGGCAGGTCTTTACTTCACTTTAACCTTCCTGATTTTCTTATTCCATTTACTATATACTTTGACAGCCTTGTTGTTAGCATCTTTGTATGCAGCATATGCCCTAACTCGAACGAAATAGGTTTTCTTGCTTTTAATCTTCTTGTTCTTGATTGTGAGCTTTGTCTTCTTAACATCTTTCCTGAAGATAATTTTGCTCTTCTTGAACTTCTTGCTTGTTGAAACCTGAACCTGATAGCCTTTAGCTTTCTTGACCTTCTTCCAGGAAACATTTATTTTCCTCTTTGCCTTACTCTTAGCAGTAAGCTTGATAATCTTTGCCTGTTTCATTGCCTTTTTTGCTGAAGCTCTGTCTTTTTTAACATCTGAAGCACTTCTTGTTGCTTTTGTTTTAGGATTTACTGTTGTTTTTTGAGGAACTTTAACAGTCGGCTGTACAGGATCTGCTACATTTCCTGTTATAGTTGCTTTTGCAGTCTTGTCTGTTGCCTTTAAAACCTCTATACAATCTATTGCAAATTTTCCGCTTAATACGGTTACTTTGATTGTATGCTCACCGTCTGAAAGACCATTTAATGAATACAATCCTTGGCGGTTAAGTCTTGCTGATTCTAAACTTAAACCGCTTTCGATTGTTTTTCCGTCAATCTCAACGCTTACTTCAGATGCTGACCTTAAATTTCCGGCAACAAAGTTAATTCCGGTTCCATTAAAAGTATATTCAAGGGAAGCTCCGTCTTCGTTTGCCGCAGCGCTTGTTCTGTTAAAAAGCTTGTATGAATCACCGATTTTAAGCGTCCAGTTTCCGCTGTATTTAACATTACTGTCAAGAGAGTCCACTCTGGCAGCATAAGCACCCGCATTCAATCCGCTTAAGCTTTCATAAGCCTTTTCGATTTTCAGATTATCAAATTCGGTATTAAAGAAATTACTGTAAATTCCTACTCTTCCTGATAAATAAGGATTTGTTGTGTCGGTATATCCGAAAACAGATATTCCGTTAATATAGAAAATAATTTCATTACCAACTGCACTGACTTTAAGGTTGTGAGATGAATTTAAGTTGAAGTTTTTTATACTTCCCTTGTGAAGCTCTGTATTTTCCTTTAAGCAAACATAAGTACCGTCACTTATTAATTTTATCCAGTAACCTGATTTATTTACTCTAGAAACACCATTACAAGTTCCTACCGATCTCAATCCTACTCCGGCAAAATTTGATACAGAATTATCCTTTATAAGTTTCACATCAATTGAAACACTGTAATCAGCCCAATCTGTATCTCCTAAAGTGGTAGAAGGTGAAGAAGTAGTTCCCCAATTTATAGGTTTATTGTCATTAGTAATTTTCTGCTGAAGAACTTTGGAACCGTCGGCTTTTTTTACAACTTCAAAAGCTCCTCCTGCATCACAAGTATAAAGCGGAGTGCCTCCCCTTTCTTTCAAAAACTCATCTGAATAATTAAAATCATCTGTATATGGAAGATTAAGATTAGTGTTGCTATTACGGTTTCGATAGGAAGACTTTTCTTCATCAGCATAGCCTTTCTGACCGCTTGTAGTTGTTAAAGTAACTATAGAATAAGGCTCTACTGTATAAGAAAATTTTCCATTCACAGGAGCAATTGTTCCCGATTTTTTCAGCCAGTTGGCATTATAAGCCTGACCGGCGTCCGGTCCTTTTGTCACCCATGCAGTTAATGAAGAATTTGATTTACTTAAATTTGAAACAGAAACATCATAGCTTCTTGCAGCAGATGAATCGTTGACAAATACCATTGTATAATCCCCTGTGTCAGGGTCGGCCAAAGTTATGTAGTTATTTGTTGTTTTACCTATTCCGTGACCGTCACCTGCAGGTTCTCCGTCACCGAAGCATGCACCGTCTACATATTTCATGTTATCAGTCTGGAATTTTGTAAAATGCTGCATTACATATGCTCCTGCCTGAACATCATAATAGCCGTTCCAAGGTGTATCGGCTTGTATTAACTGTTTAGGAACATATTGTGCTCCCGTATAGTATGCAGCAACTGCAGGCTGGAATTGATACATGGTCATTTTTCCGCCCTTGCTTCCGCTTTGTGCATACATATTAAGTACTCTTACTCCGATTTCCAAAGCACTGTTTACACCTGTAAGACCCGTTCCCTTAGCAGCTTCGTCAAGTGTATCACCTGAAGCATTATTTGCGTTTACTGCCTGTTCGGCATTAATTGCAACTGATGACCCTTCAGAGTACCAAATCTCTTTACCGTAATCTTTTTTCAGTTTTAATGCATTTTCACTCGACCATGTGGAATAGTGAAATCCCAAAACATCAACTGCATTTCTAAGCTCTGAATCCTTCATCATCTCATCAGCTATTTCATAGCGTCCGACTTCATCGGAAGCGACAAGTTTAATTTTGCTGTAATCGTATTTTGCATTCTTTTCTTTTGAAGAAGAATCAAGATGCTTTCTTAAATATTTTATCCATTCAGCATCTACACCATTGTATGGCTCATTTCTATCGGCACTAATATAATTAAATTTCAGTCCAAATTCATCAAATGCCGCATCCAATGTGTTTTTATACCACTTAAATCTCTTTTCCATTGAGCCGGCTGTCCAGCCCGGAGCTCCCCAGCGAAGCATATCTATGGAAATATCAGGATTTATTGTCAACGCATCGGCACAAAGATGAAAGCCGGCCCCACGATTTACATTGGCTTTTTCATTTTCATAACGCATAGTTGCAGGCTCTGTTCCCGAACTTGAATCACAGTCAGAACCCATTTCCAATTTAATATGAGAAAGTCCTATTCCTGTTTCTTTATTGAACAAATAATTCATTATTTCCCAATAAGCCTCAGGATTCTTTTCTTTATAATCCATAAGAAGTCTTGATGAATTATTTGCGGAAACCGCTCCTAATCTAAGCGAATCGGAAGTAATTTTGTTTCCGTCAATATTAATACTGAATGTACTCTCGGCTTTAACCCCGTTTTCCTGCTTTGACATAGGCATAACCCCCATTACCGAACATGTTAATGCTGCCGCTGTAAAACCGGCAATTGTTTTTAAAAGCTTAAGTCTCATAATAACATTCCTCCTATTATGTTATTTTAAGTATAACATCTTGGTCGAACCAATTCTATATAAAACTTGCTCTAATTTGTATCGTTTTTGCTTTTTGATAAAAGCTGTTTTCTAAATCCGTTTGGTGAAATATTATACTGCTCTTTAAACTTCTTTGTCATATCACTGGGGCTTGCAAAACCGCATAACTCAGAAATCTCTGAAATCTTCATATCCGGTTCATGAAGCATATTATACGCTTTTGAAAGCCGTGCAAATATTAAAAACTGTTTAGGTGACATACCCGTTTGTTCTTTGAAAATATGACTTAAATAAAACTTGCTTATAAAATACTTTTCGGCAACATCCGAAATTAAAATGTTCAAGCCGCAGTTTTCCTGAATATAGCTTTGAATCTCAGTAACCAGCTTGTTCGGCGTCTTAGCGGTTTTTCCCGTATATCCGATTTTTCTGATTATTTTTGCAAACAGCTCGGTAAGTGATGAAACAATAATATCTTCCGATATAATATCCCCCTTTTCAAGCTCGTCCTTAATCGTGTTTATAGTCGCCAGTGCATTGAAGTCATCTTCTATAACAACAGGCTTTTGTAAATCAAACCCTATAAGCATATTATAAATAACATCCGAAAAATACTCTTTGGTATAAATCCAAGGATTGAGAAAAACAAGAGTGCGTTCATAGCATGATTCATCATTTATTATTACTCTATGCTTAAAACAGCTGGGAATTATGTATAGCATACCGCCTGTCATTTCATACATATTATTTTCATGTGAAACCGATATATTTCCTTTATGCAAATACAAAATTTCACAAGCTGTATGATGATGCTCGGGAAAATGAACAATATTGTCATAAAATCCAAAGTGTTCAATACAGTTCATTTTAACTCCTCCTTTTGTGCTTAATTTCACAGCAGCTGAATATTTTTTCTATGATTTCATTTTATCACATATATTATTTTAAGTAAACAAAAACAATTGCTTTCTGAATAAATTATTTAAAATCACAGATAATAATTTTATGAGAATAAAAAATAAACTGAAAAATTTAAAAAACAGCAAGGCATATTATTACATCGTAGGAGGTGTAACGGGAATAGCAAACGGTCTTTTCGGGTCGGGAGGCGGAATGCTCAGTGTTCCTCTTCTCGAAAGCACAGGACTTGAAGCTAAGAAAGCTCATGCTTCTTCAATCGCAATTACACTTCCTTTGTCGTTGATAAGTATGATTATTTATTCCGTAAAAGGACATATTGACTATTCTCTTGCTCTCAAATTCGTTCCGCTGGGAATACTCGGAGCAATAATAGGAAGCAAGCTGCTTAAAAAAATTTCAAATAAACTTCTGAAAAAAATATTCGGTGTTATTTTAATTATATCGGGAATCAGGATGTTAGTATTATGAATATTTTCGTTATCGCCGTTGTTTCGTTTTTGAGCGGATTTATTGCCTCTTTAGGACTCGGAGGCGGAATGGTTCTTATTATATATCTTGCAATTTTCACAGGAATGGAACAGCTTGAGGCTCAGGGTATAAATCTTATTTTCTTTATACCGATTGCTTTGATATCAATCATTCTTCACACAAAGTCAAAGCTTATTATATGGAAAAAAATCATACCGTCTATTATTACAGGCATAATTGCCGCACTGATTTTCAGTTTGGTGGCAAGCATGCTGGGCTCGGAAATTCTTTCAAAAATCTTTTCCGTGTTTATAATAATAATCGGTATTCGTGAGCTTATAAAAAAACCGAATAAACAAAACAATGCAGGACAAAAATAATTGCCCTGCATTTTTTTATCAGTTAATTGAAAATTCCCTGTTTGTGTCCATACATCTTAGTTGTTAACCCTTTATTGAACATTAATATAAACTTTTGTTATTTTAAAAAATCTGATACGGCGCCAAAGAATCCTTAACATTATTTTAACTATTCAAAGGCGTCAGAACTAGTCGCGGTTCGCTTTCTTTCTTCTGAACTCAAGATAGCTTTCAAGAATAATAGTTGCGGCCACCTGGTCAATAACCTCTTTACGCTTTTTTCCTCTTGTGTTTGTTTCGTTAAGATAATTATGTGCCGAAACTGTAGTCGAACGTTCGTCCCACATATTCACAGGAACATCAACAATCTCATTCAAAGCATTGGCAAACTGCCTGCATTTTTCAGCCCTGGGACCGAAGCTTCCGTTCATATTCAGCGGAAGCCCGACAATAATTTCACCTACTTCATATTCTCTTGACATATGTGCAACCTTTGTCACAAGCACATTGAAGTTTCTCTCTTCTATCGTTCCTATAGGAGATGCCAAGAACTCTGTCCTGTCACACACAGCAAGTCCTGTTCTCGCATCCCCAAAATCCACTGCCATAATTTTCATATATGTTTTTCCTTTCTTTTAAGACTATACCTTGTCTATTTTTCTTTTTCAGAAGCTTCTATTCCCTTCAGCTTTGCTTTCTTAATTTCCATAGAACGCTCTGCAACCGATTTGTCAATAAACTGTGTTTTTGTTTTCGAATATACAATTGTCTGTTCATTATAAAGTCCGATATAACCGGACAGCATATAGGAAACCGCACAGGCAACAGCAAATAATATAAGACCCTCGCTTCCGAAAAGCTCAACCGAAAGAATTATCGAAGTCAGCGGACAGTTAGTAACACCGCAGAAAACCGAAACCAAACCTACTCCAGCACCTAATGACGGTGAAATTCCAAGTATAGATGACATTGCACTTCCGAATGCCGAGCCTGTGAAAAAAGTCGGAACAATTTCTCCGCCTTTAAATCCGCAGCCGAGGGTTATTGCCGTCAGCAGGATTTTTAATGCAAAAACCTGAAATCCAACGCTTTCATTAAAACACTGATTAATAACTTCACTGCCTGCACCGTTATATTTCTGACTTCCGATAAGCAAAGTTATAATAATTATAACTGTACCGCCAATAAAAATTCTGATAAACTTATTATCCTTGCTGATTTTTTGAAAAACATGGTGCAAGCCTCTCATAGACAAACAAAAAACAAGGCTTATCACAGCACAAAGCAAAGCAAGAATAATAACTTTTAAAACCAATAAAACTGATATATCGGGTAATCCTATTACGGAATATTTGACTGCTTTAACGCCGAATAGTTTTGCCATGCTTGCCGCTGTGAACGCCGAAACAACACATGGAACAATAGCAGAATAATACATAACCCCGACGCTTGTGACCTCCATCGCAAAAACAGAAGATGCAACAGGTGTTCCGAAAAGTGCGGCAAAACCCGCACTCATTCCGCACATTGTTATTACCCTTTTGTCCTTATCATCAAAGCGGAGCACATTCCCAAACAGCGAGCCTATCGTACCGCCTATTTGAAGTGCTGCTCCTTCTCTTCCGGCCGAGCCGCCGAAGAGGTGCGTTATCACTGTTGACGAAAAAATCAAAAGAACGGTTTTAGCAGTCATAGGCTCATTGTCACGAACCGCCATAAGAACTAAATTTGTACCTTTGTCGTTATACATTCCGAAAGTTTTGTAACAAAACACAATAAACAATCCGGCTATAGGTATAAAAAATATTATCCACTCATGTGCTGATCTGATTTGTGCTGCACCACTCAAGCAATAATGAAATGCAACACCGACTGCTCCCACAAAAACACCCAGCAAAAACGCAACAGCAAGCCATTTTAAAAATTTTAAAAAACTCTCACCAAATGATTTTGAAATATAAGCATATTTGTTATATTGAGTTTTTATACAACTTCTTAAATTATCGGCAAAAGAAGCTTTATTTACATTATCTTTGTTATTCATAGCAATCGGATATTTCCTTTATCTTTTGTTTAGCCATGTCGACGATTTTTTCCGGTCCTACAACCTTAGCATTAGTGCCGAATGTGAACAGCCATCCCCAGAATGTAGGACTTATTTCTACATCGGCCTTTATTCTGAACCTGTTTTCATTTACTTTGTTAATAATGACCTTACTTCCGAACCTGTCAATAACTACATTAATAAGTGAGTTGTCAAATTCAAGCTCTACTCTTTCAGGTTCTCCGCCATACATATCGTACGCAGCTTTAAGACTTTTTACAATTTCATTTTCATCAACGGTTAAAGAACGCCTCTTATCCTCACAAATCCTTACTTCTGACATTCTGTCTACTCTGTATCTGCACAGCTTTTGATGCTTATTGCAAAAACAAATTAAATAGTATTTATCATTTTCCCAGATAAGCTGATACGGAGAAACGCTGTAAACCTCACCGCCATGACGAAACTGTGCTTTTTTATCCAGGCTGTATTCAAAATATTTAAACTCAATCTGATAATTTGAAAATACTGCCTCATGTATAGTATTAATATTATAGTATATGTGTTCATTAAATGCCTTTATTCGATTTGCAACATAGACATTTCTTCTAAGCCCGCGTGCCTTATACTTTGAAGTAAGAGTCTGAAGTTTTTTGATAAGCTCATCAGACTTTTTCTTCGTCAGAAAAACAGATGACGATACAGCATCAGCCAGTACATAAAGCTCCTCATCCTGAAAAGTCCTTGACCCAATATAATAAGCATTTGCATGACCTATTCGTTCACACAGAATATCAAGTCCGCTTTCCTGCAATGTATTGATATCATCATAAACAGTCTTTCGCTCAACCTTTATTCCGTACGAATCAAGCTTTGATATAAGTTCTTTTACAGTCAAAGCGTGGTTTTCATCAGTTTCGCTCAGCAATATTTTTTCCAAAGTTAAAAGCTTCTGCTTTTGCCTTGAAAAACCGCCGACCGAAACCAAACTAAAGTTTTTCTCCATTACTCAACTTCCTTTAATAATATTAATAGGCGAACTAATTTTTTGAAAAATCCTTGCTTCTTTTCATATCAGAAACTTTTATCTTCGTTCCGTCAGGGCGTAAAATCTCTGTATGTTCAAGCTGCTGCGTAAGATTTCTGACATATCCTCTGCGATATTCATCACGAAGTTCTTTCTGTTCTTTTAATTCATCCTCTGTCAAGTCACGCTGCTTTGACAGTCTGTAAAGCTGAGAAATTCTGTCAAGCTTTTTCTTCTCCATTATTTCATAACCTTTCAAATTTTTTAACCGATATTTATTCTATCACAACATTCCATAAAAATCAATGAAAGTCAGATAATCAGTCCAAAAAAATTCCCTGAAATTTTATTTTTATGAAAACCCATTGACAAATACAGGAACTTGATTTATCATAACATGTAGAACATATGTTCGGTATAAATCAAATTTGACAATTTCAGAAAGGACATAAAAATTATGGAAAACTTATTCAGAGCTTATATGAAAACTGCAGATGCAATCAAACAGAAAATCGAATCTTTAAAAATTAAAGACATAGAAACTGACGATATCAATGAAAAAAAGAGAATATCAAAGCTTTCCGATACGCTCTATTCCGAATATCTTGATGTTTTGCATAGTGCAAAGATGATAGAAAATTATTTTAAACCGAAGTCAGATACAAGCATTTCCCGAACAGGAAAAAGAACTTAAACAGCATTCAATTAACAAAAGGGAGATGATTTTTTGAAGCAAAAGTATACTAACAAGCGTGTTCCTATAGAATTTCTTTATTCTGAACAAAAGGTAAAAACAGGTGAATATGCCTCCTCGACAAACAAAGAAATAATTAAATTTCTCCGTGAAATAATAAAAGACGATTTGACAAAAACTCAGAAACAATATATCATTATGTATTATATGAACAATATGAAAATCCAAGAAATTGCTCTTGAATTCGGAGTTAACAAGTCAACAGTATCAAGAACAATTCAAAGAGCAAAAAATAGAATTTACGAACGGTTAAAATACACTCATTTCAGGAGCTTTATTGATGATGAACACACCGATTTCTGATTTTTTAAACGATTATAAAAATAAAAACGCCATCAGGTTTCATATGCCCGGTCATAAGGGCAGAGGTCCCGATGAAATAAATTGCATTACGCCATTTGATATCACCGAAATCACCGGTGCTGATTTTCTATTCTCGGCATCAGACTCGGAAATTATAGGTCAAAGTGAAAAAAATGCTTCCAAGCTTTTTGATTCTGCTTTTTCTCTGTATTCAACCGAGGGCTCCACACTTTGCATAAAAACTATGCTTTTTCTTGTTACCAAAGGTAATAGAAGCAAGAAAATCCTTGCTGCCAGAAATGTTCACAAATCATTTATCAATGCCTGTGCGTTACTGGATATTGATGTCGACTGGCTCTATCCAAATAAAGAGCTGTCTTCAATATGTACTATGAGTCTTTCTGATAAAGATTTAGAAGAAGCTTTAAACTCATACCAAAAAAATGAGCTTCCGGCTGCTGTTTATGTTACATCTCCCGACTATATCGGTAATATGCTTGATATAAAAAACTTATCCTTAGTTTGCAGAAAATATGATATTCCCCTAATTGTTGATAATGCACACGGAGCATATCTCAACTTTTTAAAAGACAATCGGCATCCTTTGCATCTCGGTGCTGATATGTGCTGCGATTCTGCACACAAAACACTTTCTTGTTTAACAGGAGGAGCATATCTCCATATTTCAAAAAATACAAAAGATGAATTCAAAATTAAATCAAATATAAAAGAAGCAATGCAGCTTTTTGCTACTACATCTCCTTCATATTTGATTTTACAATCCCTTGATTTATGCAACAAGCTGTTAAGCGACGGCAGATATACAGATAAGTTGAACAAAACCTGTGAAAAAGTAAAAGAAATCAAAAATAAAATTAAATCATTGGGCATTGACATTATTGATAATGACAATACCGAACCGCTGAAAATTGTTCTAATCAGCGAAAGCACAGGCTTAAGCGGATACCGGCTTATGGCCGAACTTGAAAAACATAATGTTTATTGTGAATATGCTGATACTTCATCGGTTATTTTGATGGTTTCACCCGAGAATGATGATAACGATTTTGAAATTCTCATATCAGCGTTAAAAAATATAAAAAAGAGTTTTAATATCAAATCTTTTAATAAAAAGCAGCATAAGCTTTCTCTTCATAAAAACGAAAGAAAATTATCAATCCGAGAAGCTTTTTTCTGCAAATCGGAAACTGTACCTATTGAACAAGCACTCGGAAGAGTATGTTCATCACCTGTATCTGTATGCCCTCCGTGCATACCTCTTGTAATCAGCGGAGAGGTTTTTGACCGAAACACTATAAATTTGCTCAAAGGGTATAGCATTTCTCATGTAAATGTGGTACAATATGATTAAATCTATAATATAAGCAAAACACGTCTGACAGCTTATATAATTCACTGATTTCTAAAAGGTTATTTTTATGGACAATTTTTCGTTATATGAAAATAATATAATAAAAAACACAATAAGCTCTATGATATTAAAGGACAGGATTGTAAACTCACTTCTTATTTACGGTGAAAAAGGTCTTGGGAAGAAAACCGCTGCTGATTATATTGCGGCTTCTGTTCTTTGTGAAAGCGAAAAAGGGGTTCCATGCGGCAGCTGCAAATCATGCAGAATGATTTTGCACAGAACACACCCTGATGTCATATATGCTGTTGCCGGCGGTAAAAGCAGTAATTATAAAATAGATACATTTCGTGAAATCGTTCAGAATGCACCTGTAATGCCTAATGAAGGGAAATTCAAAGTTTACATTATCGCTGATATGGACAATACCCTTGTTACGGCACAAAATGCTCTGCTGAAACTTATCGAAGAACCGCCTGACCATTGTATAATTATTCTCACTGCATCTTCACGGTCTTCGCTTCTTCCGACAATTGTTTCAAGAGTTGTATCTCTGCCTGTGCATGAGGTGAGTAATGATTCATGTGTACAAGCACTTCTTTCATATAACTACGACAGTGACAGCATAAAAGAAGCGGTTGAAACTTTAGGCGGAAATATAGGAAGATGCAAAAACTATTTAGATAATGACAGCATAGTTGACGCTGTAAAAACAACCAAAAGCATTACTGACGCCATAATTTCATGTGATGAATATTTAATGCTCAGAGAACTGAGTGAGCTTATCGGAGATAAGCCTATGACTGTTTTAGTTTTAAATCTTATTTGTGAAGTTTTGCGTGATGCAATGTCTGCGTCTGCCGGCTGTGATGAAAAAATCCTCATCAGCACATATAAACAGGGAGCGATTAAACTATCTGAAAGCATTTCTAAAATGAAAGCAAGAAAACTTTATTTTGTAGTCACAAAATATATAGACAGGATTAATTCAAACGGCAATTTAAACTTAGCATTGAATGCTTTATGTTCTGAGATAAAAGAGATTTTATAGATTTTTCAATAAAAAATATTCGGTGCAAATTCGTTTGCACAATGATGGAGGAATAATATGTCTGAAATAATAGGTGTACGCTTCAAAAGCGTAGGGAAAATATACTACTTTTCACCTAAGGGAACTCAAATTGATGTTGGACAAAAGGTGATTGTAGAAACTTCCCGTGGTGTTGAATGCGGTGAAGTTGTTCTTTCAAACCGTGAAATAGATGACGCTGAGCTTACTGCTCCGCTGAAAAGTATCATAAGGGTTGCTACAAAAGCTGACCTTGAGAAAATTGAAAAAAATAAAAAAAGTGAAGCAGATGCTTTTAAAATCTGTGAAGAGAAAATTGCAAAACACGGACTTAGTATGAAGCTCGTTGATGTTGAGTGTACATTTGACAATAACAAACTGCTTTTTTACTTTACATCGGAAAACAGGGTTGATTTCAGAGAACTTGTCAAGGATTTAGCCTCTGTATTCAGAACAAGAATAGAATTAAGACAAATCGGAGTTCGTGATGAAGCAAAAATGCTCGGCGGACTCGGAATATGCGGCAGGCCTTTTTGCTGCAAATCTTTCTTAGGAGATTTTCAGCCGGTTTCTATCAAAATGGCAAAGGATCAAAGCTTATCTTTAAACCCAACAAAAATTTCAGGGACATGCGGAAGACTTATGTGCTGTTTAAAATATGAGCAGGACGGATATGAGGAATTGATTAAAATCACTCCTAAAATAGGTGCGTATGTAGAAACTCCTGACGGAAAAGGCAATGTTGTTGACTCAAATATGCTAACCGGAAGAATAAGAGTTAAA
>ENA-ORLW01000593-ORLW01000593.1-human-gut-metagenome-genome-assembly--contig:-NODE-593-length-50185-cov-19.926698_pt1 | contig 50185 bp, 39 predicted proteins | sample MGYA00243017_ERZ508829 | MGnify/ENA primary metagenome ERZ508829 (study PRJEB26277, sample SAMN04329776) | human gut metagenome | biome: human-associated habitat | host: Homo sapiens | place: USA...
TTGTTAATAAACATCTGATTTTTAGCGTATTATAAGATCAGAGGCATGCGCCTCACAAAATTATTTCAAAATTTACCGAAGTATTGTAAATTAATCTCACTGACTAATTTTGTCAAAGAATCACGGTCGGCGCCCTCCAGCGCGCGCGACCTCTCAAACAATCTGTTTTCAAAGTTTTGATAAAGAATACTGTCTGAGTTTATGGTAAGACGTTGAAGGCATTTTTTTGTATTGGGCTGGAGAACTATGAGTTTTAATTCATTCCATTCTCCATTATTGTAGACGTGAGTGTAGTTAGATGCCGAATCGAAAGTCTCGGCAAGTTCATATGGTCGAAGGGGAGCAACCTGTTCCAATAAAAACAGATTGAGTTGGCGAGGATGGTGATATTGGGAATTGGTGGTTTGTGTCGTTTTAGTTACTTCGTACTCAACCTTTATTTTTCCGACTGAGAAAAATCCTGAGCATTCTTCAGCATTCAATCCCGCAATAATGGATTCAATTGAATCGAGCACCTCCGGCCGCAGAATCCCAAATGCAACAATGTCGGGATTATCTATTTGAGGATAGAATCTGATGATACTGTCTTCAAGAGTCAGCTTACCGGAGGTCTGGCTTTCATAAAAAGAGTCAGTCCATGTGTATATGAAAGTTATATCTGGTTTTTCATGCGGTCGGCTCTGGCACGAACACACCAAAACAATGGAAAGCAAGCCAAGTATTTTCTCATTAATCTTCATTTTTGTCATTCAAGTGTTAGTCTTTTTATATAATATGCCTCCCGTTGAGGCAAGCCATTCTCAACTCTTAGGGCATTCTCTGTAATTGTACTGTTGCCGAAAAGGCCGACTGTATTCAACTCCTCTATTTTTACTTGACGATTTGTGATTGGGTCAGTAGTCATTTTATCTTCATGAATTGTAGAACCAGTTATATGATGTAACGCGTGGATTAGTTCATGCCTAATTTTAAATATGAATCGGGAATGTATTCTAAAAGTCCCGGATAAGCAAGGACTTTCATAAGAAGCAATACTTTTTGATATTTATAATTGAAATCGGGCTGGGAATCGCCTCCGAAAACCGTGTTGTTCTCAGCTTCAAACATCAACTCTCCTTTCGAATCAATTACGAGCAAAACACTGTACATACCTGCTATGCTGCTCGGCGTACACACTGATGACATTCGCGGAGATTGTTCTGGCATGGAGTCGATGGCCCAGGATAAAACTGTGAAACTGTTTTCTATAGGTTCATTTTCCAAAGATTCAGAGCAATTTGAAATGAGTTCATTATTGCGCCCTCTGATTAAATAATAATCGTTGTCGTCTTTAAAGACCAAACTCCAAACGTGACTATGATGGCCTGCAGAATAGAATATGTACGCATGCTCTCCAACAAGATTTTTTACCGAATCAGGAATCATACTCAAAAAGGCATTAGAGGTGATATTTCCTCTGCCCAAAACTGTTGGCGATAAAAGAATTATGAAAATAAAAAATAATATTTTTCCCATACTCAACTTAAATTATCTGAACTCGGGGAGCCGTTGCCGCCTAGATTAATAGACGTTTGTCAATCGCGGTTAGGCAGGAAAGTAAATGCATTGTTGACAAATCCATATCTCCATACTTTGCAATCCTGAGGGTCATCAGACCATACCGAGTCCGTGGTCAGATTGTAGCTGTATGTTTTAACCCAATTGTCCGCCGTCACATAACGGTTGCCTTTGTTGGCTCGAATCCGAATGGGAACGTCGTCATAAAGATAGAAAATGCCGGTGATGTCTTCCTCCGGGAATTGTGCGAACTTTTCGTCCCAAAACGGACTGAACATCTTCACATTAGGATAGAATGTGATTTTGACGGTGCTACCGTCGAGCTCCACAAAAACGCTCCCGTCCTCAGGGAGGAACGAATAATTGCGTACATAGGGAATTATTGTGGTTTTCAGTACATCAGTAAGCGCAGGGTAGTTCAACGAAACCACAGGAACATAAAACCGGCGTATCAAATTGTTTTGTGACGCAGTCGACATTCCCTCAAAGTAAAGCCCGTAGGGCGGATTGTCAAAAAATGCGCTCCCGATAAATCTGTCATGACTTTTTATAGGAGGCTCAAAATCGTAACTCCCGACAATCTTTAGTTCCCCGCCAAGGTAATGCAAATAAAACGTGAATTCATCGTCATTGATTACCAACTTGGCAATAAGGGAAGTGTCATGGCGTTTGCGGATCCTGACACGCCGTCCTGTCGGCTCCAGTAAATCACAGTCGGGAGCGCATTGCACCAGAACAGGAATCTCGCCCTCACGAACCAAAAACGTTTTAGCCCCATCAAACCCGGAAAGCCTGCCGGACAAATCCTCCAACATCCCGGCGAAGTCCGCTTCCAATAAATATCCCAGCTCCCTGTTTCCCCGGATTGTCATACCGACATGGTCGTTCCAAGTAGAATAGTCTCCGCGTGCCTCTACCAAAGGAATGAACACTTCGGCGAAAAATTGATCAATGGCATCGCCTTTGAAGTAAGCCTCCTCAAAAACCTACGTCGTGTCCGTGTCGGGAAACTTAACCAAAGCCGGATCGCAGTAATCCTCGTGCGCTGAAGTAGATGTGGCAAACATTGCAATAACGCAAATGCTTAGAAAAGATTTCATAAAAATTGCAGCCATAACAATGAGAATTGGGGAAGATTCACAGCATCGAGTCGCCTTGGCAGAAAAACGCCGCGCAAGAGTCGTTGATACACTCGTAGAGCATCGGGCCCTCCGAACGCGCATAGTTGGAAGCGCCGTCGGCGAGCACACCCCATCCGCCGAAGTCCCAGACGGAAGCGTTTTCTATTTGGGGAAAGGTGGCAGCCTCCAAAACGAAGGGCAGAGGCCGCACGACGGCCGAAGCACCCGCAGCGGTGCTCGCCAAGGCGAGTATTAACGCAAGCCGTCGCATAAGATTCAAGGTTAGTGTTCCTCTGCCGGCAAATATAGTGAATCTTTGTCAATCCGCAACACTGCGCCCCCTTTTTTAACCAAATTCTTTTTTGCCGCCATTCTCCGCCGGCGCGACAACTCCGCGTTCTTATTCGGAAATCTCAGGCCGGAGAGACGCAACTATTGGCAGACTTCGACAGTGAACCCCGGCGGAACCATTCTTCGCACGTACATTCCGTCGTGTGCAAAGGAGATGACTTTGATAAGTTTTAACTCGCTGCCGTCATAGATAAAACTCCACACATCCACTCCATCATTTATCCCTATGAATCCCTTATATTCAGAACAATCATAATTGTAGCTTAGAATCTCAGCGGTGGGTACGACATAAGGACAGTCCGTGGCAGCTTGTATTCTCACCGGGAAATCTCCAATCATGCATACTCCGGTTTTGTCGGCTAAGGATTTTCGAGTGGTACTGTCTTCCCATAGACAACAAAAAGCGCTATAGTCGTAGAAGTATATGATTGATATTCCGTCGACTTCAAAGTCGACTTCAATATAACCCTTATTCTGCGAATACCCCTGCCGTTGGGCAAAAGGGATGATGAAGCCTTCCAAAATCTCCGTAAGAGGCTCTAATTCCAACTTCACTTCTCTGACATAATACGTTTCGGCAGAAAGCGAAAACGCCGTCAGAAAATAGGTTAGTAATATCCCTCCGATTCGTTTCATATCAACTATGTTAGTCAATTAGATATCGGGTATTTGAAATACTGAGCTGTATCCATCGGAGGATATGTTCAGCTGAACCGGCGTAAGTTCGTACATTACCGCAAACAAGTGTCGTAATGGCCGAGTCGGCATACTTCCCCAGGAGGAGACCACAGCGACCCGTCTGCCGTCAATCCAGAGGCTTACCCCCTGCTCTTCGCCTGAGTCAGAAAAGTCATAATCCTCTTGTACCCAATAAATGAATTCTGCGGATCTGTCAATCAAAGCAACGATGCTGTCCAGTTCTTCGACAGCAGTGTCCGAGATGTGATAATTCAGCCGATATTCTGATTCATCGGGTTCAGAATAAGTTCCTCCTTCGTGAGTTAGCGTCACTACTTGAGAAACATGGTTAATGTCAGTGGGGTGAATCTTAAGTTGAAGTTCCCTCCAATGGCCACCAGAATAAGTTGCTTCATTTTCGGCGATTGGAGGAAATGCCGAATATAAATCACCCGGCACATCTTGCAGCAATGATAGAAGATACTGATTAAGTTGTGGAGGAGTACAATATTCGGTATCACCTCCCAAAAACTCAAGGTTCAGTGAATATTCAACCAATATCCCGTTTAGAGAAAAGGTATCGATAGGCTGGAATCCTGAGTTTTTGACCCGTCCGGCAAAAAGCTTAATTGAATCTACGGCCACAGGACTAAGGTGCCGGATCTGCAGGATTTTGGAATTGTCGCTATAAGGATAGAAGCGCAGGAGGCTGTCGTCCATAGTTAGAAGACAATGCGACGTGCGGTTTGGCCCCGAGCGCCAAAAATACTCTATTCTGAGGCCCTCAGTGGTCGTTGTTGCATCTGCATCGCCTCTGCAATTGAGGCTACAAACGCAAAAAGCCATAAACACTCCGAGCAATACGTTCTTAATCATATCTTTAATATTCAACTCGTAACGGAATCCCATTCTCTCTTCTAATTGCATTTTCGGTGATAGGCAAATTACCGGTTAAGCCTACCGTTGTGGACTCTTCTATCTTGATAGAGTTCTTAAATAAAGGGCTTTCAATTCGCTTGGCACGATCTATATTACTTCCTTTTATATGATGTAAGGAATGAATTAATTCGTGAGCTAATATAATGAACAATGGTGTACTCTCTTTTACGGTTTTCCCTAAATCATTTTGAACCCATGTATCAATTTCTTTTGAGTAATTAAAGTTTACGATAGACTTTACTCCTTTTTGTGATAAAAGTGTTGGAATTCCGCTATTATAGGCTAAACTTCGCACTCTTTTACTCTCCGGCATATTGCTTCCGACCGAATTCAAGAAATCAATCAAGACACGAGATGGATGTTTAATTATATTCCGAAGAAGTTGAGTCCCGACTGTTCGCTGTCCGGAATTGTATCGCTCAATATTTATTGATATGTTTCCATCGGCCAAAAGGGAAAGTGTGAGTTCATCGTCTGTCAATAATTGAAGTTGGTCCAAAATTGACATAACGTCAAATTCTTTCAAGTCTTTGGCCATTTCCAGCTTTTTGCCGGTGGGGTCGATGAAGAGGACGGGATTGGCGTTGCAGTAAGCCCAGGGGGAACCTGATTTGTTTTGGCCGGCCAAGGCGTCCGGGGCGGTCCAAAGCAGGGCTGCGGTGAGGAGGTTGCGGGGACCGAAGAGGGTGGCGCCGGTGCGGGAATGGCGCTCTTTGGCGGCGAAGAGGTAGGGCTGGCCTTCGGGCAGGCGGTGAGGCTCGCCGTAGGGGTAGTAGGAGGTGCGCTGGGTCACGGCTCCCGTGCTGTCGGTCACCATCACGATGTCGCCGCGGTAGTCGGTGTGGTAGTAGTGCGCGGCGCCCCGAGCGTCGAAGTATCCGCCCTCGAAGGCGCTGTACTCCAGGCCCCGGTCCACGAAGATGCGGTTGCCGCGGTAGTGCCGCAGCGAGGCGTGCCTGAGCTTGCCGCCCGGCTCTATGGTGGTGATGCCCAGCAGCAGACTGTCCGAGCTGTGCCGCCATACCTGCAGCGTCCCGTCGGCGTAGGCGATGGTGTCGGTCAGCCCGCGCACGTTGTACGAAATGCGGTCGATGCCGCGCGCCGGGTCGGCCGTCAGCGCCCCGGCCTTGTTCCAGGTGTACTGAGCGGCTTCCACGCACGGGAAACCCGGCCGACCGTAGTAATCCGGGCCCTCGCCGCCGCGGGCTATTTTGGCCACGCGGTTGCCGCCGCCGTAAGAGTATTTGAGTTCATCGAGAAGCCCGAACGACTCGCTCCCGTCGGCTCCGACGTCCACGATTCCGTAGCGCTTCAGCTTAAGCGGATTGGCGACGACGTCGTAGCTGTATTCGGTCGAGAAGTCGGCGTCGGCGCTTTCGCCGGTGGCCGGAGTATAGTCGGCGCCGACAAGTCGGTTGAACTTGTCGAAAGAGAAGTCGTATCGCCCCGAAGGAGCAATGGAGTGGCCCGACGGGCAGCCGTTGAAGAGCGGCGTGCGGCCGTCGTGGTAGTAGACAGCCTCATCCAAAAGAGTTTCCGAGACTTGCTCAGGGATAACTCCCGGGAAAACGGGAGTCAACGAAGTGTAGTACTGCGCGGAAAGGGGCAATGCCGGCTCTCCACCTCCGACGGCCTTTACGGGCTTGGTGACCTTGTGCGAAGTCAGCCAGCCGTGGCAGTCGTAGCCGAAGTCGGCGGTGACCTCGCCGGGGTATTTCACGGAGGCGAGCCGTCCGTCGGAGCCATAGGCGTACTCCAGTGCCGCCGTGCGCGCGCCTTCGGCGACGGCGCTGCGCACAAGGCGGCCGGCTGCATCGTACTCCCTTGCCGTAGTGCGGTTTATCGCGCGCCCCAGTGCGGGAGAATACGAATTTGTCTCTTCAAGTACATTGCCTTGCAGGTCGAAGCGGCGCTCGGTGCGTTCAGTGGCGTCGGGCCACACCGTAACGCGCGTGCATTCGCGCCCGAACCGGTCGTAGCCGAACACGTTGATTATGGTATCCGAGGCCATGTCGACCGAGCCGGACAAGAGACCTCGCAAGTAGTTGCCGCTCAGTGAGGTCTGCGCCGCCTTGGGATAAAGGCCCAGGAACCGGTGATTGTCGTAGTAGTCGACCCTCAGAAGCGCCTGCGGCGCGGACAATAGGGTGTGGCTGGCCTGATAGCCGCCCAATGGCCCGCTGCCCGTATATTCGACCGGACGGAAGGTCGCGTTCATCGAATCCAACTGAGCCGACGTGGCGGCCGCCAGATAATTGACGCACCGCCGGCCGGCGCGGTCATAAAGGAATAGTTCCCATTGGCCGGAGGCCATCGCGGGGGTGTTGCGCGCCATCAGCCGTCCCGCCGGGCTGTAACGGTAGCTGACCGTACCGGCACCCGGGGTATGCGCCGAAGCAAGCCGCCCGTATTTATCGTACTTGTATTCAAATGCTTTGTCGCGGAATTCCTGAGTGTAAGGCTGAGGTATACTCCCGGTGATATTGGGAGGAAGGACCGCGCGAAGCCGGCCGTAGTCGTCGTAGACATAGCGTGTAGTCAAAAACTCGCCGTCGCTGCCGGCCGAAGTCATTAACACGCGTCCGCCCATGTCGGTAAACTCGCGGGTAGTATAGCCATCCTCATCGACCGTCTCCCTAACCAGAAGCCGTCCGGCCGGATAGTTCCCCCTGTGGGTGAGCGTGCCGCTGCTGTTGACAATCAGATTGGGGCATGGATATTGACCGCCGGCGGTATTGGTGAATATTGAAGACCGGACGCTTTTGTCCGCTTGCTGCCAGAGCTGCCCGGCCTTGATGCTCTCAATCTCAACAGCGCGTGGAGATGCCTCGTAGGAAGTCAAGGTCCAGTCATATTCGCCCGGAGCATCCGAAAGGGGCCGGGAGACGGCGCTCGGCCTGCCCATACCGTCGTAGCGGGTATATGCGCTGATGCCGGTCGTTTTGTCCTCTTGGGCTACCTCGCGTCCCAATCCGTCGAAACGGGTTTCGGAGCTATGGACGCGTCCGTCGTCAAAGTGCAGATTGCTGACAACGGCATTGTCGCCCGCGCCCAGACGGTATGCGAACCGGGCCAACGCGGTTCCGCCCGAGCTTATACCGCTCAGTCGGTTTGCGCTGTCGTACGAATAATCGGTTTCAGTCCCCCACGGATTCCTGACAGACGAAACTCCGACAAGCTGTTTATGGGTGTATTGAGTCGTTATGCCGATATTGTCCTCAATGCCCGGGTCGCCGGCTGATATTCTGTCCTGCCCGTTGTCCGCGGACAACGCCAAGGTCGGCAGCCCCTCGGTAATCTTTTGGAGATATAGCCCGTTGCGGCTCCATTCGAATACCGTAGCAATGCCGTCGGCGTCTTCGATGGAAGTGGGCCGCCCGTGAGCGCCGTAGTTTACCCGTGCTGACAACAGCTCCGGGCCCGTTCCGTAGCAAGTTGCAGTGCGCGCAATTTTGAAACCGTTTTGACCTACGGGGCTGTAGCGCGCAGTCAGCGCAGTGCTTGCCGTGCCGTGGGAGAGCGTTTCCTTCAAAGGCAAACCGGGGGAATGTGCCGCGACCATCGCGAGGGAAGTATCATCCGTGCCTTCGACGGCATATTCAGTGGTCAAGGTCTCGCCGGTGCCGTCAGAGGTGGTTTTGACCGTGCTTTTAACCAAGCCCGTGCGGCCGACATAGCTGTAGCTCTCCGAGGTGGTGAAGTCGCCGGTGACGGTGTGCATCGTTGAGGACTTCCCGATAAGGCGCGCCACAGTGGGAACCACACCGTAGCTCCAAGGCTGGTAAATCTGGCCGTCGACTTTTTCACGAGACGAGGAACCCATATATTCAGCCTCATAAAAATCCGGACACGTGAAGTTGTCGCTTGCCTGAATTATAAGGCGTTGAATCATAGTGGAGCCGCTTACGCCGGACGTAGCCGCCGTATAGTCCCATCGTTCTGTCTGTACAGGCGCGTAGCTTCCGGGGGTACCTTCATAGACAGTTTTTCTGACCAGTCGTACGCCCGGGTCAAAGACTTTGTTAAGTCCCAGGTGTGTCCTCACGCCATAGTCGGTATAGATCTCATTCTGCTGGATGATATCCTTGTGGATATACTCTATTTTGCCCTCGGGATAGACCGCGGTCACCTTTCCGTACCATATCGGCGTCTGCCCGATGTCGTACCGCATATAGTTCGACTCGCCTGAAATGACAACCGAGCGCAGTTCGCCCATATCGTGGAATAAAGTGTTATAACCGCGAAGGGGGAGCATAGCCCGCGTGATACTTATGAAGGTAGCCATCGAGGGCACAGCGCGCACATGAATGCTGTCATAGTTGTAATTGACTTTCAGAGGTGTATCGCCATCGCTCATCGTGATACTTTTCACGCGCAGACCTCCGCCGTGGTCCAGCAGCGGATTGGTCTCGTCGGCAAGGTCGTGGGCCGTGCCTCCTCCGCTGCGCATCGGAGCGAAACGATGCACCTCGTATTCAAAGTCAACCGTTCCGCCGGTGGGATATACAACGCGCCGGAGCATATGGTCCTGCATCGCCACAGAATCCACGCTGCGGTCGGCATCACCGTATTCGAGCATTTGGCCGGCGTTGCTGTTCTCCTTGAAGCGTCGTATCTTTACCTTGGGCGTGAGCGAAGTGTTTTCCTTGCCGTTGTAGTAGCCCCACCAGTCCTGCGAGTGCTGCCGGAAACTCGTCCGGGGCCTTTGGATATAATCAAACGTAAAGTCGCCTGCGTCACTTAGACTCACGGACGACAAGCAGCTGTAGTCGTCGTAAGCCAAAGTTGCGGTTTTGACCACGGCGTCCTGAGTGTCCTTCACCTCAATTCTTTTAAGGAATGGGCTCCCGTTGTGAAAACTGTAGGTCAGCGCGACCTTGCCCCCCTCAAAAATCACGGACGAAGGCGTCAGCATATAAGGGCAGCCGGGATAGGCTGCGAAGTTTGCCGTTTCCGCGTTGTCGTAGGTCATTTCATCCTCGGCAATATTGGATCCGTCCCAAAGAATAGGATCCCACGAGTCGAAAAATGAAACTCCGGCAAGATACTGAGGCGAGCGCGTCACAGCCGGATTGGCCCAGCCTATCGTCGCGCTTTGGCCCGTAGGCGCCGTAATCTTTGCCAGCGGCCAGGCAGTGCGCACACTGCCGGGACTGCTGTAATTCACCGGCTGATATTCGCAAAGACCATAGAACGAATATTTTACTCCCAAGGGCGAATAAACGTCGATAGTGTCCAGATTTGCCGTTGACTCAACAGTATATTCTTGGTCAACGCCCCCAATGAACGTTGGATGACCCTCGGTACAGTCCAACATCCGCACTATCGTAGCCTCAGGAAGCGAGAACGTGAAAATATCGTGCTCGCTGTCGTGAGGCGAATAGTTGGGCGACTGTATGTTCGGCGACATCATACACTCATAACACCTGTAGCGGGTGTCTTGCTCAAGACCGGTCATAAAAGGAAACATCTCGTCCGGCCGACCCAACACAGTCCGAGTGGCCCGCAAAGCCGGCTGAAGAGTCCACCCATAACCCACCGGAGCCGGGTCGTCGGCAACCTTGATGCCGTTGCTGTGGTAGCGCAGCGTAAAAGGCACCGAAACATCGCCAACCGGTACATTGAAAAGCGGAATGGCAAAGTCGGCCGCGCCCGTCAGCAGCGACGGCTCAGGCAGCTGCACCTTTTGTATGGCGGCAGCTTCAGGATTCGGAGGAATAAGGTCGCGCGTCATGGGCGTGACAATCTGCTGGCCGACACCCTGCGCCCAGAGCATCATAAGCAAGACATATGCCAACCCGCGGCCCGTCATAGCGTTACGGCAATTTTACGTTCATAAACGCCCGGGTGCCTCATCTTCAGCACCACCAAAGTACGCCCTACCCGCACCGACGACAAGTCAATGGCCGCGACGGACGCCTCATTCGCACAGATATGAATCGGCGGCATCGCAGTGGAAAAACCGTCGACATCCACTACATTCACATCAATATCCGCGTCAAAGCCGCACGCAGGGATAGCCAGAACAAGACGCCCTTGCGACAAACTATAGCCAATCAGTCCAAGTAAATTTTCCGGAGCGAAATCGGCCTCATCATCGACCCGCTCAATCAGACCGAAATCGCAGCAGTACAACCGCCGGTCGCTCGACTTCAATACAGCCAAAGGCATCACAGAGCCCGGCTCAACCCAACGGTAAATCGTTTCAACAGCCCGAAATTCGTCGACTTCGTCACCCGCGACAACCTCAACCACATGACGGTGCAGGTCCGCCTTCAACGAATCGCCTCGGAAACAAATCGTGCCCGAATTGATAAAATCCGACTTCACCCAACCTCGCAGACTGAACGGCCGGTGGTCGGCGTCAAGACCCGAACCAGCGAAACCAACATCAAACGAAAACACGCCGCTACCACCCACCGGCACCCGCTCGTCAAGCAGGAAACGAGTGTGTCGTCCAACGTTGGCGCCAGCCCACAGCATCGAGTCGCCTTGGCAGAAAAACGCCGCGCAAGAGTCGTTGATACACTCGTAGAGCATCGGGCCCTCCGAACGCGCATAGTTGGAAGCGCCGTCGGCGAGCACACCCCATTCGCCGAAGTCCCAGACGGAAGCGGCCTCGATTTGGACGGTGGAAGGAGCGGAAAGAACGAAGGGCAGCGGCCGCACGACGGCCCAAGCACCCGCAGCGGTGCTCGCCAAGGCGAGTATGAACGCAAGCCGTCGCATAAGATTCAAGGTTAGTGATCCTCTGCCGGCAAATATAATTTTTTTTATCCAATTTGCAAAATTATTTCGTATTTTCTTTGTTTTATGCCCTTTTTATGCCGGGGGAGAATGCGAAGCGCGCCGGGGCGGGGCCTCGGCGCGCTTGCGGAAGGTTTATTGTGCGGGATGTCTTACTTTGTCAGGCACTCGCGGCACTTGGCGGATATTGCGGCCCAGTCGGCGGCGGCTATGGTCTCTTTGGGGAAGAGTTTGCTGCCCATGCCTACGCAGAAGGCTCCGGCCTTGAACCATGAGGTGAGGTTTTCCTGTGTGGGCTCTACGCCGCCGGTCACCATGATTCGTGTCCAGGGCATGGGGGCCATTACGCCTTTGACGAACTTGGGAGTGAGGACGTCGCCGGGGAAGGCTTTGACGACCTCGCACCCACATTCCTGGGCAGCCCCGATTTCGCTGACAGTGCCGCAGCCGGGGATGTAGGGCACGCCTCGGCGGTTGCACACCTTGGCGACTTCGGGGTTGAAGAGCGGGCCCACCACGAAGCAGGCGCCGAGCTGCATGTAGATTGCGGCGGTGCCGGGCTCGACGATGGAGCCTACGCCGACTGCCATGTCGGGGCAGTGCTCGGCGGCGTATTTAACCACCTTTTCGAAGACCTGGTGGGCGAAGTCGCCGCGGTTGGTGAACTCAAAGCAGCGCACGCCGCCGTCGTAGCAAGCCTTGACTACGGCGCAGGCTGTCTCGGCATCCTTATGATAGAAAACGGGCACAACGGGTGCCTCTGCCATCTTGGCCAGAACGGCCAGCTTGTCGAATTTTGCCATTTTGGGTGTGTTGATTTAGCGCTGTACGCGTCCGTTGGCGCTGCCGCCGGCCAGAGCCTCAACTTCGGCAGCAGAAACAAGGTTGAAGTCGCCGTTGATGGTTTGCTTGAGCGCGGAGGCTGCCACAGCGAACTCAAGAGCCTCGCCCTGGGTGGGTTTGGTGAGCAGACCATGGATGAGACCGCCGGAGAAGCTGTCGCCGCCGCCAACGCGGTCGATGATGGGGTTGATGTCGTAGCGTTTGCTCTCGTAGAACTCTTTGCCGTTGTAGATGAGGCCCTTCCAGCCGTTGTGGGTAGCCGAGAAAGACTCACGAAGGGTCGACACGACGTACTTGAAGCCGAATTCTTCGGCCATGGCCTTGAAGATGCCTTTATAGCCTTCGGCTGCGGTGTTGCCGGCCTCGACGTCGCCTTCGGGCTTGAAGCCCAGACAGAGCTCGGCGTCTTCCTCGTTGCCGATGCAGACGTCGACGTACTTCATCAGCGGACGCATGATGGACTGGGCCTTCTCCTTGGTCCACAGCTTTTTGCGGAAGTTGAGGTCGACGCTAACGGTCACGCCGTGACGCTTGGCGGCCTCGCAGGCCAGACGGGTGAGCTCGGCGGCCTTGTCGGAGATGGCGGGGGTGATGCCGCTCCAATGGAACCAGTCGGCACCTTCCATAATAGCGTCGAAGTCGAACTCGGAGGGGTCGGCCTCGGCGATGGCGGAGTGGGCGCGGTCGTAGATGACCTTTGAGGGACGCATCGAGGCGCCGGTCTCGCAGTAGTAGATGCCGACGCGGTCGCCGCCGCGAACAATGTTTTCGGTGTGAACGCCGTAGCGACGCAGGGCGTTGACGGCAGCCTGTCCGATTTCGTGTGCCGGAAGTTTGGACACGAAGTAAGCGTCGTGGCCGTAGTTGGCGCAGCTCACGGCCACGTTGGCCTCACCGCCGCCCCAGATAACGTCGAAAGAGTCGACCTGCACAAAGCGGTGGCAGCCCGCGGGCGACAGGCGCAGCATGATTTCGCCGAGGGTAACTATCTTAGACATAGTTGAATAGCTTGGTTATAGGGTTTTGATTATGTTTTATGCTGTAATGAACGCTCAGTTTTGGATAGACTTCATGAGCTTGACCGCATCGACATAGCGGGCTATGCCTTCGGCAACCTGCTTGGCGTCGTTCATGGCGTGGACAACGGTTGCGGGGCGGTTGGTGACGTCGCCGCCGGCAAAAACGCCCGGGCGCGTTGTCATGCCGTAGGGATTCTCGCGGGTGAGCACATAGCCGCGCTCGTCGACCTCGATACCGGAGGTTGTGCTGACGATTCGGGCTGCCGGAGCCGAGCCTACAGCGAGAATAACGCGGTCGGCCGGATAGACGGTGCGCTCGCCGCCGTGCTCGATGGTGACGCTCTTAAGGCGAGTGCCCTCGCCGCCCTCGATTTCGACTATCGACGACTCCCACAGGAAGCGCACGCCTTCTTCGACGGCCTCGTCGTACTCGGCGCGAAGGGCGCTCATATTCTCTATGGTGCGGTGGTAGACGATGCTGACCTCGGCGGCTCCCATGCGAAGGGCCGTGCGGGCCGCATCCATGGCCGTGTTGCCGCAACCAATCACGAAGACGTGGTCTCCCTGGCCGATAATGACCTCGTTGCGGGCTATATAGCCATGCTCGAAAAGGTTGACGCGGCGCAGGAAGCGGATGGCCTGGCGAACGCCCGGATGGTTGATGCCCGGAATCTGCAGGCGTTTGGGAACGCCCGTGCCCGTGCCCATGAAGATGGCGTCGAAGCCACGCTCGAAGAGGGTGTCGACGGTGATGTCGGCCCCGATAGTGGTGTTGAGGTGCAGAGGCACACCCAGATTCTCAATCTTGCGAATTTCGCGCCGAACGACCTCCTTAGGGAGGCGGTACTCGGGGATGCCGAAGGTGAGCACACCGCCGGCTTCCGGCTCCATTTCGAAAATCTCAACGGCAAAGCCCTGTCGCGACAGGTCGCCCGCTATGGTGAGGCCGGCGGGGCCGCTGCCGATCACGGCCACACGTCCGCGCGACTTCTCGGGGATGCCTTCGTGGCTGAGGCCGGCTTCGGCGTCGAAGTCGGCAACGAAGCGCTCGAGTTTGCCGATGTTGATGTGGGCGCCCTTTTTGTTGAGGATGCAGTTGCCCTCGCACTGGCGCTCATGGGCGCACACGCGGCCGCATACGGCCGGGAGGTTGCTACGCCCGTGGATGATGCGCATGGCGTTGCCAAGATTGCCCTTGGCCAGCTCGGCAATCCAGTCGGGAATGTCGTTGCTGATGGGGCAGCCCTTCTTGCACGAAGGCACTTTGCAGTGCAGGCAGCGTTGCGCCTCCTTGATGGCTTCAGCGAGGGTATAGCTTTCGTTTACTTCTTTAAAATCCATTGCTATTAGTCTGCCAAGGGGCAGAGTTTAGGTTTTGACGGCGCAAAATTGGCATTTTTTATTTGAAAATTCTGCGCCGTCGAGCCTTTTTATCGTGTTACTCGGAACCAGTCGATGTCCATCCAGCCTCGGTTCTTGCCGTCGGGCATGATGCTGAAGAAGCCTACTCGAGCGCCTATCCAGTGGCCTTCGCGGGCAGTGAATTCACCCGGGCAGGTGTGGAAACGGCGTCCGTCGGTGCTGTAGGAGAAAGTGCAGCGATAGTTGTCGCCGACTTTGACGCGCAGCCACAGGTCGATGTCGTAGCTTGCGCGGCCGCCTTCGCCGTTGACGCGCGTGGGGTCGAGCGTGGCGACGGTTGTGGCCGTTTCAGGCTTGTTTTTGTTGGCGCGCATACATTCCACCATCTTCACTACGAACTTGCTGCCGTCGAACTCGACAGCCAGTCGGGCATAATCCAGACCCATCACAATAAGACCGCTTTCCTGACCGGGCTGAGTGGCCGAGACGGTCACCTTGGCAGTGGCCGTGAAGGTTTCGTTGGGGAACTTCTGGGTGAGGATATTGGGAATCTGTCGCATATTGACGAAGTCCGCAACCGACTGGCCGTAGAGGCGGTAGTAGCCGTTCGGAGTGGCGAAGCCGAAGGGAAGCTGATAGTTGGCGAACCATTCCCACTGGCGTCCCAGCTCGGTGGTGTTGAATTCGTCGCTCTCCTGCGGAGTGTGGACTGTGGAGGTCGTCCCGGTATTGGGCTTGCGGAAGGTGGTCACGGGGGTGCCGCAGCCATCGCCGTCGGCATCAACACCAATCACGGGCCAGCCGTCGACCCACTGCATGGGCTGAAGATGGGCGACGCGGCCGAGAACGCCCTTGTCCTGAAAGTGGATGAACCAGTCTTCGCCCGTGGGAGTATCGACCCAGGCGCCCTGGTGAGGGCCGTTGGTGGGGCTGTCGCCCTGTGCCATTACCACGCGCTGTTCATAGGGCCCGTAAGGGTTGTCGGCCACCATGGCGACCTGCCAGCCCGTAGTGACGCTGCCGGCGGGGGCAAAAATCCAGTATTTGCCGTCGCGTTTGTAGAACTTGGGGCCTTCGATGGTGTGGTTGCCGTCCGGGAGACCGTCGTAGACGGCCACCGGCGTGCCGATGAGGCTCTTGCCGTCGGGAGCCATCTCCGTGACTGTAATCAGGGCGTTTAGGCCGCCGCGGCTACGCGCCCAGCCGTTTACCATATAAGCCTTGCCGTCCTCATCCCACAGAGGGCAGGTGTCGATGATCCCCTTTGCAGCGTGCACCAGCACCGGCTCTTCCCATTTGCCCAGGGGGTCGGAAGTCTTGACCATATATATTCCGCGGTCGGGATCTCCCCAGTAGATGTAGAACTCGCCGTTGTGGTAGCGGATGGCGGGCGCCCAGACGCCGTCACCGTGCTGAGCGAGGTTAAAATATTCCTCGGGCACGAGCTTTTCGGCGGCATGGTTCACAATGGTCCAGTTCACCAAATCTTTGGAGTGGAGAATGGGCAGTCCGGGAATGTTTGTGAAGCTCGATGCCGTCATCCAGTAGTCGTCGCCCACGCGGATGGCATCGGGGTCGGAGTAGTCGGCGTTGATGATAGGGTTGCGGTACTTGCCGTTTCCCAAGTCGGGTACCCACACCTGCGAGATGTAGTCGTCGGCAGCCGCCGTCATAGCGCCTAAGGCCAACGCTGCGGTTATGATAATGTTTTTGATAGCCATTTTTGCTGATTTATAAAGCGAAGGCGGAGAACGCGCTCCAGCGGTCTCCGCCTCCGCGGCTTAAAAGGTATTACTGAATCCAGCGGAGGTCGCCGGCCTGAGTGATGTAGGGCAGAGACTTGGTGTCCTTGATGGTGTAGTCACCGTTCTCAGGATCCTTGAAGAGGTCGGTTGCGGGAATGCCGAGCTCGGTTGCGCGGATTTTGGAGCCGCCCAGACGATAGTCGGTGGTGGTGTAGTTGTTGTCGAAGACGGTGCGGGTGCCCGAGCCGGTAGCCAGCAGCTCGCCCATGGGCGAAGCCACGATGACGTTGCGCACAGTCACGGTGGAGTGCTCGGTGTTGGAGACGTCGATGAGGCGGTTGTTGACGCAGAAGTCGTAGAAGGTAACGTTCTCAACCGTCAGCTCGATGGCAGTCGACGTTGTGCTGTGGTTGATGAGGTTGCCCCAGCCCCATGTTGCGTCGACCTGATTGCCGCCGCGGCTGAAGGTGGTGTTGCGGATGGTGATGGCATCGATTTGGTCGTAGGTGCCGATTTCGCCCTTGCCGGCCGAACCGAAGGCGAAGGTGCCGTAGGTGCTGCCCTGCCAGCCGCACTGGTCGAACCAGCAGTTGTCGATTTCGATGGCCTGGATGTGCTTGACGTTCGTCGACTGATGGCGCCAGAAACCGCGGTAGACGTTGCGGAACACGCAGTTGGTAAAGCTTACGTTCTCAATGTCGAAGGGATTGGAGCAGTTCATGAAGTACTGGTTCTGCGAGGCGTTGCGAATCTCCACGTTCTGGTAGGTCAGGGAGGAGATGTAAGCGCCGTTGTAGATGCTCCAGGTGCCGTTGATGACGAGCACGGGGCGGGTGCCTTCCTCGTCGCATACCAGAGTGAAGCCCTTCTTGATGGGGAAAGTGCTCAGAGTGTAGGTGGTTCCGGCGGGGAGCTCGTACCGGGTGCCTTCGGGAATGTCCGGGTCGTCGTTGTTGGCAAGGAGGATGTCGGAGAGGTTGTCGGTAATCTCAACCTGAATAACCTGTGCAGCCGGGCCGGTGGTGCGGAAGGTAACCTGATTGTAGGGCTTGTCGTACTTGCGAGGTTTGGAGGTGTCGTAGAGATTGACGGTGTAGAGGGTGGAGGCGGTCAGGCCGGACACCTTCATTTCGCCGCTCTGGCGCGACTCGGCGGGTATATAGCCCGTTACGGTCTGCAACTCGGGAGCCATCGTGGGCACCACGCTGAAGGAGTCGGCGGGGTTGTCGGAGTCGACAAGCCAGCGAATCACGGCGTCGTTGTCGTTGATTTCGGTCTTGCTCACGCCCTGCAGAATGTGGGCATAGTCCGGACGGGCTTCGGTGGTGAAGTCGGTGCGGGCCCACTGCGAGTTGTGCTCCTCGCTGTAGGCATTGGAGCGCACGCGGACGTAGTAGCGCGAAGCGTAGGGCAGATCCTCCAGGGTGATGAAGGGCTCGAACACTTCCTTCTCCATGAAGAGGCGCTGGTAGTAGTTGTCCTCAAAAATCTGCACGGTGTAGCTGCGGGCATCGTTGACCTGATACCACACCAGCGACATGTCGTTGTTGTTTTTCACCGTCACGGCGGGGTCCGTGGCGAAGCGGGGCTGGAAGAGGTCGCCGCGCCAGGTATACTGGTCGTCGGTGCAGGCAGCGGCGGCCACGGCCAGAGCAGCGCCGGCGCAGAGGGCTTTGAATATGTTGAGTTTCATAGCTTGTTCTTGGTTTTTGCTGATGAGAAGTTATGCGGCCGACGTTATTACTGGTAGCCGTACTGCTGCTGGATGGAACCGCGGTGGGCGGTGATAACCTCAACGGGGTAAGGCATCAGGTAGCGAACCGGGTCGGTGGGGCTCACGGTGGAGGCATTGTTGTAGTTGACGTAGCCGCGGAAGCTCCACTTCACGTCGTTGTGCACTTCCCATTCGTCGGTTTCCTTGTTGCGGTCCCACCACTGGTTGGCGTACTTCTGGATGTTCTTCCAGCCTTCCGAAGCGGGGTGTTCGCCGATGGCGTCGCCGTACTCCTTGAGGCCCTTGAACTCTATGATTGTGCGGGAGGGATCCTGCGGGTTGGGGAGCTCGCGCCAGTAGACCTGGTCTCGAACCTCGCCGAGCACGCCCTGACCCTGCGCACGTTTACCCCAGTCGGTGAAGGTGTTGTAGAGGTCGATGAGGGTCTGGCCGTAGAGGTTCCAACGAGCAAGGTCGTACTTGCGGACGCCTTCGCCGCCGAACTCCCATGCGCGCTCGTCGACGATAGCCTGGAAGAAGGCTTCCGGACTGTTGAGAGCGTCGACGTAGGCCTCTACGCACTCGGCCTGGTGCTCGGGAGCGAAAGCGCGGCGGCGTACGGTCTTGAGGGCTTCCTTAGCTTCGGAGGTAGGGCCGCTGAGCTCGTTGACAACCTCGGCGTACATCAGCAGCACGTCGGCATAGCGCATGCGGATGGAGTTGATGCCGGTGTTGTCGCCGTGGCCGGTCATCATGTTGCCCATATACATTTTGCTCCACTTGCCTACGTTCCAGCCCGATACGCAGCTTTTGCCCAGGGCGACGGTCTGGTTGAGGTCCTCGTCGTAGCTGTAGGGCACGCAGGTCATGTCAAGACGAAGGTCGCGCTGGTCGAAGGTGAAGGGATAGAGACCCGAGAAGGAGCAGTTGTTGCGACCCTGGCCGTAGTTGTGGGAGGGATGGTCTTCGTCGTAGCCGATGACCATACCGATGTTGTAGCCCAGCGAGCCGGAGTATTCCTTCAGCATGGGCACTTCGAAGATGACGTCGCCGTTGTCGAGCACGGTCCAGTTGCACTCGCCGCGCCAAAGGTCCTCGAAGCTTTCCAGAGCCAGACTGTGGCGGCCTTCGGAAATCACCTTGCCGAGATAGGTGCGGGCAATCTGATAGTAGTCGGTATAGTCGGCGGGGCGCTCCATAATGCCGGTTGCGCCGCCGGGGCGCAGGGAGTAGCCGCCGCGGTAGAGTGCGAGCTGGCCAATGAGCGCCTGGCAGTATTCGCGCGAAGCGCGCTCTACGCCGTCCTCCATCTGGGAGGCATATTTCATCATCGGCTCAACCTCGCGGAGGTCGTCGATGAGCTTGGCGTATATTTCGTCGCGGTTGGTAGTACCCTCGTTGTAGAGAGTCTCGGAGGCCTCGGTGGGCTCGGTGCGGAACACCACGTCGCCCCAGGTGCGGATCAGGTCGAGGTAGAGCATGGCGCGGATACATTTAACCTCGCCGTACATCTGCTGCATCTCCGTAGGGCCGTTCTCGCCGATTTCGGTCGAGAAGCCTGCTGCGGCTTCCATGTTCTGAAGGAAGTCGTTGCAGTAGTTGATGGCCTCGTAGGCGCTGTTCCAGGTGTTGCGGAGGCTGCCCCAGAGGGAGCGCACGTCGAAGCAGTGGGCCTCGTCGCCGTTGCCCGAAGTCGAAGTCTGGTTGCCGTTCGACTTCATTTCGACGTCGGTGTTGGTGTTGAAGGTGTAGGGCAGGGCGAGGCCGTAGAGGTTGCGGTTGGTGAGCTTGGAGTAGATGGAGCCCATCATGGCCTTGGTTTCAGTCTCGTCGCCAAATATTTCGTCGGTGGTGAACGACGACTCCGGGGTGGTGTCGAGGAAGTCCTCGCAGGAAGTGAAGGCCACACCTGCGCCGGCCAGCATCACCGCCGCTGTAATATGCTTGAAAAATCTTGTTTTCATGTCGATGTACTGGATAAGGGATTAGAAGGAGAGCTGAGCGCCGAAGGTGTATGTGCGGCTGCGGGGATAGAGGTTGTAGTCGATGTTGGGGGTCAGGCCCTGGCCGATGTTGACTTCGGGGTCGTAGCCCTTGTAGCCGGTGATGGTGAAGAGATTGTAGCCGGTGGCGTAGAGGCGCAGCTTGGTCATGCCCAGCGTCTTGAGCACCTTCTTGGGGAAGGTGTAGCCGATTGTGAGGGTCTGCAGGCGCAGGAAGGAGCCGTCTTCGACGCCGTAGGTGGAGATATAGCTCTTGGAGATGCCCGAGGGATTCCAGGTGGTGGCGTTGGTGTTGAAGGCTGCCCACTGCTCGGGGGTGCGGAACATGTCGTTGCCCATATTGTCGTAGCGGCGGTACATACCGACGAACTCCTGCGAGTAGTTGCGGTAGAGGTTGGTGTTGCTCGGGGCCATGGCCAGGTTGATCTTGTTGAGGTTGATCACGTCGAAGTCGGCCATGAAGTTGAAAAAGGCGTTAAGGTCGAAGCCTTTCCAGGTGGCGTTGATGCCGAAACCGCCCGAAATCTTCGGAGTTGTCTCACCGATGATTTTGCGGTCGTCGGCGGTGAGCAGATAGCGGTTGGGATCGTCCGGGTCGTCGTTTATTTTTGCAAACTTGGGCGAGCCGGGCTGCAGGTTGCCGCTCAGCAGGGAGCAGTCGACGATGCCGGGCTTGAGGGTGTAGGTGTTGGCAATCTTGTCGTAGTTGAAGTCCTCGACGCGGTAGAAGCCGTCGTTGACGTAGCCGTAGATGGTGCCCATGGTGGCGCCCACACGGTACCAGTAGACGTCGGCGTTTACGTCGACCTTTTCGGCCTCGGCGTAGAAAGCCTCTTCGTTGCCGGCGAGTTTGTCGATTTTGCCCTTGTTGAAGCCCAGGTTGAAGTTCACGCCCAGGGTCCAGTCGCGGTTCTCGACGATGTAGTAGTTGAGGTTGAGTTCGACACCCTTGTTGGAGGTCTGGCCAACGTTGGTGAGCATGGTGGTGAAGCCGGTGTCGCCCGGAATCTGGGTAGCCAGCAGAAGGTCTTTGGTAGTGTTCCAGTATGCCTCGATGCTACCGTTGATGCGCTCGTTGAGGAAGCCGAAGTCAATACCGATGTTTCGGGTAATGGTTGTCTCCCACTTCACCTTGCGGTTAACGGGGTATTTGAGGTTGAAATCGTAGTAGTAGTTCTGCTGCTCGCCCCAGCCGGGAGCCTTTGCGGTGTCGCCGAGCTTGTAGAGCTTCAGGTAGAGGTCGGAGTCGATGCGGTCGTTGCCGGCATGGCCGTAGGAGAAGCGCACCTTAAGGTTGCTCAGCCAGGTGTAGTCGCGCAGGAAGGACTCGTTGGAGGCGCGCCATGCCAGGGCGAAAGCGGGGAAGTAGCCCCAGCGGTTGCCGCGCGAGAACTTGGAGGAGCCGTCGGCGCGGAGGGTCACGGTGGCCAGGTAGCGGTCGGCCCAGGAGTAGTTGACGCGGCCGAAGAAGGAGAAGATGCGCGTCGGCGAGGGGGTCTCCGAGGTGTTGCTCAGCGGGGTGCCGAGGGCGAAGTTGTCGAAGGCCTTCTCAGCGTCGATGTTCTCGGGGAAGCGACCGATGTATACGCGGCTGTAGTGCGTGCCCTGGTGCTTCATTTCCTGACCGATCATGGTGTTGAAGGAGTGGTCTTCGCCGATGTTGAAGTTGTAGTTCAGCGTGTTGGTGAGCTGCCACTTTGTGCGGTGGTCTTCCTTCTCGGTCAGGTTGGGACCGTAGGTCTTGGAGGCGCTGTTGGAGTTGGCGGCGTTGAACTGACGGTCGTCCTGGTAGAATTTTTCCCAGGTGAACTCGTTGCGCAGTGTCATGCCGTTCATAATGGTCCAGTTGAGGGCGCCGCCGTTGTTGAGCAGCCAGGAGTAGCGGTTGCGGTAGTAGCGGGCATTGTTCTCAAGAGGATCGTAGTGGTAGAAGTCGACAAGGTCGTCGTCGTTGACAAGCTCATTGTTCTCCGGCACGGAGGTGAAGTCCTGCAGACCGTTGGTGGGCTGCTCCTGCAGCGAAGCCAGCAGGCCCACGCCCTCGGTGCCTCGTCCGGTGAGCGTCTTGTTCATATAGCGGGTGCGGTACTCAACGCTCAGGAACTTGAAGAGCTTCAGGTTGAGGTTGAGGTTGAGGTTGTTCTGAACCAGGCCGTTGTCGGGCATCACCGAAGGCTGGTCCTGATGCATGAAGCTGAACTTATACTTGACGTTCTCGGTGCCGCCGGTGATGGAGCCGTCGACGGCCCAGCTCACGGGGTGTGTTCCGAAAATCTTGTCCTGCCAGTCGTTGCCTTCGTAGCCCTGATAGATATAGGTCTCGTAGGCCTGGCCGAAGTAGTTCGCGAAGCCGTTGCGGGCCGAGGAGCCCTTGGGAGCGATTCGTTCGTAGTTTGCCCACACGAAGTCGTAGGGGCTCATCACGTCGATTTTGTTGGAGAGCTCTTTGGTCTGGACGTAGGCGTTGATGTTGATAGCCGCCTTGCCTTCGTTGGGTCGCTTGGTGGTTACGAGCACAACACCGTTGGCACCTCGGGCACCGTAGATTGCCGTCGAAGCGGCGTCTTTGAGCACCTGGATGTTGTCCACATCGGTAGCGGGAACGTCGTTGAGGGAGCCTTCGAAGCCGTCGATGAGCACCAGCGGCTCGTTGCTCTGGGTAATGGAGCCGCCGCCGCGTACTCGCACGGTCACTTCAGCGTCGGGCGAGCCGTCGGGGGTGGTCACCTGCACACCGGGCATGCGGCCGATGATGGCCTCGCCGACGTTGGCAACGGGCACTCGCTCGATAGTCGAAGCCTCCACCGACGACATAGCGCCGGTGAGGTTGCCTCGCTTCTGGACGCCGTAGCCGATGACCACCATTTCCTCCAGCATGTCGCTGGCGGCTTCCATCATGATTTCAATGCCGGAGGTGCGGCCGTCCAGGCGCACTTCCTTATCAAGGCAGCCCACATAGGTGACGAAGAGCACTGCCGTGGCCGGATTGACGTTGTTGAGGGTGAAATTGCCGTCGATGTCGGTGACAACGGCGTTGTTGGTGCCTTTGACGGTGACGGCGGCGCCGGGGAGCGGACCTTCGACGTCGAGCACCACACCCGTCACTGTGGCGGTCTGCGCAGCGGCCCCAAAAGCAACCGCCATCAGGCACAGAACCGTGAACATTCTGAATATAGCTTTCATGAAGATGAGAGTTTACAGGTTAAACTGGGTGAGGAGCTCGCTGTAGGTAGTAGCGGTCTCGGTCGGGGCGGGCACGCCGTAGTCCTTCATCTCGAAGCCCGAGGTGCGGAAGTTGCCCGAAGCGTCGACGGTGGGGTTGCCGGCAAACTTGAACCATGTGCCCATGCCGCTGACAGCACCCGACACGGTGTTGCCCTTCACGGTTACCGTCAGCGACGATGCCGACGAGCCGTCCAGATCGAAGTATGTGCAGTTGGTGCCGCGGCCGTCGATGAAGGTATTGTTCTCAACCACCACGCTGATAGCGCCCGGGGTCTTTGCCAGACCGGTCAGGATGCAGTTGCGGGTGCCGAAGTTACGGCCGTGGAAGAGGTTGCCGCTGAAGATGAAGTTGTTTACAGGAGCCACGCGGCGTGCCGGGAGGTTCCACAGGGCGTTGGTGGTGGTCATGTTGACGAAGCGGCAGCCCGTCATAGTCACCGTGCCGATGCTCTGAATGTTGTCCTTGCTGGTGGAGGAGTTCCAGATGATGCCGTTCCAACCGGTGATGTTGACGTTGGCGAAGGTAACGTCGCCGACGGCGAATTCCTCGTTGCGCAGGTTGAAGAGTCGGTCGCGCTGAGGTTTGAGGTTGAGGTTCTGGAAGCGTATGTGGTCGATGGAGCCGCTCATGGAGATGTTGTAGACCGTCAGAGTGGCGTAGTCCTGACCGAAGCCCGGAGTCTGACCCATGATGGTGAAGGGCTTGGTGGCGCCTTCCATAGCCTTGTCGGGCATAGTGTAGGAAGTGCCGGCCTTCAGGAAGATGCGGATTTCGTCGACAGCAGGGTCGGCCATCTGCTCCTTGAAGATGTCGCCAAGGCTCTGGCCGGGCTCAACATATGTATATCCGTCGGGCACTTCGACCTTCACGGAGGGGAATACATCGTTGTCGCGCCAGTTGAGCTGGCCGATGGTGACGGTGTAGTTCATGATCACGGGCTCGTCGGCGTTGTTGAGGTCGAAGGCGACCTCGGTGAGCTGGTTGGGGAGCACGGTGAAGCCGTCGGCGAATTCCTTGGTGCGGACAATATTGCTGTCGGCATCGAGGTATTCAAGGCGCACGGTGATTTTGTCGTTTTCGGAACCAATAAGATAGAGATCTTCGGTGTAGCCCACGCCGCCGCCCGAAGTTTCCTTGATTCGGGTCAGGGTGATGGGTTCGCCGGTTGCCGGAGCAGCCTGAGCCACGCTGTAGGCCTTTACGGGAGTAGTCACGAAGGCTCGCAGAATCGAGTAGCTCTTGTCGGCCTTGACGTCGTTGGCCTTGAGGCGGAAGTGGCCCGTGCGCGTCTTCAGCGCCAGGGTCAGCGGGTCGCCGGCGGAGTAGGACACCGGGTCGGAGATGGCAAAGGTCTGCTTTGCCGTGGAGTCCTGCTCGATGAGCTGCATATCCAGCGAGGTCGGAGGCGTCATCAGCACGCTCTGGTTGGTGGCCAGCACGCGGTAAGAGCCTTCCGGAAGGGAGAAGCGGTAGGAGGTGGAGTAGTTGCCGTAGAAGGAACCATCCTCATTATATATATAGAGGGGGAGGTTGGAGGTGCCGTAGTAGATGTTCCAGGGTTCGCCGTCGAGGGTCATGCTGAGCTCGCGGGTAATCTGGGTGGGATAAACCTCTTCCTCATTGCAGGCGGCCAGGGCCGAGCAAGCCAGAGCGGCGCACAGGGCGTATTGTATTGTCTTGTTCATGGCTCAGATTAGAAGGGTGATACTTGAATCTCGAAGGAAGCGGCACCGCGGCTCAGAGGCGAGGTCGAGGTCCAGGGAGTGGCCACGAAGTCGTTGGTCAGCACCGGCACTGTCATGGTGTAGCGGTTGTTGGCCGTGTAGTGCACGCCTGTCTCGAGGGCGCCGGCGGAGGTGTTGACCTGCTGCGCGCCTTTATAGAAGGTTATGTCGAGCATCGATTCTTCGGCCAGGGCGTTGGTGTCGAAGGTGATGAAGCTTGCCTTGTAGCCGGTGGCGGATGTGGCCTCGGCGGTGTAGGAGGCGGCGGTAGCAGCGCCGGTGTTCACCATATATGAATCGGCCGTGTTGCTGAAGGTAAGGCTCATGCGGTCGAAGAAGGACTGGGCGGCGAGTTCGGCCTCGGTTTCGGCCGGAGTGAAGTTCACTCGGGCCACCAGACGCTGCATAGCCAGCGAAACGGTCGATGTGCTCTTGTCGGAAGCAAAAGAAGTCACTGCGCCGAACCAAACTTCCTTCTCGGAAGAGGGGTCGAGGTGCAGTTGGGCCGTCTCCAGAAGGTCCTTTCCGGAAACGGAAGCAACGTTGGCAACGGCAAAGGTCTTGAAATTCTCGCCCAGGGGAAGGCTCAGAGAAACGGTGGCGTCGTCGACGCTGACCTCCTGCTCAAGATAGAGGGGGGCAGTCTTGCGGTCCACCTTGTAGACATAGACAGTGTAGCGGTCTACGCCGGCAGCGGCGAAGTCGTCCTTGGCCGCGCGGCTCATCACTATCTCCACCGTCTGCTCGGCGTCGCCTCCGGTAGCGGGTACCTGCGGGTCGTCGGCCTCGCCTTGGGAGCAAGAGGCCAGCAGAAGCAAGCCGGGCAGCAGAAGATTTGAAAGCTTTGTGCTCATTTTGAGATATAGATTTTAGGTATTTTGATTGATTGCAGTTAATAAGGATTGGTTTAATGGCGTATTGAGCTGCGAATCAAGCCTTTGTGCCGTCCGAGGAGGCGTCGGGACCGTCTGCGCGTGCTTTTTACAGTGCAAATTTTGCAAGTTTTCACAGTGCGGACGGGGCAAAAATTGCCGTTTAATGGTGGAAAATATTAATTTCTTTCTTTTCCGAATAGTATTCTCCCCGCCCGCGGCCACCTCGGAATGCTCAGGGCATAGAGCAAACGGAGTCGGCCGCACATTATTATATACAGTTGGTTAAAGTGCGTTTTTTACATTTGTTAATGTTCAAAAAGCAATCCCCCGAAGCTCCGGCGCACCCATCTCCGGTGCCCTTCGAACTTTTTTATGCTTTTTCACGCAAAAAAAATTGCCACTTTGATTTTTGTTGCTAACTTTGCCGTCGGAGACACCCGCGGGACAGCAACCCCGCCGCTCCCCCACAACTAACCCGCATAACCAGTAACCACAACATCTACCCGCGGCCCCGCGGCCGCAAAAACCAAAACACAGTCGTTATGGATATCAATCAAATCATGGCTTCCCTCGAAGCCAAGCATCCTGGCGAAAAAGAGTATCTCCAGGCAGTCAAGGAAGTTCTCCTCTGCGTTGAGGATGTCTACAACCGGCATCCCGAGTTCGAGCGCAACAAAATCATCGAGCGCATGGTCGAACCCGACCGCATCGTTACCTTCCGAGTTACCTGGATCGACGACAAAGGCGAAGTTCAGAACAACATCGGCTACCGCGTGCAGTTCAACAATGCCATCGGCCCGTACAAAGGCGGCATCCGCTTCCACGCTTCCGTCAACCTGAGCATCCTCAAGTTCCTCGGCTTCGAGCAGACCTTCAAAAACGCCCTCACAACCCTCCCCATGGGTGGCGCCAAGGGCGGTTCAGACTTCTCGCCCCGAGGCAAGAGCGACCGTGAAATCATGCGCTTCTGCCAGGCTTTCATTCTGGGCCTGTGGAAGAACCTCGGTCCCGACCGCGACGTGCCCGCCGGCGATATCGGCGTAGGCGGCCGCGAAGTCGGTTATATGTACGGCATGTACAAGCGCCTCGTAAACCAGCACGACGGCACCTTCACCGGCAAAGCCCTCGAATTCGGCGGCAGCCGCATCCGTCCGGAAGCCACCGGCTTCGGCGCCCTCTACTTCGTGGAGAACATGCTCGCCCAGCGCAACGACTCCATCAAGGGCAAGACCATAGCCATCTCCGGCTTCGGCAACGTGGCTTGGGGCGCTGCCCTCAAGGCAACCGAACTCGGCGCTAAGGTTGTCACCATCTCCGGCCCCGACGGCTATATCTACGACGAAGCCGGCCTGGATATGGAAAAAATCGACTACATGCTCGAACTCCGCGCCTCCGGCAACGACATCGTGGCTCCCTACGCCGAGAAATTCCCCGGCTCCGTGTTCTACGCCGGCCGCAAGCCCTGGGAGCAGAAAGTCAACATCGCTCTGCCCTGCGCCACCCAGAACGAGCTCAACGGCGACGACGCCAAAGCCCTCATCGCCAACGGCGTTGAGATGGTGGCCGAAGTCTCCAACATGGGCTGCACACCCGAAGCTATCGACGCCTTCATCGCTTCCCGCACAGTCTATGCTCCCGGCAAGGCAGTCAATGCAGGCGGCGTAGCAACCTCCGGCCTCGAAATGAGCCAGAACGCAATCCACCTCCAGTGGAGCGCAGAAGAAGTCGACCAGCGACTCCACACCATCATGACCGACATCCACAGCCAGTGCCTCGAGTACGGCGTGGAACCCGACGGCTACATCAACTACATGAAGGGCGCAAACATCGCCGGCTTCATGAAGGTGGCCAACGCAATGATGGGTCTGGGCGTCTGCTGATAACCCCCTGACCAAAAAACGCAGCGGCGTCGCTCCTTTCCGAGCGGCGCCGCTTGCATTACCGGCCCGCAGGCGAGCCGGGATTTGCCGACAGCACAGTTCTACTCTATCGTAATGCCTTCTTTGATGAGAGGTGTGAGGTTTACCGGAGGCAGAATAAAGCTGCCGAACGAGGTGCCCTCCGTACGGGAGAACATGATGCCGCGTGCCGTTCCGACCGTTTGCGATGCAACTTGCAGAAGAAGATCTCTGCTGAGCTCAATGCCTTTTTCTGATTGGCATTTATTCCAATCGTCCGGGTAGATGGAAAATTCGCAGATGGTTTCGAGGACAAGGAATTTATCGGAGCTGTGCGTAAAGGCGATTTTGAGATCCACGCCAAGCAGATGTGAGTCGGGGGCAACACGGAAACCGAATTCCACCTCGCATCTTATGTTCTCAGTTGGTGCGCTGTCGGCCAAAATGGCAAACTGCGGCACACTTATTTTAATCATTCTGAAGCGTGTCATCAGGCGCAATGTATGTTTAAATCAGAAAATGAGGTGTCATTTTCATTGCTTAGGATTTCGACACCTTTGTAATTCTCTCCTACCCGAACAAATTCGGCTGCTTTGGTTTGGAACGCTTTAAAGGCGAAATTCACTTTCTCGGAGGCGCAGACAATGGCCACCGGCTTGAATTCGATGGAGGGAATATAGCCGAATGCAAGAGCCAGCTCGACAAGCTTAGACAACTTGTGGTCGTAATCGCCGTTGAGAAGCTGGGAAACGTATCCTTTGCTGACACCAAGGTGTCCGGCGAGCTGCGTGCGGTTCATACCATGTTTCGACATGAACTCCTCCGCACAGTTAAAGAGGTCAATCTGGGTCTTGGCGGTCCAGTATTCCGGCGTGGTTACAATAGTTTCGCGGTTCATGCTATATGGTTTTGAAATCTTTGATTTTCTTTTTAAATGACTGGATGTCTTTCTTCTGGTTCGTCTTTAAGCCTCCGCAGACGACATAGACATCGGGCTTTTGCTTTATAACATAGATTCTCAAAATACCTTTTTTGAATTCAAACAGGTCGCTGCGCTCATCGGATTCTATATGTCTGAACTTTTCTTTCGGGAGCAATATTCGGTCGGAAAGCATTTCCATATACCTAACTATGGCGGCGAAGTCCTTTTTAAGCTGAGCGTTTGTTTCAATCTCTTTCATAAGCGAATCGACCATACACTCACCATCAATCAGTAATTTGAGGTAAGTGTATTGTTGGGAATTCCTTACATAGTCGAAGGGCTCAGTGGAAAATGAAGGCATCGAAGGCTGTATTTGCGGGCTGTGGGGGCAAAGTTACGACCTTTTAGTCATAAAAACAATTATTTCGCGCAAAAAGTTTAGTTTGAACTAAACTTTTTGCGCGAATGGCTGAAAAGAAAGCCCCCGCCGGGGAGGCGGAGGCTGTATGGGGCGCGGAGAGGGCGGAATCAGTCGATTTGGACAACCAGGTAGTTGGAGAGACTCCAGAACTTGGCGGGATTGGTGATGCGGAGCACCTTGTGGCCGTTGACGTTGTCGATGGTGTAGGAATCCTCGGGCTGGTTGGTGAGCACTTTGGCCTCGTTGGAGTTGAGGTCGATGGAGGGCAGGGTGCGCTTGTCGGCGCGGGTGAAGAATCCGGCGTTGAAATCGCCTTCCATAATCTTGGTGCGACGCAGGAAGCCGGTTTCGATGATGCGGTTCTCCTTGAGCTCGTTCTTGGTGCCGATGGCGTAGTAGCAGGTGTTGAGGTCGTTGGAGAGCTGGGTGGCTGCTATGCTGGTGGAGTCGAGCTCGGCGGTGACCAGAGTCACGGTCTGATGGAGGGAGTCGACAGTATTGTCGAGTTCGCCGATTTGTGTGCGAGCCTCGTCGAGGTTGGCGCGCAGCTGCGCGATTTCCTGAGTCTGGCCGTCGATCTGCTGACGCAGGGTGGCGACGGTGGTCTGGAGATTGCGGTTGTTGAGGTTGGAGCTGTTGAGGCGCTGCTCGAGTTCGTCGAGGCGTTCACGGCGCTGCTGCAGGGTCTGCTGAATGGCGGCGATGTCGGCGCGAATCTGCTCGCGCTGACCGGGAGTCTCGTTGCCACCCGACACGGTGAGTATGTTTTCGAGCTGCTTGATTTGGCTCATGTCGGACGATATTTCGTTGACAAGAGTGAGAAGCTGGTCGCGGTCGGCAACGGCATCGGCGAGTTCCTCGCGGGTTGCGGCAGCAACTTGAGCCTGATGTTCGGCTTCTTGCTCGGCTTCTTTGTTTTTGCAGGCGGGCAGCAGGGCTGCGCCGGCCAATAAGAGGATGAGTACTTTCTTCATGAGTGCATAAATTTTGAACGTGATGGCAATGTAACTATCAGTCCTCGTCGCTTTCGGCGGCATTGTCGTCGTCGCGGTACTTGTTGCGGTGGCGGCGTGGACCTTGGGCAGGCTGAGAGCCTCCGACTATTACAACAATCTCACCCCGCGTTTGGTTCCGGGAGAATTCTTCGGTGAGTTCTCCGAGGGTCCCGCGGTGTATTGTTTCATGAAGTTTTGATATCTCGCGGCACACGGCGGCCGGACGGTCGGCCCCGCAGGTGTCGGCGAGGTTGGCCAGAGTGCGGGCCAGGCGCACCGGCGACTCATATATTATGAAGGTCACCGGCAATGCAGCGAGTTCGGCCAAGCGCGAGGTGCGACCCTTCTTGACCGGCAGAAAGCCCTCAAAGAAAAAACGGTCGCAGGGTAGCCCGGAGCTCACCAGAGCGGGCACGAAGGCCGTGGCACCCGGCAGAGTCTCCACGGTGAGGCCGCGGCGCCGGCATTCGCGCGAGAGCATGAAGCCGGGATCGGAAATGCCCGGAGTGCCGGCATCGGACACCAGGGCGATGGTTTCGCCGCCCTCTATGCGGTTCAGCACCGGCTCAAGGGAGCGGTGCTCGTTGAATTTATGGTGGCTGGCCGTCGGGGTAGTGATTCCGAAGTGGCGCAGCAACACGCCGCTGGTGCGCGTGTCCTCGCAGAGCACCAGCGAAGCCGACTTCAGAGCCTCCACGGCGCGGGGAGTCATGTCGGCCAGATTGCCCACCGGCGTAGGCACTATGACAAGCTTGCCGCCGCCCATACTCAGCTGCGCGCGGGAAGATAGCGGGAAAGAATGGTCACGAAGCCTTCGACGGCCGGCTCCGACGGATCCCACATAAGGTCCTGAAAGAGGTATTCCTTGGCCTCGGTGAGGTCGGGCATGGCCGACAGCACTTTCACGGTCTGTGCAAAGTCCTCGGCATCGCCGCGGAAGAGCTGGCGGATGAACAGAAAGCGGTCGTTGACGGTGAAGGCGTGGCTAAGGTCGTGGGCAGCCGGGGTGCCTTCGCTGCGGAAGGTGGGTGCATCCATTTCCTCGGGTTCTTCGTCGGCTTCGACATCGGCAAACTCCTGCGGTTCGGCCGAAGGCATCTCGGCGGGTTCGTCGTCGGCCATCTCGAGGGGCGCTTCTTCGGTCTGAATGACGAACTGCACGTTGTCGTGGGGCTCCTCGGTGTCGGCGACCTCACATTCCTGCACCGGCGACATGTCGATGGCCGGATTCTCTTCCTCGACCTTTTCGGGGGCAGGCGAAGCGGCCGCGCAGGCTACTTCTACCGGCGGCATCGGCGGCGTAGGCGGAGCGGGAGGCTCGGGGATGGTAATAGAGCCTTTCGCAAGGTCTTCGAGAGGGTTTGAGGCGCCCTCGGCGAAGTAGGCTTCGAATTCCTTGCTCAGGGTGCGGAATTTATCTTCGGCCAGGGCGCGCACGGCAGGCGCCTTGCGGTCGCGGAGTACGCGTAGCAGCCCTTCAAGCTCAATGGTCTGGTTTATAAGGTTTTCAAGTTGCATATGCGATGAGGTGTCAGAGGAATAATCGTTCGAGGAGGCGCTCGGTGGCTTTGCGAACCTGCGCGCGCGGGCAAAAGAAGCCATTGACCATCACCACGATGACGTGCGTCGGACGGCCGTTGGCGTCGAGCTTGTAGCCGGCGTAGCACTGCACGCTGCTGACGCTGCCCGTTTTGAGAGCTATCTTGCCCTTGAGCGCCGACTTGGCCAGCATGCCCCGCATGGTGCCCTCACGGCCGGCCCGGGGAAAGAAGCCGGCGTAGGTTTCGGCCTGCGGAGAAGCGGCCATCCATTCGAGTACGTCGCCGATAAACTTGGCGCTCAGACGGTTGGCGCGAGTCAAGCCGCTGCCGTCGTTGATGATGGTGTAGCGCGGGTTGACGCCCCGGGTCGCCCACAGCTCTTTCTCGCGGTTTATGGCGTCCTTGCGGCGCCCGTCGGGAGCCAGACTGCGGAGCATGCCTTCGGCAAAAAGATTGTCGGAGCGAACCATCAGGCTGCGCATAATTTCGCCGAAGGGAGCCGACAGGTGGGTGTGGACCTCCGTTTCGGAGTCTGTGTCGGCGCTGGCGGTCGCCTCGCCCAGCGAGATGCCGGCGCGGTCGAGCTTGGCGCGCAGCTCGGCGCCGAAGACGGCAGCCGGGTCGGGCACGGTGGTGTTGACGGCCCACTCCGCGCTGCGGTTGCGGCTGAAAACCATCAGCCGGTCGCTGTAGACGCCGCGAACGAGGTCGTTGCCCGTGGTACTGCGCACCACCTCCATATCCAGGCCGGGAGCCGCGGGGCTTATACGGCCCGTGTTGGGGTAGACCGTCACGGTGTTGTCGCGCCAGTTGAAGCCGTAAAGGCCTGCGCCGTAAGGCCATGCCACGTCTTCAATCTCCCACTGCAGAATTGGTCCGGCGTCCTTGAGAGGCTCTTTGACAACGATGGTGCCCGAAATGGCGGTGATGCCCAGTCGCCTCAGCCCGGCAACTATGGAGTCGCAGAAACCCTTGCGGCTCTTGAAGTTATCGCTCTCCAGGGTGGGGTCGGCCACGCCGTGGACCACGATGTCGCCGCGCCAGCGCGCGCCGTCGCGGCTGCCGCGCAGCGCAACCCGCGTGCGGAAGCAGCCGTCCGAGCCCTCCAGCGAGAGTGCCGAAGCCGTGGTGACGGCCTTCATCACGCTGGCCGGTGTGAGGGCCATCTGGGCGTTGCGCTCGGCCAGTACGCGGCCCGTAGAGAGGTCCTTGATATAGATGCCGATGGATGTCGACTCCTCGCCGTCGATGCCAAGATTGACAGCCGACGAGGCGTATGCGCTGACCGTCACGGCAATAACGGTCAAGAAAGAGAATATGCGGGTAAGAGTGTTCATTTAAAAAACGAAATTAGCCATTTTTTTTGGATTGCCCCTCCTCTTACAAGCAAAAAAGCGAAAAAATTGTTTGGCCGCCCCAAATTTTATATTTTTGCACAATCAAAACCGCAGGCTTCATGTCGACTTTTACTCTTGAACGCTATACTCCCGGCGCTAAGGCCGAGTGGAACGCCGCCGTTGGGGCCGCACGCAACGGCACCTTCCTCTTCCGGCGTGAATATATGGACTACCACGCCAATCGCTTCGAGGACCGCTCGCTGCTGGTACGCGACCACCGAGGGCGCCTGGCCGCCCTCTTCGCCGCCGCAACCTCCCGTGGCGAAGAAACCGACGTCATCACCGCCCACCCCGGACTTACTTACGGAGGCCTTATTCTCCCGATGGAGACGCGTGGCGCCGATGTGCTCACCATACTGACCGACATTGTCGCCCACTATGCCGCTGAAGGTTTCCGTACACTGGTCTGCCGCCCCGTGCCCCATATTTACCATAGATTCCCCTGCGAGGAGGATATCTATGCCCTCTGGCGCCTTGGAGCTACTATGGACTGCTGCCAGCTTTCGGCCACCATCGAGAATCCGGACGGCGCCCCGAGCCGCTCCCAGAATACGAACAGGCTTATTGCCAAGGGTATTAAGGCCGGCGTTCAAGTGGTTGAGAGTCAGGACTACGCTGCATTTCATCGGATGCTGGTCGAGACCCTTGCCGAACGCCACAATGCTGCGCCGGTCCACTCTCTGGCCGAAATAGAACTCCTCGCTTCGCGATTTCCCGACAACATCCGCCTTTGGATGGCCGTCAACCCGGACGGGGTGCCGATGGCTGCCGTGATGATGTTCCTCACCGACACCTGCGCCCACACCCAGTACATCTGCTCGACCTCCCGAGGGCGAGAGTGCGGGGCGCTGCCGGTGCTTCTTTCGCGGCTCGCCGAGCTATACTCCGACCGCCGGTATTTCGACTTCGGCACCTCCAACGAAGACCACGGCCGCTTCCTCAATGAAGGCCTGCTGCGCCAGAAAAACGGATTCGGTGCTCGCGGAACTGTCTATCCCTCCTACCGTCTTGAAATAAAAACTGCTTCTGAAGCGTTATAAAAGAGTGAAATATCTTCTTGGCATATTGGCGGCGGCGCTATGCTGCGGCGCGGCATGGGGCCGCAACACTCAGACTGCGCCCACCCCTCCTCCGGTGCACCGCAACCCTTATCTGGGCTATAGCTGGCGCGTCGACGAAGAGGGCGACTCTGTCATTGTGTTCCACATGGCCGAGCTTACGGTCTTCCCGGAGATGCAGTTCGCCAACCGCTGCGAAGAGGAATTCTTCTGGCGCACCGTGCGCGACGTCAAGCTGACCCTCCCTTACGCCAAGCTGATTGCCGAGACCCTCATCGAGACCTACGAGTACATCGAAACCTTCCCAACCCAGCAGGAGCGCGAGCAGTACCTCAAGGAGATGGAACGCAGCCTCTTCGAGCAGTATAAGCCCGTGCTGCGCCGCTTCTCCAAGCGCCAGGCCAAGACGCTGATCAAACTCATCCAGCGGGAGACGCACCAGACCAGCTATCAGATAGTCCGGGCATTCCTTGGCTCTTTTCGAGCCACCTTTTGGCAAGGTTTTGGCCGTATGTTCGGCGTGAGTCTCAAGAGCGAATTCAAACCGGCGACGAACCGCGACGACGCCACCCTCGACCGCATTGCCCGCTGCGTGGAGCAGGGCACTCTCTGAATCTATGGAACCCGACGAGCTTCTTCGCCGAAAGTACGGTGCTTTTATGCTGCTGGAGCGTGGTCTGGCAGAGAATACCCGCTTGGCCTACAGCGCCGACATCGACAGCTTTCAGCAGTGGATGGCGTCACAAAATCTTTCGCTCACCGACGCCACTCCCGAGTTGCTCGCCGCTTTTATGGGCGAACTCCACGATTTGGGCGTCTGCCCTCGTACGCAGGCCCGCTGGGCCAGCGGTATTCGCTCGTTCTACAATTTTCTTACCCTCGACGGCATACTGCCGGAAAATCCCGCGCGCTTGCTCGACCGACCGGCCGCCGGCAAGCGTCTCCCCGAAGTGCTAAGCCTGCAGGAAATCGACGCTATGTGCACCGCGGCATCCCTCGACTCCGGCCCGCTGGGCGTGCGCAATAGAGCCATCATCGAAACTCTCTATGGCTCAGGCCTTCGCGTGAGCGAACTCTGCGGTTTGCAGCGACGGGCCGTAAATCTCAAGGAGTCCTTTCTGACCGTAACCGGCAAAGGCAGCAAGCAACGGATGGTGCCCATGTCGGAGGCTTCGGTGAACTGGATTGCCCTCTATCTCGACAGCCTCGACCGCAACGGCCCCCTTCCCAAACCCGGCAACGAAGGTTTTCTATTCCTTAACCGACGAGGGGCGGCTCTGACAAGGGTGATGGTGTTCTACATAGTCCGCGACCTCGCCGCTGCTGTCGGAATCACCAAAACCATTTCGCCCCATACCTTGCGCCACTCTTTCGCAACGCACCTGCTCGAAGGGGGTGCCAATCTGCGCGCAATACAGCAGATGCTCGGACACGAATCGCTGGCTACCACCGAAATATACCTCCACGTGGACTCAACGCGCCTGAGAACCGAAATACTCGAGCACCATCCACGCAATATGGCTCACTGACAGGGCGTTTTGCCCGTGAGTTCTATCACCTCGCAGTCGGTGGGGCGGCCGCCCTCTATGGTAAGTCGCACCAGGGTGCGCACCCGGTGCCAGCCCTGCTGGCCGGCCGCACCGGGGTTGATGTGGAGCACGCCCAGCTCGGGGTCGCGCATCACTTTGAGTATGTGGGAGTGGCCGTCGACCATAATGTCTATTGCATTCTCTTTGAGCAGCTTCTTCATGCCGGGCGACCACCGGCCGGGATAGCCTCCGATGTGGGTAAGCAGCACGCGTGCACCCCCGGCCTCGAAGATGTCGAGCTCCGGGCAGCGGCGACGCACCGTACCGGTGTCGACGTTGCCGCACACGGCATGCACCGGCGCAATCTCGGCAAGTTCCTCCACGATGGTGTAGTCGCCGATGTCGCCGGCATGCCATATTTGATCGCAGCCGGCAAAGTACTCGGCATAGCGCGGGTCGCGGTAGCCGTGGGTATCGGAGAGTATTCCGACCTTCATCACTTGTACTGGTCGGCGGTGGCGCGGATGGCGGCGAACATGCGCTCGTCGGCCTCAGTAAGCTCAATGCCTCGTCGCGCCATCATGCGGCGGGCCATATCCAGGAAGGGAGCCAAAGGCACATCGGTGAAGCCGCTCGAAGAGCCGCCGTCGCTGAACGAAGCCACGAAAGCGCGGGGGAAGCCCGCCTGGTGGATATTGACGCCCACGCCAATCACCGTGGCGGTGTTGAACATTGTGTTGATGCCCGCCTTGGAGTGGTCGCCCATGATGAGTCCGCAGAATTGCAGGCCGGTGGGCACGAAGCGGCGCGCCGGGTAGCTCCAGAGCTTGATTTGGGTATAGTTGTTCTTGAGGTTGGAGGCTACGCAGCCTGCGCCGAGGTTGCACCACTCGCCGATGACGGCGTTGCCCAAAAAGCCGTCGTGCGCCTTGTTGGAGTAGCCCTGCATCACCACGTTGTTGAGCTCGCCGCCTACCTTGCAGTAGGGTCCGAGGATGGTTGCGCCGTAGATTTTGGCACCCATATTGACCACGGCGTGGGGGCAAAGGGCCACCGGGCCGCGCATAAGCGCCCCTTCCATCACCTCGGCGTCGCGCCCTATGTAGATTGGGCCGGCGGTGACGTTGAACACCGCACATTCGGCCTTTGCGCCCGGTTCAAGAAAGACCAGGGCCGGGTCGCCGACCACTGTGTTGGTCGGGCTGAGCGGCTCCGAGACGCGCCCGGCGGTGATTCGGTGGAAATCTTCGGCGACGGCTCGGGTTGCGCCTAAGAAGAGGTCGTAGGGGCGGCCTACGCGGCGTACTTCGCCGTGGTAGCGCACCGCGACCTTCTCGCCGTCGCCGGAGCGGTAAGCGATGCGCTTGCCATCGGCATCGGAAAGCTCGGCGCCCGGAGCCAGCGCCGAGATGGCGTCGGCGAGTTCCGGCGTGCCTACAACCTCGCTGCATATGCTGAGGGCGTCAGCCATCGGAGGGCAGGGGAATTTTTCGGTGAGGTAGTCGCGGCACACCCCGTAGCCGTAGTTGCCCGGCAGCAGCTGCTGCCAACGCTCGGCAAGGGTGCAGATTCCGGCGCGCAGGGCCGACACAGGACGGGTGTACGTCAACGGGAGGAGGTTCTCGAATACCTCCGGGCTGTCTACGAGTATGATGTTGCGGTTCATTCTGGTTATTTTGGCACAAAATTAGTAATTTTGCAGCAAATTAGTGTACACAGCAATGAAATTCACCCCAACCGAAATAGAAGGCGTTCTGATTATCGACACCTTGCGCCACGGCGACTCCCGAGGATACTTCTGCGAGACTTTTCGCAAAAACGAGCTCGAAAAGGCCCTGGGATATGCTGTCGACTGGGTGCAGGACAATGAATCGCGCTCGGCCCGGGGTGTGGTCCGCGGCATGCATTGGCAGGCCGGCGAGGCCGCCCAGGCCAAGTTGGTGAGAGTGGTGGCAGGGCGTATTATCGACGTGGTGCTCGACCTGAGACCCCATTCGCCGTCGTTCGGACGGCACATTGCCGTGGAGCTTTCGGCCGAAAACGGGCGTCAGCTCTTTATGCCGCGTGGCTGCGCGCACGGGTTTGCTGTGTTGGAAGAGGCTGTGTTTCAGTATAAAGTCGACAATTACTGGGCGCCGGATGCCGAGCGCGGCCTCAATCCTTACGACCCGTCATTGGCCATAGAATGGCCTTTCGGAGCCGATGAGGCCATCCTGTCGGCCAAAGACAGCTCCTCGCCAAACCTTCACGCTCTTGGTATCTCGCCGGCGATACCGGCTCCGAAGAGCGCAAAATCGTAGACCACAGGGTCTTCCGGATTCATCTTTCGCAGTGTGGCTGTCAGCTCTTCGACGGCCTTCCGGTCGTTCGACCGCCTTTGGAGCAGTCCGAGCGCCCGAGCTGTAGAGGCGCTGTGCACATCGAGCGGGATATAAAGCTGCGAGGGTTTCAGTGCCTGCCAGCAGCCGATGTCTACGATGCCGTCGTTGCGTACAAGCCAGCGCAGCGCCATGTTAAGACGCTTTAGGGCGGTATGGGCCACGTCGGCCGGCAGGCAGCGCGAACCTTCCTCGACCGGTACTCCGGCATTGGCTTCGGCAAGCGCCTTGCGCAGCTCCTGCGCTATAATCCACGCCGGGGCTTCTGAATTGGGCGCTCCTATATTCACGGCGAAATTCTCCAAAGTTCCGAAGCGCCGGTAGACCTCGCGCAGGCCACGAAGCCAGTAGCGAAGATGGCGCCCGAAAAAAGTGCGGTGTATATTGGCGTCGGAAATGCTCTCGATGTCGCCATGAAGCACAAAATCAAGCGGTTGATGTTCCAGTAGAGCGTGCAGCCGCTCCGCGTTTTTCAAAATCATCGGGCGACGGCCCCACGCAATAGTCGAAGTCAGCAGCGACGAAATTTCAATATCGCCCTGAGCACTGAAACTGCGCGGAAAGCCCACCGGGTCATCGTCGGCAAATTCCGGAACATTATATTTTGCGACCAAATCGTCGAGAAAAGCCTTCATATCATGAAATTGAAAAAAATGGGTGAATTATCAATTATCAATTATCAATTATCAATTATCAATTATCAATTATCAATTATCAATTATCAATTATCAATTATCAATTATAAAAAAAGAGCGCCGGAAGCAATGCAACCGACGCTGATTTAGGGTGCCCAGTGGGATTCGAACCCACGACCTTCGGAACCACAATCCGACGCTCTAACCAGCTGAACTATGGGCACCATTTGTAAAGGCACTGCAAAATTACAGCTTTTGGCCGAAACCACCAAATATTTTCAGCAAATTTTAAAAATTTCTTTGCGCACTAATCTGCAATGCGCTGAAAATTAGTTAATTGAGTGAGGAATTATTTGAGGAGGGCGTCGAGGCGGGCGCGGGCTATGCCGAGGCGTTCGGCGGTGCGGGCGTCGGCTTTGGCTTCGGAGGGACGGAACAGGAGCTTGTTGAGCCATGCGCGGCAGTAGTAGAGCTCGCCTTGGTCGGGAAATTTTTCCATTCCTTCGCCTATTGTCTCGGAGGCCTCGGAGAGCTTGTCGTCAGCAAGGTAGCAGCTTGCCAGGGCGGCGTAGAACTCCGGTTCGGGCTCTTCGGCAACGAGCTGGCGGTAGTATGGCACGGCCTGGGCGTGGCGACCCGTCATCGAGTAGAGAGTGGAGAGGGCGCGGGCGGTGCGGAGGTCGGTCGGCAGGCTGTCGCGCAGGGCGGCGAAGTCGGTCTCCGCTGTGGCCAGATCGGCGTCGTAGAGGGCCAGCATACCTCGGTAGAAGCGGGCGTCCATATTGAGGCTGTCGACCTCCAGAAGCCGCGAATAGGCGGTGCGGGCCTCGTCGTCGCGCCCCATGGTCAGAAGTAGTCGCGCGCGGTTAGCCATCACGGTTCGCATGGCAGGAGCAAGCTCCAGGGCGCGGTCGAGGGTTTCCAGAGCGAGGGCCTCGCGGCCGGAATAGGCGTAGACCATGCCGAGATTGCTCAGCAGCAGAGCATTGTCGGGACAATCGGGGCAAACGGATAGGGCGTCGAGCAGGCGCGCGGCGGCTGCTTCGTAGTCGCCGTCGGCGATGGCGCGGTCGGCCTCGCCGACAAGCAGAAAACGCGGATTTTCTTCGTCGGTAGGCGGCGTAGGCACCGGCACGGGCCGTTCGGCAAGTGCGGTCAGGCACACTGCGGCGGCAAATATGGAGAGAAGTCGCTTCATGGCCTATTTTTTCTGCTTGGCGGGTTCGGGTGCGAAGCGGTTGGGATACTCAAGCTTCACTTTGGGGTGTGTCAGTGCCCAAATAATCATCAGAGCGCCCGCCAGGATGAAGGGCACCGAGAGCCATTGGCCCATGTTGAGCGTCATAGTGGCTTCGAAGGCCTCCTGGTCATTTTTGATGAACTCGATAAGGAAGCGGGAACCGAAAGTCACCAGGAAGAATACGCCGAAGAGAAGTCCGGGGCGCTCGCCGGCATTTTTCTTCCAGTAGAGCCACATCATAAAGGCAAACAGTGCGAAGTAGCACAACGCCTCGTAGATTTGGGTGGGATGGCAGGCCAGAGGGGCGAACTCATTGACCCACTGCGGGTCGCGTAGAAAGTGGAAGCCCCAGGGCAGGGTGGTGGGCACACCGTAGATTTCGGAGTTCATCAGGTTTCCGATGCGGATCAGGCCACCGACCAGGGCGATGGCAACCGTAAGACGGTCGAAAGTCCACAGCGGGTTGCGCTTGGTAACGAAAATGGAGAAAAGAATCACGGCCAACACAATGGCGATGGCTCCGCCGTGGCTGGCGAGACCGCCGTGCCAGGTGGCCAGTATCTCCCAGGGATGCTGCGAGTAGTAGTCCCAGGCGTAGAAGAAAACGTGGCCCAGGCGTGCGCCGACTATGGTGGCCACGCCTACGTAGAGCAGAAGGATGCCGAGCCATTTTTCGGGTGCGCCCTCGCGTTTGAACATCTTGGCCACTATGTTGAAGCCCAGCCAGAAGCCGACAGCAAACATCAGGCCGTACCAGCGTACGGTCACGAAGCTGTCGATGATTACCGGGTTGGCGTTCCAGTCAATGAAAAGTGATAGCACGATTGGTTTGCGGTTGTGTTATGGTTGGTTGGTTTTGTTGTTTGCGAAATATTCGGATGTCAGTTTGCGCACGCGACCGCTCAGCAGCAGCACGGCAATCATGGTCGGAATGGCCATCAGGGCGTAGAAGAGGTCGCAGGCGGCCACGGCGGCGTTGATGGGCACCACGGCGAATACTATCAGTGAGCCTAAGAAGACATAGGCGTAGAGGCGTCCGCGCTTGGTGCCGAAGAGGTAGCTGGCGCAGGTGGTACCGTAGAAACTGTAGGAGAACATACTGCTCATTGCGAAACATACCACCACGAAGAGCAGCAGGTAGTGGCCGTAGGGTATGCCGCGCCCGAAGGCCGTCATCGCTATCGAAAGACCCTGTATTCCCTCCGAACTGCCCACTTCGGGCACGCACAGCAGGATGGCCAGCGCCGTGAGGGTGCACACAAGGCCGCTGTCGATGCTCGGGCCGAGCATGGCCACAAGGCCCTCGCGCACCGGCTCGGTATTGCGCGAGGCCCCGTGCATAAGGGAGGCCGTGCCGATGCCGGCGTCGTTGACAAGGGCGGCTCGGCGAGCGCCTATGATGGCTATGCCGGCAAGGGCGCCCAGTCCCGCCTGGAGGTTGAAGGCTTCGGAGAAGATGCGGCCGAAGACGGCGGGCACGTCGGCAATATGCGTTATGATGATGTAGAGCACCATCAGGAAGTATAGGCCTACCATGAAGGGCACCATTACCGTTGCCACGCGCGCTATGCGCTTGATGCCTCCCAGAATCACTACGGCGACAACGGCAGCTATGGCGATGCCGAAAAGCAGACGCAGGGTGGCGCCGTTGTCGAGCCCTACGGCCGTGCCGACCCCGGTGAGGAAGTCGGAAGACGCGACGCCTTCGGGAGTGGTGAGGCTGCTTATGAAGGCTTCGGTGAGCTGGTTGGCGTTCATAATGCAAAGCGTGCCGAACATGCCGGCCACGGCGAAGAACTTGGCCAGTGGGGTCCATTTTGGCCCGAGTCCGCGAGTGATGATATGCATCGGGCCGCCCTGGGGGTTGCCCTGGTCGTCCTTGCCTTTGTACATAATTGCCAGAACACCTTCATGATATTTTGTCGCCATGCCCACCAAAGCGCTCACCCACATCCAGAAGATGGCCCCCGGGCCGCCCATGACCAAGGCTATGGCCACGCCGGCGATGTTGCCCAGCCCGACGGTGGCGGCTACCACGGATGCCAGCGCCTGCACCGACGAAATCTGGCCGCTGGCGCTGCTGCCGGACCCCGCCGACTTGCGGCGCAGTTCGGCCACAGCGTGGGGCAGCCGGCGCAGACTCACCGCGCCCGACGATATGAACAGGAAGAGGCCACCCCCGATGAGAAGAAAAAACAGGGGGTAGCCGCACAGCACCTCGGAGGCGCTTTCGAGAAGTTGTTCGAGTTTATGTAGCATCAATGTGAACGGTTTTAAACGATATAATAACCGTTGCACCGCAATTGTTCATACTGAGGCCTCAGATTTCGGCAGCCTGCATTTCGGCTTCCTCAGTCTGTTCGCTCACCACGTTGGGCAGCTCAAGTCCGAGGTTCTGACGGCGGTCGATGCTCTTGAGAATCAAGCCGATGATGAGAGCGGCCAGACCGAGGCAGGCCAGCATGACAAGAGGCCAGGTGTAGTTGTAGCTCACCGAGGCAACCTCCTGGCTCATAGTGCGGTCGGCGACGGCCTGCGCTATTTCGGGGTTTGTGGCGTCGAGCACATTGCCGATGAGGATTGGGAACAGCCACAGGCCGATGTTCTGAATCCAGAAAATCAGGGCGTAGGCAGAGCCGATAATCTTGGAGTCCACCAACTTGGGCACGCTGGGCCAGAGGGAGGCCGGAACAAGCGAGAAGGAGGCGCCCAGAACGAGGATGGTGGCGTAGGCTATCACCACACCGCCCACGGGGCTGCCCTTGAAGAGCGGGAGCACGAAAGCGAAGGTGAGGTGGCACGCTATCAGCAGCAGAGCGCCGAAGACGAGCATAGTGGCCGCTTTGCCTTTGTGGTCAACGTAGTGGCCCAAAATGGGAGTGATACCCACGGCCAGAAGGGGCAGCACGGCGAAGATGGTGGAGGCCGACTGGCGCATGTAGCCCATGTAGCAGAAGGTTACAAGGAAGACCATAGCCACGGTCAGGCATACGCTCTTGGTGACTTTATTCTTGCTGAAGTTGAAGGCGAAGGCCGAGGCTGCCACAACAAGCATGATGACATACTGCACCACGGTGACGGTGTCGCCGCCCCAGAAAGATTCGGGGTCGACGGCTGTGAAGGTGAGGTTGCACTGCAGCATGTTGACGGCATACTTCTGGAAGGGGAAGATGGCCGAGTAGTAGAGCACGCACAGCAGAGCAACCAGCCAGAAGCCGGTGCTGGTGAGGATTTTGCCCAGGTCGCTGATGCGGAAGGGGTCGTCCTTCTCCTCTTCGGCGCCCGTTTGGGCGTCGAGCTTGCGGTCCATAAAGAAGTAAACCACGAACATCATAAGCGCAATCATCAGCAGCACAACGCCGAAGGCTACCGAGCGGCTTACCTGGACGTCGCCCCCGAGGTTGGCGAAAACGGGCGAGAAAATCATACAGGTGGCCACACCCAGACGTGCAAGCGCCATTTCGGAACCCATGGCTAAGGCCATTTCGCGGCCCTTGAACCACTTGACGATGCCACGGCTCACGGTTATGCCGGCCATTTCGACACCGCAGCCGAAAATCATGAAGCCCACGGCGGAGAACTTGGCCGAAGCCGGCATACCTTCGTAGAAGGGAGAGATGCCCAGCTCGTCGAAGCCCGGTATGTAGTTGAGATGTTCGTCGAACCACACCTTCAGTCCCGACTCGGCAAACATATCGGTCAGGGCATACCAGTTGATGGTGGCGCCCACGAGCATGACGGCGCCCGAGAGAATGGCCGTGAAGCGCACGCCCATTTTATCAAGGATGATTCCGGCGAAAATAAGGAAGAAGATGAAAACGTTCAGGAACGTTTCGGAACCCTGCATGGTGCCGAAGGCCTTGGAGTCCCAGCCGTTGTGCGACTGCAGGAGGTCTTTGATCGGCGACAGGATATCCATAAAGATATAGGAGCAGAACATAGCCAGCGCCAGAAGGGCCAACGCAGTCCAGCGCGCCCAGGCTTTGTCGTTCAGTGCCACTGCGGGTTGTTTCATGATTGGTTTGATTAATAGCTTGTTAGAATAGTAATGCACCCCCGTTGCTGCCAAAAAGGAAGGCCGAGGCTTGCTTTGAAAATACAAAATTAGCAAAAAAGCGCGTATTGCGCGCTCTTTTGCCAAAAAAACATACCCGCGGCAGGCGATTGGGGCCTGCGGGGATATGGGGTACGGATGTAGAGCGATATGGGAATATGGAGCGGGGATTTCAAATCCCCGCTGCTTGGCCGGTGCTAACTTTTTGCAAAGGAAGAAAATAGCTTTTGCCGCCCGGCTGGGATTGCAAATCCCAGCTCTATAACCTCCGTGACCCCTCCGTACCGCGAGCGGGGCGCGCCAACGTATGGACCGAGGGCTTCAGCCCTCGCCCCATCCCGTAGGGATTCCCGGATATCTAAACTATTGAGAGAGAACCGCGTAGCGGTTCAAGAAGGTAGCCCGGGGTGACAACCCCGGGATAGATCAACATCTTGAGAATCAGCGACCCCACTAGGGGTCAAACCCCCGCGAAAGTGTTCGGGCGAAACCCTCGGCCATACGTTGCGGGCCCTTTCGCGGCTTGCGAGCTGGAAGCTCGCCCTCCCTGGGCCCCTCGCAATTTATCTTCCATTCCCTTCCCGAAACCCTCGGGCCATACGTTGCGGGCCCTTTCGCGGCTTGCGAGCTGGAAGCTCGCCCTCCTTGGGCCCCTCGCAATTTATCTTCCATTCCCTTCCCGAAACCCTCGGGCCATACGTTGCGGGCCCTTTCGCGGGTTGCGAGCTGGAAGCTCGCCCTCCTTGGGCGCGGGTTATTCCTGGGCTTTTTTGAGTTTGAAGCCGATGTAGAGGCCGTCGTAGCTGTTGAGCAGGCTGGAGAGGGTGCTCAGGGCCGTGTTGTTGACTGCACCGGCCACTTTGTTGAGGATGTTGATCAGGCGGGTGGCGTCGAAGGTGAGGTTGAGGGTTTTTCCGGCCTTGGTGGCGTTTGCGGTCACTTTGCCGAGGCTGACGCGACCGAAAGCGCTGAAATTGAAGATGAGTTGGTCGTTCTCGTCTTTTTCCACCTTGCCTTTAAGCTGCACCAGCCCGAGTTTGAGGGTAAAGTTGTGGTCGGCGTCGACCTCCAGAGAAGTGCGGTTGAAGCCAAGGCGGCGGTAGTGTGGTTCGAGCTGGTCTTCGATAGCCGTTGCGGCTGCTGCGCCACCGATGTTCTGGAAGGCGTTGTCGGTTTTGAAGCTGACAGCCGGCGAGGTGTAGTTCCAGGATCCGACGAGGTCGTCGATGGTGAAGTTGTTGTTGGCTATGGTGTTGTTGATAAATGAGCCGATGGTGCCGAGTACGCCGTTGTCGCCGTCGGTCGATTCGCCTGTGTTGCCCCGGTTGCCCAGAGCGTTGCCGAGTTGGCCGAGGATGTCGCGCGGTGCTTCGGAGGCATAAGATGCCGAGAAGGCAGCCGCGAGGATGAGAGCGAGAGCTATGTGTCTTAGTTTCATGCGGTGTGATGGTAGGTCAGTTGGCCTGATTGGTTTCTGTCATACATTCCTTGTCGTTGGGCCCTATTTCCTGATCGACCTGCTGCCAGATGGAGTTGTTCGACTTGAATTCGGGTACGATGTGCTTCATCTCGGCCACGATGTCGTGGCTTGCGCCGGCATGTACCAGGTTTTCGAGGCGCGCAAGGTGCTGGCATACATCTTCGTAGGCATATGTTCGCACTCGGGCAATCATAATCTTCTTGTGGTGCGTAGGCAGGGTGTGCTCTTTCTCGTTGAGGAGTTCCTCGTAGAGCTTTTCGCCGGGTCGGAGGCCGGTTTCTACGATTTCGATATCCTTGCCGACCTGCAGGCCGGAGAGCGAAATCATACGCACGGCCAAATCCCATATTTTGACGGGCTGACCCATGTCGAAGAAAAATATTTCGCCGCCGTTGCCCATGCATCCGGCTTCGAGTACCAGAGAGCAGGCCTCCGGGATGGTCATGAAGTAGCGGATGATGTTGCGGTGGGTAATGGTCACCGGTCCGCCCTGCTCAATCTGCTTGCGGAACAGCGGAATCACGGAGCCATTGGAGCCCAGCACGTTGCCGAAGCGAGTGGTGATGAAGCGTATGGAGGGTCGGTCGGACTTGCCGCGAAGGTGGAAGAAGAGACTCTGAACGTAGATTTCGGCTATGCGCTTGGATGCGCCCATTACGTTGGTGGGGTTGACGGCCTTGTCGGTCGAAACCATCACGAACTTCTCGACGCCGTATTTCACCGAGAGGTCGGCTATATTTTTGGTGCCGAACACGTTGGTGAGCACAGCTTCCGGCGGGTTGCGTTCCATCATGGGCACGTGCTTGTAGGCGGCGGCGTGGAATACGTATCGGGGATGATATTTCTGGAAGGCGTGCTCCATGCGCTCGCGGTTGGCGACGTCGCCTATGAAGAGGTGGATTTTGATGTTGGGGTAGTTGGCCTCCATCTCGAGCTGCATGTCGTGCATGGGCGTTTCGGCCTGGTCGAGGAGCACGATGTCGGCAGCGCCCATCTGGGCCACCTGGCGCACTATTTCGCTGCCTATGGAGCCGGCGGCGCCGGTTATCATCACCGTTTCGTTGCGTATTACGCTGCGGATGGCCTGATTTTCTGTTTTGATGGGTTCGCGGCCCAGTAGGTCTTCGATGCGGATGTCGTGTACGTGGGTCGACAGTGCCGGCATCGTTTTGCTGTTTAGGTCGAACTCCTCAATCTGGTTGAGCATGAGGAGCTTGATGTTGTTGCGCAGGAATACGTCGGCAATGCCGTCGCGCATAATTTCCATCTGTGTGGAGAGGAAGAGAAGGGTGTTGCTCTTGTAGAAGCGGAATATTTCGGCTATGTCTTCTTCCTTGTAGGTCACAATCGGAATACCGTTGACGGAGTTGTCGGGCGACTTGGAATTGAGGCTCAGCAGGGCCACGGGGTCAAACTGGCCTTCGAACTCGCTCTTGAGGGCCGAGGCCAGGAAGAAGGAGTTGATGGCGGAGCCGAGCACGATTACGCGCTTCTTGCGGTTTGCCACGCCGCTCATTGCAATGTAGAAATACTTGATAGAGAGGCGCATGAGCAGCATGAGCGCAAAGGCCATCATGCCGATGTTGAAGATGTTCCAGAAGCTGAAATAGAATTCACCCCAGACAAAGTATCCTATCAGAGAAAACAGGCAAAGCACCGCCGAGGCCAAAACCACCAGTAGGACAAGGCGGTAGGTATCCTCAATCACCGAAAGGCGCAGAATGTACTTGCTGGTGCCCAATGCGCGCGACAGAAGCGCGTAGGTGGCAAACACGATGAGCCATCGGGCAATGGGCTCTGCAAAAAAGCCCTGGCCGGCCTCAATGTGGTACCCGAAGGCAAAGGTGCATATGCAGGAAATTGCTATCAGCACAAGATCGGCTACATAGACCATCCATTTAGGTGAGGGCTTTTCTATGAAGCTCTGAATCAAGGATGAATTGGCAAGTAATTCTACAAATTTCCGTTTCATTGAGCAAAAGAAGTGGGTTTGGTGCTTTAATTGGTCGGATGTTTCTTGTTCACACTTTCAACCGCAAAGTTACACAATATTCCTCAAACTGCAAAGAATTTGGCACCTTTGTTTGTCGACCTTATGGTATTTAGGAGGGGTAAGGGGTTGATATTCAGCAATGTGCGTGTAAATATAAACCCGGAGAGCTTCGGCAATTTTTACCGCCGAGGCTTCTCCGGGCTAATCAAATTGTCAGAAATACCTTACTGCACGACCACTTTGGAAGTTCCGGCCGGCGTGCGGTGAATGTAGAGTCCGGCTTCGGTGGGTTGTGCGGGAAGTGCGATGCCTTCGATTGTGAACCAGGCGTCGTCGCCGGCGGGAATGGCTTCGACGACGGGGGTGGAAATACCGCTCGGATCGGAGGTGTAGAGCAGTTCAACGGCCGGAAATTCAATATGTCCGGTTGCGTTCTTGCCGTCGGCGATGCTCACGCTGAGGTAGGAGAAAGTCATTGGCCAGCAGGCGAAATCGGCCAGGTCGGCATAGTCGGCAAAGTTAACGATGGCGGTGGTGGGACCATCGGCGCTGAACTCGGTGACAGGCACAACCACGGCCTGCGAGGAGTTGTCGAATTTGAAGGCTACCGAAACCTGCGAGGGCAACGTGGCGGCGTTCTGCATCACGATGCGCATGGCGTCCGGGCGGCCATAGATGGTTTTGGCGTTGTTGAGAGTGATCTTGGGGTTTCGGGGGTTGGAACCCATTTTGTAGTCGAGCACGAAACCTTTTTCGAAGGGGCTCACGGTGAGCTCGCCGACACCCGTTTTCTTTACCGACCAAGCCGATGCATCTTCTTCGAAGGGTACAGCCGCTGCCGGGGCACGCTGCACGACGACGGTCAGGCTGACGCTTTCGTCGCCTCGGCGACCCGTGACGGTGCAGGTGCCGTCGCCAATGGGCGTAACCACGCCCCCGGTGTCGATGGTAGCCACGGCCAGATCGCTGCTCTCCCATGCGTAAACCTGAGGATTGACGGGCACCTTGATGCCACGCACCTCGGCTTCGAGCTCAACGGTATAGGTCGTAACGCCGTCCAGGAGCACGCTTGTGCGCTTGGTCTGTGTGGGAGTCGGGGTGAGGTAGACGGGAATCGAACACCCCGTTTTGCCTTCGGCGCTCACGGTTAGCACGCCGTGGGTGGTGCCGTTGGCGAAGAAGGTTTTGCCGTTGTTGATGATTTCGCCGGCACCGTCGGTGACGGTGAGGGTATAGTCCTTATAGTCAGTGTCGACGAGGATGCCGGCAGCGTTGAAGGCGAAGATGCGCGGGGTGTAGAGGCCCATTTCGGGGGAGTCGAAGCGCCAGTCGGAGAACTCGAGGCGCGTAATGGAGGTGTCGGTGGCGTCGCCGTTGTAGACGGCGAAGATACCGTTGCCCACGGAGCGCTCGTTGCCGTCGGAAGTGTTGTTGCGCACGCCCAGGGCAGCCGTGTAGAGCGTCGAGGAGCCGCCGCCGTCGAGGTTTACGGCTTCGTAGGCTCCGGCGCGCAGCATCAGGTCGCCGAGCATGCCCGTTGTGACGCCCTTGGAGGCGCCGCGACCGTCGACAACCATCATGATTATGGTGTTGCCGTCCTCGGAGATGCCTATGCCGGTGCGGGGATGGCGGTCGCTGGCATCGCCGCGCTCAGCCTCGCTCTGCAGGTTGACGCCACCTCCGACGTTCTTGGGGTTGCCGCTGACGATTTCGGTGGGTATAATGGTTTGGCCCTCGGGGGTTTCGATGGTCTGCACCACCGAGACGCGGTCGCCCGTGTGGAGGGCGTTGATGAACCCCGTGGCCGAGCCGCGAGCCATCAGCACGGCGCCGTCGTCGCCCTCGGGGATGCGGAGGTCGCCGGTGGAGGTGGGTTCGGTGATGACTTCAAACTCCATGGTTCCCGAGGTTTGGAATGTGGAGCCTTCTACCAGGCGCACGCCGACCTCGGCGCATGAGCCGGCATAGCCACCCTGGCACGGTGAGGTCCAGCCGCGGTGGTTGTAGAGCGTAACGGCGTTGTTGGGCGCATCGTTGTTGACGGCGCGCAGGGGCACGCTTTCGCCTGCGGCATTGGTAACGAAGCCGTTGTGCCAGCTCAGACGGCACACGCGCGCTATGTTCTCGGCGTCGATGGAGAACTGGTATCCCGAGCCGCTGCTGCGGTACACTTCGCCCTGTACGGCGGCCGAGTATGTGGGCGTGCCCACCAGGCTGACGCCGTCGGTGCTGGTGCCCGACGTATAGTAGAAGTCGCCGTTGGTGCCGGCGAAGTAGAGGGTGTTTTCGTTGGAGTTGTTCTGAGCCATCTTCGAGGTCTGCGACGTGCCGTGGGTATGGCCGCCGGGGCAGACAACATGCATGCTGACGCCCGGTGTGCTGCGGTCGACGGTGAGGTAGAAGATATCCAGCGGATAGCGCCCCGTAAGGTGCAGTTGGGTCTGCGTGGTGCCCGGGCCGACGGTGGCGTGGAAGATGGTGTCGATGGTGAGGTCCTCATCGCCCAGATGGATGGTGGGTTTCTCGGCCATGGCGGTGGCGGCCATGGCGCTCAGACAAAGGAGTAATAGTTGTTTTTTCATGTTGCGATTTTGGGTGTCAGTATATTTGCAGCGTTGGTTTTTCGCTTTGGGGCAAAGTTAGCAATTATTATTTGTCCCCCAACACTAGTGTCTCTTAAAAAATGTTAATCGAATTCAAGGTCGAGCGTTGGGTGGCAATTTGTCACTTCTGCTTGCTC
>ENA-ORLW01000633-ORLW01000633.1-human-gut-metagenome-genome-assembly--contig:-NODE-633-length-48274-cov-4.759840_pt1 | contig 48274 bp, 65 predicted proteins | sample MGYA00243017_ERZ508829 | MGnify/ENA primary metagenome ERZ508829 (study PRJEB26277, sample SAMN04329776) | human gut metagenome | biome: human-associated habitat | host: Homo sapiens | place: USA...
GACTTTATTCGAGTGAGAATGCCGGAATGAGTAGCGAGAATTATGTGAGAATCATAATGGCCGAAAATCTAAGGTTTTAGGAGGAAGGTTCGTCCGCTCCTAGTAAGCCGGGAGCTAAGGTGAGGCGGAAACGCGTAGCCGATGCACATACGGTTGAAATTCCGTAGCCACCGAAAGATTTAAGCAAAGGGACACTTTTGAAGTGATTGAGCCGGGCGATGGTTGACCCGGTCGTAAGGGACCGAAATTAAAGTAGGGAAGCAATCATGGAGAGAGGCGAGAAAAGCTTTGTGAATATCTAAGGTGCCCGTACCGCAAACCGACACAGGTAGATAGGAAGAGGATTCTAAGGCCAACGGGAGAAGGGTTGTTAAGGAACTCGGCAAGTTGACCCCGTAACTTCGGAATAAGGGGTGCTCACTGAAAGGTGAGCCGCAGAGAATAGGCCCAGGCAACTGTTTATCAAAAACACAGCTCTATGCTAAATCGAAAGATGACGTATATGGGGTGACACCTGCCCGGTGCCGGAAGGTTAAGAGGAGATGTGAGAGCATTGAATTGAAGCCCCGGTAAACGGCGGCCGTAACTATAACGGTCCTAAGGTAGCGAAATTCCTTGTCAGGTAAGTTCTGACCCGCACGAATGGTGTAATGATCTGGGCACTGTCTCAACAATCCACCCGGCGAAATTGTAGTACCGGTGAAGATGCCGGTTACCCGCGACTAGACGGAAAGACCCCATGGAGCTTTACTGTAGCTTAATGTTGGATTTTGGTATTTCATGTACAGGATAGGTGGGAGACTTGGAAGCTAAGGCGTCAGCTTTAGTGGAGTCAACCTTGGGATACCACTCTTGGAGTGCTGAAATTCTAACCTGCGGCTTTGAATCAAGTCGGGGGACATCGTTAGGTGGGCAGTTTGACTGGGGCGGTCGCCTCCTAAAGAGTAACGGAGGCGCTCAAAGGTTAGCTCAGCATGGATGGAAACCATGCATTAGAGTGTAAACGCATAAGCTAGCCTAACTGCGAGAATGACGGTTCGAGCAGTAACGAAAGTTGGAGTTAGTGATCCGGTGGTATGCAAGTGGAAGTGCCATCGCTCAACGGATAAAAGCTACCCTGGGGATAACAGGCTGATCTCCCCCAAGAGTCCACATCGACGGGGAGGTTTGGCACCTCGATGTCGGCTCATCACATCCTGGGGCTGTATTCGGTCCCAAGGGTTCGGCTGTTCGCCGATTAAAGTGGTACGCGAGCTGGGTTCAGAACGTCGTGAGACAGTTCGGTCCCTATCTGTCGTGGGCGCAGGATATTTGCAAGGAGCTGTCCCTAGTACGAGAGGACCGGGATGGACGCACCTCTGGTGCACCAGTTGTCACGCCAGTGGCACGGCTGGGCAGCTATGTGCGGAACGGATAAACGCTGAAGGCATCTAAGCGTGAAGCCGCCCTTAAGATAAGATATCCCATCTGTTTACAGAGTAAGACCCCTTGAAGACTACAAGGTTGATAGGCTCAAAGTGTAAGTGTGGTGACATATTTAGCTAGCGAGTACTAATCGGTCGAGGGCTTAACCTTTATTTTAATTATGCTCTCTATTCCAACTTTTACATCACTTCTTTATTCAATTTTTGAGTTGCTGAAAACTCAAAATTCATTTCTTTGAAATGAACTTCTAGTCGGTGACGATAGCGATGAGGTCCCACCTGTTCCCTTGCCGAACACAGTAGTTAAGCTCATCTACGCCAATGATACTTGGCGGGCGACCGCCCGGGAAAATAGGTAGTCGCCGGCATTTATGCACCATTAGCTCAGTTGGTAGAGCAACTGACTCTTAATCAGTGGGTCCACGGTTCGAGCCCGTGATGGTGTACCAGAATGGCCCGTTGGTCAAGTGGTTAAGACTCCGGCCTCTCACGCCGGCAACACGAGTTCGAATCTCGTACGGGTCACCATCTTATCCGCTTGATTGGCGGCAAAATTTAATATATCCAGAAGTCAAGCAATCTTATAGATTATGCTTGTTTCTTTTTATTTCCAACATATGGGCCATTAGCTCAGTTGGTCAGAGCAACCGGCTCATAACCGGTTGGTCCGGGGTTCGAGTCCCTGATGGCCCACCATATTTAGGGGTATAGTTCAGCTGGTAGAGCGACAGTCTCCAAAACTGTAAGTCGAGGGTTCGAATCCTTCTGCCCCTGCCAGATTATATAGCACGATAAACATTGATTTATCGTGCTTTTTTTGTTGTTGATACTGCAATAATACTGCAATAAAACATAAATAAAGCCGACCGTCATTTTGATAGTCGGCTTTATTGTTTTTGATATCCACTTTTATAAAAAAATACGAAATGCATAAAAAAACCTAAAATTTTTGTGCATTTCTACAAAAGTACACGAATATCGTATATTTTGCTTGACAAATACACGAATATCGTGTATAATACAAACATAAGATAAGACAAAACAAACATAAAAAACGGAGGAAAGAAAAATGAGAACTTACAGCGTAGAAATTGAACCAAATGGATATGAGGATGACCTATTTAATGGAACATTTGAAGAATGTGTAGAATACTGCAAAGAGAATGACTATACGCAAGAAAATAGCGATGCGAGAATTGCAGAAATCGAAGTTGACAAAGACGGAAGCTGTACTTATTGCTATAGCATTATAACGGAGTGGTAAAATGGGCAAACTTGATTTAACAGGTCAAAAATTTGGAAAATTAACAGCAATAAAAATTGACGAAAATAACAAAACTAAAAAGACAAAATGGATTTGCAAATGTGATTGTGGAAATTACACCTCAGTGTCTACATCAAATCTTAAATCAGGACATACAAAATCTTGCGGTTGCATTACTAAGCAAGAGACAATAATCGGACAAACATTTAACAATTTAAAGGTTATTGAGCATACAGACAAGAAGAACAGCTATGGTCAGAGATTATATTTGTGTCAATGCTTGCTTTGCGGAAATACTAGACTGGCAAGCAAAGCTAATTTAAAACGAGGAGAAATAAAAAACTGTGGAAATCACAGAACAAGAACTGCGGATTTGGTAGGAGAAAGATTTGGTCGTTTGAAAGTTATTGATAAGATATATGTTAATAACAGAACAAAATATGTATGTTTATGTGATTGTGGAAATAAGGTGACTATAAGTCGCTCATCACTAATACAAAAAGGTATTAAATCATGTGGCTGTTTACAAAAAGATAAGGTCAAAGAGCTTTATGTTGACGGAACAGCTCCGTGCAAATTAAAAAGTCAAAAGCTTAGAAGCACAAACACATCAGGGGTAACAGGAGTTTATTGGGATAAAACTCGTCATCTGTGGACAGCGGAAATTATGTTTAAAAATAAAAAATATTATTTAGGGAGATATGCAAGTTTTGAAAAGGCTGTCAATGCACGAAAAACAGCCGAAGAACAAATCTTCGGAAATTTTTTGGAATGGTACGAAGAAAATATAAAAAATAAATGTGATAAAAACGGAGGAAATAAAAATGAATTTTAAATACTATCAATCATTAGTAGATGATGCAAAAGCACAAACGGACAAAGAATTATGGATAGCCGAGTATGGTTATCCTTCTGACTGTCCTTATACTCCCGAACAGTTATTAAATATTTTAGGTATAATATTTGATACGGCACATAATGATATAAACAGTTTGATTGCAAGAGTAGGTAAAATGACGGATTTTGCAAAATTGTATAAAATACCATATAGAACCGTACAAGATTGGAAATGTGGGAACAGCGAACCAAGTCAATATTTAATAAGTCTTATTGGATATACTTTAGTACAAACCCGGCAAGAAAATCATATAAGATGATAAAACAGCAGTAAGCATTAAACTTACTGCTGTTTTTGCGTCATCTGCATGTTTTGCTGATTTATGCAGATAACAGACTGTACATTTTTACTTTTTTATCACCCAAAAGCTCTCCAAATAAACTCATCATTTACTATTACATGTGTTGATATTGTTATTGTATTGTCATTTTTGTCTATACTATAATCGTACAGAAATCCTTCGTTACCTTTCCATCCTCCGTCTTTATCCCATCTTAAATATATACCTGAGTTGCTATCGATACCTATTAAATCAAAAGACTTCGGAACAAATCCTATTTCTAGTGTTGTAGGCTTAGAAGTGGTCATACTTATTATGACTCCGCTTTTGGTTTTGGTAAATGCTCCGTCAGTAGTTACACTGCCTCCGCTTATATTACTAATAGCGGTATCAACATAAGTTTTGAACTTTTTCCATAAATAAGTCACACCCTTACCGTCTAATCCTTTAGCCATTTAAGCACCACCTTTATTTAATCAGATTATCTATCTCAGCGTTAGTCAATGCCTCAAAGCTGTCTATGTTATTAATGGTATCAGCTAACTGTGTGACCTCACTTTTGTCGGCTTTGGTTGATACAACTTTATTAGCTATATCTGTAGCTTTTGTAGTTGCTGTTGCTTCCGCTGTAGATAATATCGTACGCTTAAAATCACTTAACTTGCGTTTATAATTTCCGAATGTAACCTCAGTATACCGCTCTTGTATAGCATCATATACAAGGCTTGTTACCGTTGTTTCTAAATTTATATATAATGGTTTGTGATAAACTTCAATAATATTTCCTACATCGGTTATTTTCGGTATAGTAGATTTAACTACATAGGTTATTTCGGGTACAGAGTGCGTATTTAGGTATTCTTGTGCTTGGCTATACAAATCACTCCACAATGCTTCAAAATGCAGTATTGCCGTTTCGTAATCTTCGGCGTTGATGTCTTGAGTAAAACTAACTACTTTAGTATAAGGCTTTTCGTAATCTACATCACTAGTTATGTAAGGATTAAAATGTTTGCCCCCTCCAACAGACCTTTGACTTAATAAAAAGCCGTCTTTGCCTACGGGATATATTTTTGTAACTACATTATCCCATTTTTCAGTTACTTGTATATCACTTATATTTTTACCGTACGACAAAGTGACACCATTATCAACGGCTATACTGCTTTTAATTTTAATGTCAAAATTATCTCTTACGAGGTGACCGCCCCATCTCTCCAGTACTGTTTGTATCGCCTCTTTAAGAGTTGTTCTGATGCAATAATATGTATTTGTGCCTTTGACATCAGACGATAAAGTAAAATGCTTTTGAGGCATATCAGACCCTTGAGCAAGTTTTTTTAATGCATTATCGCAAGCTGTGTTTTCGGGTCTTGTATCCATTACAATATAATTGCTTGTATCGTAGTATAAGTGCCATGCTTTTGTTGTGGCTCTATTAAATTTTTTATCAACATTATTAACCCTGAATCCTTGCCGACCAAACGGCGTATCAACAGCAATTATATAATCCTGCTTTAGCCACTTTATTTCGTCCGCTCCGACCTCAATATCCAAATAATAATCGCCGTTATCGGTTTTATAAACTTTAGCTCGGTTTGGATGCAGTATCTTATCACCATTGCTTGAAAAATCTCTGTCGGTCGGTTTAAACACACAAATCATATTTCTAGCTCCTTACTTGATATACTCGCTCATTATATAATAATAGTTTTCATCAATTAAAACCTTTTCCCAATATACACCGTTATATTTCTTTTTACTTCCGTCTAATACCGACACATTAACACCTTTTTCAAGTGTCCCGGCAAGCGTATCATCTGATATGCTCCGAGATTTTCTGTAATTAACTCTGCAAGTAGTTACTTTAGTTATTAATTCCTGATTTTTGTTAGCCATTTTATTGTTTCCTTTCCATTTGTTTTTTGCCTAGTCTGTTTTTTCTAATTGCCCAATAATAACAATGACTGTGTCGTACCCTTACAAGCTCTCGACCGCCTTTGGTTATTCCGCTTCCTGCTACAACTCTGATTGAGCTCGCATTTGCTGTTTTAACCTTGTTGCTCCTTTTAATTGCACTTGACTTGTATAAGCCTATTTGTCCTTTTTTTGTTGTAACCTTAAAACTGATTAGCTTTTCTTTCTTCACAACAACATGACCTATTAAATTAGGCTGATTCATCCATGCTGTCAATGACATCTTTTTGAGTATTCCGTCGTCGGCACTTATCTTGTTATCAGCATTTGAGTTAGCCTCTGTATAATAAACAGTATCAGCTATTACATACTCAACATATCTCACATGTCCGTATATTCCGCCACCGAAGCAAGCAATAGAGTTAGACTTCGGATACTCAGACACCTGAAAACCGCTCGCTTTGCAGTTTGCGTGTACATCCTTTCCGTTGCCCTTTGCACCGATTTTGACGCCTATCTTTTCGTATGCTCGTCCCTGTGTATACCATACGCACTGACCTCTTGAGGCTGTGTTTACAGGTGGTTTATAACCCCTGCTGTTAAAATCGGCTAATCGCTTACCGAGTAATTTTTCATAATCAATCATACTACACCCCTTTTGCTTTATGTAATGTTTTATCAGCTTCAATAGCTTTCTTCGTAAAACTATTATTTTTCCACCAAGCTGTCACACTCGCCCCAATTGTAAATCCTGCTGAAATTAAATTTGTTATTGTGTCATCTTCAACTGGTATGGGTGACACCCCGAATACCGTTAGCACCTGATTTGTTAATGCCAGTCCAAGTATTGCCGTTCTTGTGATTGTTCCTTTAGTTATGTTCATGATGTTCCTCCTCTAAATCCTTAATTCTATGATTCATGACTTCAAATTCTTTTTCATAAACTTTATCGTTTTGTTCCAACTGATATGTTCTAGTGACTAGGTTGTTATGTTCGCTAACTTTCTTCTCAAGTTGCTGTATACGATAATTCGTCAATCTTAATCCGCTAAAACTGCCTATTGCTGTTCCGACAAGTGATAGTAACGCAACCCATATTTCGCTTGACATTTCGTATCACCTGCCTTTTAATTACTTAAATAAGTAATCGTTTCTGTAATCGCCTTTTCTGTCTCAGTTCCTGTAATCGTAATATTTCCATTCGGCATAATAGTAAGAACGCTTGTACTGTCGATGCGTTGTTGTACTATTTCCGTCGGCTTAAAACTATCATCTGATATGCTGCCGATAACCTCGTCTTGTCCATCAGCACACAAACATAGCATAACTGTATTTCCTATTTTCGTAAGTGACGAACCTTTGTTTTCATATTCACTTGAAAATACTACATCTGCACTTATTTTTTGATTGCTTTGATATTTAATCTCCGCATTGCTAACTGATAAGTATGCATCATCTGATTTTTTGTAATATTCAATGCCACTAGGTATATACTTTAATATGGGTTTGCTTGCCGGACCCGTCAGTATATAAAATCCCTCAATTCTTATGTGTGTTGCTTCGTCGTCAAAATATATAGGACTGTTTATACTAACTTGTCCGTTTTTAATCAATGTAATATTAACGACATATTTATGTATGTTTCCGTTGTAATAATGTAGTCTGATTTGTGCGTTTTCTAAATTGTTAGACACCGAAAGCATATCAATATTAATGCATCCTATCTTACCCATAATCGGAATAGGCTTTGTTACAAATCTTGTACAACCGTCTAAATCCTCATCATGATTAAAAAGATTTCCTACATCGTCCATACAATTATAATTGTCTTCAAACTGATTGTGACTAATATTAAATGTAAAAGTATCTAAAATATAGCCTCCTGACATAGCATCTATAACCTTTTGCATTTCGGCTATTTTTGCACAAGCGACAGGGTCTCTTTCTGCCGGATATACTTCCACTTCGTCAACTTTTACTGCTACTTGGTCGATATTATCTACTGTGGTTGTTATTTTCAAGTCAGCCATTATTCGTCCGCCTCCTTTGTAATATCCTCAATCAAGTTGAGTGTACCATATACAGGGGTTCGCTTGTAACTCTCTATCACAATTTGCAAATCCCATTTATACATCAAATTGCAATCAAAATCCTTTGTGTCTTCAGGATTTAATTGCACATTATACACGCCGTTACCTTTGTTTATAATTCCGTTATCAACTGTCAAACGCTTTTGTATAAGCGGCGTTCCGTCAGCATCTTCTTTGACTGTAAAATATATCTCGTCCGGGACAGTTTTAATATTCACATCAATATCAAAACTGTAAGTATCACCACGCACAAATGATAAATCAACTTTTCGTCCTGTTTGTGTAACCATTTTAACATCTCCTTTATCTCCACCTTGAGGCATCCTCAATAACAATTTTGGTTATTAATCCTTGTGTGAACTGTATTGTGTTTTTACCTTTTTTTAGCTCAGGGAAATATCCTGACATATTTCTGTTTGCGAGATTTCCGTTACTCGTACATTCCTGTTCTTTGCTGTCAATGGTTATATTACCATTGATAGTTAGTGCAGTTGTTCGCACTCCGTTAATATATAAATCCACATTGCCGTTACCGTATAAGGTGATTTTCGGCTTACTTATATAATTTCCGTAGTTACGGACTTCTATTGCTTCGTCTGCTGTTGCTATGTTATATGTTTTTATATTGTCAACAGCATATTTAAACGGTTGCACTCTAAATGTTATATTAGCAGTTCTAAACCTTATAAATCTTTCGTAATCAACTGATTCTATTACTTGACAAATATATTTCTTGTCAGGTTCATCTGATTTTATTAAATATCCACTACCGCTGAAATATCCAATAATATCATCAACATTATACTTACCAAACAAGCCAATGCCCACCTGAAAATCGTAGCTTTCAAAGCCTAATTCTGTTATCGTCGACCCGTCTTTTCCGTCAATAGTTTCCTCTAGCGTTCGCATTTTCGCTTGTTTAATCGGAGGTAATGTAGTTATCATCAAACCTTGTATCTTCCGGCTGTCAATGCCTTTCCAGTTTACCCATAACATTAAGTGTACACCTCTTTTCCTACTGTATCAATAACAAAACGCCCAACCTTTTCGTCATCTAATACGACATTAAGACCATTAAAGGCTTCTTTTATAGCTGTAACTACATTAAACTTATCTGTGTCATTATTTCTGACGGCAGATATTCGGGCATTACTATGTACAATTGCAGTATCAACATCGGATTTTACGCCGAATGTTCTCGGAATCGCATTAGACATTGTGTTTTTTACAGCTTTCATTTCGTCTGCAAATCCTACACCGACACCCTGTGCCAAATAAACTCCAACCTCGTCTTTCATAACACGAGACGGGGAATTAATCTTCATTTTCTTTTTTATTTGCTTGACTAAATCCCCGACAATATTATCAGCAGTCTTCGAAGCTTCTTTGGTACTCATTTTAGAGCCGTCCTGCAAGCCTTTTTTAATAGCTTTGCCGACACTTTTCATATACTTTTGTGAATTGTTGACTAGCTTGTTATATGACTCCTTGTATTCTTTATCCGCTTTTGCAATACTAGCCTTATATTCACTTTGAGCATTGTTCAATTCTGTTGCAAATTGCTTTTTAGCTATGTTATTAGATATAACCTTTTGCTTTGACAGCTCTGCTTGATACTGTTTAAGCTCTGCTGTTGATAATTTGTTTAGTTCTTCGAGTTGATTAGCATATCCCACGCCCATATCTGCAAACTGGTCTAATAAGCTTTCTGATAATCCTTTTTTCCTCAATAAATCCAGTTGCTTTTGAAAGTTTTCGTATTGCTCTGTGGTTTCTCTTTGATTTTTAAGAATATCTGCCGCCGATACTGTTTCGTTTTGACTTCCGCCCTTAAATAAATCACTAAAGCTAATAAACTTCTCTGCCATACTGTTTTGAGCGTTTTTAATTTCTGTAACCGTCTGCTTATAGCTTGATTTAAGTGCTTCTAGGCTTGTTTTATGCTTTTCCGTTACCTTATCAAGAGTTGTGGACAGTTTGTCAAATGCCTTTCGACCGTCCTCAACAATAGTTTTTGCAATATTAGTCATAGCACTATTAACTTTTGCTTTTGACTTATCAATTCCGACTGCTATACCTTGTCCAATCATAGCTCCGACTTGGTCTCGCATTACACGGGACGGAGAATGTATACCGAAAAAGCTCTTAATTCCGTCTAAGATGTCCTGACCGAAGCCCTTTATTTTATCCATTACCCAGCCTGTGACATCTTTAATTCCGTTCCACAGTCCTTTTACTAAGTCGCTACCGATTTCGGCAATTTTGCTTAATCCTGTTTTTAATCCCTCACCGAGCTTTCCGACTAACTCCTTACCTTTATTGAGCATTTTCGGAACTGCTTCCGCAAGAGCTTTTACTAATCCCACTATAATTTTAGGCACTGCTTTTATAAGTTCGGGAATTGCCTCTATCAAGCCGAGAGATAACGCAATCATCAGTTCTATCGCACACTCAGTCAACTTTGGTAAATTATTAAGTAATCCGTTAACTAAACTTATTATTATTTTTGGCAATGCTTTTATTAGTTGAGGCAACGCCTTTATTAATCCGTCAGCTAAAGCCATTATAATATCAAGTGCGGCATCAATAATCATGTCAAGGTTATCTATTAATGTTTGTGCCATCTGTATCACAGCTTTGACAATAGACGGTATTAACTTAGGCAATGATTGAGCAATGCCCTGAGCAATAGATACAATTACTTTAATACCTGCTTCGATGATTTTCGGCAGATTATCAACTATTAAATTAGCTATGTTTGTAACAATATCCACAACAGCCGGAATTAATAGTGGTAAAGCTTGTACTATACCGTCAATCAGCGTTTGCAAAACGGTTATGCCAGTTGTTGCAATGGTAGGCAGTATTTCGGGCAATGCAGCTAATAGCGAATCAACTATACTGCTTAGCATTTGAGTACCTTGTGCAGCAATCATAGGCAGATTATCAACAATAGCGTTAAATAATGAGCCTACTAACTGTTGAGCAACCTTTAACATCGGTTTTACTAGACTGCCTATAGAATTAACTAGCCCTTTACATGATGCTTTGATTTGAGACATTGTGCTTTCTGAAGCTTTACCAGTAGAGGATACTTCTTTTATCATGTTTGATAGCCCACCGACAACATTGGATGCACTGCTAACAATGCCCGAAAGTGCTGGTGTAAATGACCCTACAAAGTTATTTCGCAAACCGCTTGATACCCTTTTGAGCGTATCCATAGAATCAGTTAAATCAACAGAGCCTTTAACTGCTTTGTCGCTCATCACCATACCTAAGTCATTTGCTTTTTGCTTCAATGCTTCAGTGCTTTCTGCCGAGCCATTGAGCAATGGCATTAACTTTTGTCCGCTTTTCCCGAACAAGTCATTTGCAAGAGCCGCCTTTTCTGTTCCGTCTTCCATGTTTTGCAGAGCTGTAACACTCTCGTTAAACATCTGCTCTTGTGATTTTAATTTACCTGAGCTGTCTGTAACAGATACACCCAGCTTTTTAAACATTGCCGAAGCGGAATCGCCGCCAGCTTTTGCATCATCCATATTTGCGGTTAGTTTTTTCATGCCACCTTGCAAAGATGATATTTCCATACCGTTTTGACTCAGTACATATTCCCACTCTTGATAGCCTTTTTTTGATGTACCTATCTTTTGTGACATTTTATCAACACTGTCACCAGCGGAAATTGTTTCGCTTACCATTCCTGATATTTTATTTTTACATGATGATATTGCAGAAGTTAAGCCTTTAAGTCCTCCCATAATAGCACCGCTGATTAAATTTCCTTTAATAACATCACCAAGTACGGAAACCTTTTTGCCACTTGACTTAGCTTCGTTTCCAAAATCCTTTAAACTTTTTTCGCTTTTGCCTGTAGTGTTTGATGCTTTTTCCATCGACTTTTTATTGTCGTCAATTTTGTTCGTCAGATTTTGTGCATCGGTTTTACTTTTAATAAGCTTCTGCGACCAAGTATTTATTTTATTCTCATTTATATCAATCTGCTTTCCGCTTTTATCATAAGCAGATTGTAAATCGCTCACCGTCTTTTCTTGCTTTTTGATTTCTTCGCTAGTAGCAGAACCACTGGATTTTAAATTTTCAAGCTTCTTTTTTTCTTCCTCAAGTTCTTTTCCTAATTTACTATGTACAATTTTAGCCTCTGATTGCTCTTTGTTTAGACTATTAACAGCTTTTTGATATATGCCTGTTAATTCATTTTGCTTTTTTAATTCCTTGCCTAACGCTTCGTTTTGTGCGGTCATAGACTTAGTGGCGTTATCATTGTTCTTATACTGTGCTGATACAAGCTTTGTTTCAGAACCTAAAACTTTGAGCTGACTTGTAATTGTACTTAATGCTCTTTTATACTCGTTTTCGCCCGATAATTTGACAGCACCGCCGAAACTGTTCCCCATTTTCTCCCCCCCTTTATAATTTTTTATAGCCACTCTTCGTCTTCTTGCTGTAGTTCCTCCAATCGCTTATAGGTCATTCTTGTGGCTTGTCCGTTATAGTTCAAACTTCGAAAATCATAAAAACTTTTATAGTGCTTATAAAGCTTAAACCATTTATTCAATGTCATTCTGCCGACTTCTTTTTCCGTAAACCCCAACAGAGATACCCCAACGAATGTTATCCACGAAAAGTCGGTTTTACTGTCGCTAGACAGCAATTCGTCCTCATCTTCGTGGATTATTCGTTTTTTGATTGGTCTTCTGATTCATCTTCTGTACTTTTTTGTACTGTTTCAAAAAATAATCCGGAAGCCTTTTCAATACCGATTTCGGTAAGCATACGACCTACAAATTTTGTAGTAACAAATGGCTCTTTTTCTCCTTTTTCTTCATTTTGTATATCTATAGCTTCATTGATTGCTTCAGTGATGCCGAATTTTAATGCTTTGAGGTCTGGTTCAGCATTCTTACTTCCGCCTATCAACTCACTCCATGCATCCAAATTGTCATATTCGCCTTGAATTTTTTCCATTACATTTAGATTAAAAATTGCCGGATAATTCTTACCTTTATATTTAAAATTTGTTGTAATATCTTTCATTTTTTATTTTTCCTTTCATGTTTTTTAAAGCGAACACTTGTCCGCTTTATTATTAACCTTTTGCTGATACATTTTCAGGCGTTTCAGGTGCTTTGAATGTGTCTTCCAAGTATTCGATAGCCTCTTTGCGGTCTTTAAATTCTTTGCTCTTAGACCAATCACCGTTTGCAAGTGTTGAGATGTCACCCTCTAATGTCGGAGTTGTAAACTCCATATTTTCGCCTTTGGTTTTTTCGTCAGGTAAACTTTCTTTAAATTTGATTTTGTAGATGATTTCTACGCAATATTTCTTCGCACCATTAACAAGCTTAGTTACTACTCTACCCGCACCAATATAAGGGGCTGTGTCATTTGCGTTTCTTACCATTTCACCGTCTTCGCTTGTTTTGTGTCCTAAAAGGTCTGCTCTAAATTCGTTGCTATCCTCTGTCAATGTGATAGAAAATGTTCCTTTTTTAAAACTTGTGTCACTTTCCTGCAAAACATCATCGCCGAAAAGCTCTGCCGAATTGTTTTCAATGCTGGTTTTGCATTCGACTGCTGCACTTGCTTTTTTTGCACCGTCATATATAGGTGTTCCGTCTTCACTCTCTGTCAAATGAGAGTATCTAAAATTATTTAATCCTACTCTAGCCATTAATTTCTTCCTCACTTTCAATGTAAAATTCGCAGGATTTATGATATTGTTTGGTTTCGGGATTATAATCCTCTCCGTTATCACCAACCCACATAAATCCGTTTTTGATTAAGATTTTTTTCAGCGCCTTAACTATAGGTATATAATTTCCTTTGGTATAAACATCAAAATCATAATATAAGGTGGTGGCTTGTACCTTGTCATCAGCATATAAACTCGGCTGTTCATCATACAAAGTAAAAGTTATGTAAGTTTCAGATTTGCCGTCATAATGTAATCTGTTGACTGGTATCCTTTCACCGCCAACAGTAAAATCCTTTAGGATTTCATTAATCGTCAATCATCATCACCGCCTATATATTTCTTTTGTACCCCTAGCATTGCATTTCGTATGTTTGCCTTTTTATTAAAGGCTGGACGAAGAAAAGGCTTTTTCTTTTCTCCGCTCGCTGAACCGTGCTCCCTTGCATTTCCGACTAGGGGAGCTGGCACTTTCTTTCCGTCTTTGTTTTCAAAATATCCGAATAGACCGATTTTTGTACTTGTCGAACCGTCACTAGTCTTGTATGCTTTTGTTATTTTTAAACATACCAGCAACTTATTACTGTCTTTAAAAGATTTTTGAATGTTACCTCTAACCTGCCTATAGACTGTCTTAGCCCCTGCCTGTGTCATTTTTTCAAACATTTCACTGCAAGACGAATTTAAGTTTTCAAACTCTCTTATTATTTCAGTAGGTAATTCCGCATCGAATTTAGCCATTACTTCATCACCTCTTTAGCTTGTATTTCAAGCTCAATGTTTGCCTCGTCCATGTTGTTGAGATATTCAATCGAAAAAAGCTTGTTGTTATAAGCAATAATCATTTTACGATTAATTTCGCAGTCATACCGTATTGTAAATTTTGTTGTTGCCTTTTCAAAATCAGTATTGTTGACTAGCAAAGTCAATCCTGCTGTGGTTTTTACCTCAGCCCATTTCTTTTTCACAAAGTATTTTGCAATCGACTGCAAATCAACTTTGTTTTTAAATCCGTCTTTATCTTCTAAGCTTTCAGGCTGATAAAAACTTATTAACTTGTTATACTTTCCTGCATTAATCATATTAAATTCTTCCTGTACAGATTGATTATACTTTCAACGGTTTTATTCAAATTGGTTTTATCAACATAAAGTGTCCTGTTGTCATACATATCCTGGACGAGAATATAAACTACAATAACAATGTCCTCATGCTCGTCTATTTCTTCGTTGTCCATGTCTGTGTATGACTTTATGTATTCTTTTGCAATGTTTAAAAGAGTTGTAAGTAACTTTTCTGTGTTTTCGTCAAGGTCAACGCGGATATAGGCGGATAAATCATCCGCCGTTATTTCACTGACTTTCATTTATTATCCGCCCTTTCTGTGTTATCCTGCTGCTTGTTCTTCTGTTTTTTGCTCTGTCTGCTGTTCGGCTTTTGTTGTTCCCCCCATTACAAGCTTAGCTAATCCTTGCTGTTCTGTAACCTTACCGTCAAACTCAATCCAAGCAACAACACCTAATGCGTGTTCGGTTGCAAACCTTTCTCTCAATACTTCAATTTCTGCTTTTTCTGTAAACTTGGTTGTGAGACAAGACATATTTCCGTAATAAATAGCTGTTTCTCCTGCTTTCATATTCGGCATATTATCCGATATGTATACTGGAGTGCCGAAAAGATTTGAGCCGAAAGGACTATTGATATCATCTTGCAATAAATATCTGCCGTTGCCGTCTTTTAATTTTCTAAGGGCTGTGCGTGTCGCACTTGACATAATCCACATTGCCCCCTGTTGATACACATCAGCGATTGAATCTTTAAGGTCAATAAGCTCGTCCGCTGTGATTTCAGTTTCTTTCTTTGCCTTAACTTCTTTTTTTATATCTGACAAACCAGTAACTTTTCCGTCAGTGCCGAGTAGAAGCTCTCTTTCGGTAAATCTTGCAATATCTTTCGCTGTTTCTTTGACAATGAAGCTTACTATATCAAAGTCACTGTTATTAACGAGTGACTTTGATACTTTAACTAAAACGCCTGCTAAAAAGCTCTTTAATGTAACACTTGTAAATTGTCCTGCATTGCTTGTAAGTTCTGTAAATTCCGATGAATAAGCCATGCTGATTTTGTCATTCTCAAGGTCATAGTATGGAACTTCCAAGTCGCCCTTAACATCAAAATGTGTTGATTTTTCGAGAACAGGGCAAACGTTATATATTTTAGTGATAATCTTCTTGATTATTGACTTTGGTATAGTTACACCGTTATCACCTTTGGGCAGTTCTCCTGCTCTTTGATGTACTATATAGCCCCTGATATGATTTTCAAAAGCCCTTTCTTCTTTTTCTTCTTTGTCTTTTTCTGCTTTCAGCTCTTCAGCTGTTTTTTGTTCCGTGTTAGTATCGCCCTCATTTTCTTTGTTAGCTTCCTCTGCTTTCTTCTGTGTTTCTTCGATTGCGGCAATAGTGCTGTTAAGCGAATCTACTTCATTTTTTAGCTCGTCAAAAAGCTTTTTTTCGTCTTCGTCCATTGCCCTGACTTCCTTTTTCACTTTGCCGACAATACCCTCCATTTCGGCAATTTTGTCGTTTCTTTTTTCAATAAGTTTCTTTAAGTTTTCCATTATTATTCTCCTCCTGTTGTTTTTAATTTTTGGATTGTGTCCTCATATTCAGAATAATCAATATTATCTTCTGCTCGTTCTTTTTTTTCGACATCAATTATCTTGATGTCGGTTTCTAAAACATCAGATGTATATATTGATTTATCTGCTCTGACATTAATCAGCGTTCCTGCAAAGCACGGTGTCATTGTATCATCAATTATCGATACCTCCGTCATATTTAAATCTTTGACATCACGCCTTTTTATTGAGCCGTCCTCGTTGTAATTGCTTACATCTACGCCGTTTGGCACATCTATATATCCAAAACTCCATCCCCTAAGTTTTCCGGCTCTTGCTTTTTCAACCACTTCGCTGTCAGTTACTACACAACGGCATTTTAATCCGATAGGGTCTTCTGCCAGTTCTGCTGTTGTGTCTGCTATGCTTGCAAGTTTTCTGTTTTCTTTGTGATTCAGCAATACATCGACATTGCGGTTTCGTTCGAGCGTTCTTTTAAATGCTCCAGCTCTGATACATTCAACAAATTTTCCTGTCCTGTCCTGCAAAATACGGCTGTCACGCTCTACGGCGTTTACATACCCCTCAATTTCAACGGAATTGTCAGCTCTTATCCTAATTTGCATACTTACACCTCCTCACTTTCCGAATTTGTATTTTTAAGGTCTGTTTTATCACCTGTATTCGGCGTATAATACGACCCGCTGTCAATATCATAAAAAACATCACCTAATGACATCGGAATTATATCCATTCCCGATATTTTGTTTAATGCTTCCTTGTCTCTCATTTCGTTTATTGTCATAAATCCGATTTCTTTGGCTGTCTTATATGCGTTATATCGGTCTAGTATACTGCCCTTGACTAAGTCGGTTGTGTCAATTTTAAAAAACAGTTTGCCTTTTTCTCTTTCAAGTAGCATAACTCTGTTTATAGCCGTTTCAAAAGCTTTTAATATCGGGTTAATAGCTTTTTTTATTGTTAAATCGTAATCGTTTTCAATATGAAATGCATTGTTAATTTCAGCATTAAGGTTGATTTTTGTTTGATTTAACTGCATTTCAACAGATGTGTTTGAGGCTTCTTTAAATTCCATGCCCTCATTAAGCACAATTACATTGTTTTCTGCGTTGCTGTATAAATCCTGCCACGCTTTTTTTAATGTTTCGAGCTGTTCTTTGCTTAATTGCTTTTTTGATGTTAAAAAGCCTCGCTTGTTGCCACCTGTTTTACATAATCCAAGCTGATACTTCAACATATTATAGGCAGTTTCTAACGCCTTTGAAATTTCATTAAGTAGTCCGTTGCCTATTTTGCCGTCCTGCGTATTACGCAAAAGCTTTATAAAGTCAAACGGATGATAGCTTAAACCGTCGACCATTATTTTATATTCCTTATGTATAGCCGATGCAGACAAATCAATCACGGAAACTCGCCTTTCGTCCACATAGTGCAAAGACTCAATTTTGTTAAGTGATTTTTTTATAAATGCAAATCCGCCTTTGCCTAACAAATAATCCGTAACCATAGCTTTTTTAAACTGGTATCCGTCTAAGCTGTCACCTGTATCATCATTAAGTAATCTTATTCTCATATCGTCATTGTCCGATATCGCTTTTGTTTCAAAAAAACCTTTTTCGTTTTTTTCGTAGCTGTATAATTTTATAGGCAGCATTGCCACTGTTCCCGAAATAAAATCAACAGCACTTGAAACAGCAGGGAGTGTTAAAGCTTCTGCCTTTGTTATTTCACTGCCGCCCATTATAGCTCTTAACAGGATATCATCAACCCTGCTTTCATTAACTGCTTTTTCTTCTTTTGCTCTTTTTTTCTTAAATCCAAACAATTTACATATAACCCCCTTTTATACAATTTGTACAAATGCACCCTCAGAAAGAAATACATCTTTTTCAAGCAAACAAACAGCATTTATAAGGCTTACAACCATATCAACCTTACCGTTTGATTTTTTCTTATTGACATATCTGTTCATATTTGTATCAAATGAACAGCGTGCATTCTGAAAATTTATTTCAAGTAATTTGTTTTCTTCATATTCGAACTCCTGATTAACTATTTTTTCATACAAAAGTTTTGTAGGCGAATGCAAAACGCTTGAATGCTGTTTTATCTCTACAGTGTTATACCGCTTATCCCATTTCTGAGCTGAACTCAAAGCGTTGTACCTGTCAAAACCTATCGCTTGAACTTTTACGCCATACTTTTCTTCGATACTAAAAACAAATTCTTCAACCGCACTGTAATCAATTGTTTTATATCCGCAAGCTATGCATTTTAACTTGTTGATAAACTCGTTATAGTTGATTTTTTCAAACTTGTTCTTTTCTTCGATGCGTCCCTCCGGAATAAACGCTATAACATCAGCTAGTATTGAGCCGTTATCTTCGGCAACCATTGCAACACTGGTGTTATCATTTGTCATTGAAAGGTCTACACCGATATAGACCACTCGTCCTGTCCAGTCAATTTTATTAACCTTGCACTTTTTAACCTCTGCAACATCGATATAGCTTTCTGTGCCTTGTCCCTGATAGATAATATTGCAGTGCTTAGTAACAAAGTTTTCTCTTTTGCTTTCAACGGCTATCGCTTTTGCTCTTCTTTTCTTTAAATCTTCCCAAATTTCAGGCAATTCCAACGCCGCCGGATTTGCTTGCTTTAAAACCAAGTCGTCTGTTGCCCAATCCTTAGTGTTGTCAGGCTCGAACAACAAAGCAAAAACAGACTCGTCTTTTATAATTTTGTCAAGTACCTTTTTAGCATAGTCAACTTCATCTTCAAATGGATTATCAAAAGTCGGATATTTTGTGCTTATGATAAATCCGAGTTTGTTTAATATATTGACTTGTCCGCTTTGCATACTTTCTATTGCTGAGTTGTTCGGCAAAGCACCGACTTCATCAGCCAAAAAGACGGACGGTAATTTTCCGTCAAATGTACTAGTTGTATAATTCAGCGGTGTAAATTTAGTTTCTTTAGGCTTGAATTCTATGTAGTCTCTGATTATCTTAAATCGTGTTTTTCCTGCGTGCTTATACACTTCAGGACTTGATTTTATAATCTGTCTAATAGCTTTTTGTACCTCTTTGGCAATTGAGCCATCAGGTGCAACCGAATAAAATTCCGCAAATTCAGGCTCAATTAATAACAGGATGATAAGCAGTATTGCCACTGTATAAGTCTTAAAGTTTTTTCTTGCAATTTCTAAAATTGCTGTTTCATATCTTCGTCTGCTGTGGTCGTTTCTGTGTACTGTACAAATAACCGCAACTATTAATAACCACTGATAACCTGTTAAGCAACTGTACAAACATTGTCCTGCTTTAAGTCCTTTAGGCATTATCAGCAGTTTTAACAATTTTTCAACTAATTTTAATTTATTGTCATCAATAACATATTTTTTGCTTTTTCCGTTAGCTACTTTTAAAAAATCTCTGGCTTGTATTTTTACATACTTCGGATAATTTTTTGACCTTGTTATCTTTTTTGCATATATTACCGCTTTATTATCCGCCACCGTCCCCACTTCCATTTATAATATCCATTAATTTGTCAGTTTCCTTTGTCCCCGAATTAAATCCTTTTATAATTCTCATAAGACATTCAACTGTTCTGTTAGCTACTGTTGTTGTATTGTTGTATTCCTTTAATGCCGGATTGGTATATATATTTTCTCGTCCTTTTACATACTCCTTTGTTACCACAGTTCCGTCATTTTCGATAGATTCTTTTAATTCAGTTAAAATTTTAAGCTGTGTTAAATATCTATCAAATGTAGTGACAAAGAAAAAATTTTTTTCTACTCCGGCTTCATTTGCTAAATCTATTATTTTTTGTGCTTGTTCTTCTACAGTTAAACCGTCAAGCCCGAATTTATTTGTTTTTTTCATTTTCAACCTTTCCAAAAAAACGCCTTGAATTTTGCTTCTTGTGTATACAGAGATATGTGGTGGGTCGCATTCCAAAGTTTAAAATTTGTTTTTACGGGTAGGGGGGTACTTCATAATTAGAAAATTACTCTTTCAACAAGGATTTCAAGTGCTTTTCGCTTAGCTTTCCGTTGTCAGCATCTTTGTGACACATACTGCATAGCGTTATCAAATTATCATCATCCAATCGCTTTTCAAAATCATCTTTTAACTTGGTTATATGATGTACTTCTAGCGAATTATAGGTATATATTCCTTTACTTTTGCATTCTTGACATAAACAATTATCTCTTTTTTTTATTTGCTCCGCCTTGACTTTCCACTGATTTGTTCGCCTGAATTTTGAAATGTAATCCTGCTTTTTAGGTCTGCCTCCTGCATAGCACTTACTGTTAATATCGTGTAGCTTTCCGCACCTAGCACATACTTTTAACATAACTAATACCTCTTGTTGTTTGGTTGCGATAGCAGGATTTGCACCTGTTCAACTCTTCAATCGCATTATGGCGGATTTTTGTTCTAGGATTATCCGCTAACCTATATAAAAAAATGAGGTAGAGACTTGTTTTTTTGTCTCTACCTATAAGTATAATAGTTAAAATCCGCAATTTCCGTAATCCGATAAATATTTTTTAATTTTATTTTTCGGTGTGTTTTCTGAAAGATATCCGTGTTTCATTGCAACATATAACCACGAAACTTTTCTCTTGCTATTTATGTATTTCATTTCGACCATAGACTTTATTTCTTCTTTTTTTATATTTCTTACAAAGTTATCTATGGCTTGTTTTTCTCTTTCTAATCTACAACGGTCTTGTGTCGATAATTTATTTTCCAACCTTATGGCAATTATTCTGTAATCATCAAGCCGTTCCAGTGTCATTTTAACTCCTTTCTTTGCTTTTTAATTTATTTATCCTTTCAACTGCTATATTAAAATATTTTTCTTCAATTTCGAAACCTATATACTGCCTGTTTGTATTTATACATGCTATCGCTGTTGTTCCACTGCCGATGCAGTTATCAAGTACGATATCACCCTTGTCGGTATATGTTTTTATCAAATACTCGAAAAGCTCTACTGGTTTTTGTGTCGGATGCAATCCTTCACTCTGGCACTTTATGTTTAATATCTGTCTAGGATAGTTTGTGTATTTTGGTATGTATGGTTTCAAAAGACCGTCCGACCCTCTGTAAACCTCTCCACTGTTCTTACGCTTTTTAAGGCAAGGTTTCGTCAAAAATTTTAATCCCTGCGGATTATATTTTGGTGCTTGCTTATAAAATACACAAATATCCTCAACACATCTCAAGGGCTGAAAGTTTGCAAACGGAAAGCCAGTAACTTGATTTTTAATCCAATACCAGCAGTATTTAAACATCTTTGTATTGCTGTTTATAAGTGCTGTTGTAAAAGGTTGCGAAGCTGTCAGCACTATTGCACCTCTGGGCTTGATAATCCGCTTATACTGTTCCCAAAGCATATCAAACGGAATAATACTATCCCATCTGCACCCTGTGATGCCATAAGGCAAATCACAAAGTATCATGTCAACGCTCTCATCAGGTATCATTGTCATACCTGCTATGCAATCAAGGTTATATATTTTGTTTAGTTTCAATGTCATTAATTAAATTCTCCCCTCATTTTTTTACACATCTGTATTTTGCAATCTAACCTGAATAATTAGGTGTTTTCCAAATATCTGATATTTTAACTTTACGCCCTAATGATGGACTAGGTATACCGAGCCTTGCTTTTGTAAATATAATTAATGCTCGTTTTTTGTTAAATACTCGTTTTATGTAAAGTGTTTTTTTCATCGCTTACTCCTTTCTTTATTGCATTTTAAAAAAATCATTTACCTCACTGAGACATTTTGCAAAATTATCAACACTTTTTAAGGCATTATTCCTAATAGGTATTGATTTAACTGTTTCTGCAAAAAAACTCTGTAAGGCTTTTGTCTTTTGCATCTTCAAGCTTTTCTAGGGATTCTAAGTATTTCATTTGGGTTATGCAAAGAACCACAAGTGCATTTTTTGCTTTCTGAATTGCTTTGTCTAAATCATTGTTTTTCATCTTCTATTCTCCCTTGTTATTCAAATCCCACTCACTTCCGCAACATCTAATTTCTTCAAAGTTAAAAAAACTAATCCGACTGTTTTTTGTAACCTTTACAACTTTGTTTTCTATGTCTATTACATAGTCGGATACATTGTTGATTACTGTTCTAGTGCCGTCTTTAAATACTACTAAAAAATTTTCTCTACTCATGGCTTCCTCCTACCGCACAAACTCAGGGTGCTGCTGTTTTAAGACTTCTATGAATAATTCAAATAGTGATTTATCTTATCTCATTTTTTCTAGCCACTTCTGCAACGCAGTCGTACACTCAGGGCAAATATCATAATCTTCGCAGTTTAAATCGTCGCCAATATCGACTAAATCATTATGTATTGTCAAATGGTAATTTTGCGGTATTTTCTCATCTTGAATATACATCTCATAAAATTTCCCACACCTATCACATTTCTTAGCGTTCATTTTTAGTCCTCCATTTCCAAATCGTCAAAAGTAATCTGTCTGTAGTCTTCTTCCGTCCACCACTTAAATACATCCGAACCTGTTTGCCAGTCACATTTATACGACTTGCCAAGTTTTTTTGAGCGAGCTAACATACGGTCAAAGGCTTTTATGTATAGATTTTTGTATTTAGGATATAGTCTAAACTCTGTGTATCGGTGTTTGATATCAGCCATTGGACAGCCTATACACCCTATACGCTTAAATCCGCACTGATACAGCGGATTGCTTTGACAGCCGTAGTATTTTAAAAAATCCCATACATCATTATCCGACCAATTGACTATCGGATTAATCATTGTTGATGTTGTACGGTAACAATGCTCTACCATTCGGCGGCTCTCATCATTATCATCATTTAAAATTAATCCTTGCTGTTTAGTAACCTTATAATCAGCTCCGATATCATCCGCAAATTTTTGTGTTGTTTTAGGCTTACCGATTATCTTGACAACATCTGCATTTGATTGTCTTTTTTTGCTCTCTGCCCATCTTACTCCTGTTATTTTTACTCTGCCTTTACCACCTCGCTCTTTGAGCTTCTCGCAGCAATATCTTACAAGTCTTGTAGGTGGCATGCCTTTGTCAACTATCAATTGCCACATAGATTTTTCTGGGTAATTAAAAATTACATTTGGTATTGACCTTACATATCGTACAGTTTCGGGCATATCAACGGTTGTGTGATTATGTACAATGTCATGATTAACTCCTGCAAGGTCAGCAAGTATGCGTATTACATCGCTGTCCTTGCCTCCTGAGTAACAGAGATAATACGGCTCTGTTTCAGGCTCAAAGCTTTTAAGTATTTCTATTGATTTTCTTTCTAACTCTTTTAGACTCATAATTTCTTGTCCTTTATTTCCTTAATTTTTAATAATAATCAGGAATAGAATCGTATTCCTCGCAGTTCTCAGATGTTCCGTAATTTCCAACGCATTTATGTTCCCACCAATCCCAATGTATACAATTTTGGCAAAGTTCATTATAAAAGTGTTGTTCTCTTAATGTTTTTTCATCATCTGTTTCTTCTTTTATCGCCAGTACAACATAATTATCTTTAAGTCCCCAACCGCTGAGGATATATGTAATTTTGTATGTGCAATTTTGCACTTTGTGATAGCCCGCTTCACCATCATTATCAACAGGTGTAAAATTTATTAAGTCGCCCATTTTAAAATCTCTGTCGTTTTTACGGATTTCAAATGTTTTTGTTCCGTTTAATACAGCCTCGCAAAAGTCTATTTTTAATTTTAATTTATGTGTTTTCAATTGTTTTTCCTCCTATTAATCCGATTCTCCAAATATCCTAAAATCCACTCTTTAGCTTCTTCCCAGCCCTCCGGCACAATAGCAAGATAACCTTGCTTTGCTACAGCTGATATAAAGCTTCTTTGTTCATCTGACAGTTTGCCGCCTTGCTTTCGTTTCATCTCGATAAACATTCCATGAAATCCGCATTTTGCCACAGGCAGAAAGATGTCCGATACTCCCGGCTTAACACCCTCAGCCTTGAGAGTGCAAGCCGTTTTTCTGTATCTTTTGCCACCGTTCGGTATCGCAAACATTAAACCTAATTCAGGGATAGTCTGTTGATTCAGTCTTGTCCACTCAAATAAAGCCTGCTGTTCTTCTGTTTCAAGCGGTATATTTTCAGCCATTTTTTAAATCTCAGCAATAAGCAGGTTTAAATACTGCTTATATGCTTCTTTGTACTTCGCTTTGAGCTCGGCATCTTCAACATTTTCAATTGTTTGTTTAAATGCCTCAAGGTTTTTCTTCATTTCATTAAAGTAAAACTTAAATGCTATTTTGCTTTCATCGGCCGATGAAGAGGATACTTTTTTTATTTTTTCTTTGTATTCGACTTCTAAAGCCTGCTTTGTGTCTGATTTTACTTTGTCAATTTCCGCTTTCAGCTTTCTTTCGTAATCTGCCTTAGCTTTTTGTTCCGCTTCCTGCTTGATTTTTTCCGTTTTTTCAGCTGATAATTCCGTTTTTTGCTCGTTTTGTTCCAATTCTTTGGTTTTCTGTTCCTCAAGCTCTCTTTTGAGTTCTAGCTTTTCTTCGAGTAACTGCTGTGTTTTGTCCTGCAACTTTTTCAATTCATCTTGTACGGCATTTGCTTCTTTTTCATTATCTGCCGTCTGATTTTCTAAAAATGAGATTTGCTCGCCTTTTTCGACTAGTTCATCTTTCAGTTTTTTTAGTTCGGAGACAGATATATTCGCAAGGTCGTTGTTTTCCAAAACTTCCGCACGCTCATAAGCCGGAATTTGTACAAGCAAATTAAGCTTTGTAATCCCTGCTTGTGCGTTTTCTTCAATAACCTTTGCCCCAAGCTGTTCATAAGTTGATATGTAGTTATATGCTTGTCTTTCTTTAAATTCATAGTCGCCGTTGTTTTCAACATATTCACCGAAACTATTAAATCCCAGTTCCTTGTATAACTCTTCATCACGGATTGTCTTTAAGTTTTTACATATGTTGAGCAATGCTGACTGTGCCACTTCACAGTTAGATACAATTTCACTGTGACATTTCAATGCTTTCATGTGTGATTCTGATATTCCGTTAGTTGTTTTAGCTGTTATTGCTGTTTCTTCGAGGGCTTGCTCGGTTTCCATTTCTTCGAGTGCCTCTTCAATTTTTAATTCCGATAAGTCTCCGAAGTCCATTTGATTTTCGTCCACCTCTATTTCGGTTGCCTTTTCCTTTAAGTCTAAATCTTCTAATGCCATCTTATTTTCCTCCCAATGTTTTTTATAATAATTGCATTTTGTAAAGTCACCCTCACAAAATGTTTTGGTTACATTCTCTGCTTCGGACTTTTTCATATTCATGTAATTATGACTGCTTCCACAGACTTTACAGCCTACAGCACCACGCTTGTCCGAATATATTTGTGTTGATATGTAATGTTTACATCTTGCCATTTTATCCTCCTATACTGCCGGAGCTAGTACCGACTTTACGGTCTTTTTAGAAAAGGCTTTATAAAGATGCTTTTGATATGCAACTTTAAACTGTTTAAAATGCTCTGTTCTGTATTCGTTGCGATTTTTATATCCGTACATCTGCTGTATACTGCCGTCCTTTCTTATCTCGGCGGTATAACACGGTTCGTTTGGATTTGCCTTTTCTCTGATAAATACAATCGTTGTGCTTCCCTTTGCGTGTCTCTCTGCATAGCCGCCGACACAATGACTTAGTTTTGCTCCTTCTTTGATAATATCATCTGTACTCTCAGGCAAAACAACAATTAAATCCTTCCATTCAAAAATACACTTTTGCAGTGACTTCAAACGCTTTCGACACTTTGCATTGAGTTCCTTATTTGCCTTATAACTAATTCTTTTTTGATTTTTGGTGTGTGCCTCCATTAAATCTTTGGGAAAAGCAACCGCACTGTCCGATAAATCATAATTTAACTTTTTGCACTCGTTTATGTAATCCTTATAAGTCTGCAAGCCTTGATTTAATTCATTCCATGCTCTCCCGCATATCTCATCAGCATTTCCGTCTATGCCAACTTGCTTTTTTATATATCTCTCTATTTTGTCAAAGCTTACTTTCATATTGATAATAAGCTGTAGCCATTTAAATCTGCCTGAACAAAATTTTCTCATGATTTTCTCAATATCTTTGTGAGCGTGTGGCAATCCTGCTCGTTTAAGCTTCTTTTGTATTTTTAAATAGTCTGTATCGATGCTGTCCTTATAATTATTAGTCAATTCTTTTTGTGTTGCTTTAATCTGTCCGAACTCGTTTTTATCCACCCTGAAAATTTCGTGAGGAGCTTCGGCGTTAAGATTAATAACGCTTTTACAACTGTAATCACGATAAACAATATCTTTTACAATTCGCTCAAATCCTGCTTTCATAAGATACTCAATTTGTTTTGTATATCTTGCTAGATAGCAAAGATATTTAACCTCGTCACATCCGTGATATGCACCTTTAATTATTGATTGACTGTCAGTGACAAAATCAATAAATCGTGATGGCAGTGCGTATTTTAAAAAGCTGTTTTTTAATGCCTGTATATTAACCCAATGATTTATACAATAGCTACTATTTGCATAAGGCTCATAGTATCTTTCATCACCATTATTAAAACCAAAATTCTCACCAGCCCAATATTGGTGTGTGTATTCGTATGCTGTGCCGGACTTTAGCAAAAAAATATAGTCTGTATAATAGGTTTCATAAATACATCTGTTTTTACTGCCTGTTTTTAATAATTCAGGTGCGTATTCATATTTTATATACACATCAACCACTTGAATCCAAACGCTGTTTTTTCGTAAAAGCGGTATTGCGATTTGCATTTCGTCACTTAAAGATTGCACCCTGCCTGACGGCTTGCATATACCCTCTGCTTTGCAAAAAGGACAAACAGCTTTTTTGTTCTGCACACAATAATCCAAAAAGTTCTGTTTTGCTTCGCATATTCGACCGGGCTTTATTGTGTGTACCTTTCTACATCTTGTACAGTAATATCTGATTGTGCCGTTTCGCTGTTTTTGATAAATAAAATACACCAGGAAAAACTTGTGTATTTCGTCTTTTATATATTCAGGTATAGGCGGACATTTTTTATATAACTCTGCTGGTTTCATATTTCACACCCTCCTAAAAGTCGAATAAATCTTCAAAGCTAAGTTCCATCACTGATTTTTTAGGCTTTGAATTATCTTTTGATATTTTATCGTTTTTAATGTGTGTTATGGTCGGAGCGGACGAAATATCTGCACTCGACTGCAAATCGGTGTTTGTACAAAGGTCAATTGTCATTTTAAAGTCAATCCCTGCTGTCGGGAAATAAAATCTTACTGCCCTTGTATATGCATCAATGTCAGATAGTGAGCCTTTTACATCTTTAACTACTGCTTTTAAACAGTCCTCAAGCTTTTTATCACTCTGCACAATTGCCTGTGCAAATTCCGGTTCTTGTTTGCAAAAACTGATTAATACATCGGTAACAGGCTTTTTAACTGCATCAACATATTGACCCCCTTTTTTAATTGCTTTCAATTCATCTTTTAGTTTTTTGATTGCTTCCTTTTGCATTTTCTTTTCCTCCTGATTCATATTGTTTATATAGCATCATTTGATGATGTTATTCTTTAAAATACACCGCCGTCAGTATTGGACGGTTGTCATAACTGCTTATCTGCTCCTGATAGGTGATAAGCTTCGCTTGCTTATATAAAGCTCTCGGCTTTCGCCACTTTTTAAAATAGATTCTTTCTGTTGTGATTCTCGGCTGGGTTAAATTTCTGCTCGCTGTATATCTGCGACCATGTATGGCATTTTCACTCCGAAAGGTTTTCGAGGTCTCTTTTATCAGGTATTCGGCAAGCTCTGATAAATCGTCAGTATACAAAATCTTTGCGTGTACTCTGCCGTACTTGTCCCATAGCCTCATAACCGCACTTAGCATATTAGTGTCATTTAAAACTATGTGATGGTGCAGACGCTTGTTTTTATACTCTGTTACCGACACATATTTAAGCTCTTTTCCTTCCTTTTTATATCCCTTGCGAAGCTTTCGCAAAAAACCTGCTAAAATATTCTTGGCTTCATCGGGCTTTGGCAGAGTTTCGTTTTTATATGTCAGTGTGCAGTGTGAGTCATTTCCTCTTTTAAAGTTTGCATTTAAAAGCCAAGACAGCTTTTCTATTGCATTCTTTTCGTTTATCTTCGCCACCCTTTCGGGTGTAGGCTTTTTTCTTTCGGATTTCTGCGTTCGGTTGCCATATGCTCCTGCATGATATTTTTTAACATAAATAAAGTTACCAGCCACAATCGTTTTCTGTATGTACATTTGATTGTTTCCTTTTCTTTGTAACAGTGTGATACCTATTACTTTTTCATCTCGTGGTCGGTGAATTAATACCTTTATCGAGCCGTAAAAAAAGACAAGTGTTTTTTAAAAAGTGCCTAAAATAGGCACTTTTCTCTTGACTTTTTATTGACTGTGTGATATACTATATATGTAATATTTTGATTGCTTCCAAATATTACGGCAGTTACTGCTAGTCGGTAACTGCTTTTTTTATGTCACCGATATTTACTACGATATAGCTATTATTAGCTTGCTTGTCCTTGATTTTTGCGGAGTAATGTAAATATGTTTCTTGCGGAAAGCCTTTTGGTATCTCACTGCTTATCGTCAGAGCGACCAAAGTATAAATCCCTCCTCCGTATCCATTTTTAGGACAATACTCAACATCTTTGCTAAGCCAATCCATCACCGACTTAACCGTCGGGAATACCCTTTGTGATTCTTCAACTGCTTCCGTCATTTGCCGCCTCCTCATATCTGATTTTATTTATTTCATCTGCTGTCAATCCTTGCTCTTGAGGTAAAACAGGCTTGTTAAACATCTTATAAAACTGCTCAGGGTTGCTTTTATAGCAGTCCTGATTTTTGTATTTGCCGTCCATTAGACACATTTCACAGCTCATATGCTGTTTACAGCCTGTTTTAGTATTTCTGCCTTCTTTAAATAAATATCTTGTCATTTTGGCGTTAAGATATCTTTTAATAACTCCTGCAAATAATTCAATTGCTTTTTTAGGATTAGTAGTTGTCAGCTTAAATCCGCTAAATGTAACTGTGTATGTATTACCGTCATAATGTAAAAATACTTTATCATCAAAGCTGTACATTTTTTTGCTAATCGCCATACTTTTTTCTTAGCTCCTCATTTTTATAGTGACAGCTATCCGCCCATATATGCTTTTCTTTCCTGCGTTCGGGATTTTCCTTATATCCTAAGTCCTTCAAAATCTTTCTGACCAATCCCACGCTCATAGTGCATTCGACTGCAATTTGCTCACTTGTCAAGCCTTTGGTATGCAGTATCCTTATTGTCTGCTTCACTTCCGATGCATCAAGTTTTTTTACTTTGCTATTCTTCTGTTTCATTGCTTGTTTTCCTCCATTTTTAAAACCTCAATGTTTTTTCGCTTTGGCTCAATGCTTATGACCTTATACGGCTCATGGACTAATGCTGTTGTAAATGATGATGCAACAGCTACTATCACACACAAAAGCAGCACGCTTTTAAAAATCACCGCTAATGCGGACAAAAGCATAAATCCTGCTGTCAGTAACAGCATTTTTGCTGCGTCGGACATCTTTATCAATCCTTTCTATTTCCGCCTCGGTACGCTAAAGTATTCAAGTAAAGCGTGTGCCTCTGCTATTTTTTCTTTTCCGAAATCGCAGCTGGGAAACTCCGGTCTGTTATATAACTGCTGTACTGTAGTTAAGCTCCATCCTGTCATTTTCGCAAACTCTCTGATTGTTACAAAAGTTAATTTCAATGTGTTTTCAGATAACTTTTCTTGCAATTCGAGTAGTTCTTTTACTTTTTTCAACGCTTCATCAATGTCTACATCTTGCGTTACTGATATGTTCATACTGTTTTACCTCCCTAAATTGTTATTTTTTACTGTCCGTTCTTTTGTACTACTTCTAAGTTATACTATTTTCAAATCTAAGATTTCACTAATCGCTTGTAACATCCTTTTGCTCTGCACCTTTCCACGCATTACTTTGCATAATATAGAGTTGTCACAAAACATTCCTGTTTTTTTAGTTATTTGCTCAGTGAGCCACTTTTGCGAACAATCCAAATCGATTAGCTTTTTTCTTACTTGTTTTTCGATATTCATGCGTTACACCTCCCTTTGTGTCAAACTAATATTTAAAACACAATATATATTGTTGACAATTACGGAAAAATGTAATATAATATGGTTGCAATACAAATTATATACGTCATTCCGTAACCTGTGAGTTAATTATATTACGTTGTTCCGTAAAAGTCAATAGAATTGTTGAAATAATTTACGGATTAACGTAAATTTGTTACGGTTGCACATAATAAGAGGTGTAACTATGTCTGATTTATACAAAAAAATTGATACATTATGTAAAGAAAAAGGAATTAATGTTACTAAAATGTGTTTGTTAACCAATGTTAGTCGAGGTTCTCTAACTGATTTAAAATCTGGTAGAAGTAAAACATTAGCTAACTCAGCACTTATAAAAATTGCAGAATTTTTTAATGTATCAACAGATTACTTAAATGGGCTTAGTGAATCCAAAGAACTAGTTAATAAAAAAACACCTACAGACGATGACATTAAATTTGCTTTATTCAATGGAGCTGATGAAATTACCGATGAAATGTTTGAAGAGGTTAAACAATTTGCAGAAATGGTAAGACTCAGAGAGAAAGCAAAAAAAAATAAAAATCAAGGTGAATAGTTATGCTTGGCGATAAAATCAAGGAGCTAAGAAAATCAAAACGCATAAACCAAATGACTTTATCAAAATATTTGAATGTGTCTAAAGGTGCTATTGGTATGTGGGAAACCAATAAAAGAGAGCCAGACATTCAAACAATAAAACAAATCGCAAACTATTTTAATGTTTCTTTGGATTATCTTTTAGAAAATGAATTCAAAGAAACAAATAAGAAGAACCAAGAAAAAATAAAAAGTGAAAGTAATTATGTGATAACAAGTGAACAAAATTATGAAAAAATATTAAAACTTGTTTTGTTTGACGAAATAGAAAATATAACAAGCGATATGATAAATGAGGTCAAGGAATTTGCAAAACTAGTCAAACTTAGGGAAAAACAAAAAATAATGGGGGATTAAATATGAGCAGAAATGCAGAACTCAATAAAATTGCTCGACAAGAGGGTATCATAATATTAGATATTAACTGCCCAAAAAACAAATCAATGTCTTTAATTAATGATGATGGTAACTGTTATATTGGAATTGACAATAATATGACAGTAAGAAATGAAATAGTACATAAGGCTCATGAACTAGGACATTGTATTACAGGCTCTTTTTATAATAGACATACACAATTAGATATTAAAACACAACATGAGTACCGAGCGGACAAATGGGCAATAAAAAAGCTCATCCCCAGAGATGAGCTGATAGAAATATTTGAAAAGGGTATGACTAACATATGGCAAGTTGCAGAATATTTTGAAGTTACAGAAGATTTTGCAAAGAAAGCCTGTAAGTTTTACGGATATTACAACGAAGCTATATAAAAAAGCATTGATTTGAGGAACAATGATGAATAAGACAAAACAAAGACTTTTTGAAATTATAGAGAAAACTAACGATAACGACAAGACAAGTAAAATATTAGATATCAGCATAATTACACTAATATTTATAAATGTAATTTTAGTTATATTAGACACTTTTAATTTGCCTAAAACAATAAGTAAATGGTTTACTTATGTAGAGATATTTTCTGTGGTTATATTTACAATAGAGTATGTATTAAGAGTATATACAGCCGATTTACTTTATCCTAAGTTATCGCCAATCAAGGCAAGAATAAAATACATATTTTCTTTCATGGCAATAATAGACCTACTTGCAATATTACCTTTTTACATACCGTTTATTATTCCAATAGATTTACGAGTGCTGCGAATGATAAGAATAGTTAGATTGCTAAGAATATTTAAAATAAACAGGTACACATCAGCACTATCTACTATTGGCAATGTATTTAAAAGCAAAAAAAATCAGTTATTATCTTCAATATTTGTAGTCCTGCTATTAATGATAATCGCCTCCGTGTTGATGTATAACATTGAGAGCGAAGCTCAGCCAGAAGCTTTTGGAAATGCTTTTGAGGCTTTATGGTGGGCTGTTGCTACATTGACGACGGTCGGATATGGAGATGTTTTTCCGATTACCACACTAGGCAAAATATTAAGTGCTATAATTGCATTGCTAGGTATTGGTCTTGTAGCTGTTCCGTCTGGTATCATTTCAGCTGGATTTATAGAGAGTATTGAGAAAGACAAAACCGATGAAAATGAAAAACATTTTTGTCCTTATTGCGGTAAAAAAATAAAATAAAAAACGCCCCTGCTGAGCGGCAACTCAACAGAGGCAAGGCGAATCAATACCCAAACTACAAAGGGCTAATTCTGCCCTTTTATTATAGTGCAATTTTATAAAATTGTCAAATGATAGGAGGATATATATGGACGAACAAGAAGAGAAAAAACCGAAAAGAGGAAAGCCGAAAAGCAGAGCTAACGGTGACGGAACATATTTTTATAATGAAAAGAAAAAATTATGGGTCGGACAAATAACAGCAGGAGTGCAAGCTGACGGCAGATTAAAGCGTGTAACCAAATACGGAAAGACAAGAAAAGAAGTTAAGTCTAAAATTGACGAGTTTAAAAGGGAATTAGGCGGTAGGGAAGTACCGAACAAAGACAGTATAACTCTTGTTGAGTTAATGGAACAAATGGCAAAACAAAGCTATGATTTGAACGAAATAGCAGAATCGACATATTGCAGAAAAAAAGAAACTATAAAGATTTACAAAAAGCATTATATAGCAAACATTCCTATTCAAAAGATAACCGAAAATGATGTTATTGAATTTTATAAATCTATAACCAAATACTCAAATTCTGTAATAAGCAAGCTGTGTGGTATGTTTAAATTCACTTTGAAAGAGGCTATACGGCTTAAAATTATTTATGTCAATGTTGCCGAATATGTAAAACTGCCTAAGTCAGAAAAAACCGATAAAAAAATCGAAGCATTTACTTTAGATGAACAAAAAGAACTTATACAGGCTCTTAGCTCCGACAAGGTTTTGTATCGACATCAACTCCTGCTTAGTATGTATACAGGAATGCGTATGGGCGAAATTAACGCATTAACAACTGACTGTGTTGATTTAGAGAACGGTATAATTGAAATAAAACGCACTATAGCACGAGGTGAAAAAGGAAGACCGATGCTGGGAAAGACTGCAAAGACAAAAGCCGGGCAACGCACGATAATTCTTAATGATATTGCTAAAAGCATTATTGAAAATTCATTACATAATATGAAAAGTAATAGGGATAATTTGATTTTCTTAAATAAGAACAGCGGTCTTGTATCAACTGCACAAGTCAATAGTGAACTTAAAAGGATTTGCCAAAAACACAATATAGGTAAGGGGTGGGATGTTAATCAGCACATGCTCAGACATACATATGCCACACGCTGTATAGAGAGTGGCATGCCTGCAACGGTTTTGCAGAAAATACTAGGTCACACAGACATAAGTACAACCCTGAATACATACTGTGATGTGTTTGCCGAATATGAAAGACAAAATGTTGATAAAAGCTATAACTATTTTGTAGAATCGGGTTTAGTATTGCAATCGGTACTGCAATAAGAATAATTCTTTTGAATTTTGATAAAATTTATATAAGATATATTTACATATATACGCCATTTTTAAGATTGTAAAACCACATGAATTAAACTAAAATCATCTAAAAAACAAAATTTATATTGCCCCTGCCAGACAGCGTTGAATTCTGTATGAGTTCAGCGTTTTTTGTTTTATGTAAATTTGATTAAATAATATGTATACTGTATAATATCCCGTTGATGATTAGCTTCGTCAGCGATTTTTTATTATATGACAAACAAAACTGACTCCGATTGAAAACGGAGTCAGTTTATTGATTAAAATATAATTATAAGTATATGTTTTATTTTAAAATTTTTATTTTACCGATTAAAGGAAGTTCCTTGGCTTTTCCCTGAGCAGCATTTACAATTCCTATTATAACTATAACTAAAATCAAAATCGAAACAAGCCACGTAATAACCGAGAAAATTCTTCCGATTGGGTCTGCAACAGCATACATAATAATTCTTACAATAGCTAACGCAACATTAACAATAACATTTGAAATTAAAAGAACTAAACCTTGATTTGCATGAAATCTTGCGAATCTTGAATTAGGAGCTGCTAGAATAGGAATTAATACTAAAATTCCAAGATAAGATAGGATTGCTAATGCTTTATTATTTGCTATATCTGTTTGGTCATGTTCAGCTGTATAGTCGGTTGTATTGTTGAATCCTGCAATTTTTGCTCCCAAATCTTCAACTGAATCAGAAATATTCTTAGCTGTATTATTAATATTCTGAGAAGTTGTTTCTCCCACAGGAGCACCGCATTTGTCACAAAACTTATTTCCGTCTGCAAGCTGATTACCGCATTTTGAACAAAAAGCCATAAATTTAACCTCCAATATTTAATAGTATAAAAAAATTATATCATATGCAAAAACATAAGTCAATTTAAAAAATTAAAATTTATACATTATATTATTGGAATTAATAAAGAAATATGTTATACTTATTATGACATATAAATACAAAAGTGAGGAACATACAATGATTAATAAATCTGATTTACCGGCTTGCCCTGTTGAAACTACACTAATGCTTATCGGTGATAAGTGGAAAGTGCTTATTATGCGTGATTTGATGACAGGTACGAAGCGTTTCGGTGAATTGAAAAAGTCCTTAAAAGGAATTTCTCAAAAGGTGCTTACCTCTAATCTGCGTTCTATGGAAAGCGATGGTTTAGTTACCAGAAAAGTTTATCCTGAAGTACCTCCTAGAGTTGAGTATTCGATGACCGGGCTTGGCAGCAGTATTCAGCCTATTCTCGATTCCATGGCTAAATTTGGAGAGGACTTTAAAGAACTGACTGAAAATAAAACATTATAAAATGACTCCGCGGACCTTAATAACACCGCGGAGTTTTTCATATATACAAATACAATCAATTTGCCGTATCTTCTATCACTTTTTTTATATCTGCATTTATACATATTGATCTTTTCTCAATATCTGACGGACAGAAAGCTTCACCGTAATTTACACATGCATAAACAGCATTAGAATTTTCGGCAGTCATCTGCCAGAACGGATATTTAATAATCACAGGTGTGTTGAAACCAACTCCAAGTTCGAGAAACACAATCCTCACATTCTTATGTCTGCGAACAAACTCCAGATAACGCTTGCTTGCCATGTACCAGCCATCGTCCTGAACAAATTTATCATCCGACCTTAAATTCATAGTCATAAGCTTTCCGCATTTTGGACAATGCGGAATTAATTCTGTTGGTATTTTCATATCCGTCTGCTGTGCAACCATATCACGGATAGCCTTTTCATTATCATATGTGGCATTGTGACAAGGCTCGCTGCACTGAAATAATCCGTAGTCACCCTGTGTGTAAAACAGCTTGTGCTTATCAAATCCCGCTTTCTGAAACTGATGGTCAACATTTGTTGTCAGCACAAAATAATCTTTGTCTTTTACAAGTTCAAACAAACTTCTATATGTTCCGTTATCAGTATCTTTATAACGATTAATATAAACATATCTTGACCAATAAGCCCAATACTCTTCAAGGCTGTCAAACGAATAAAACCCGCCTGAGTACATATCTTTGAAGCCGTATTTTTCTATAAAGTCAGAAAAGTTATCCTCAAAGCGACTGCCTGCATAAATAAAACCGGCTGAAGTCGACAGCCCTGCACCTGCACCGATAATAATGGCATTAGCATTATTAATTTCATTTTTCAGTTTTTTTATATTGTCTGAGTAGGTTTCTGTATATTTGCAAATCTGACTCCTTAAAAACATTAAATATCACCTTGATTTTATTTTCTATTTGAAACTCTTTTACTGTTTTAACAGCTATTATTGCTGCCTCATAATTAGGAAAATGAAATTCACCTGTTGAAATACAGCAAAAAGCAATGCTGTCAATTTTGTTTTTTATTGCTGCTTCAAGGCAAGATTTATAGCAGCTTTCAAGCTGTTTACAATGCCTCTCCGTTAACTGACCTGATACAATCGGACCTACTGTATGAATAACATAGTCACACGGAAGATTATATGCCTTTGTAACTTTTGCTCCACCCACAGGTTCTGAAAATCCTTGTTTTTGAATAATGCCGGCACATTCCATTCTAAGCTGAACACCGGAAAATGTATGAATTGCATTATCAATACAGGTATGACAAGGATAGTAACATCCTGTCATTCCTGAGTTTGCAGCATTCACTACAGCACCGCATTTAAGAGTTGTGATATCCCCAAACCTTAAATAAATATTATTATTTACATCAGTTAAGCTTGTAACATCTGTTATACCTTTTTGTGAGATTTCGTATCTCAGAAATTCATTCTGAACAGAAAGAAAACTACCGCTGACCGGTTTTGGCGGACGAACATTAACAAGGCTTCTGAAAAGCCTGAATCTGTCTTCCCGATTTTCGGGTATTTTTATATTTGAATTCTGTGAACCTTCCGCAAGTAAATATTCGATAAGATATAAAAGTCTTTTATTCTGAGTCATATTAATATTTATGCTCTGACAGAGCATACCTCCTATCATAATCAGTATAAAAAGTTATAAAACATATTCAACAGATAATTTATATCTTTTATCAATTATATCTACAGAAAAATTTCAATATAAATTTCTCTTATGATATGTTTGTATTAATACAAGCATACATTTTAATTTTGCAGACAAACAGACAAAATAATCAGCTTATAAATATCTGCTCTCATATCAAATGGGACTGTCGAACTGACAGCCCCATACATTTCAAATTTAATGAACTATTTTGTATTTTTATTATGAGAAGAAAAATCCCGCTGTCATATCAAGATAATTTTCGCCGCTATACTCTCCATACTGTTTCAAAACCGCAGACTTGAATTCTTTCGCATCGGTGCAATCCGAAGCTGTTTTTTTCAAGTTCTCTAGATAAGCAATCTTTGTTTCAGCGTCTTTTAAATCTTCCGGTGTATAATGTGATGTGAGAATTAAATCATATCCCTTTTCTATATAATCCTTTAACTGAGCTATAATAGCGTCTGCATGTCCCTTACCTGCAACGATAGAATGACAATCGTGTCCGAGCATATGTGTATATACTGCATTTATTTCAGGAATTTCAATATCAAAAGCCTCGCCTGTCTGCTTGATAACGAAATCAATTCCTCCTATTGTAATATTACCCTCTTCAATCTTGTTTGTAATCTTGTGAACAGACTTATCAAAAATTTCACCGAAAGCACCTGTAAAGTTATTAATCAAATCTTTTCCGCCGCCGTTTTCAGAATACTCTATAGCATTCTCAGTAGCATATTTAGGTACATTAGGTAAAAATGTTCCTCCGGCACCGTGATAAGCCACTAAAATTCCTTCTACTTCAGTATCCTTCAGGTATGTTTCAAGCTCCTTATTATTGTCAAAAAAACATGGTGATTCAATGATGACTGCTTTTCCGTTTTTTTCTATGATAAAAACCTCATCATCAATAAAATCGTTTGTCTTATATGCGTGAAGCTTAACTTGACCAAAATCATAAATGTTCATTTCACCTTTTGCAAGCTTTATCTTTTTAAATGTATTCTTATTCATAATAAAATCCTCCTAATAAAAAAGTTAATTCATATATGAGATATAAGCGCTTCAATCTCTTTTGCAACTTAATAATATCACACCATTTTTTCAGTGTAAAGTACGCACTTTTTTGTAATATAGTTACCGTTCGGTAACTCTTAAAAGGTTACCGAAAAGAAACTAATGAGAAATTACGGCTTTTATCCTGATTTTTTATACTCAAAAAAATATTGTGAATTTTTTGTTAACTAAGCAATAAAACATACATTGTTTTTCAGGTAAAAGTTTGTTATAAAAATCACAAATTGAAGAAATTAACGAATTTCAGTTTACTTGACAGGGAAATAAAACTATGATAAACTATTTTGGGGATTTATGCTCATTTTTATATAACAAGCATAAATTTCATGTTAATAACAAACAACTCACCGAATTTACATCAATAACATATAAGTAATCTGGAACGAAAAATATATTTTAATTTCAGAAAAGCTAGGGAGATGGTTTCAATGAGCAAAAAGAATAAACAAAAGCATAAAATTCTTATTGTAGACGACTCTGAGATGAATCGTGTTATTCTGTCGGAAATGCTGGGAACAGAATATGAAATTGTCGAAGCTTCAGACGGCTCTGAAGCAATTGCTATTCTTCAAGAGTACAGTGTTGAAATTTCCTTGGTATTGCTTGATATTGTGATGCCGGTAATGGACGGTTTTGAAGTTCTTGCTGTAATGAACAATAAAAGATGGATTGAAGATGTACCGGTAATAATGATTTCTGCAGAAACTGCTCCATCATATATTAATCGTGCTTATGAACTCGGTGTTACTGACTTTATCAGCAGACCTTTTGACGCTCTGATAGTCAGACGAAGAGTTGTAAATACTATTATGCTATATTCAAAACAGAAAAAATTGGTGGGTTTGGTAGCTGACCAAATTTATGAAAAAGAAAAAAACAACAGCTTAATGATTAATATTCTAAGTCATATAGTTGAATTCAGAAATGGTGAAAGCGGGCTGCATGTTCTTCATGTACAAACATTCACAGATATTCTTTTAAAAGCACTTATGCAGAAAACCGAGAAATACAATCTGTCAAACTCTGATATCTCTCTAATCAGCAATGCATCTGCCCTTCATGATATAGGTAAAATTTCAATTCCGGAAGAAGTATTGAATAAACCCGGCAGGCTGAATGATGAAGAATTTAAAATAATGAAAACTCATTCTTCTGTTGGTGCTGATATGCTTGACAAACTGCCTTTCCACAAGGACGAGCCGTTAGTTAAGGTTGCTTATGAAATATGCCGCTGGCATCATGAAAGGTATGACGGACGAGGATATCCGGACGGGCTTAAAGGTGATGATATTCCTATATCCGCACAAATTGTATCATTAGCAGATGTGTACGATGCTTTGACGAGTGAACGAGTATATAAAAAAGCCTTTGACCACGATACAGCCATGAATATGATTTTAAACGGCGAATGCGGTACATTCAACCCGATTCTTTTAGAATGTTTAAAGGATTCTGCTGAAAACATTAAAGCGGAATTAAATCAAAATTCAATTACTAACCGTGATGAAAAAGAACTTCAGAATATCGCTTATGAAATGCTTCAGTATGACGAGCTTTCTTCATCAGAAAGAATACTTAAACTTTTAGAAACAGAGCAGACAAAATATAAATTTGTAACTTCCGTATCGGAAGAAATATGGTTTGAGATTACAAGTGACCCTGCTATACTTAAACTATCAGATTACGGTGCAAAGAAGCTTGGTCTTGACAATGTCACTATTAATCCGTATGAAAATGAACAAATTCTTTCTATGTTTCAAATAGATACTCTAACGGGAATTTCTGACGCTTTCAGAAACACAACTCCTGAAAATCCGAAAATAGATTATAATTTTAAAGTATTAATTAACGGTGAATATAAAAAATGCAGAGTTATCGGGCTTTCTATGTGGTCTTCGGGAGAACATAGTGAGTATATCGGTGCAATCGGTAAAGCTGCAGCTATTACTGAAATAGAATAATGTTAAGTTAGGAGAAAATAAAATGACACTGAAAGAATGTTATGAAAATTTAGAAGGTAATTATGAAGATGCAGTCGGACGCTTGTTTAATGAAGCACTTGTTAAAAAATTTTTGATTAAGTTTTTAAATGATAAAAGCTATGATACTTTATGTGAATCACTTGAAGCAGATGATTATCAGGAGGCCTTTCGTGCTGCACACACAATAAAGGGCATTTGTCAGAATTTAAGTTTTACAAAGCTGCTTAACTCAAGCAGCAGCTTAACCGAAGCTTTAAGACCCGGAGAAAAATGTGATGTCACTAATCTTTTCGAAGAAGTTAAAAGGGACTACTGTCAAACGGTAAAAGCAATACAGGCTCTCAACAGTGAAATTGAATCATAATATGCACAACATTAAGAAGGAGCAAAAATAAATGAAAAAAAGAACAATACACTTTTTGATAGGAAGTCTTATAATTCTTATTATTGTATGCACCAGCGTTCTATCTGTTTTTGCAATAACTATGAGTAAAAAAAGTGAACGGGCTATCAATGAAGTAGGCACCATTTACATGTCAGGAATGAGCGAACGAATTTCTATGCATTTTGAAACTACTATTAACCTTCGCTTGGCACAAGTAGAAACGATGATTAAAAATATCAATCCTTCACAACATCGAAAGTACAGCAAGTCGCTGGTCGAGAAATTAGAGTCCGACGGCAAGAACAGAAGCTTTGACTATCTTGCACTTATGCGAAGCGACGGAATACTTGAAATGATATACGGTGACGAAATAAAGCTTATAGACCCTCAGCCGTTTTTAGATTCAATGAATAACGATGAAAAAAAGGTAGCTGTAGGAAATACAGCATCCGGTAAAAAAATAGTTGTAATGGGTGTTTCAGTAAGCTATCCTATGTCTGATAATCAAACAAGTACAGCTTTAGTTGCCGGTATGCCTGTTGAATATATTAACGAAATACTTTCTTTAGATGACTCTGCTTCTAATGCACTTACACACTCTCATATTATCAGGCGTGACGGAAGCTATGTTATTCGTAATTTTAATGCGTATCGTAATAATTACTTCACTCGTTTAAGGGAGATTGTTTCCGAATCAAGCGAGAAAAAACCCGAAGATTATGTGAATGAGCTTCAAAATGCAATAAAAAACAATGAAGATTATTCAACAATAATGATTGCCGAAAATGAAAGGCGTCATATATACTGCACTCATTTGCCTTATTCAGAATGGTATTTGATAACTGCAATGCCATACAACACATTGGATGAAACAGTTAATAATTTAAGTGATGAAAGACTGAATATTTTATTTGCAGGTATCGGTGTAATTTTGTTAACTCTGACGATTATATTTGCAAAATATTTCAGAATGACTCAACATCAGATTCGCGAACTCAATACTGCCCGTAAAACTGCTGAAAATGCCACAAAAGCTAAAAGTGAATTTCTTTCTAATATGAGTCATGACATACGAACACCTATGAATGCAATTGTGGGTATGACTGCTATTGCTACTGCAAATATAGACAATAAGCAGCAGGTTCATACATGTCTTAAGAAAATAAGCTTGTCAAGCAAACATTTATTAGGGCTTATTAATGATATTTTGGATATGTCTAAAATTGAAAGCGGAAAAATGACACTGAATATGGACCAGATTTCTCTTCGTGAAGTAATGGACAGCATCGTAAATATAGTGCAGCCTCAAATTAAGGCTAAAAAGCAGCATTTTGACGTGTTTATTCAAGATATTGAAGTTGAAAATGTTTATTGTGACGGTGTGCGTCTGAACCAGATTCTTTTAAATTTCCTTTCAAACGCTATTAAGTTCACTCCTGAGGGAGGAATAATTCAAACTTCACTTTATGAAGAAGAGTCTCCAAAGGGTGAAAACTATATCCGAGTTCATCTCATTGTTAAAGATAACGGAATAGGAATGACACCTGAGTTCCAGCAAAAAATATTCGAATCCTTTGTTCGTGAGGATAACAAGCGTATACATAAGACAGAAGGCAGCGGTCTTGGTATGGCTATAACCAAACATATTATTGATGCAATGGATGGAACTATTGAATTACAAAGTGAGCCTGATAAGGGAACAGAATTCCATGTTACTCTTGATTTGGAAAAAGCTTTCGTAACAGAAGAAGATATGATTTTGCCTGAGTGGAACATACTTGTAGTTGACGATGATGAACAACTATGTAAAAGCACCGTATCATCGATTAAAACAATCGGAATGAAAGCCGATTGGACTTTAGACGGTGAAACAGCTATAAAAATGATAACAGAAAGATATAAAAAGTTTAATGAATATCAGATAATACTATTAGACTGGAAGCTTCCCGGAATTGACGGCATTGAAACTGCCCGTCAAATCAGAAAACAGCTAGGTGATGATGTGCCTATACTTTTAATTTCAGCTTATGATTGGAGTGAGATTGAAAGTGATGCTCGTGAAGCGGGTATTAATGGTTTTATATCTAAACCTCTGTTCAAATCTACACTTTATTATGGTTTGAAGCAATATATGGTTGATGATAACAATTCAGCATCTGAAAATATCACTGATAACAAATCTGATTTCAAAGGGGCAAAGGTTCTGGTTGCTGAAGATAATGAACTCAACTGGGAAATTGCATATGAACTACTCTCCGAACTGGGACTTGATATGGAGCATGCTGAGGATGGTAAGATATGCTGTGATAAGTTTAAAGCATCATCGGAAGGCTACTACAGTGCAATTCTTATGGATATAAGAATGCCTGTAATGAATGGATATGAAGCAACAGAAACAATTCGTGCGCTTAATCGTTCAGATTCGGATATTCCTATTATTGCAATGACTGCAGACGCATTTTCAGGGGATATTAAAAAGTGTCTTGAAAGCGGAATGAACGCTCATATTGCAAAGCCGATTGATATTAAAGAAGTTGCTCGGCTGTTGGATAAATATTTAAATTAAATAATACTGAAACAAGGTGTAGATAATAATTGTACACCTTGTTTTGTAAATTCAGTTAAAGAATCAATATTGACATAAGTATATATTAATGTTATAATCACTTTGCAAGTTTCTTATTGAAACAGAGCGGTTGTTAATTCTGTATTGTTAACGCAAGATAAAAATTTATTACGCAAAAATTATATTAATTGCCACCGGGTAATAAAATGCGAAAGCATTCGTTGCACATCATTAGGTCTTTGAAGATGTGTACACGAGTGCTTATTTTGTTTGGAGGTATATATAAAATGCACAAAATATTAAAATCATTTTCTAATTATTTTACAAAAGGTGAAAAGCTGCTGTGGTTTATATCGTCAATGCTTATAATAATATCTTTTTTTATTTTTGACAGGGAAAATTACCTAACTCTTGCTGCTTCATTAATAGGTGTCACTTCACTGATTTTTAATGCTAAAGGTAACCCTGTAGGGCAATTCCTTATTATCATATTCGGTATAATATATGCGGTTATTTCTTTTACCTATTCATATTACGGTGAGATTATAACATACCTGGGTATGACCGGGCCTATGTCTGTTTTTGCATTAGTTTCATGGCTCAGAAATCCTTATAACGGAAATAGAGCTGAAGTGAAGATTAACAGTATAAAACGCAAAGAAATAGCTTTGATGATAATATTGACAGCTATGGTTACTGCAGTTTTTTATTTTGTTCTTTCGGCTTTTCATACAGCAAATTTAATACCGAGCACCATATCTGTTACAACCAGCTTTCTTGCAGTATATTTAACATTTAGAAGAAGTGCTTATTTTGCACTTGCTTATGCTGCAAACGATATCGTGCTCATTATTCTATGGATATTAGCAACACTTTCCGATGTATCATATTTGTCTGTTGTTATCTGTTTTGTAATGTTCTTGGTAAATGATATTTACGGATTTATCAATTGGTCAAGAATGCAGGACCGTCAAAAAACAATTAATAATTTTACAAAATCAGTTTAAATAAAAAAGAACAATAGAAAAAACTCCTATGGTATAAATTGATAAGAATACCATAGGAGAATTTTTTATGTTTAAAGAACAAAATATGATACAGCAGCAATGATAAATCATAGCTTGATGTATTTTTATATAATTTATGATAAAGACCGTTTAAGTCTATATTCTTAAACGGTCTTTATTTAAGTTTATTATGACACATCCTCACCGTATAAACCTGCAAGGAAAATACTAAGCTGATTATCATTCATGTTGAGTATATCCGCTTTTGAATATCCCATTTTTTCTAAATCTTCATCAGTAATTCCCATAGAATCAAGCAGTCCTAAAACATATTCATCTGAAGAATCTGAGTTGTTAAGAGAATTATTCAGTTCTTCTTCAGAAACTTTTTTAAAGTTTTTGAGCTTTTTATTGTATTCGGTATCATATGTTTTAGAAATCTCTTCGATTTTTAAATATGAATCGATTTTCATTTCCATAACTTGATTTACATACTGAATCATTTTCAGTTCCTGATTTATAAAGAAATAAGAAACAGTCTGTTTGGTGCCGTCTGAATCATTGAATTCGTATCTTTCACGGATATATTTTTCATTATTATAGCTTACACTGTATGTGTCCTTATATTTAAGAGAGCTTTTTGACGGGAAAAATGTGTTTATAGTTGCCTTAATATTGTCAGCGGTCTTTTCTTTTGAAACTGCAAAAAGCTTATCGTTAGTGTTGAGGATATACGCTGTGCCGTCTGAGACAAGATATTCCTGATAGGCAGATACCGTTTCAACTGAGTAATAGTAGTTTTTTTCGTCTTTTACGGAAATGGTTATAGGGTTTTCTGTAATAAGACCCATAGTACCAGATTTCAGCCGCCCTTTGATAGTGTATACTCCGTCTGAAATTATCTCTTCAACCTTATCGATATAACTTGTTTTTTCATCAAAAACAGAAAGTTCGGTTATTTTGGTTGAATCCTTTGAAATTGTTGCACTGTTAACTGCGGATGTGTCTGTTTTATTTGATTCAGTACAAGCTGATAAAGGAAGTACTGTTAAACACAGAGCTGTTAAGATTAATAATAAGGATTTTTTCATGATATCACCTCAAAAGATAAAAGTTAGTTTTTAAGTGAATGAAGAGGTGCTGGGATTTGCCCTCCTCTGTTTATAAATTTAGATGGTGATTCTTTTTTCAGCGGCATAACGGGTGCATGACCGAAAAGACCGCCCCAGTCAAGCTCATCTCCGACATTTTTTCCGATAGCGGGAATAATTCTGACTGCAGTTGTTTTGGTGTTTACCATGCCGATAGCAGCTTCGTCGGCAATTATTGCCGATATTGTATCAGGTGTTGTATCACCCGGTACAACAATCATATCAAGTCCTACAGAGCATACAGCTGTCATGGCTTCAAGCTTTTCGATAGTCAAAACTCCGCTTTCGGCAGCGTCAATCATACCTGCGTCTTCAGATACAGGTATAAACGCACCTGAAAGCCCGCCGATTCTTGAACATGCCATAACTCCGCCTTTTTTTACTGCGTCATTTAAAAGAGCAAGGGCAGCAGTTGTTCCATGTGTACCGCATTGCTCAAGTCCTATTTCTTCAAGGATATGTGCAACACTGTCACCGACAGCAGGTGTTGGTGCAAGCGATAAGTCTACAATTCCAAAAGGAACGCCAAGACGCTTTGAAGCAGTAACACCGACAAGCTGACCGATTCTTGTTATTTTGTATGAAGTCTTTTTTATTATATCCGAAATTTCAGTAATATTTGCATCGGGATATTTTGAAAGAGCTGAACGAACAACGCCCGGACCTGATACGCCGACATTAATCATACAGTCAGGCTCGCCGACTCCGTGAAAGGCGCCTGCCATAAAAGGATTATCTTCAACTGCGTTGCAAAATACTACAAGCTTAGCAGCACCGAAACAATCGCTGTCTACAGTCTCTTCAGCACATTTCTTAACAATACCGCCCATTAGCTTGCAGGCGTCAAGGTTTATACCTGTTTTTGTCGAACCGATGTTAACAGAAGAACAAACTTTCGATGTGACTTTAAGTGCCTCGGGGATAGAGTTTATAAGTTCAATATCACCGGCAGAAAAGCCTTTTTGAACAAGTGCGGAATAACCGCCTATTAAGTCAACACCGACAGCAGCCGCTGCTTTATCCATTGCTATTGCAAACGGAACAGGAGAACATTCGCAGGCAGCTGACACTATTGCAATAGGTGTAACTGAAATTCTTTTATTTATTATAGGAATACCGAATTCCTTTGAAATCTCGTCTGCTGTTTTTACTAAGTCTTTAGCACATCTTGTTATTTTGTTATAAACCTTTTCACAAGCCTTGTCTATATCGTTGTCGATACAGTCAAGCAGTGAAATTCCCATTGTGATTGTACGAATATCAAGACATTCATCTTGTATCATACGAATAGTTTCAAGTATATCATATGCGTTAAGCATTACTCAACCTCCATTAAGAATTAGCTTCAAATTTAGATATGGTGCATGCAGTTAAAAACATCTTCATGCATTGCTGTGATTGAAAGTCCAAGTTCGTTTCCCAGTGCTGACATTTTATCGCTTAATTCAGCAAAAGGAATACTGAGCTTTGAAATATCTACAAGCATAATCATAGCAAACATATCCTGCAGAACCGATTGAGTAACCTCAATGACATTTGCGTTGTATTCCGCACAGTTTGATGAAACTTTTGCAAGGATGCCGACAGAGTCTTTTCCTATTACAGTAACTATAGCTCTCATTATTAAACCTCCGTGTCTGAATAAATTAAATATTTATATATTCAAAATCAGTATACCATATTATTTTAAAAAAAGAAATACCCTGAAGAATATTTTTAATATATTAATTTAGTTAAGAAAGGTGAAGATAAAATATCTCCACCTTTTTTGCTGATATGTAATTCATAATCTATGTATTCTTTATTTTTGACTTTTTTATGCTTTTTTCGATTTTATTGAATGTTTGCAGATTATTTGAAATGTATCTGCTAATTATTATTGAAAAAATAAACGGCAAGATATTGACAGCCATATATCTGCTTAATAAAACAGTGCCGATTATTATCAATATTAGTCTCTTTATGATTTTGTTTGTAGAAAATTCTTTGTATTTTTGAATAATATCTATTGGATTTGAAAAAACATCAGTGATAAATGATTTGAAGTTTTTAAATGATGCAATTATGTGAATTGCAAAGCTGATTAATATACCTATTGACATTAATATTAAAATTGTAATTTTAACATTAAAATCATCTTCGTAATTAAATTTTGTAAGAATATTATAGCCTGAGAAAATTAAGCGTACAGCAGCATATAAGAGAGTTAAGGCTGATAATAAGTTGAGTATGCCCTTTATCTTTAAAAACACGGACAGATTTTTAACTTCATTAATTGAAGCGGTTTTGCTTTTCTCTTGTCTTAAAAACATTATTTTAACCACCTTAAATTTTTGTCGGATTTTGTTTTAACTATTATAAAATTATTATAGTCGTTTGTTTATAAAAATCAATAATAAAATTTAAATAATTTAAATATTCAATAAAAACAAATAAAACAATAAAAAAGCCTCACAAAAAAATCTGTGAGACTTTGTATATTTTTATGCAGTTTCAATCTCTTTTTGCTTCATATATTTTTCTTCAAATTCATCAATATTTTTTGCTTTATAAACATTAAAACCATCGGTTAGCCACTCATCATAAATTGGAATATCACTAATTATTGTATCTATTTTCATAGCTAATGCTTCTAATAATACGATACCTTCTGTTTCTTCTTTTGTTGGGAAAATATAGATATTAGCTCCACTATATGCATCTTTTAAGTCTTCACTTAGAACGTAACCTGGAAAGTAAACATTACTTGGTTTATTTTTCATAGCTTCGCTTATTTTAGTTGGCACCAAAGCTGGATCGGTGTAGCCAAACCAAATGAATTTATATTCTGGCATTCTTTTAGCTAATTCAATAAATTCAAGAATTCCTTTTCTTTCAATATAAAGGCCAACCGCCATTATTACTTTATCATTTTTTGAAAAATTACAAACTAGAGTTCCGACTATATTTAATTTCTTGTTAAATTACAAAAAAATTACTGCAAATTCAGTACCTTTCTTTTTGATATTAGTGTTTGCATTGTTAATCATTATTGGT
>ENA-ORLW01000644-ORLW01000644.1-human-gut-metagenome-genome-assembly--contig:-NODE-644-length-47791-cov-8.215932_pt1 | contig 47791 bp, 65 predicted proteins | sample MGYA00243017_ERZ508829 | MGnify/ENA primary metagenome ERZ508829 (study PRJEB26277, sample SAMN04329776) | human gut metagenome | biome: human-associated habitat | host: Homo sapiens | place: USA...
AGGGCAGGCCCGGCAGCTTCTGGGACATCGGCGGTGCGGTAGCGGCATGGTGCCGCAGTGACCGTCTGCCGCCCCACGCGCCCAGCCAGATCGTGAGCTATGTTTCCGCCCACGACAACTTCACCCTGTGGGACAAGCTGCTGCTGGTGCGGTACGAAAAGCCGGAGTTCACGGCGGCAGACAGCACAGCCCTTGCCCAGAACCGGCTGGCGGCGGGCATTTACCTGACCAGCTTCGGCCTGCCTTTCCTGCAGGCGGGCGAGGAGTTTGCCCGCACCAAAAAAGGGAAGGGCAACAGCTACCGCTCCTCGCCTGCGCTGAACCGGCTGGACTGGGAGCGGGCCGAAAAATACCATGCGCTGGTGGACTACTACCGCGGCCTGCTGGCGCTGCGGGCAAGGTTCCCGCAGCTTTCCAGCACCGACCCCCACGCGCCGGATGCCCTGTACTTTTTCTCACTGGAGCAGCCGCTGGTGGGCTGGCAGCTGCCCGCCCAGTGGGGCGACGGCGCAGCATGGCAGGCGCTGTGCGTGTTCTATAACCCCACCGAGACCAGCAAGGTCGTGCCGCTGCCGGTTGGGCGCTGGCAGATGCTGAGCGACGGCATCTCGTCCAGCCTGTGGCGCGGCCCGGCAAGAGTGTATGAGCACGAGGCCGTGCTGATGCCTTACAGTGCCACCATCTTTGGACAGATATAAAAACCAGGAGCGGATGGAAAGTTCTCATCCGCTCCTGGTTTCTATTTTGTTCAGCTGTTGGAAGCCGTCTTTTCGCCCAGTGTCACATTGACCGTCTGCATCTGGCCGTCGCGTGCAATGGTGATGGAAAGCGTATCGCCTGCTGCGTGCTTCTGCATCAGGGTGCCAAGGTCGTCCTTGGAGGCGATCTCGGTGCCGTCCACGCTCACGATGCGGTCACCGGCCTGCAGGCCTGCCTTTTCGGCAGGGCCGCCCTTGACCACCTCCACAACGTAAACGCCGTAGGCATTCACGCCCAGTTGAGAAGCAGTCTGTGCGTCGGTCACGGCCAGATAGGTGATGCCCAAATAAGGCCGTCCGGTCACATAGCCGTTCTCCAGCAGTTCCTGTGCCACCTTGATGGCATCGTTGATGGGGATGGCAAAGCCCAGACCCTCTGCATCGCTGGAAGAGGATTTTGCGTTCACAATGCCGATCAGCTCACCGTTCATGTTGAACAGGCCGCCGCCGGAGTTGCCGGGGCTGACCGAAGCATCCATCTGGATCAGGGACATGGTGTTCACAGAACTGCTGCCCTGAATGGTGACGCTGCGGTTCAAAGCGCTGATCATGCCGCCGGTCACGGTGCCGCCCAGCTCACCCAGCGGGTTGCCCACAGCCATCACGCTCTGGCCCACCTTCAGGCTGTCGCTGTTGCCCACGGTGGCGGGGGTCAGGCCGTCAGCATCGATCTTGATGACCGCGATATCGCTGGTGGTATCTTCGCCCACGAGGGTGGCGGTGTAGTCCTTGTCACCAATGGTAACGGTGATGGTGGAAGCGCCGTCCACCACATGTGCACAGGTGAGGATGTAGCCGTCCGAGCTGATGATCACGCCGCTGCCGGCACCGCTCTCCACCTGATTCTGGCCGTACCACGACCACTGAGAGTAGACCACCTGCTCCGTAGTGATGACCACCACGCTGGGGCTGACCAGATCAGCCACCTGTTCAGTGGTCAGGCTGCTGCCGCTGCTGGATGCTGCGGTGATGGAACTATCCGAACCGGATGCACTGTCGGCCGTAGAGGAAGGTGCCACCTGCTGGATGACCACCTTGCCGCTGCCGCCAAACTTTGCCCCCACAAAGCCGCCCGCAAAGCCCATGGCTGCGGCCAGCACCAGCGCCACAGCGCTGCGTGCAACGCGCTTGCCGTTGAACTTTTTCTTCTTTTTAGGGGGCTGCGCGTCCTGCGGCTGTACCGGATGTACCGGCGGCGTTGCACCGCCTGCGCCGTTGTCTGTCTGCGGGGCGGTGTAAGCGGTCTCCGGTTCCGGCTGCGGGTCGTTGTACTGGTTGGCGGTGTTCATGCCGCTGCTGCCCACATTGGGATAACCGGTATCTCCGCTTTCGTTTTTATCCTGAGAGGAATAATCATATTCCCATTTGTTCTCATTGTCCATGCTGATACTTCCTTTCCGTAAGGGATACGTCCACAGGAGCCCTGTTCCTTTGAACTGCTCCTATTGTAACCGTCAATTGTGAAAATCAATCGCGCGCGCCGTGAAGAAACTGTGAAATAAAGACGCACTTTCCGCCCTTGACAGCGGCCTTTGCGCTTGCTATTATAAAAGCGTAAATTCAGGAGGAACACACCATGGAACTGCACCGCACCGACGAGGGCTTTGCCCTCTATAAGGAAAAAACACAGATCGGCTTCTGCGCGCTCACGCCCGCCGCAAAGGGGGCTGCCATCACCGCGTTTGGCATCGAACCGCAGTGGCGGCGCAAAGGCTACGGCTCCTATCTATTAAAAGAAGCCTTGCGCGCCTACGCCGGATACGACCGCGAAAAGGCTACCGTATTTACCGCCCCGCTGCCCGCCGATGCCGCAGAGCTTGCGTTCTGGGCAAAATTCGGCTTTGCGGCAGAAGGCAGGCAGCTGGTGCGCCGCCGCACGCCGGACCTGACCGCCGTCAAGTTCGTGCAGGACTTTCTGGCCGCGCGGCTGGCACAGCCGCGCCTTTGCATCGATGCTACCTGCGGCAACGGCGGCGACACGGCCTTCCTGTGTGGTATCACCGCACCGGAAGGAAAGGTAGTCGGCTTTGACGTGCAGGAAGCTGCCATTGCATCCACCCGGAAGCATCTGGAGCAGCTGGGCGTGCCTGCCGCCCGGTATGAGCTGCACTGCCAAAGCCACGCAGACCTTTTACAGGTTGTGCAGCCCGGCACGGCAGATGCGGTGATGTTCAACTTTGGCTGGCTGCCCGGGGCCGACCACGCAGTGTTCTCCACCGCGCAGAGCAGCATCCCCGCCCTGCAGGCGGCTTTGGAAGCCGTGCGGCCCGGCGGCGTGGTAAGCGCCATCCTCTACAGCGGGCAGGTCATCGGCACGGACGAAAAGCAGACGGTGCTGGAATATCTCCGGGCACTTCCGCTCAAAAGTTTTACCGTTCTGGTGTGTGATTTTGCCAACTGGGCCGAAACCGCCCCTCTGCCCTGCATCATCCTGAAAAAATGCTGAATAGTTAAAATAAACTCGAAAGAAATCGACACGGTTTCTTCCGGGTTTATTTTTTTGCGCATTTTTAGGCAACAAGGGGGATGAGAGAGCTTTGGGCGGCAGACATTTGACGATTGAGGATCGTCGGAAGCTGGAAAAATATTACCTCGATAGGATCAGCGTGGAGAGTATCGCGGAAACTCTGAGGGTTCACCGCTCCACCATTTATAACGAACTTCGCCGCGGTGACACCGGGCGGGTGGACAAGAACGGGAACTGCGAGTACAGCGCAGAGCTGGCACAGAAAAGAATCTGCGATGCCCGCCGCAGCATCCATCATAAGAAGCGGGAGGACACCGCAAATGCCGATATTTAAGACCTGCACGACCTGTAAGGAAACATTCATTGCGGAGTCACCGTTCATCAAACTGTGTCCGATCTGCAATGCAAAGAGCCAGACCACCCCGGCGGAACGTGCGCAGTGCAAAACTCGCATTACCCCGGATCGGCTGATGCTGGATGTTCGACAGGCGGATGCAGCGGGTAAATCCTATGGCCGGTGGCGGTACGAAGAAACCGAACGCCGCCGCAAAGAGGAAGAAGAGGAACGCCGCAAGTTTGAGGAACGCCAGAAACGGCGTGAGCAGATGAAAGCGGCAAAGGATGTATCTTGCCTACCGGAGATGAAAAGAACACGGTAGGGCGACCCGCACGGGTATGGGGGCGGAAGCATTGCGCTGTACGACACCGCTCCTTTCTATGGCGCAGCCAGTGCAAGCGGGGAATTTACACCGCCCCGCCGCCCAGTGCTGACTCTGGGATGCGCCGCCACTTCCGAATATTCATCAAGAAAAGAAAGGACAAAGTTATGAACGACATGGAAAAGTGCTTTTACGAACCGGCTGAATTGTCGGTGGTGGACGAGGGAAAAGGACGCTCACTGGTAAAGGCGAAAGGTAGTCCGTACAAGCTGGGCTTTCTGGTGGCGCAAGGTGCTGACGGCATTTTCAAAAGCCTTAACGACGCAGAAGCGGTAGATGCGATGGAGAGGGCAATCGTGGGAACCATTCGCATTATGGCGATGCGGCGCAAGGCGGAGTTCGGGAACCGCAACGGTGCGTTCGATATGAGCAGCGGTTTCAACGCTGTCCGGGACGAGGGTACGCTGAAAGAAATCCTCAAGTCTATTTTTGGAAAGCAGTAAAGAACATGAAGATACATAACAGAAGCCCCACCATAAATGAAGTTCGCAAGAGCGAACAGTGCCGACACACGTTCAGAATCACGGTCGCGAAGTGTGCGCCGTGTGATGGGTACAACCTGAACTGTGAGCATTACGAGAAAACCAACAAGGGTGCTGCTGATACAAAACATCTTTCGAGGTAAACAAGCCGCCCTGCGCCGCGTCAGCGGGGCGGCTTTTATATGTGGTGTGGGGTGGCTGGATGCGCGACCGGCTACCGAAAGCGGGGTCGAACCCCGTCCGCACCTGCTTTACTTGAAATCATGGAAGCCGGTCTGCACCGGCAGGCGCAAAGCGTCAAGCCATACCTGCATGACAACGACGGAGGTTGAAAGGTATGCCCGCTGCATGAGCGAAGAAATGCCTTGTCCGATCCACCCAAGCCAAAGGTGGTAGGTCTGGTTTGGTAGATCAGACCGCCCCGCCGCCCTGTCTTTCTTAGAGTTCAGCAGGGCGGCGGGTGTCTATTATGCGGATGCGCAATGGAGAAGAACGGCTTCCCTGTTACTCTGAGCCGAAAGGTCGGTTCGATCCCGACCGTCCGCACAAGAAAGAATGGAGAACGTCAATGGAAATCGAATGTTTGACACCGGAATTTCCGCAAGGAGCAAGGGTATATAGTTCGGATGGTATTGCTCCAACTCTCCTGAACAGCGCGTCGGCCATGCGGTCACAGTCGATTTTGATTCGGGGGGGGGTAGCATGAAAGCTCACAGCGAAAAATCAATGTGTCTAGCAGGGAATTTTGTCGATAGAAACACCAACCAAAACGGGAGCGGCGTAAAAGAAGATACGTCTTTTACGCTGAATACAGTAGACCGCCACGCAGTCGCTTATAGGGAGCTGCAATATGACAGTTACATAGAGGATGATGTGAGCGGAACGCTTAAAAAATCAGGTGGAGCGTTGGGAGGGGGTTCAGAAACGGTGGTTTGCGAAGAAAGAGAACAGCCGGACTGGATCGTCCGCCGATTGATTCCGCTGGAATGCAGTCGATTGCAAGGGTTCCCGGATGGATGGGCGGAAATTGAATCGCTAAAAAATCCGAAAGAGTTCAACTTCTGGCGGGAAGTCTATGCCAGAAGTTGCGAAATCAAAAAGACAAAACCAAAACAGACCATCCTTCGCGCCGACGGCGCAAAGAGCGATGAAGCGCTGATGCGGTGGCACGATGGGCTGCACAGTTTGGCGGCAGAATATGCGATGTGGGGAAACGGCATGGCGTTGCCGAATGCCATTTTCTTTGTCCAGAACGCATTCCGCGAGCTTGGAAAGCCACCGCATGAGGTGAAGCTGGGAAGCCTGTTTGACGGAAGCGGGACAATGCCGCTGTGCGCCGCCATGTGCGGCGGTCATCCGGTCTGGGCGAGTGAAGTAGAACCTTACCCGATTGCGGTGACAAGAACCCATCTGCCGCACATGAAGCATTTGGGCAGTGTAACGGAAATAAAAGGGTCGAAAATCGAGCCGGTGGATATTATCACGTTCGGTTCACCCTGTCAGGACTTGAGCATTGCAGGGAAACGCGCCGGTTTGAAGGGAGAAAGGTCCGGTCTGTTCAGAGAAGCAATACGGATCATCCGGGAAATGCTGGCAGCAACTAACGGAAGATACCCACGCTTTGTGATCTGGGAAAACGTGCCGGGCGCACTTTCATCGAACGGAGGTGAAGATTTTGAAGTTGTCCTCAATGAGCTGCTTTGCCTTAGAGAATTTACCGGATGTGGAGCAGCTAAGTTTATTCGGCAGCACGGAAAGTGGAGGAACTTCGCAAATTACGGAGCTGTTGCCTATCGAATCGTCAACGCGCAATTTTGGGGAGTACCCCAGCGCAGGCGAAGAATATATGCTATCTGCGATACTTGTGGAGAATCCGCCGGAGTGGTCGTTTTTGAGCGAAAAGGCACTCAATGGAATTTTGACCCGTGCATCCCGCAGGGGGGGGGAAGTTGCAGGACTTACTGCTGACTGCTATTCATGGCATGATCGAATGGTGGCATCAAAACCCAGCGGGGGGGGGGTCAGCAGCATATACCATGAAAATCCGTGGAGGATGTGAGGGCGGCGGAAAGGGCGCACTTGTGCAAGAAGAACTTTCCGCAACGCTGGCAACCCATCAAGACCAAACGCTTTTTGAAAGCCACGGGTGCTTCCCAATAAACACAATGCTTGCGACGCGGTACAAAGCCCTTGGTCGAGGAACGGGGCTTGGTATCGGCAACGATGGCGACCCGCAGTATACGATAACAAAAGGACACGAACACGCAGTAGCGTATAGCGTTGGCGATGTACCGGACACAGCCTTTGCAAATGCCGGGGATACGGTAGCAAGAACGCTGACCGCTCGTGCAGACGGAAGCCCGATGATTGACCGAGGCCCGAACATTGTAACACAGAAAGGAAAGTAGATGCAGAGGTACAAGGTGGTTGTCGTCTGTTGCACCGCTGACGAAACGGATGTACACACGATCCGCGTCAACGGCTGGGGTGAGAGCGAAGCAGAGTACAACGCCCGCCGAAAAATCCAAAAGTTCCACCGCCACGAGTATGAAAAGATTACCGTGACAAGGATAGAAAAAATCAAATAGGAGGTCGAGAACGTGCTGTACGTTGATGCAATCAGGGTTCTGGAAAAGGTGGCACGGGCGAGGTTTGATCTTGCGTCGATGCCGAAGAAAGAGGAAATCGAAGAAGCAATTCCGATCGTGGCAGGTATGGCAACAGTTCAGGCTTGCCCGAAGTATGCGCTTCACGCCGCGCTGTGGTGGCTGGTGGTCAAATCCAAAGAGGTGGAGCAGTGACAAGAAGAGATAAAGCGATTCTGGTTCTGGTCTGCGCTGCTGAAATCATCAACTGCGCAAAGGTCGGGGTGCTGAAAAGCCGGATCGCGGGCCTTGAAACGCAGCGGGACATTTACGCAAGCCGGGCGCAGCACTGGATCGACCGGGCAGTAGAGGACGAAGAGGTTATAGATTCTATGCAGCTTCGCCTTGACGCTTTGGGGGACGGGAAGGTTAAGCTGGAAGATGCAGGAGTGTTTTTCTGCACGGCCTATTGCACAGAGCAATACCCGCATATCTGCGGAGAGGGTCACGGAATCACGGCCAGCGGCCAGCCGATACAGGCGGGCGTAACCGTGGCGGCAGACCAGTCAATCTTCCCGTATGGCACAGCTTTGTACATTGAGGGTGTAGGAATCCGAATTGTGCAGGACAAGGGCGCGGGAGTGCAGGGAGCGCACCTTGATGTTGCTGTTGATACCCATGAGAACGCGCTGACGTGGAGCGGGTACGGAGAACATCGGGTGTGGGTCATAAAAGAGGTGAACAGGTGAACGGCCTTGAAGAAATTCTTGAAGATGTTCTTAAACAATATCAGCGCGTAGGCTATCAAACGCAAGTTTTAAGGCCGAAAAATACAGGCGAAGTTCTTGTTTCGCTGAGGATGGGACGAGTTGTAGCCAATACGAAGATCTCAATGAGAGATCAAATTGAGCTTCGCAAGCTACATAATCGACAGAAACAAAAAGAATGGCTGGAAAGCATGGCGAAGCAACTGGAATGCGAGGTTACAAAATATGCGGAGGAAGAACAGTGAAAGATGAAGATTTCTACAAGATGATTTCCGGTATGATGGAAGCGCGGGAAAAAGAAAGGATGCTGGGGATAAGAGTTTTGATAATCGCGCACAACGCCTACAAGTTTCAGGGCTGTGCGCAGATTTACCGAAATTATTTACCGCAACACATCGCAATCCATGTTCGGAAACAGTACCTCGAAGAAAAAAGGAAAAGAACAGCAATGCCGATTCTCACCATAACGGAAAAGATACCACCGGAAAAATAAAGGAGCGGAATATGCACGAGGGAACGAAATGTAAAGCCTGCCCGGTCTGCGGCGGACAAATTGTTGTGTCAGATCATTGGGCATTCTCTTACGATCAGTTGCTTGGAAAAAGAGGAAAACTCCTGAAGAAAAGAACCAAAAGCTCTTCTGGACCGGTTGAATGCCAGACGGCATATTGCTTGGATTGCAATGAATCGTGGAATGCTGATGAATTTGCGATAGATGAAAAGGAGTGCTTTATAGACTTCAAGAAAAGAAAGGACGAGTAACATGAGAGGAAGATGGTGGAAACCGAACCTCCCACGATCAGACCCCACCGCAGCTTTCGCCCGTACATAAGCACATGAGCGAAAGCGAGGAAATATGATCTTTTTCATCATCGGAGTGGTAGCCGCGCTGGTTGCGCTGGCCGTCCTGCTCCTGTCCGAAGAGGGCAAGGCCGCAGCATTTATTCCCGGCGTGGTCGCCGTTATCCTGATCGGTGTGTCCTGTGTGTCCTACGTTCCCACCGGCTACACAGGCATTGTGACCACGTTCGGCAAAGTCGAAGATGGCACAAAGGACGCTGGTGTTGTGTTCAAGTCACCGTGGCAGTCTATCGTCAAGATGGATAATCGTGTTCAGGAAATGAACATGGATTTATCGGCGTTCAGTTCTGACATTCAGGAAGTCGCCACGAGCGTTGCCGTTGGCTACCGGATCAACCAGCAGAATGCCATGACGATTTACAAGTCGGTCGGCAAGAAGTACGAGGACACTCTGATTACTCCCCGTGTGCAGGAAACGGTCAAGGCCGTGGTCGCCCACTACGATGCAAGCAGTCTTATCTCGAACCGGGATGCCGTTGCATCACAGATGGACACGAAGCTGCGGGAAGTACTGGCAGAGTACAACATTGACTTGCAGTATATCAGCGTCACCAACTTCGACTTCACTGATACCTTTACGGATGCCGTTGAAGCCAAAGTAAAGGCCCAGCAGGAAAAGGAAAAGGCGGAAACCGATGCGGAGAAACGCCGTGTTGAAGCACAGGCCACGGCGGACGCTGATCTGATTGCGGCCAACGCCGAAGCGGAGAAATCCAAGGTTGCGGCGGACGCGGAGCTGTACGTTGCCGAAAAGAAAGCGGAAGCAAACCGCGCCCTCAATGACAGCCTGAATAGCAATTTGCTGGAGTACTACCGGATCACAAACGTCGATTCCCTCTGGAATGGCGAACTGCCTACATACGTTGGCGGTGATGGCAGTATTCCCATCATCAACGGGATCAACTGATTTTCTCCTACCGGAGCCGCCCGGCGCGGCGGCTCCATTCTATGAGCATGGGGACAGGCCCCTACCGGTTCAAGCCCGGAAATGCCCGAAAACAACAGGAGGAAAGGACAATGCCGAAATACTTAGTCATGCTGCGGTGCAGCAGAGCAAGAAGCAACGCAAACCGCCATAGGCAGGAAACACCGGCCTATCTGCCGTACCGCATAGAAGCACCGAAAGCACTTGAAGCGGCGGACAAGGCAAAAGAAGAAGCGGCCCTGTACTACCCACAGTACCAGAAAATCCAAGTGGACAGCGTAACGGAGGTGCGGGATCGGTGAATAGGTACTATATCAGCGTTGCCGGTTGGAATGGTGCTGGCGTGACTGCGCCGTGCATCATCATCGGACAGGAATTTGAAGCGGAAACGGAACGTGAAGCCGGTGAAGCGGCGGAGAAATCCGCAGACGAACAGTTCCACGGATATGCGCCGTTTGCAGTTATCAGAAAGGTGGTTTGAATATGAAACTTTCGGGAGTTACAAAGATGGTGAAGCGGCAGCTTGTGTGCAATGTCTTTCACAATGTCGCGAGTGACGATTTTTACATCGGAACAGCGTCGGCTATCTACTGTGCAACGGGCTTCCCGCTCCCGCTGAACCGCAGCCAAATGGGTGCGCTGCTGGGAATCAGCGAAGATACCATGATCGAAAAGGTGGTCTACAACGATTTTGATTGCGCATACAAAAGCGATCTTGAGGGGTTCAATCTGGACGACAATGTTAAGAACGAAGTAGAAGTAAAGAAAATGGCCGTCGGCATCTACTACATGGGAGAAACGCTTATCCCACTGGCGACGGAAGATAAAAAGATGGCTGGCCTTATCTGCTGGTCGCAGCTTGCGCCGGTTGAAGATGAGATCAAGAACAATGGCTTCATTCGATTCTACCAAAGAAAGCTCGGCAACGGAAGAACGTACTTTGTGGTAAAAAACGGTATGAGAGTACGAGCAGCCGTAACGTCATACTCGCTGAACGAGTATGCGGAAGCAACACTGCAAGAGCTGGTAGCTATGCTGGCAGAAACGCATACTGGCGAACAGGAAGAGCATGAACAGACATTCGATAACCTGACGGATGAAGCGGAGGACGAAGCAGACGATGAAAAGGCTTGACGCTATGTACAAGTGCCGCCTGTGCGGAAAAGAGTATGTGGAGTGCTCCACCGGCGGAGAGAAAGGAAACCAGCAGTTTGTAATGGGCATAATGTATCGGGCTGTCAGCCAGAAAAAGCCGGAAGAGGTAATGGAACCGACGCTCTACGAATGTCATTTCTGCGGTGGTGGAAATTATGGCGTTGCTGATTTTCTGGGGTTCAAATTAAACGACAAGGAGGACACAGAATGAGAGGTAGACCAGAATTTTACGTCAGATTTATGTGTCCGCCGTATACCGCCGAAGATGCTGAATTTTTGGCCGAGAGAAATAAAGTTCTTGAAGAAGCCGTGAACAGAATAGCGGCTGAAAATTTTGAATTACGGGAGGATAACCGGAATCTCAAAGAGAGTTACAGGTATTTGAGCACGACTAGAATCGAGGAAAAAAAGGAGCTAAAGGAGCAAAGCGAAAAGTCGATTCTGTACAGAACGACCGTTGGCGTTACGCAATGGGTGATTTACTGGCTGAACGCTGCTGTAAAGGCGGGAAACTGGTTGATCGGTAACTTGCTGGACGACATAGACTGTTTCTGAACGGAGAAAGAAAAATGCAAGATAAATACATCAACGCAACGAAGCTGATCGAACGGCTAAAATGCGAGAAAAGAAGAGAAGTCGCGGAAGCGGCGAGCAATCCGTTTTCAACCGGTCACGCGCCGGAAATCAGAATATCGCAAATCTATGACGGCGTTGTGTCTGTTCTGGAAAAGGAACCGGCAGCAAATGTGGTTCCGCGCCCTGCTCCAAAGTGGCCGATATGCCAGAATTGCGGTAGGCCAATGGTCTATTGTGGAGAAGAAAACACGGACGGAATTGTCTGGAAGCGGTATTCGTGCAAGGACTGCTATAACCAGTTTTGTGCAAGAAGGGTGATGGCAGGAGAAGAAACATGGCCGAAATGATAAGTAAGCAGCATTTATTGGAGCAGATCGACACGACGGGAAAAGGCTGCGAATATGAAGGCAAGGAATTTCTCGCATATCAAGAAGCAATGCTGGCCGTAGTAGAGTTGATCGAGAAAGAACCGGCGGTCGAGAAAGAATATGATGTGATGTTCAGCGGGACAGAACACATAGATTCACCGGGACCAGCACCGGTAGTTGGTTATAGAATCGCGGCGAAAAACTGGGAAGAAGCCGTGCAAAAAGGTAAATTTTACGCAGAAATGCAGCACCCGGCATTTATTCCGTTTGCGTTTGCAGGGCCGGTAATTGAAGTGCCAAAAGAAGAACTTGAAAATTTGGAAACGGAGAAAAAATAATGGACGCAGTAAGAAAAGATGTTCGTCGTCTGGTAAACAAGGAGCTGGAAGCAGCAAACAAACGCTTCCCCCAGTTTGCCAGCCCGCACGAGGGACAGAATGTTGTCCGGGAAGAGCTGGAAGAAGCGGAACGGGCGATTGTGCCGCTGAAACTTTACATCGAAACCCGGATGTGGAACATGGTCAAGGCAAACCAGACCGTGCCGAAAGATGATTTCAGGGCAATCCGGGAAGCGGCTATCAATCTGGCCGTTGAAGCTATTCAGGTAGCGGCAATGGCGAAGAAGTTTGAACACGGACAGCGGAACAACTGGCCCGGCGCAAGGGAGGATAGTCATGGAGAAGAAAAAGAAAACCGTGCCGGAAGTGGAAACGGTGACAATCACCATGAGCAGACCGGTGGCGGAAGCGGTAAAGACCGCCTGTGAGTGGTATCTGAGGTTGCACATGGGCCAGTTCTGGGATACGGCCGACGATCTCTGCATGGAAAAATTTTATTCCGATCTGGAAAACAATGTGTATGAGACGAACGAGCAGCGGGAGAATGCTTTTGACGTTGCCCTGCATCGGCGGGATACCATGCGGGAGGAAATGGAAAAGCTGTATAACCGTTGCGTTCTCCCTGCTCCAATTTCGGATGTGATGAAAATTCCGTACAGAGCGGAAATTGTATGGCTGGTAATTCGACACGCGCTGTCGTGGCACGACAACCCGGACGGCGTTGCAGGGTGCGTCAGCTATTATGCACCGTTGAACCGCAGCGATCAGCCGCAGCCGAAAATAGAGCTGAAACTGAAAGGAAAAGGTGAAGATCATGGGTAGTGTCTTACAGGTAATCGGCATAATGCCGCTGAAAAAGAACGTCCCGCACCCGCGGACGGCAGATTGGAAACTGAAAACCTGCCCGGAGTGTGGCCGGGAGTGCTGGTATCCGACCAACAACGCGAAGCTGGTTTTGCGGGTCAACCCGGATATGAAGTTTGTTTGCTCGGAATGTGCGCTGAAAGCTGGGAGGAATTGAGATGGAACAGTTTACCAACACGGAAGAGCTGCTTCGGAGAATCCGGGAGAACGTGCCTGAAATTTTGGACGGCGAAAGTAACCCGGATATGGAAGATGAAGTGGAACAGATCATGTGCGTGGTCGAGAGCGCACCGAGGGTCGCCCCGGAGGGGGTGCGCCCGGTGGCGCACATCGCATGGAGAAAACGGCACAAGCAGTTTGTCGTATATGATCCTGTTCCGACAAACGAGTGTTTGTACGATGGAAAGCCGGTTTATACACAGCGGGTTTTGAAACTCGAAGAATACACAGTGCCGTTTTGTTCTAACTGCGATCACCGTTTGGACGATTGCGCCGGGAGTTTTTGCCCAGTGTGCGGTTCGATTATAGAAGAAAGACGCAGAACATGAAAAAAGAATGTTCCACCTGTGCATGGCATGACGGCTATACATGGGTGTGCTTCAACGGAAATTCTGAGTACCGGGCGGACTTCACTGACCCGGAAAATACCTGCCCTGCATGGGAAGAAAGGAAAGAGCAAAATGAAAAAACTTGAACCGGCGGAAATCCGCAGACTGGCCGCAATCGCCCTCTGGTGGCTGTGTGTTGGCATTGTGCTGTCAAACCTGCTGTCGGTGCTGCTGCAAAACCTGACAGAGTGGATCATGTCACTTGTCTGAGCGGCCCGCCAAAGCCCCTATCTATATTATATAGGAAACCCGTCGTTAAATTGCCGCCCTGACGAGGCGGCAAGGGGCTTGTATACCGTAGATAAACTAAGGGACACACAGAGAGAAGAGCGCGGAGAGATGCGCTTACCTCCGGCGGGGAAAGGGAGTGCAGAGGGAAAACGAGGGCGGCGTTACAGCAGCCTACCGGGATAGAGAGCAAAGGGAACGCGGCCCGGTGTTTCCCCTCTGCATCGTTCCCCCTCTCGTGTTTGTGGCCCATGATTAAGAAAATTCCATGACGTTTGCGGAAAGGAGGACGTGGAGAATATGACCGGCGGCTTTAGAGTTCGGGAACAGAAATTTATCTGCGGTATGAATTATGCCACGGCCCCCTCTATGCAGGTGGACTTCTTCGAGGTGACAGAGCAACAGCACAAGGCCAGCACCCGGAAAAAGAAAGAGCTTGCCACCAGCATTGCCAAGGAATCGTATAATCTGCGCAAGAGTGGTCGGTATTTGGAACTGCTGACAAACCGGAACTTCCGGCCCGGTGACTATTCCGTTACATACACCTACAACGAAGAACACCACCCTGCGCCCGGTGATCTGCAACGTGCCGACCGAGATTTTTCCAATGCCATCAAAGCATTGTACCGTATCTGCGACAAAAACGGAATCGAACACCCGAAATGGATCGTGGTTTCGGAATACTGCACGATGGACGGGGACAAGCCGCTGGGCCGTCACCATCATCATGTTATCATGTCCCACCCGGCGGGGCTGACCCGTGAAATGGTTGAAAAGGCATGGGGTAAGCGCGGCAGATCGCGTTGTGAGCCGTTGGAATTTGACCACAACAGCATTGAATCCCTCGCAAAGTACATCACCAAGAACGTGCGCTGCAAACGTCACTGGCGGCAAAGCCGCGGGCTGAAACCGCCGAAGATGCCGCGTCCAAATGACGGGAAAATGAGCCGCACCCGGCTGAAAGACATTTGCGAGAACCGGCTGGAAGATCGAGACTACTGGGAGAGGATGTACCCCGGCTATACCCTGCACCGGTGCGAGTGCATCATAACCGGCAACGCCACCCGCCACCTGATCGTGCGCCTGTACCGCAAGCCGGAGCAGCGGAGGAATAGGAGGAATCAGCCTTGAACCGTTTGACGCTGGACGACCTGCCGCCTAGATACCGGGCGCAGGCAGAAGCACAGATCGCGGCCAGAAGCCGGGGAAAGTGCGCCTTGCCGCAGTCTGTCCCCGCCGCAGTTGCCACCGCTGAAAAAATCGGCATGGACTTTGACAGCCGGGGCGAGTACGAATATTACATGGGGACGATTCTGCCCAAAGTGCAGACCGGGAAGATCGTGAAAGTGGAGCTGCACCGCACGTTCCTGCTCCTGCCAGAAAAAGAGTATGACGCGGTGAAGCTCCCGGCGGTGCATTATACCCCGGATTTTGTGCTGACCTATGCAGATGGCACGGTTGAAGCCGTCGAAGTGAAATCGAAGTTTGTCCGGCGGCAGCAGCGCGATTACATACACCGTCGCCGGATGTTCATTGACCTTGTGGCCGAGCCGCGGGGCTGGCATTTCATCGAGCATATCACCGCAGACACGGCGGCAGAGGTCAAAGCGTGGAAGAGTCTTGCAAAACAGAAAGGATGAAGAACATGGGAAAATCTATGCCGCCTGTTGAAGTGCGGAAGATGATGTACGAAAAGGCTGTCAACCGCTGCGTGGTCGCAAAGGGCGACACCATGAAGAACATGAAGCTCAACCGGGCCGCTGTGGGGCAGGTGGTGACGTACTGCGCCATCATTGCTGCGCAGAATCTTTTCGACCTTGATCGGGACGGGGTGGAACGCTGGCAGGCAGAGCTTATCCGGCGGAGCGAGGTGTACACGCTGGAAACCAACGTGTACGGCACACTGAAAGCACGGGAAAATCTGCGCAAGCGCACGGCCCCCAAGATGAAAGAGGACTTCACCCTGCCGGTCGAGAAGTGGCCGCGCAAAGAGTGGGAGAGGGTGCGGCTCTATGAACGCCGCGGCGCGGGTGATCTTGTGGCCCGGTTCTTTGTCGAGGTCATGGACGGTCTGGGCTACACCACAGAAGAAATCGCCGCCGCCCTGAAAGAGATACAGGGCAACTTCCGGCAGTTCCTTGAATGGTCGAAAGACGGCGAATATGTGGCCTACTACAAAATGGCCCAGTGCTATGAACAGGCAACGGGCATTGAAGCGGCGATAGACGAAGAACCCGGCGCGAAGCCGATCTTCGGGAAAGAAATCTGAGAGCTGACAGGCAGGAGGATAAACGCGGATGCAGAAAAAAGACACTGAACAGATTTTGCTCTACTATGGCAAGATCGAGAAGCAGCTTGATAGTGTCAACATGGAGCTGGCCGAGCTGCAAGACCGATACAGCCCGATCAAGGGCCTTGCGATGGACGGGATGCCACATGGCAGCACACCCGGCGACAGCACCGCGTCCCTTGCCGTCAAGCTGGCCGACAACGAAGCATACCAGAACCGGGAAAATGAGCTGATCGTCCGGCGGGTCGTGTTGAAGTCGGATTTACAGGAAATCCGGCAGAAATTAGACCGGCTGAACGATGATTACAAAACGATCCTGAAAGGGCGGTATGTCTACGCCGACCGGTCGTTACAAAAAACGTGGGAAAGCATTGCTATTTCCATCGGCAAAAAGAAGATCACCGCGCAGAGGTGGAAAGACGCGGCTCTGGTCGTTCTGGGCGGGATGTTCGATGAAATTCCCATGATCGAAGAAATCCTCTCCCGCGCGTATGACGCGCGCGATTAAAAGGGCCGATATGCTGGGTATGCCGGGAAAGTGATAGAAAATCTATCAGAACCGGCAGAAACAGTCGCCCGGACAGCGGGCAAGGGAACAGCCCGGAAAGCTGTCTATAAAGGCAAGTTGGTAAAGCTCTATGCGCGTGTGCGATGAACCGCTTCCGCAAATCCTCCGAACCGCTCAGAAAAACAAACTTGCGAATACGCCAAAATAGAACGCCCTCGGCGGGTAACTCCGTCGAGGGCGTTGGTTTATATTATCACTCACCAAAACGCACTGTGAAGCCGTCCAGCGGGTCACAGTGATGCTTTTGAAGCATGGCGTTGATCTTCTTGTCCTGTTCGGTGCGATCCGGCGCGGTCACGGTGTAGGGGTGGCCGGGATCGTCCTCGTCATAGACGGCGGTGCAGCCGTGCGGAACAGAGAATGTGCCACGGTTATAGGGGTCAAAGTAAATGTCAAAGTCGAATTTCCGACGCAGGTACTTGTCTAGCATGAAAGAGCTTTTGTCCAGATCGGTGCAGAGCCGATACCCGGCGGGATCGTCAATCCACAAAAGCACGTTGCCGCCAACAAGAGCGCGGGCGGAATCCTCTGAAAGAGTGCCGCTGTACACCTTGCCATTGAACAGGCTGGACAGGATGCCGAACAGCTCTTTTTGTGCCGTGGCGGGAAGCTGCTCGATGCGGTCAACAGCAGTTTCAAAATCTACGCCGTCCAGCTTGTACTTGATTTTGCTGGGATCGTGGATGAAATCACCGGGCATAAGATTAAGCTCCATTGCAAGGCGGTACTGGTGCTTGCAAGGCCGGGTGTGGCTACCGCAAACACAGCCGTTCGGCACGTCCAGCGTGACAACGTAGTTGCCGTGTCTACTGCTGAAATAGCCGGTCTGACCGTCAATGCAGGTCGGTGTCATGTCGGCTTTGAGGGCGGCAAGGTAGCTTTTGAGCAGCGGGCCGTCCGAAACGGTGGGAATGTGGTTCACCCATTCTGGAACCCTATTTTCGTCGGGGGGGGTAACATTACGACACATATTTTCACCTCGTTATGTTCTTTTTTGCGTGTGGCCGGGGCGTTCCCGGCTGGCGCAAAATCTCCACTTCAATGATAGCGCAAAACGCGAATAAAAGCAACAAAACGAGAAAAGAAAATCCCCGGCGGGATGTCCGCAGGGGATGGAAGAAATTCGTGTTCAATTCGTGGGAATCGTGAACGTACTGACCGGGATTCGTTCGGTGACGGTGAAAGTGTAAGTGCCGGGGATGGTTTCGTGGCCGGAAACATCGACGTTCTCCGGCGCAAGGTGATGAACGGTGCAGAGCCGCATTTTTGCATCCGCTTCCAGCACCTTTAACCGTTCGGTGGAAGTCGTGCTTTCCTGCTTGAAGTATTCTTTAGTCATTTCTTCCTGCATCTGGTTCAAGAGCTGGCGGACAAATTCGTTGGTTTCGCTGGTCATGTTTCGTTGTCCCCTTTCGGTTCGTTCTTCTTGAAGATGATCTTCGGAACGGTGGGCGGCTCACCCTGCTGTTTCATGTATTCGCTGATCTCGTTCGGCAGACCGACCGGAAAACCGTTTTCATCCAGCGGGCCGTCATAGCCGGAAAAATCTACCACATGAACCGTGGGCGGCTGGCGGAGCGTCTTGTAATACTGGCCGTCGCTGTAATTTACATCGGTTACATGATCCCACCACGCAATGTCGCCATGTTCGTTCTGGGCGGCTTCCATAGCTGCGCGGGCTTGCTCTTCGGTGAATCCGTCAAAGGTCAGGCGGGAATCGTCGGCAAATTCGGCGACAACACGCCAAGGCGCGAAAAACTGGGCTTCGTTCACAAAAAGACCTCCTTTTTACGCATTTTGTAAAGCACAGTTCAATCTCTGGCACGAAAAATAGAAAATTCGTTGATGAAAGTATAACACAAAAAGCCCCGGCGGGGAACCGGGAGCGGAAATTCAGCGGGCCGGTCGCCGCTGAAAAGTAAAGCCGGGGTTTCGTTCGGTCATTTGTGCAACAAACTTGTCCGCCTGATCTTTCGTGAACCGGGGCGCAAAAACCTTGTTCATGCCGCGCCTACCGCCCCACGGGTCGCAGAGGGTGAAATGCTGATCTCCGGGGCCTTTGCAGTAGATGAAGTAGTAAATCGTGCTGGCCGCAGGCATACCGGGGTATCTGCGGGGCGTGGAACGTGCAGCAACTTCGACGGAGAACGCGGACAGCATCGCACACCCGAAAAGGTGGGTGCAGCAGTTCGTTTTGCGGTCGAAAATCGCGGCTCCGTCCAGATCGCGCCCGTCTGCCGCATACTCCTTGACAAGATAGGCAATTCGTGTACGGGCTTCGGCGACGGTGCGGAAACTCATATCTTCATCGGTGAAATCGGCGGAAGCGCAGGTGATAACTTGATACCGGTGGTTCGGATCGTATTCACGCATGGTTTGTATCTCCTTTTCGTTTCGTGGTAGCCTTGCGGCTGGGGCTGGGCTGCTTTACGGTGCAACCCGGCTAGAGTATCCGTTTTATGCGTTGAGCTGTAAAAGCGTGGCTTTCGTGGGGATCAGATGCCGTGCAAGGGTGTCTGTGTAACTCGCTTCGCCCTCGTAGCTGTCCACGATCTTCTGCTCTGCCTTGCTCATGTCGTGATAGGCTTTCTTGCCGTAGGACGGCGGCAACCATCCTTTCTTCTGGCTGGCGAACAGGTTAAATGACTTCAAAATGTCGTCATTTGAAAACTCAATGTGGCAAGTGCCTTTTTTGTAAAACGTGGCGGTGAAGTAGTGGAATTGCACTTTCTGGCTCTGTCCGGCTTCCCCGGCAGCTTTCAGCGTGGCCCGGAGATCATCACCGTTGTACTTCTTGCCGTTCGTGTCCAGATAGTGCAAGGTGCGTTCAATTCGTGACAGGCAGCTTTCCGCGTTCCAACTGGGTTCAAACCGCCCAGACCAATCGCTGAACGCTTGACACCGGAAAATCACTTTCTTGCCGACTTTGTACGCTTCGTTCGTACACCAGCCGTTGTAGTAGTGGACGTTCTTCGAGTATTCGGAATTGTAGTGCAGATTCGTCCAGTCGTCGAACAGTTCCACGATCTCGCTTTCGATGCCCTGCACGATGTTGGCGGACATTTCTTCCCGGATCGTGAGGATGTTGTAAGGGCTGAAATCGTAGTCAACCAGTTCGGAAACGCGGTTGTGATATTCGTCTTGCATCGCTCTGGTTAAGTTGTCCCGGATTTGGGGCAGGTCAAAGAGCTTTTGCCAGTACAAGCCGCGCAAGCTGCGGATCGCTTCGTTATAGCTCTTGTTGAAGTTCAGCACTTCGGTTTCCTTGTCGTCTGCGGTAGCAGCAGAAAACAGGCTCTTGATTCCGTTGTACTCTTCGTAGATACGGCGGATGCCCTCGGCGGCTGCGTTGTACCGTTCCACCGCGGCGGCGATGGGATCAGCAGACACCAGCGCGGCAAGCTGCGGATCAGCTTTCATGTGGTCGGTCATTTCGTTGTTGAGTTCCAACCGGATTTTGCTTACTGACTCCTTGTCGGGAATGTCAACGGAGATCAACGCCACTTCAACGCGGGCGGCGCGGCGGGCGTTCTTGAAAGCGTCCGGGATGTATTTGATCTGGGCGTTGAGTTCGTTTAGCTTCTGCGCCAGCTCTTTCCGCTCGTTCGTGTAGGGATTGCGGATCGTTTCGGCGTTGAGCAGACAGCGGATTTTGCCGCCGTCTTTCATGATCTCTAAAGCCTTGAGCAAGTGAGCAGCACCGGCGGAAAAAGGCGGGTTCATGATGATCGCCGCGTATTTCTTCGCGGGGCGGAACGTGAGAAAATCGTCATGCACCACGCGGAAACCGTCTTTCTTCAGTTTGGCGCGGAAGTCGCTGGACAGTTCCACACAGTCAAGATCAAACTCTTTCGCCTTGCTCGTGCTGTAACGGTCAAGCTCTCCCGTTTTGGGATCGTGCCGAATATCTGCGACGGCGTGAATCTGGCGGGCCAGTGCGCCGTCACCGGCAGAGGGTTCAAGGATGGGCTGCGGCAGGTGCTTCCAGCCGTATTTTGTGCTTTGCAGGCTGTAAGCCATTTCCCACGCGAGATTGTCCGGGGTGGGGTAAAAGTCCCGGCTATCGTTCGGGGTCGTCATGGTTCGTTCTCCTTTTCGTGTTGGATTCACCCCGGCGGGGTGTGGGATCGGGTCGCTTTTCGTTCGGTGCGGCCCGTCAAGGCATCCGTTTCACTGCTGGGCTAAAATCGTGCTCAACCATGTGGAAGAGTCGGCGCAATCAACCATTTTCGCAAAGTAGCGGCCCGTTACAAGCTGGAACGCATATTGCGTGGTGTAAGTGCCGCTGTACATTTCCCGGCTGCAAAACTCTTCGACGTTGTTCCGGGTGTGCAAGCCGCGCGGCGGCAATACGTTCAGCGCGTCCTCATAGTCCTGTTTCGTGATCTCGACCATTTCCGGCGCGAGCAGCTTTTCCCGCTCAAAGTCCAGCCATTCGCCGTAGGTCATGACGGCATAAGAGCGGGCCTTTTCTTGCGCAAGGCGGCTTTCCCAATATCCCCGGTCGCTTTCGTGGTCGCCGGACTCGATGATCTGGGTGATCCGCTGGATGCTTTCGGCGGTGCTCTTCCGGGCGGCATTCAACACCTCTTCGGCGGTGCGGGGCATGGGCCAGCCGGACACGGTGAAAGCGTAGATCTGGACGTTGGGAACATCCACAACAACAAGTTCGTTCTTCTCTTCGTTGGCGGTCATGGTATAATCTCCTTTTCGTTTTCGTGATTCACCCCGGCGGGGTGTGGGGCTGGGCTGCTTTGTGCGGTGCAACCCGGCTAGAGTGTCCGCGCTGGAATCATGCCAGCACACCGGCGGCGATGCTTGCAAAGTCGAGCTGTTGGACGCTGGGAACCATTTCGGGGGCGTTGTGCTTGTGGTTGAGTTCATCGAGAGCCATCACAAACGCGGCGGCTTCGCGGTCGCTGCTGATAAAGTCGCAACGGTAATTCGTGAATTGCTGGACAATGGCCGAAAATTCGGTGTCGTTCTTGCTCTTCTGGTCAAACGTCTTGACGGCTTCCCGGTATTCCTTGCTGTCGTTGTCGTCGTGGGTGCGGTAAAAGTTGGAATACCACTTTTCAAAAACCGGCTCTAATTCTTCCATGCTCACGGTGACGGCGGGGGCTTCGTCTGCTGCTTTTTCGGCAGCTTTCCGGGTGGCGGTCGCCTTGCGCCATGCTTCCAGCGTGGCAGCTTGTCCGGCGCGGTCGGTTTCGGGAACGGCCATAAATTCGTGCATTGCCTTGCGTTCTGCCTTTTTGAGTTCGGCAACGTCGGCGGCGGGCTTCTTCGTGGTGCGGGGCTTCTTCGGGGCCGGTTTCGTGGGAAGCGGTTCAACGTGAGCCAGTTCGGGAAGTTCGTGGTGCTCTTCAACGATGATCGGCGCGGGGCGGGCGGCTTCGGCGGCTGCTTTTTCGGCGGCTTCCTTTGCGGCCTTGCGTTCTGCTGCAAGCCGCTTGTTGTATGCGATGATCTCCGCCGTGGACTTGAACCGGGCTTGCGGGGTGGGCTTGCTGCTTTCAACCTGTAAGCAACTGAAAAGATGGGACTTCGTAGGGTAGTAATGCGGATCGGGTGCGGCTTCCTTGCCCTCTGCCGCGGCCTTTTCGCGCTGCTCTTTGCTGGGCTTCGTGGTGTACTTCCACAAATAGCACTCAGTCAACGCCTTTTCGCCTTTCTTGACGCTCTTGCCCTCTTTCTTCCAATAGTCGAACGTGTGCAACTCGTCCGCTGCAAACATGATCTCAATGTCCGCGGCGGTGGCGGGCTTTTCGTTGCCGTCCTTGTCAACGATCTTGCAAGATGCAGCAACGGCGGCGATCTCTTCCGGGGTGTGGTGTGCGGTGGCGATCTGGTGCAGCGTGGCCGGGTCAAGACGTTCGGCGGCAGCGCGGATGATCTGTTTATTCGTCATGGTAAATACTTCCTTTCGTGTTTCGTTTTGTGGATCGTCCCGGCGGTGTGCCGGGGGAATGGGATCGGGTCGCTTTTCGTGGTGCGGCCCGTCAAGGTATCCGGCGGGGTCAAAGATCAGTTTTTCGTGATCCCTCTTCGGTGTGCCGCCACACGTCCACGGAATAACCGGCGCGGCGTAGCTGTTCGGCCAGTTGGTGCGCCCGGTCGGCGTTGTTGGCCCATGTGGTGAGGGGAAAACCCCGTTTCATGTAGACGATCTGAAAGCGCATTTTGTACACCCCTTTCAATCTTCGGTTTTGTCGCAATCGTGGCAGAAAAAGCAATCTTCCACGGTGTCGTCTGTGAAGTCGTCCGGGGTTTCGTGAGCGTCGATCAGCAGATTCACCCGGTCATTGATCCGCAATTCGGTTTCGTTGTCCACGATGAAAAACCAGTCGTCACCGTCCAGCGCGTCACTGCACCAGACTTCAATCTGGTTTTCGTTGGTGGCGGTCATGCCTTGCACAATGGCCGGGGCGATATACCGCCCCAAAGGGCCGACTTTGTAGGGACAGGCGGCAGCGGCGCGGGGTGCGCCGGACAGCAGCGCGGCGGCAAGTGCGGCGGCGGTCAAAATTCGTTTCATGGTTGTTTCTCCTTTTCGTTTCGTGGTGTGGCTTTTCGTGCTTTTCCCCGGCTATTGTCGGGGCGTGGGATCGGGTCGCTTTTCGTGGTGCGGCCCGTCAAGGTATCCGGGGGTCATGCGTAAATTTCATTGAACACTTCGACGGCGTTCCACTGCACCGCCTTTTCACGCTGGGCGGCTTTCGCGGCGTTCTGGTCGCCGCCGTTGGCTTTCAATGCCATATAGAAAGCGTCAACAAGGGCGGATTTTTGCCGTTCGCGTTCCCGATATGCGTCCAACTGTCCAGCGTCATATACCTTGACCGCCCACGATTCATAGTGAATCGGGGTCAATGTTTCATGGTGCAAGCCCTTGCAGCGGTTCAGAACGGCAACGATCTTCCCGGTATCCTCATAAGTTGGGGCGGCGATGATGTAGCAAGGGACAGCGGCGCGGGCTTGCTTCTCGATGTTCCACCGGTGACGGGTGGCGATCTGGTTTATTTTCTTGTCGAATGCGGTCATGTTCTCGATCTCCTTTTGATTTTGATTCACCCCGGCGGGGCGGTGGCATAGGGTTGCTTTTGCGGCAGCGGTGCAGCCCTTGAAAGTGTCCGCTTGACTTTACCGGCGAAAGCTGGTAAAATCATTGCAAGATCGGAACTCGAAAACCTATCTTGCAAGCCTGTCACCCTTTACCGGGTGGCGGGCTTTTTCTTTTGCCATTCGGCAAGAAGAGCGGCCCAAACTGCCCGCTTGACGGCTTTCGGCAGCTTGAAAAACTCTTTATTCACGCTTTTCACCTCTTTTCTGGTTTGATTCACCCCGGCGGGGCGTTGGGATCGGGTCGCTTTCAGCGGTGCGGCCCGTCAAGGTGTCCGGCGGTTCATGCGGTGTAGTGGTTCGCGGCGGCGAAAATGTCCAGATCATCGGGGCTGTCAATCGCGCCCATCGGTTCGCCGTTGCGATAAACAACGTAGTACGGGCCATAATCGGCGGCTTTCATGATTGACCCGCCGGGGGTCGTCCATGTTACGGCGTATTCGCCGGATTCAATCGCGGCGATCTTTTCGGAAAGTTTCATGCGGTTTGACCTCTTTTCTGTTTTGCGGTGTTTCGCTTGCTGTGGCTATATCATAGCATGATTCATGCAATGTGTCAAGCATGATTCATGCAATTTTACGAAATGCACAAAAAAGCATGATTCATTCCGTCAATTTTTGCATGGTGCATTCCGGGAAAATTTGATATAATGAGGACAGGCAGAAAGAGAGGTGACAAAAATGCCGCTCACAGACAAGAAAAGAATAACGAACGACCGTTATTTATCAAAGTTTGCGACAAAATCAATTAGAATCCCGAAAGAAATTGAAGAGGATTTGAACACCGCCGCCGCCCACGCCGGGGAAAGCGTGGCGGGGTATATCGTGAACGCCACGCGGGAAAGAATGGCCCGCGATGGATTCCAGCCGCCCGCCCCGGACGACACCCCGGAAAAATGACCGATCCGGAAGAATGACGCGAAAAAAGAGGTAGACACGGCCCGCCGCCGCGCCTACCTCTTTTTTTGTTGCCCGTTTTCCGTGGGCGGCTTTTCCGTGGCGGCTCGATGATGCCGCGCCGGTAGGAGATCGCACCCCGCCGCCGCTGGACGCTGGACAGGCAACGCCACGCCGCCGCCCCGCGCCGGGCCGATGATGCCGCCGATCTGCATCCCGCGCCGGGCCGATGATGCCGCCGATCTGCACCCCGCGCCGGGCCGATGATGCCCGCGCCGGTAGGAGATCGCCCGCCGCCGCCCTACATAGCTATATAGGAGAGGACAGCAGCACCCCGCCCCGCTGGACAGATCGCCCCGGACAGGCCACGCCGGGCCGATGATGCCACGCCGCCGCCCCGCGCCGGATCGAATCGGTGACAGGCTGTCACCAGTTCAGCCCGCCCGCGATACCTTAAAGGATGCCCGCCGCCGGTGTTTTGCCGCCCTTTTTCTGTCATTTTGCCGGGGTTTTGGGCTGTTTTGGCGGGATTTTTCCCGGATTTTTGGCGATTTTGACGGCTGAAAAAGTCCGATTTTTCGGTCTTTTCTTCCTTTTTCTACCATTTTCCGGGCCACCGGAAAGGTACTGGGGAGGAAGATTCTTCCACTCACGGGTCCGAAAGCCCGAAAATTTTCTAGGTATAGGGGCTTTTTTGCACTTCCCCGGAGGGGGGTCTGAAAAAGTTAGGGGGGATTTTTTCGGGAAAATTTTCAAAATGATACACTGTGATACACTTTTCCGGGTATAATGGGTACAGTGAAAAGTAAGCGAAGCTCCACGGCGTTATGTCGTGGGGCTTTTTCTTTTGCGCGGATTCGAGAAACGGGGTGCAGGAGTGATGCAGGATGCCGAAGCGGAACGACAAGCGCGACACCGCCAAGGCTGAGTACGTCAAGCGGCGGCGGTCGGGCGAGAAGATCAACCTCAAAGAGTTTGCGGCCACGCTGGGCGTGACCTACGGCACGGTTCGCAACTGGAAGAAGATCGACCGGTGGGAGGATGCCATAGAGCGCAAGCGCGGCGGGCAACCCGGCAACAAGAACAGCCGGGGCAAGAAGAACGCCAAGGGCAACACCGGTGGCGGTGCGCCGGATGGCAACACCAACGCGGAGAAAGACGGCGCGTATAGCACCATCCACCTTGACCGGCTGACCGAAGAGGAACGGGCGTGGCTGGATGCGATACCCACCGGGGCCAGCGCGAACAACGCCTATGAGTTGAAGCTGCTGCGGATTCAGCAGCGGCACATCATGGAGAAGATCGCGGAGTACGAGAAGTGCAGCCCGGAAGAACTGTTTACGGCCACCATCACCGATATGCGCAAACCCGGCCCGGATGCCGAGGGCAAGACGGCGGACAGTGCCGTGCAGAAGATGGCGATGGTCAACAAAGACAGTGCCTTTGTCCGGGTGACGCAGTTGCGGGAAGCTCTGAACAAGGTTTCCGGCAGAATCATCTCCCTTACGACCCAGATTCGCCAGCAAGAAGAATTTGAAAAGCGGTACGCTCTGGAACTGGCCCGCCTTGACATTGCAAAGATGCGGGCGACCGGTGAGGTAGACGTAGACCCGGAGGGGGACGAAGAGGATGAAGAAGAAGCTCCACACGACAAAGATAGTGGCGCAGTATCTTGACCTGTCCGAACGCCGGGTGCGCCAGCTCCGGGACGAGGGGGTGCTGGAAGAGAAAGCCCCCGGCCTATACGATCTGCGTTCCAGCGTCCGGCGGTACATCAACTACCTGCGGGGCGACGAGGGCGGCAAGGCTGATCTCAACGAAGAGCGGGCGAAGCTGACAAAGGAAAAGCGGATCGCTGCTGAAACCGAGAACAAGGTGCGGAACGGTGAGCTTTACCGCAAGGCGGATATTATGACCGGCATGACCACCATCGTCATGAACCTGCGTTCGAGATTGCTTGCCCTGCCGAACAAGCTGGCGGCGAACATCGCCAAGCTGGACGGCGACGAGGACAAGATCATGGACTTGCTGCAAAGCTCCCTCCACGAGATCATGGAAGAGTTTTCAAATTATCAGGTCGCATTGGAGCGGCCAAAGGATGATGAAGATGAACAAGACGGAGAAAAAACCGGATAAACCCGGAAGCGAGTGCAAGGGCTGTCCGTGGGGTAAGCGCATCCATCAGCGGCTTATCCTGTGTATGTTCCCGGAATGCGTCAGGGGTGAGCCGAAACGTGAAGAAGAAACGGATCGTAAAACTTGAACCGCAGACCGTGGAGCTGTTCGCGGAGGTTTTGAGCAAGCTCCGTCCGCCACCGCCGCTGACCGTCAGCCAGTGGGCGGACAAGTACCGGGTGCTGTCCGCTGAGTCCAGCGCAGAGCCGGGGCGGTGGCATACAGAGAAAGCCCCCTACCAGCGGGCTATCATGGATGCCATTGGTGATCCTCACGTCCGGTCGGTCGTCGTCATGTCAGCAGCGCAGATCGGCAAGACGGATGCTTTCATCCTCAACCCGTTGGGCTACTACATGGACTATGCACCCTGTCCGGTGATGTGTATGCAGCCGACCCTTGACATGGGACAAACGCTCTCGAAAGACCGCATTGCTCCCATGATCCGGGACACGCCCCGGCTTACCGGCCTTGTAGATACCAAGAGCCGGTACGCTGGCAACACCGTCATGAAGAAGAATTTTCCCGGCGGACACATCACCATTGTGGGCGCAAACAGCCCGTCCAGCCTTGCCAGCCGCCCCATCAAGGTGCTGCTGGCGGACGAGATAGACCGTTACCCCAAGAGCGCGGGAACTGAGGGCGATCCCCTTGATCTGGCAAAGAAACGCCAGACGACCTTTTGGGACTACAAGACCGTCATGGTCAGCACTCCAACCATCAAGGGAGACAGCCGAATCGAGGATGCCTACTTGCTTTCTACGCAAGAGGAATGGAACGTACCCTGCCCGGAATGTGGAGCATACCAGCCGTTCCTCTGGGAGAACGTCAAGTTTGACCCGGATGATCTCGACAAGGGCGTGAGCTACGTCTGCCGGGAGTGCGGCTGCATCGCCAACGAATACCGGTGGAAAGAGCAGGGCATTCACGGCAAGTACGTTGCAGCCAACCCCGGCGCAGAAGCCAGAGGATTTCACCTGAACACGCTGGCTTCAACCTTTGTGGGCTGGAAAGAGGTCGTGCAGAAGTTCATAGAAGCTAAGATCGCCCTTGACCACGGCAACCCCGAACAGATGAAAGTTTGGGTGAACACCGAGCTGGGCGAAACGTGGGAAGAGCGTGGAATCCAGTTGGAGGACACCGAGCTGTTCAACCGCCGCGAAATCTACGCCGCAGAAGTGCCGGACGATGTTCTGTATCTTACTGCCGGTGTTGACGTGCAGGACGACCGCTTTGAAGTTGAGGTGGTCGGCTGGGGCGAGGGTGTGGAGAGCTGGGGCATCCGCTACCAGAAAATCTACGGCGATATGCTGTCGGATCAGGTGTGGGACGACCTCGACAACTTCCTGCTCCAAACGTGGCGCAAGGCGGATGGCACGGCCTACCCACTGTTGGCTACCTGCATCGACTCCGGCGGACACCACACCGACGCGGTGTACCGGTTCGCCAAGGAACGGCTCAACCGCCGTATCTTTGCGATCAAGGGCATGGGCGGCAGCGGCGTTCCGTTCATCCGCAACCCGTCCAAGAACAACCGCGTCAAGGCGGAGCTGTTCATTCTGGGCGTTGACGCTGGCAAGACGACCATCTACCAGCGGTTGGAGGTCAAGACCCCCGGACCGAACTACTGCCATTTCCCGTCCAACCCGGAAGCGGGTTACACGGAGGAATACTTCAAGGGCTTAACGGCTGAGAAGAAAGTGGTGCGGTTTGTGAAAGGCCGCTTGAAAGAATACTGGGAAATCAAAGACAAAGAGCATAAACGAAACGAGCCGTTGGACTTGCGCAATTACGCAACCGCGGCTCTTGCCATTTCTCGCCCTGTGCTGAAAAAGACGGACGCAGACGGAACCACCGTCCAGCCGGTCAAGAAAGCGCGGGGCCGTCGTCAACTTTCGGGAGGTATCTAAATGGCAGGAATTACGCTGGAAACAGCACAACGGATGCTGGACGTTTGGGTAGCCGCCGAAGAGAGCGTATCGCACGGCCAGAGCTACCAGATCGGCAACCGGTCGCTGACCAAAGCCGACCTGACGCAGATCGGTAAACGAATCGAATACTGGTCGAACAAGGTGACGGAACTTTCCCGTCAGCGGAACGGCAGGAACCGGATGGGGCATTTTGTACCCCGCGACCTGTAAGGGAGGGCTGACATGGGAATGTTTGATAGCCTGCTCACGGCGATTGCCCCGGAGCGGGCGGTGAAACGTGCTGCTGCTCAGTCGGCAATACGGGCAATCAATTCGGGCTACTCCAACTATGGAGCCAGTCTGCACAAGAAATCCATGCGGGGCTGGACATGGCACGGAGGAAGCCCGAAAGAGGACATCGAGGATAATCTTCGAGTCCTGCGGGAAAGAAGCCGCGATGCCTTTATGGGCGTTCCGCTGGCGACCGGTGCAATCAAGACGATGCGCACCAACGTGGTGTGCGGCGGCTTGACCCCGACACCCCAGATCGACAACGCCTTTCTGGGTATCTCCGATGAAGAAGCCCAGAAGATCAACGCCCAGATCGCACGGGAGTTTGGCCTGTGGGCGAACAAACCGACCTGCGATGCAGACCGGCTCGATAACTTCTATATGCTCCAACAGCTCGTGTTCACGGGTTTCCTGCTGAACGGTGACGCTGTGGCGGTGCTGCAAAACAAGAAGTCGCCCGGTGTGCCGTATGATCTGCGGCTGCGGATCATCGAAGCCGACCGGCTGTGTTCGCCCAGCTTCATGGACGTGCTTTCGCCCTGCGAGATCAACGGTCGCCATGTTGAAAAGATCGTGCAAGGTGTTGAAACCGATGCGGCGGGAATGGTCATTGCCTACTGGATTTGCGACCGTCACCCGCTGGCAAGCACGGCGGCGGCTGGTCTTGCAGCATCACACTGGACGAGAGTGGAAGCCTACGGCGCAAAGACCGGGCGGCAAAACATCCTGTGTCTGATGCAGCGTGACCGCGCCGGTCAGGTGCGGGGAGTGCCGCTGCTGGCTCCGGTGCTGGAAAGTTTGAAGCAGCTGGGACGCTTCACGGACGCAGAGCTGACCGCTGCTGTGGTGTCAGCCATGTTCACGGTTTTCATCAAGAAAACGGATCAGTCTGACGAGATACCGTTTGGCGAGATGCTTCCGCCGGAGGTGCAAGTGGATGCCCCGGACAAAACCAGTGTAGAGCTGGCTCCCGGCGCGTTTATCGACCTGAATCCCGGCGAAGATGTACAGTTTGCAGACCCAAAACATCCGACAACGGGATTTGAAGCGTTCATGAACGCCATTGTGAAGCAGATGGCCGCAGCGCTGGAAATTCCGTCCGAGGTGCTTTACAAACAGTTCAGCACAAGTTACTCAGCGGCGCGGGGCGCACTGAACGAGTTCTGGCGAACAACCGGGATGCACCGTGACTGGTTTGCGGATTATTTCTGCCAGCCGGTCTACGAAGCGTGGTTCCGGGAAGCTGTGTGCAAGGGCAGGATCAAAGCCCCCGGTTTTCTGGTTGACCCGGCTGTGGCTGCGGCCTACATGAACTGCACATGGAACGGCCCGGCAAGGACAAACCTGAATCCCAAGGATGAAGCCGCAGCCGCCCAGATGCGGGTGAACAGCGGCTTCTCTACGGCAGCACAGGAAACCGCCCAAATGACCGGCGGAAGTTACGAAGCAAATATGCGGCAACGGAAATCCGAAGCCGCACTGAAACGGGAGGTGGACGAAATTGCAGGAGCGCAAGCACAACAGCAAACCGCTGTTCCTGAACGGGACGGCGGCGACCCCGGCAAAGACGAATAATAAGAAATTTTGGGAGTTCCGCAATGCAGCCGACACCGGCGGCACGGCGGAACTTCTGCTTTATGGCTACATCAGCGAAACGAGCTGGATGGGCGATGAAGTGACCCCGAAAGAGTTCGCCGCTGATCTTGCGACGATCCCGGCAACGGAGGATTTGACGGTGCGCATTTGCAGCGGCGGCGGTGACGTTTGGGCTGCACAGGCCATCGGTGCGCTGCTGGAAAACCGGATCGGCACAGTCACGGCGCAGATCGAGGGCATTTGCGCCAGTGCCGCAACCATCGTGGCAAGTCATTGCAAGGTGGTCAAGGCGGCGGAAGATGCAACCTACATGATCCATCCCATCCGGGTGAACCCGAACGGGTTTGTGGACATGGCGGGCTTGCAGCAGCTTATGGATGCGCTGACCGTGATGCGTACCAACGTGCTGAACCAGTACGCCAAAAAGACCGGCCACACCGTCGAGGAAGTGGCGGCGTGGATGGATGCTACATCGTGGTGGTCTGCAAACGAAGCCAAAGAACACGGCTTTGTGGATGAAGTCACGACCGGCAACCAAACCAAGGCACAGGTCGAAAACCGCAACGGTGCGCTGTTCATCAACAGCGTTGCCGTGCCGGGTGCTTTCGACGATGCCCCTGAATTTGTACGAAACCGCGCTGTGGTGGCCCCTGCCGCAGAGGGCGGTTTTGTAAATACCACCGACAACAGCAACCCGGCGGAAGAGCCGGACAACGACAACGGAGGAACCGAAATGGAGTTCAAGAACAAAGAAGAGCTTCGGGCGGGCTGTCCTGATCTGGTCAATGAGATCGTGAACGATGCCCGTGCAGAAGCACAGAAGCAGGAACGTGACCGTCTTGCCGCCATTGACGAGATCGCAGACACCATCCCGTCCGAGCTGGTGGCAGAAGCCAAGTATGGCGCAAAGGCTTGCACCGCACAGGAGCTTACCTACCGCGCCGCTCTGGATGCCAAGAAGAAAGGCCATAAGCTGCTGGACGATGTGCAGGACGACGCACAGGCCAGCGGCGCAAATGCCGTGGGCGGTGCAACCGCTGGCGGTGTGGGCGGTACTGGCGTGACCAACACCAAGCCGACCGATGCCGAGAAGCGGGCCGCTTTCAAGAACCTGCTGCACCCCAAAAAGGAGGACTGACCTATGGCAACTAAGATGCTGAGTGAAAAGCTGGGCGAGGTCGAGTACGACAACCTGATCGTGGGTCTGACCCCGCCCAAGCGCGTCGGTGCTGGCAAGATCGCCAGCATCGGCAGTAAAGAAGCGACCTATACCCGCGGTACTGTGTTCGCCAAGAGCGCAAAGGACGGCAAGCTGTACATTCTGGGCAGCACTGCAGCTTCCGGCGACACGCTGACCGCTGACTGCATCCTGACCGACGACGTGACCGTCCCGGCCACCGGCGATGCGACCACCACCGTTTATCTGGCTGGCTGTTTCAACCCGGACAAGCTGGTGGTCAAGGACGAGTACACCATGACCGAAGCGGACAAGAGCGCACTGCGCATGAACGGCATTGCAGTCCTGCCCGTGACTGAGATGTGAAAGGAGGATACATACAATGGCTGAGATTCTTCTGAATTTCTTCGACAACATCATTCTGGCAGCAGCCGTTGAAGAGGTCGTCCCGGCGGTCGGCTTCTTCAAAGATCGCTATTTCCCGACCGGTGCAGGTGACATTTTCAAGGCCGACAAGGTTATTACCGAGTACCGCGACGGCGACCGCAAACTGGCCGCGTTTGTTGCTCCCCGTGTTGGCGACATTCCCATGACCCGACGCGGCTATGAGATCAACAGCATCCAGCCCGCCTATATCGCACCGTCCCGTCTGCTGACGCTGGACGAGCTGACCAAGCGCGGCTTTGGCGAAGCAATCTATCCCGGCATGGACGAGCAGCAGAGAGCCGCCCGCCTGCTGGTGGATGATATGGCCGACATGGATGCCCGCATTACCCGCCGCGAAGAGTGGATGGCTGCGCAGACCATGATTAACAACGGCTGCGATATGGTGGAGTACATCGACGATGTGACGCAGGGTGACACCAAGCAGGTGCGCTTCTTCACCGGCGAAAAGAGCAACCACCTGTATACCGTGGCAAAGAAGTGGAACGAGACTGGCGGCGATTACCGCAGCGATGTGCGTAATATGTGCCGTATGCTGTCCTCCCGCGGCCTGCCCGCTGCCGATCTGGTTCTCGGTACGGATGCTGCTGACTACATCCTGACCGATGAAGCAACCCAGCGGCTTCTGGACAAGAACAGTGGTATCATCACCGGCGAGATTCGCCAGCAGCTTTCCAAGTACGACGGTGTTGTGCTCATGGGAACTCTGAACTTCGGCGGCTTCATGCTCACCGTGTTCAGCGTCGATGAAACCTACTCCGACGACCACGGCCTGACGAAGAAGTATTTCCCCGCCGATGCTGCTATGGTGACTGCTCCCAACTGCGGCCACATGATGTACGGCTCCATCACCCAGATGGATTACGGTCAGGTGAACTACTCGACCTATGCTGCAAAGCGTGTTCCGAAGTTCGTCGTGGATCAGGACAAGGACACCCGCAAGCTCCGTCTGGGCTGTCGTCCTCTGGCCGCTCCCAAGAACAAAAACCCGTACATCTTCGCCGCAAACGTGGTGGGCTAAACCGGAAAGGAGCAGCTACATGAAAATCGTTCAGATCATCGCCGGTGGTTACGGCCACCGTCCCAAGGCAAACGCCCCCGCCAAGCTGATTCTGGCGGGGGAATTTGTTTGCCTTGATGATGCCGAAGCCGCCCGCCTTGTGCAGCAGGGCGTGGCAGTCTATGGAGAACCGGACGAGGAAACCCGCGAGATCGTGGAACAGGCAGACGCCGACAGCGATGTGCCTGAACCGCAGCCCGCAGCGGAGGACAAACCGACCCGCAGAAAGGCCCGCAAGACCTCCGCGGAGTAACGGGTGCAACCATGACCGACTTTCTGGAAATGGCAATGGCCGACATTGACGAGGTTTTCTTTCAAGAGTTTGTCGAAAAGCACACCATCGACGGAGAAGAGTTCGATGTTGTGCCGTATGAGGTAGACCTGAGAGAACGCAAATCGCACTGGGAAGCCGGAGCCAAACAAAACTTCGACCAAGGCTTGTACATTTCGCAAAAGCAATTTTTTGTCCGGGCGGAAGATTATGGTCCCGCTCCGAAAATCGGGAAACCGATGGAGTATGACAAAATCACATACTCGGTGAAAAACTGCCAGACGGAACATGGCTTGTATCTGGTCACGTTGGAGAGGGTGCGGCAGTAATGGCAAAAGCAATCTACGATGTGCAAGTGCCGAACATCGGTGAGGTGGAACGTGCGCTCGGTGATCTGCACGACAAGGCTCCAAGAGCCATGAAAAATGCAGTAAACCAGACCGCAACGAGAGCCAAGAACATGATGGTGCGGCAAGCACGGCTTCGGTATGCCGTCAATTCTGCTGGCCGTCGTCACCTGAACGCGCTGAAAATTCGCAACAGGGCAACGACACAGAATCCAACGGCAGAGATTTTTATTTCCAGCCGCCGAAACGATCTGGGCGATTTTCAGTCAAACCCGGCTGTTCCCCACATGGGAACAAGTTGGGTGCTGTCGCCTGAGTTCCACACTTCCCGTGTCTTAAAGAAAAACCCGATGGCCCCGCTGACCGGCGGACAGACCGATTACGGTCAGGCGAGTAAGGGCTTTCTGGTGAAGTTCGACAGTGGACACGTTGGCATGGTGCAGAGGATTCTCGGTCGTCCGGCGACAAACCCGAAATCGACAAGATGGAGGAACAGGAACGGCATCGTAGAAAAACTCTACACAATGTCCAGCCCGTCGGCCAGTGCTATGCACAGCACGGTATGGCGGGAAGAGGTGGAGCCGGACAGCGAGATCATCTTGCAGGAGCGGTTACAGCATGAGGTGTCCAAAATTCTGCTGCAAGCCGGGAGGAAAGCAAAGTGAGAGAAAGCAATTATACGCCGGTTGACGCTGTGAAGTGCCTGCACGAAGAGCTGGAAAAGCTCTTCGAGGGCAAAACATTCAGTGGTCAGGGCAAAGATAAGCCACTCAACATCTTCGACTTTGAATTTCCGACCGACTTCGGCAACGACGAAGATGTAGACACAGTGGCCGCAGCCGCCCCTTTTATTCTGGTCAAGGCCGCAGGTTGGAGCATCGACAAGATGGAAGAGCCGGAACTGGTGGACATGAGCATGATTATCTGCACATACCAGACCCCCAGTCGCAATAAGGCGGAGGGAGCGCGGGACATGAAAGCCCCGGCGGTGCTGGACTTGTACAACATCATGCAAGATCTCGCCCAGCATTTCCGCGTTCACAACATCTTCGGCGACTATTTCAACGTGCTGCTCCCCATTGATTGTGCGATCCAGCAGGATAACACAAGTCCGTACTACTTCGCTACCGTGCAGATGGACGTGACCTGCCCCAGCATGAGCAGCGAGAACAACCCGGAAATTGAGGTGTTAATATGAGCGAGAGAAAGCAGACCGCCGCAGAGAATACCGCAACGGTGGAAAAGACCAGCCCTGTTGTGTACTGTGGTCCGTCCGTAAAGAACACTGTGAAGCAGTTTACCGTGTACAGCGACGGCGACGCGCTGCCGGATGCGGTGACTGACTTCCTGAACAGAATCCCGGCGGCACGGGGCCTGATGGTTCCCATCGCCGACTTCGCAAATACTCGCGCAGCTCTGGAAAACCCCAAGAGCGGCGCGGGTATTATTTTTGCCGCGGTTAAGGCGGCACTGAACTAAAGGAGGGAGTAACGCATGGCAGTTTATAAGCATGGCGTTTACGTCACTGAGCAGCCGACCGGTGTTGTTGCACCGGTACAGTCTACCGCTGGTTTGCAGGTGGTGATCGGTACTGCGCCGATCAACCGCGCCAGCGACCCCTATCACTGTACCAATGTCCCGATTCTGGCGACCAGCCTGAAAGAAGCCACCGCCGCCCTCGGCTACGATGACGACTACGAGAAGTACACCCTCTGTCAGAGTATGGGTGCTTGCTTCAAGGTTCTGGGCGTTTCCCCGGTCGTGTACATCAACGTCCTTGACCCGGCCAAGCACAAGAAAACTATGACCGAAACCACCGTACAGGTCAACAGCGGTGTCGCCACCGTTGCCGTCAAGGACATTCTGCTGGACAAGCTGGTGGTCAAGTCCGCGTCCACGGCTCTGACCGCTGGAACGGACTACACCGCAGCCTTTGACGACGAGGGTTATGTGACCATCGCCATCATCCCCGGCGGCAAGGCCGCAAGTGCGACCAGCCTGACCGTGAGCGGTACGCAGATCGACCCCACTGCTGTTACAGCCGACGATGTTGTGGGCGGTGTGAATGCACAGGGCGTGGAAACCGGCATGGAGGTAATTCGCCAGATTTACCCCGCGCTGAACATGACCCCCGGCATCCTGCTGGCTCCCGGCTGGTCGGAGAACGCCACGGTTGCCGCTGGTTTGCAGGCCAAGACCACCGGCATCAACGGTGTTTTCCGCGCAGTCTGCATCGTAGATGTGGACAGCTCCACAACCGGCGCAAAGATGTACACCGGCGTGAAGCAGCAGAAAGAGAAGCAGGCCATCACGAGCGCGAACTGCTACCCGGTCTGGCTGTACGCCAAGGTGGGCGATGTGGTCTATGCCGGTTCTGCTATGGCCGCTGCACTGACCGTGGCGACCGATGCAGCCAATGGCGACATTCCCTATGTCAGCCCGTCCAACAAGACGCTGGCAATCTCCGCCGCCTGCCTGAAAGACGGCACGGAAGTGCTGCTGGATCAGGAGCAGGCAAACGTCGTCAACTCGTTCGGCGTGGCAACGTGGCTGAACATGAACGGCTTTCGTCTGTGGGGCAACAATACGGCCTGCTACCCCGGAAACACCGACCCCAAGGATCGCTGGTTCAGCGTCCGCCGCTTTATGAGCTGGGACGATAACACGTTCATTCAGACCTACTTCCAGAAAGTCGATGATCCGCTGAACAAAAGGCTTATCGAAGCTCTGGTGGACAGCGAGAACGTGCGCGGCAACAGCTTTGTTTCCCGCGGCATTTGCGCCCGTCATGAGATTCAGTACATCGAGAGCGAGAACCCGACCACCTCGCTGCTGAATGGCTGCATCACGTTCCACAAGTACCTGTCCCCGTTCAACCCGGCGGAGGACATCGAAGAGCTGGTGGAGTTCGACCCCAACGCGATCTCTGACGCGCTGGGCGGCTAAACGAGAAAGGAGGATATGAGTTATGGCACTGGATACTAACCTGACCCCGGAAATTGTCAACAGTTTCAACGTCTACATTGACGGCGTGAAAGCCATCGGCACGGCCCCGGAGATCACCCTGCCGCAGATCACCTCGGAAACCATCGACGTTTCCGGTTCTGGCATCCTCGGCAAGATCAGCGCGCCGAACATCGGTCAGTTTGAGAGCATCGAGCAGGAGGTTTCTTTCAACCTCGTGTATTCGAGCTTTGTCAACGTGCTGTCCCCGAAGCGTCAGGTCAATCTGACTTTCCGTGTGGCGCAGCAGGCGGTCGATAAGAGCCTTGGCTATGCCTACAAGGGCCTGCGCATCGTCGAGGTCGGTCGTGTCAAGGAGTTCACTCCCGGCAAGATCAAGGCGGGCGAGGGCATGGAAGCAAAGGTCAAACTCGAATTGACGTACCTCATGATCGAGAACGACGGCGAAGAGATTATCGCCATCGACAAACTGAACGGTATCTACCGTGTGCAGGGTGAGGATATGCTGGCGGATGTTGCCGCTCTGATCTGATCCCAAAGGAAACGAATGACCGCCCCGAAAGACCGGGGCGGTCAATTTTTTGCATCTGACAGAAAGGAAACTTCATCATGGAGAAGAACATTTCTACCGCCGCAGAGCAGACCGAAACCGCAGAGGTCAAGAAGAACCCGAAGATCATCGAGCTGGCCCGTCCCTATAAGTTCGACGACAAGGAGTATACCGAAATCGACCTGTCCGGTCTGGACGGCCTGACCATCAAGGACGCGGTGCTTATCATCAAGAAGCTGTACAACGAGGGTGAGCTGGCCGCGATGATTACCCCCGAAACTGCCACCGCATACACCGACGCTCTGGCCGCAGCAGCAACGAAGCTCCCCATTGAGTTCTTCCAGTTGCTTCCCATCGGCGCAAGCAAAAAGGTACGCCAGACCGTACAGGCATCCCTCCGCAGCGCGACGGCAGAGGACGGCGACGACAAGGACGATCATAGCCACGTCATGAAGTTCGGCAAGCCCTATACCTACAAGGGCGAAACCTACACTTCCGTTGATCTGTCCGGTGTCGCCAACATGACCGGCATGAATGTCCGTCAGGCGGAGAACCGCATGGAGGAAGAGAACATTCGCGCAGCAGAAAAGACCCTGAACTACTACTACTGCTGCCTGATCGCTTCTATGGCGACCGGCAAGGATGTTGCGTTCTTCCTCGGCCTGCCCCTGTCGGAAGCTGTGCAGCTCCGCGCAGGTGTCAACCACAAGGATTTTTTCGCTTAAAGGGCGGCTACAAAACAATCAGAAAGGCGGCGATAGCTCTCGCCACAGTCACGCACACAAGCGCAGATTTTTACCTGAACTTGCCTGTGCGTGAGCTGGTGGAGATTCACGGGGAGGTTGCGGAGGAATGGCAAAAAATCAAGAACTAGAGCTTTCCATCCTGATCGGCGGTCACGTTGACAACTCACTTGCGCAGGCGGTGAAGTTGGCGAACACGCAGATCGGGAGCATTGCAAACGGCGCATCGAAGTTCGCGGAGAATATCGCCAAAGGTGCAGTAGCCGCCGCCGGTGGCATAGCCGCAGCCGTGGTCGATACCACGAAAGAATCGGTTTCGTTTGAAAGCGAAATGCTGGATGTGACAAAGTACGTTAGCGGACTGACGGACGACAGCGGAAAAGTCATTCGTAGCAACTACGAAGAAATGTCGAAAGACATTCTTGATTTGAGCACGGATATTCCGTATACCGCCGAAGAACTGACCCGTCTTGCGGCTGCTGCCGGTCAGTCTGGTAAGAGCATGGACGACCTGATAAGTGACGGCTTCCTGCGTGATGTTGCTGAAATGGGAACGGCTATGGACATTTCCGCAGATCAGGCGGGCGACTGGGCCGCAAAGTGGGAAGTGGCTTTCGACATAAACCACGATCAGGTTATGGAGCTGGCTGACCAGATCAACTATCTGGGGGCGCATTATGCGACGACCGCCGCAGAAATCGCCCAGACGGTGAATGACACCGGTTCTCTCGGCCAGATCGCCGGTATGGACGTTGCAAGTACGGCGGCTCTGTCTACGGCACTTCTGGCAATGGGTGTTGACTCCGGTAAGGTTGCAACGTCTATTCGCCGGATGTACACAAACCTCTCGATGGGATCAAAGGCGACCGACGCACAGGCGGCGGCATTTGAACAGCTCGGCTTTACTGCGGAACAGTTTGCAAAGGATATGCAGACGGATGCACCGGCAGCAATAAAGAGCCTGTTCACGGCCATTGGAAGCCAGCCGAAAGACAAACAGGTTGGCTATCTGAAAACGCTGCTCGGCCAATGGGCCATTGAATCCGGTGCAAAGCTGACCGGAAACCTTGACCTGTTCATAAAGACGCTGGACGATGTGGGCGATGCTTCTAAATACAACGGCAGTATGTACAAGGAGTTCTTGCTGAAATGCGAAACCTCCGAATCTGTGCTGACGATGTTGAGCAACGCATGGCGGGCTGTCCGCATCGAAGTCGGAAACAACTTCCTACCTATTCTGAAAGACGTTGCCGGGTTCGGCATCGAGAAGATCAACGACTTCCGCGCAGCCCTGCCGGATATAACGGCACGGGTAAAGGAAGTGATCGAATACCTGCTGAACAATGGCGACAAGGTAGCCGCCACGCTCGGCGGCATCGGCGCGGCGTGGGCCGGTATGCGGTTTGCGCCGCAGATTCTTCAAGTCGTCAGCGGGGTCACAAAGGGAGTGAGCGGGGCCGCTACCGGCGGCGGGAAGATTTTCAACGGCATCCGCACCATCGCCAGCGGCATGAGCTACGGCGCACAGATGGCGGGCATCCAGTCTCCGTCCATCGGCCCGCAGCCGCAAAACTCGTTCCTGAAAAATATTGCGACTAAGGCGAACGGTGCGGGTGTTGGCCTGTGGGCTACACTGAAAAACTTTACCGGCCTGACAAAGAACGATGGAAAAACAAAAATCGACTTTGTTCGAGACGTTATGGGCGCATCGGAACGCGGGCAGACCATCCGGCAGAGCTTCCCTTATATCAACGGCGTTATGTCTGCCGCGTCTGACTTCGGAAAGACGAAAATCGCATCCGGCATCGGTGGCGTTACCAAGCAGATTTTCACGGGAATCATCGGCCCGAACGGTATCGACGTGGCGAAACTTGCAGGAGGACTAAAAAACTTCGGTGGGGCTACGGCTGCTGTATTTGGAGCGATGCCCGGAAATGCTGCAAAAGCTGGCGTGAATTTCCTCTCAAAGATGAACTTTGCAAACGGTACTGGTTTGGGAAGAACCATCTACCGAATGGCAAACAGCACGCAGGGATTGAGCGGAAAGGCTGCTCTTGCGCAGATGGGGTACATCTTCAACCAGACGCGCCCCGGACAAGTGCTGTCTGGCGCAACCGGATTTGTTAAAAATGCAGCTCCGGCGGTGGCAGACTTCGGCGGCAAGGCGTTCGGGCTGGGCAAGGCCGTGGCATCGCCCGTCCTGAAAGGCGGCTTCAACATCTTCGCGGGCCTTATGTCCACATTCGGCCCAGTGATCGCCGGTCTTGGTTCTGTGATCGCGGTGGTCAGCCTGTTGGGAGATCACTTCGAGGACATTCGCCAGATCATCGGACAGGTGTTTGGCGAAAAGGGCCTGACGCTCTTTGATGGATTCACCGGGAAAGTGCAGGGCATCGCAGGGAACATCCACGACACATTGGCCGGTGCGTTCTCACTGGAAAACCTGCAAAATATCCAGCAGAGCTTGAGCGGGAAAAGCATCTTTGGCATCGACGATCTGGGAACTACGTTCGGCGCGGTGATCCCGATTATCGAGTCGGTAAAGGGTTTGATCGGTCAGATCGTAGACCTCGGCGTGAACCACATTAAGCCGCTGTTGGCAGATGTGTTGAGCTTCGCGGTAAACGATTTGTTCCCGGCGGTGTCGCCGCTGATAAGCATGATTATCAGTCTGGTCGGCACGACCCTGATAAACGCAATCAAGCTGGTGGTCGATGTGATCCACGGCCTGCTGCCGGTGATCGAGCCTGTGATTCAGTCCATCGTTGGGCTGATAAAGGGCATCGTGTCGGTGACGATTACGGTCGTCAACGGCATCATTCGCGCTCTGAATAGCTTCTCGTTCACGGTTCCACAGTGGCTTGAAAATGTCCCGGTGGCGAAGAACTTCGCCGGTAAGACATTCGGCTTTAATCTGTCGGAAGTGGCAATGCCCGCTTTCGCCAACGGCGGATTTACCCGTGGGGTGAGCATCGCCGGTGAAGCTGGCACGGAAGCTGTCATTTCTTTCAAGCCAAGTGTCCGCGACAGTAACGTGGAAAACTGGGTGCGGGCTGGCCGTATGCTGGGCGTGTCCGGTGAGGATGCGACCCGCGCCGCCGGTGTGCAGAACGTCCAGTATTTTGCCAACGGCGGCTTTACCGACGGAAGCAAGGAAAAACTGAACAACCTGATCGATTTCTCCAACGCATACGGCGAATATGCACTCCGTTCCAACGGCATCAAGTCTACTGGTGATGTGGTGTCGATGATGTGGACGGTGGCAAACAACGCCATGTCTGGGGATGGCTCCTTGGAGCTGGTGGCGACCAGCATCGCCGCCGACGTTGCTCCCATCATCCTGAACAAGTATCTAGGAAGTGACAGCACGATAACAAAGGCCGTGACCGAAGCGGCCAAGACCTACAACGGAGGCACGGTGCTGTCGAGCTGGGAAAACGGTGTTCTGACCGACACCGGAACACCGCTCTATATGCTACCGCAGAGGGACACCGAGAAAACCCTGCCGGATATGCCGTCCAGTGCCTACCGCGCCGCGGGCGGCGGTGACGGCGGAAGTTCCAGCAGCATCAAGGATTCCCAGTTTGTCTTTTCGCCGCACATCACTGTCGGCAGCGGGACAAACATGGAAGAGCTTGAACGTGAAATGCGGAAGCTGTTTGAAGAGTTCAAACAGGAAATGCGTGAAGAAGAGCGTGAACAGGGCCGTGTCAAATATGCTTCGTAAGGGGGTGGCCTGATGGCGTACACGACAAAGAGCGGCGACACTTGGGACGGCATTGCGAAATCCGTCTACGGTGACGAGCTGAAAGCCGATGTGCTGATGGCCGCAAACCGGGAGTACATCGAGATTTACAGATTCGATTCCGGCGTTGAGCTAGTCACGCCGGACATTGAAGAAGAGGTGGCGGCAAACAATAACCTGCCGCCGTGGAAAAGGTAGGTGGTGATATATATGATTGCGATTCAGCCCAGAAAAACGATCCTGAAATTGGAGTACAACGACACCGATATTTCCGGGGACATTTCCGGGGATGTGGAGAGCTTCACCTATAACGACCGGGGAGCAGATTCGAGCGACAGCATTTCCATCAAGGTAAACGCGGTGGATGATAAGTGGATCAACTCGTGGTTGCCGGATAAGGAAGCTGTGCTACACCCGACACTCTGCACGAAAAACTGGATCGTGCAGGGCGACAGCACCCCGCTTGACTGCGGGACGCTGGTGGTGGATGATCTCAGCTATTCCGCTGGGCCGTGTGTGCTGACCATCGGCGCGGTGGCCCGCCCGAACGGAACGAGCTTCCACGAAAAGAATCAAGAGTACGTCTGGAAAAAGACCTCCATCAAGCGCATTGCTCAGACTATTGCCGACCGGTACGGGCTTGGGTGCAGCATGGATGCAGAGGATGTGGACATTGCACTGAAAGAGCAGGACGACACGGACAGTTCGTTCCTACAAAAACTTTGCAGCACATACGGCCTGATCCTCAAAACCTACCGTAACAAAATCTGGATTTTTGATCGTGAGGAGTACAAGAAAAAGGATGCAGTCGCAACCTTTACCCCGGCGGACATTGTGCCTAACTCTTTGAGCTGGAATACAACGCTTTCCGGGACGTACACCGGCGGAGAGTTCACCTACTCGAACCAAAAAAAGAAAGTAAACATCAAGGTCACAATCGGTACTGCCGACAGGATGCTGAAACTGAACCAGTATGCGTCCAGCGAAGCGGACGCAAAAAGGCAGCTTCAAGCGGCCATCGACAACAAGAACCATTCGGCCACGACCATTTCTTTTTCGACGATGGGAAACCTGAGTCTGTGTTCGACCATGTGCATCAATATAAAGGGACTAGGGAAACTGAACGGGAAGTATTACATGGACACCGTGAGCCACACGCTGAACAAATCTTCCGGTCTGGTGACGAAAGTTTCTGCAAGCAGAGTGGGAGGGTAACAGCATGAGCAGCGTTATCCGAATTGGCTCTGTGTCCAAGGTGAACTACGAGGATGGAACCATTGAGGTTACATACGAGGATCGCGCCGATTCGGTCACGGATGAAATCTGCATGGTTTCCAATGCCATGTACCGGATGCCGGTCGTAGGCAAGCTGGTCTGCGTCCTCCACAACTCAGACAGTCAGGAAATGGGAACGTGCATCGGCACGATCTGGAATGAGGACAACAAGCCCGTTGAGGGCAAGAAAGGCCGCTACCGGCACGACTACAACGACGAGCAGGGAAAAGCATTTGAGCAGTACGACGGCGACACCGGCGACTACACGGAAACCATCGACGGCAATGTGAAAGAAACCGTTGGGAAGAACGTGGAGTACACCGTCAAGGGTGACATGACTTTCAAGGTGGGAAGTTCCACCGTAAAGGTGTGCCAGAACGGAACGGTTGAGATCAAGGGCGTTACGCTGAACTTCAACGGAACGACGGTGAACATCAAGGGATCGACCGTGAATATCTCCGGCGGTTCCGGTGACTGCAAGATCAATGGCATTTCTCTGGTAAACCACAAGCACACTCATTCTGGTGCGGCCACGGCTGGCCCGTATGTTGTTGCTGGCGAAACCGGAACTCCGACACCGTAAGGGGGTGATCCTATGGCATGGGGCAGCATCGGATGCTATGCGGGACTGATATTTACGGTATCAAGTTGGCGTGTCTTGACACCTGCCAATATTGAGGGAAGCGCATCAAGCAACTGGGCAACGCACAGCGTAATCGGCGGCAAAGACAAGAGCGAGTACATGGGGCCGGGTTTGAAGTCGTACCAGTTTGAAATCCAGTTGGTTTCAAAGCTGGGCGTGAACCCGCGCAAAATCTTTGACGCACTCATGAAGCACTGTGAAGCTGGAACGATTGACTACTTCATCCTGAACAACAAACCTATGTCGCAGAATCCGTTCAAGTTGACAAAGGTGACGACAGGCTGGGGCGCGGTGCATCGCTTCTGGGGCCTGAAAGACGGCAAAGTTACGCTGACGTTGGAGGAATACGCCTTATGAGCAGCGATATGGAAACCATGACGCTGGGCGAGTTCGACGTTGAAATTGAGCCGTCTGGCAAAACCGAAGAACTGGATATTTACAACTGTCTGCTGACGCTCTATGGCAGCAAGGAGGGCGAACAGGCCCTTGACCGGGAATTTGGCTTGAACATGGAATGTTTGAGTTTGCCCGCCGAAGCTGCACAGGCGATGCTCACGGCAGAGATCATTCGCAAAACAAAGAAGTACGAGCCGCGGGCGGAAGTGCTGGAAGTGGAGTATGAAACGAGCCACAGCCAGCAAGGACGCATCCGGCCAAAGGTGGTGGTACAGATTGTCTAACATTGCCGAGTTTGCCGATATACCGGAGTACAGCGTTACCGGAAACCTTACGTTGCAGGATGTAAGCAATCTGGTGACGGAAATCTATACCCGGAACTATAAGGCCGTGAACGGCACGGCCCCGCCCCTGAACAAAGCAGACCCGATCATGCTTACGCTGCAAAGCATGACGGAGCTGTACTACATGATGATGCAGGTTGCAGAGAAACGCACCCGCTGTGCGCTGCTGAAAACGGCGACCGGCGCAGAGCTGGACAACATGGGCTTGCCGTTTGGTGTCAAACGAAACGGCGCGACCTATGCAACGGTGACAGTTCGCTTTTCTCTTTCGGCTGCATTGAAAACCGTAGCCATGATTCCGCAGGAAACCCGCGTCAAAACTGCCGCGGGCGTTTATTTTGCCACGATGGACTATGCGCAGATCGACATTGGAAAGACCTATGTGGACGTGCTGGCACAGGCCGAAGTGGTAGGCGCGGGCAGCAACGACATTCCTCCCGGCGTTGTCGATACTCTGGTTGATGCCATTCCGTATGTGGCGGCGGTGGAGAACACCGACACCAGCAGCGGCGGCGCAGACGTGGAGAGCGACGACAGCCTGACCCGTAGAATCTGGCTTTCTCCCACGACCTACTCCTGCGCTGGCCCAAAGGACGCTTACGAGTTCTGGGCTATGTCGTTTCGGTCGGACGTAGAGAGCGCAATCGCTGTCAGCCCGCGGGACGTGGCCTGCACGGTGTACATTTTCTTCATGCTGACCGGCGGAAAGATGCCGAGCGAAAAGGATATGAGCGAAATGCAAACGTATCTGATGAACGAAGCCCGCCGCCCTATGACAGACCGCGTAATCTGCAAAGCACCGGAAGAGGTGGAATATTCCATCGACTTCACCTATTACATCGGCTCTGGAAATTCCAAAGGCGCAAGCATCGTTCAGGAGAGCGTGGCAAAAGCGGTGGAGGAATTTCAGGAGTGGCAGCGTTCCATTGGTCGGGACATTAACCCGATGGAGCTGATTGCCCGCCTGCGGGCCGCTGGCGTGAAGCGAGTGGAGCTGCGCCAGCCGGTCGATAAGGTGATCGAGAACGGCATGAATTCGGGAAAAGCCGTTGTGCAGATTCCGAAACTGAGCGGAACGCCGACGATCATCTACGGAGGTATCGAGGATGATTAACCTGCGGGACGCAAGGATCACGGACGGCCTGCCGCGGATTGTTGCAGAACAGCCGTGGGCGCAAGTCCTGTCCGCTGTCTACGGAGAATTGCAAGACCGGATGTTTGAATATCTCGACACCGGCATGACGTTCTCCGAAGTGGACACCTGCGACGAGGGTGTGCTGGATCAGATGGCAATCTATCTCAAAATCGAATGGTACGATTCTGCCGCCGATATTGAGACGAAGCGTAAGCTCGTAAGAACCGCAATCGAAATCCAGCGTTATGCAGGAACGGTAAAGGCTGTTCGTGAACAGGTGGAGACGATTTACAAAAAAGCCAGAATTGAGGAATGGTTCTCGTATGGGGGAACACCGGGATTCTGGAAACTGTATGTTGACATCACCGACGATCAGGAAACATATCACACCGCAGCAGAAATGGAAAAGCTGCTGGGCTACACAAAACGCTGCACTGCGCACCTTGAGCACATCATCTACACCATCGAACCGCATGAACGGTCGCCCGCCTACATCGCCGCCACACCCTGCGGCATGGCGACATCCTGTACCGTAAAGCTCTCCGGTAGGATCAAACCGCGAGAGGTCGGCGCAAAGGCGTATGTTGCCGGTGCGGTCGGAAGATCGAAAATGCAGGTTGCCGTGGCGCTGTCCGGTGCCGTTGAAGCAAAGGCAGTGAAAGCACGAGCCTTTACGGCGGGCACCGTTGAGCGGTCGCACACGGCGATAAACATTGTTATTGGAGGACAGACAACGTGAGTTGGGAAAAATCTAACTACACCGCCGCCGGTGCCGACCTGCTGTCGGAATCTCTCTCCGGTGGTGCGCTGGTAATCACCCGCGCTGTGAGCGGCACCGGTACGGTTGACGCAGACCTTTCGGGGGAAACCGGGGTAAGCGGCGAAACACATGACCTGAAATTGCTGGACATCGAAACCGTTGAAAGCGGCGGTGAGACGGCCCGGCGGGTAAAAATCCAGATCACCGGTGCGGATGAAACGTACATCATGCATCAGGTGGGCGTTTACGGCAGGCTGAATGACGATGCCGAAACACTCCTGTTCATTATGCAGGATGCACGCGGAGTGGAAGTCCCGTCCACGAAAGTGAACGGCGATTTTGAGATTGAGCTGTCGGTGCTGCTTGCTGTGTCGAACAAGGCCAATATCAGCATTACCGTTGACCCGCAGATGCAGGCTCTCGCAAAAATGGTCAAGGCAGAAGTCGAGAAGCACAATAAAGATGCTTCCGCTCACGCCGATGCCATCACCGCCGCCGTCGGCAATGCCATGGAATCCCTCAAGGAATCCGGGGACGTTGTAAGCGAAGAACAGGTCAAGGCTCTTATTCAGGAGCAGGGCAGCTCTGGCGGGGCTGCTATCATCAAGGACATCACGATCCCCGCAGACGGTTGGGACTGGCAGCGGGAATCTGATGACGAGGAAATGCTGGGGATGGATGACTTCCGGTGTGTTGTCGATGTTGCAGTTGACGACGTGACGGAGGAAATGTTCCCCAGTGTTGCCTTACATAAAGCGGCCCTTGAGGTCGCAAAGCGTGCCGGGCTTTGTCCGACGGTGCAGGCTCTCGCCGGTGTCCTGCGCTTTTGGGCAAGGAACATCCCGACGGCGGATATGTCCGCCACGGTGGCGCTGTGGGCACCGGGAGGTACGGCAGGCGGTGGTTCCGCCTATGTGCTGCCTGTGGCGACGGCTACCCGGCTTGGCGGCGTGAAAATCGGTTCTGGCGTTTCCGTGTCGGCAGACGGCACGATCTCCGCATCGACCAGCGGTATCACACAGGATGAAGTCGTCTCTGCGGCAGACACGGACAAGATGCTGGACGAGATTTTCCCCGCAGAAAGTTGAACGAAACACCGGCATAACAGGAGGCTTATATGGCAGACAACAAGTTTGTGACTCTCGAAGCTCTCAAATCCACTACGGTGCGCTTGCGGCAGGAATGGCTCAAGTCCATCTCCAAGGCGGGTCATGCCCGCTTTGAGGTGGCGGAAGCCATCCCTGACGCATCCGCAGCGCAGGAAAACATCATGTATCTTGTCATGAACGACAAGACGCAGCACTACGACATCTACGCAAAGGTCAATGATGAGGTCGTCCTGCTGGACGATACCACTGTTGATCTTTCCGGCTACGCCACCAAGGAACAGCTGG